>MDTD01081251.1_pt1 | contig 33543 bp, 38 predicted proteins | sample 811221 | NCBI WGS metagenome assembly MDTD01 (sample SAMN05326646, study PRJNA326480) | marine metagenome | isolation source: seawater | place: Pacific Ocean: South West | collected 2011
GACGACATCCTGGCAGTTCAAGTTGATAATCATGATGCTAGCAGGTTAAGAAACGGTTCATCAATCACCTATGAGTTTAGTGAGTACGAACCGCTACCTGGTAGGGTAATAGCGAGATCTGCAGATAAATTGATTGCAATATGTACCCTAAAAGAAATGCAATTAAAGCCTGTTCGAGTATTTAATCTGTAGATTAGAGAATTATAAAAATTGAAGGAGACCATGATGTCGATAACCAAAGATGTAAAAACAAGTATAATAAAAGAATATTCTAGAAATAAAACAGATACAGGATCACCTGAAGTACAGATAGCAATACTCACTGAACGAATTGTGAACCTTACAGAACACTTTAAGACCCATAAGAAAGATAACCATTCACGAACTGGCTTGCTTAAGCTTGTTAGCCAAAGACGGAAGCAACTGGATTATTTAAAAATTAAAGATGAAGATAAATACAAGGACGTAATTAAGAAATTAGGAATAAGAAGATAATTAAGATTGGAAAGTAATGTTTAATATACAAAGTGAAGAAATAAATTGGGGTGGAAGAACCCTAAAGATCGAAACAGGTAAAATTGCAAGGCAAGCCGACGGTGCCGTGGTGGTAACTTACGGAGGCACCTCAGTAATAGCTACAGTTTGTGCAGAAAAAAAACCAAAGGCAGGCATTGACTTTTTTCCCTTAACAGTAAATTACCAAGAGAAGGCCTACGCATCTGGTAGAATTCCAGGTGGATACTTTAAACGTGAGGGAAGGCCTACGGAGAGAGAAACTCTAATATCTAGGCTAATAGATAGACCTGTGAGACCCCTTTTTGTAAAAGAATTTAAAAATGAAACGCAAGTCATAGCAACTGTTTTGACTTATGATCATGAGAACGATCCAGATATTGTAGCTATGATCGCTTGCTCAGCCGCTTTAACAATTTCTGGTATACCCTTCAAAGGACCTATTGCTGCAGCGAAAATTGGACTGATTGATAATGAAATGGTTTTAAATCCGAAAGTTGAAGATATTGAAAATTCAGATCTTGAGCTTGTTGTAGCTGGCACAAAGAATGCGATCTTGATGATCGAGTCGGAGGCATCAGAGTTAACTGAAAAAGTGATGCTCGAAGCTGTAATGTACGCCCATGAGTCAATGCAGGATGTAATTGAGATGATCATACATCTCGCAAGGAAATGTGCTAAAGACCCGATGATTATTGAAGAAAAGGATAATACCGAGATCACGTCCTTTATAGATGACGAAGTAAGATCAAAGCTAGAAAAAGCGTTTCAAATTACGGATAAGCAGAAACGCTACGGTCAAGTTGGAATTATCAAAGATGAAATTATCGAAAAACTTACTGAGAAATACGATGATAATTATGATGAAATAGAAGCATCGGGAATATTCAAAGAAATCGAGAGTAGTATCGTAAGAAACTCAATCCTGAAAGACTCAAAGAGAATAGACGGACGAGGTTTATCTGATATTCGTCCAATATCAGTCGAGGTAGGTCTGCTACCTCAAACACATGGCTCTTCTCTATTCACCCGCGGTGAAACTCAGGCAATAGTGGTCACTACACTTGGTACATCAGAGGATGAGCAATATGTAGACTCTCTGGATGGAACAAAAAAACAAAACTTTATGCTGCACTATAACTTTCCTCCATTCTCAGTTGGCGAGGTTGGTAGAGTTGGGGCAACAGGTCGAAGAGAAATTGGTCACGGAAAATTAGCTTGGCGCGCAATACATCCATTGCTACCAAGCAAAGATGATTTCCCATACACGCTTAGAGTCGTGTCAGAGATAACAGAGTCAAATGGCTCATCATCAATGGCAACCGTTTGTGGGACATCACTAGCACTTATGGATGCGGGTGTACCAATTCGTGAACCAATTGCAGGGATTGCAATGGGTCTAATTCTAGAAGGAAAAGATTACGCTATCTTATCTGATATTATCGGAGATGAGGACCATCTTGGTGATATGGATTTCAAGGTTGCGGGTACAAGCAAAGGTATTACCACTCTACAAATGGATATAAAAATAGCAGGGATTACCAAAGAAATTATGAAAAAAGCTTTAGATCAGGCCAAAGTAGGAAGAAAGCATATTCTATCCGAAATGGAGAAAGCAATAAAGACATCAAGAGATGATGTTGCCGATACAGCGCCTCGGATCGTAACAATGAATATCCCAACGGACAAAATAAAGGATGTAATTGGCTCAGGTGGTAAGGTTATTAAGGAGATGGTTGAGCAAACAGGTGCAAAAATAAGTGTTGAAGATTCAGGAATCATAACAATAGCCTCTTCAGATAAGAGTGCAATTGAGGCTGCAAAAGTAAGAATACACCAAATCGTTGATGAGCCGGAGGTTGGTGAGATATACAAAGGTAAGATTGTTAAAATTGTTGATTTTGGTGCATTTGTAAACTTTTTTGGTCCAAGAGATGGCTTAGTCCACATATCCCAATTAAGCAATGAGCGAACTTCACAAGTCACTGATGTGGTAAATGAAAATGACGATGTTTATGTAAAATTAATAGGCTTTGATGACAGGGGTAAATCAAAATTATCAATGAAGGGTATAAATCAAGAGAGTGGTCTTGAAGAAGGTGAACCAAACGAGTCAATTGAAAAGCCCGACAAAACAAGAAAGAGAAGAAAGAAGAAAGACTAAAAATATATTTGTTTCAAGAACTCAGTCTTGATTATCGTAAATACTATCATCTTGCAACATTTCGGGTCTTGGTGTTGAAATTATATTATATCCAGAGTCAACATAATGAACCTCGCCCGTAACTCCTGCAGATAAATCAGATAATAGATAGATCGCAGATCCCCCAATATCCGTAAGTGTAACTGTCTTTTGCAGCGGTGAATGTCTTTTCTGGAAATTGAACATTGCTCGGGCATCAGCAATACCACCTCCCGCTAATGTTCTCATCGGACCCGCAGATATAGCATTTACTCTAATACCTCTTGTTCCGAAGTCTGCAGCTAAATACCTGACTGAAGACTCGAGTCCCGCTTTTGCTATACCCATGACATTATAATTTGGCATAACCTTGTTTGCACCGTCAAATGTGAGAGTGATAATTGAGCCGCCACTGGTCATAATTTTCTGAGCTTCTTTGACAACTTCTGTAAAAGAAAAACAAGATATTAGCATTGTTTTGATAAAATTCTCTTTTGTTGTGTTGTAATATTGTCCCTTCAGCTGATTTTTATCTGAAAATGCAATAGCATGCACAAGAAAATCAATGCTTCCCCATTTATTCCCAATTGAATTAAAGAAATTTTCAATATCATCACTTGACTCAACATCGCAGGGATATATCAAATCTGATCCTAATCCTTTTGCGAGTGGTTCAACTCTTTTTTTTAGTGTGTCAGACTGATATGAGAATGCAACCTCTGCCCCAGCTGCTGATAGAGACTGTGCAATACCCCATGCTATTGAATGGTCATTTGCAACCCCCATAATCACACCTTTTTTACCCTTCATAAGGGATAAGTTGATATCATTAGCATCTGACATAATTATATCTTCCTAAATACGAGACATGCATTTGTACCACCAAAACCGAATGCATTAGACATTACTGTATTAACTTCTATATTATCTTTACGTTCAAGCGCTATCGGTAGGTCGTTAAAATTTGAATCCAGTTCATCAATATTACAAGATTTAGCAATAAAATTATTTTGCATCATAACCAATGAGAAAATAGCTTCGTGCGCTCCAGCAGCACCAAGAGAATGGCCACTAAGTGATTTTGTTGCAGATATAGTTGGGACCTTATCACCAAAAACATTACGTATCGCACTTGCTTCAATAATATCACCTTGAGGTGTTGAAGTTGCATGCGGATTTATATAATCAATTTCTGACTCCAAGCCATCTATTGCCAGCCTCATAGCCCTCTCAGCACCTTCGCCAGATAATAGCACCATATCATTACCATCAGATGTAGACCCATAACCAATAATCTCGGCATATATTTTTGCCCCTCTTGAGATTGCATGATTATATTCTTCCAATATTAATATTCCTGCCCCACCCGCAATTACAAAGCCGTCTCTCCTCAAATCATACGCTCTACTGGCTTTTTTTGGATTGTCATTAAAATTTGAGGACATCGCACCCATACCATCAAATAATACGGATAGTGACCAGTCAAGTTCTTCTCCCCCGCCTGCTATCATGACATCTTGACTGCCCCATTTAATCAGCTCATAGGAGCTCCCGATACAGTTGTTTGAGGTTGCACATGCCGATGATATGGAATAATTAACTCCCTTGATACCAAGATACGTTGAAAGCGTTGCGGAAGCCATCGAGCACATTGCCTTTGGAACGACAAAGGGACCAACATGTTTAGCGCCCCTATCCCTTGTTTGATCTGCAGCCTTCACAATGGCGCGTGTGGAGGGACCGCCAGTTCCAACGATGAGACCTGTTCTTTCATGCGAAATATCGCTTTTGTCAAGTGCAGCATCGGAAATGGCTTGTTCGGCTGCAATGTAAGACCAAGCAGAACCATCCGCAAGGAACCTTAGTTTTTTTCTATCAATATTTTCTTCCAAATCAATATTCGGACTTCCATAAACTTGTGACTTGAACCCCAAATCATCATAGCCAATAGCTTTTGATATCCCCGGTGTGCAATCAAATAATGATTTTTTAACTTCCTCGAAATTATTACCAATACTTGATACAATACCAACTCCTGTAATAACAACTCGTCGCATAGACCCCTCAAAATTATTCAAATAAACCAACTTTTAGATTTTCTGCGGAATAAACTTTCTCTCCGTCGGCGTAAAGGTCTCCATCGGCGACACCGAGAGTAAGATTTCTGGTAACTAGTTTTTTTATATTAACAATATATTCAAGCTTTTTAATAGTTGGGGTAATCATACCAAAGAATTTCACCTCTCCAACACCAAGTGCCCTTCCTTTACCGGGTTGTCCTAACCAGCCCAGGTAAAAACCCAATAATTGCCATAGTGCATCAAGGCCCAAGCAACCTGGCATAACAGGGTCGCCTTTGAAGTGACAATCAAAAAACCAGCTATCTTTTGATATAGACATTTCTGCAATTATTTGCCCCTTGGAATGAGAGCCTCCCTCAGTGTTGATTTTTGATATTTTATTGAACATTAACATTGGTGGCATAGGCAGTTGTGCATTACCTGCACCAAACAAATTACCCTGAGCACATGCTATAAGGTCTTCATAAGAGAAGGTATCTTTATCAAAATTTGACATATAATTAATTCAGTAATTTACATTAATTTAAATTTATTATAAATTAGGATAACTAAAGTTTCCTTAATATATATCAAGAATAGTTATTATGCAAAACTTAACAAAAGATACAAAAATTCAAATGAATAAAGTTTGTATTATGGGTATCCTGCGAAAAGCGGATATCAAAATAACAAGGCAACGTGTATACCTTGCAGGTATATTATTTAATCTACCAAAAGGGCACTTCACGGCAGAAGAATTACACGATGAAACAAAGCAAGGTGATCTCAAGGTCTCCCTTGCCACTGTGTATAATACTCTCAATCACTTCTCGCAAAATGGACTAATTAAGACTCTTCAGGTAGATAGCCAAAGAACATTCTTTGATAGGAATACGGAACACCACTATCATATCAAGAGCAATAACATAATTGAGGATATAGCTGCTGACGATGTCAATATTGAGCTTTCACCCGCTAAAATACCAGCAGGGAAAAAAATTAAGTCCATAGATTTAATTATTAATCTGTGTGATGAATGAGATATATTACTCTTTTAGCAATATCAACTCATCGATATAAACACCAAAGATAAGACCCTGATCAATCCAACCTTCTGCATTTTGGGTTTTTATAAGGCACTGCAAACCATCACAGCTGAGGACATCTACAAGCACGCCTGACTCGAGCTTTGTATTAATCTCTTTTTTGTCAGGATCTTTATACAAATTCTCAAAATTTGGGTTATTTTCTTCGATCCTCCATGGGGAAATAATCCCGGTTCTTTTTGATATAATAAGCGTATTTTTTATCCATCCTGTTTTAGCTTGATAATCTCTTATTTTGCTCCAACCCTGAATATCTTCCATTATTTCTATTGGGAGACCCTTTTTCTGATAAGTCCAAATAACATTATGATCCAAAGAAGGCCCTACTCTGACATTGGTCTTGCCTGATCGCAAACTTTTAAATTTATAATAGTTGTCATGTGTCTTATAAACGGAACTGTCTACAACCGTATCTTCAAATTCTTGAAAGGCGCTCTTAAAAACTTCATAGGAAACTAATGCCAGTACAATAAAAATAAATACAAAAATAATAATTTTTTTTAAGAGCGGTGTTATAGTCATACTATTTATATTCGATAGTTTCAAATTTCATATTGAGTAAATCCAACATAAGTAATTTTCCAACCAATCCTTCACTAATGTTCAATATTATCTTTAAACACTCAGATGCCATAATTGTACCAACAAGAGTTGTGGTTGTTGATAATACTCCATTATCGGAACATTCATCCTGAATGTTAGAAACATTTTCTTCATCAAATAAGCTACGTATTTCAGGATTTTTATTTTTTTTTGTTGATGGAAGAATGGTTGTAACTTGCCCTTCATATGACCTTACGGTTCCTAATATGTATGGTTTTTTGTATTTTTGACAAGCATCTGCGATCTTGAACCTTGTTTTAAAATTATCTGTGCAATCAATAACAATATCATACTCCGCGATAATCTTGATAAATTCTGGGCTATTTGCATCAGTTTCATAATCATAAATGATTGAATTTGGATTTAATTTACCCATGAAAATTTTTGCGCTCTCAGTCTTTTTTAAACCAATTCTATCCACATTGTGAATGAATTGCCTCTGTAAATTCGATAATTCAACTGTATCATTATCAACAAGCCCTATTTTTCCTATACCTGAACTAGATAGATGAGTAACCACTGGTGACCCAAGACCGCCTAGACCAATTACAAGAACTTTTGATGATTTTAGTTTTCTTTGACCGTTGCCACCAATATTCTTTATAAGAATTTGTTTAGAATATCTCTCTAATTCATCCCCACTAATATGTATGTCTTCAATGTTAACTAGCATTTCAAATACCTGTTGAGCCAAAACCACCAATACCGCGAACTGTTTTTTTTATGTATTTGCTTTTCCTAAAATTTATGTGTTCGATCTGTGTAATTACCATTTGTGCTATTCTATCGCCCGGCTTTACTGTAAATGTTTTCTTCCCATGATTTATTAATATGATTTTTATCTCACCTCGGTAATCACTATCAATAGTGCCTGGTGCGTTTAATACAGTTACACCGTATTTAAATGCGATGCTTGATCGTGGCCTAATTTGTGCCTCAAAACCATTTGGAAGTTCAATTGCAATCCCTGTAGGAATTAACTTCCATTCACCTGAATTAATTTTTATTCCAGTCTTTTCTAGGTCGGGACTTGCTGAAAGATCAAGACCTGATGCACCTATTGTTTGATATTCTGGGATTTCTATTGAAGAAGACTTTGAAACATCCAGCAAGTTAATCTCGATCTTTTTTTTCATATCGTTTATTGAAAGTATTTAGTAATTTTATTAACCAGCTTATCCGCGACGTCAATCTTTGCCATCCTATGCCATTTTTCTGAACCTGATCTATCAAAAAAAACTACACTATTATAATCCCCGTCAAAAACTTCTTTGTCCTCTGATACATCATTTGCAAGAAGCCAGTCTAAATCATTTTTTAAGAGCTTTTCTGTAGCGTTTTCATAAATATTCTCTGTTTCAGCAGCAAATCCAATAGATAATTTCGGTTTAAGATTATTGTTCCTCACCACACTCTGAATGACGCTAACATTCTCAGTAAGCTCCAGCATCTTTTTACGAGCATTTTTCTTAATTTTGTTCTCACTGTATTCTTTGATTTTCCAATCAACGACTGCAGCCGCAAAAATACCAATATCCGCAGGCGAAATACTTTTAGCAGCATCCAACATCTCCATTGCAGTTTTTACTCTAATGATCTCCACTCCATCAGGAGGGTCCACTGATGAGGGTCCACTGATCAGTGTTGTGTCAGCTCCATATTCTGCTAGCGCGGATGCTATCGCATAGCCCTGTTTACCAGAGGAGTTATTTGATATGTACCTCACAGGATCAATCGGTTCAATAGTTGGACCTGCAGTTACGAGAGCTTTTTTATTCTTTAGCCTATTTTTTTTTGTAAAATATTCATTAACGAAGTATGCAATTGACTCTGGCTCCTCCATTCTACCCATTCCATTCTCACCACAAGCAGTTTCCCCAATTGCGGGACCACACAAATGAATACCAAACTTTTTAATACTCATCAGATTTTTTTGCGTGGCTGGATTATTCCACATTTGAGGGTTCATGGCAGGAACTATGATTATTGGCTTGTTTGATGCAAGAAGTGTTGCAGTGGCGAGCTCGTCTGCCATCCCATAGGCTATACGTGATATCAAATTTGCAGTCCCCGGTGCAACAATTAAAATATCAGAATCTCTCGAGAGGTTTATGTGCCCCATCTTGAGTTCACTTTTATAATTAAATAAATCTGTATGGACTTCACTTTCTGCAAGTTGTGAAACACTCAATTCGGTTACGAACTTTCTACCAGAATTTGTGAGGATAACCTCAACGTGTGATCCATATTTTTTTAGGGACCTGATCAATTCAAGACTCTTGTAGGCTGCAATGCCACCACCAATTATTAGAAGTATTCTTTTACCGTTCAGTTCTTTCATTAGTTTTATCCCGTCATCAAAAATACAAGAGAAGTTAGAGCTACAATTGTTATAATCCAAAAAACATTTCTCTTAAAGTAATTTTGACCTTGTCTACTCCTAGACTGGCTTTCTTCGAGAAACCTATTAAAACTCTCATTTGTTTTCTTGGCGTCACTTAGAAAATTAGGTAGTTCACTAAGCGCAACACCAAACCTAGACAACCCATCAAGACCCTGCTTTATTTTCTTATCTGGTGATATTTTATCTTCCATCCATTTTTTGACTATTGGCTCAGCAACATCCCACATGTTCAGGTTGGGATCCAAATCTCTCGCAACACCCTCCGTGACAACCATTGTCTTTTGCAGAAGTAAGAGCTCTGGTCGCGTTTCCATATTAAATTGCTCGGTGACCTCAAATAATTGGGTTAAGACATTCGCCATAGAAATATCATTTGCATTTTTCCCTGACAATGGCTCTCCAATTGCTCGCAATGCTTGACTAAATTCGTCAAGCTTTTGGTCATCAGGGACATAGCCGGCCTCAAAGTGCACCTCCGCCGCCCTTCTGTAGTTTTTTGTTATCAGGCCCCACAGGATCTCGGCAAGAAAATTTTGCTCTTTTTCACCCAATCGTCCCATTATGCCAAAATCAAGTATCACGAGCTTACCTTTTTCGTTTATTAAAAGATTGCCCTGGTGCATATCTGCATGAAAAAAGCCATTTCTGAGTGCTTGTGTTAAAAATGACTGAATTATAATTCTTGCCAAATCTTTCAGGTCATATTTTTTTTCAATTAACCTCTCCCTGTCTCTTATTGATATTCCATCAACCCATTCAATCGTAAGAATTTTTTTTGACGTTTTCTCCCAAAATATTTTTGGAACAATATACTCATCATTTTCATTCATATTCGTATTTATTTCTGAGATTGCAGCAGCCTCATACCTCAAATCCATCTCCATTTGAACTGACCTCTGCATCGTTTGAATTGATTCTTTAAATCTAAGCCTTTTTAAGTCTGGGTTGAACCTCTCCATAAAATCAGCAAGAAAATAAAAGAATTCAAAATCCTTGTTGAACTTTTCCTCAATGTTTGGTCTCACTATTTTCACCGCAACTTTTTGTTTATCTGACAATTTTCCAGTATGAACTTGCGCGATTGATGCAGCCGCTATCGGTTCATCAAATTCGGCAAAAACATTTTGAATTTTTGTGTTGAACTCGGACTCTATGATTTCCTCTGATATTTTTTTATCAAACTTTGGGAGATCATCTTGAAGATTCGCCAATTCCATAGCAAATTCTGAACCAATTATATCAGGTCTTGTCGCTAGAAATTGTCCGAGTTTAATATAAGCAGGCCCGAGGATTTCAAGTGTACTACCAAATGTTTTTTTCTTTTTCTTTTTATTATTCAATAACTTGTTAAGTAAGAAATGGTTATTCTTGGGTAGAAAATTATCTGGAATCTCACATCTGGTAAATAAATAACCAACTTTTATAATTTGAAATAAGTGTGTGAAATAACGCATAACTATTTTCTTATATTTTCCATCCTGAATGTATACATGCGATGCCTCCGGATAGGTTTCTATACTTAGAACTAATAAATCCAGACTTTGTAATTAAGTCAGCAAACTCGTCTTGTTTTGGAAATTTCTCAATGCTCTCAACAAGGTATTTGTATGATTTTCGGTCTTTGGCTACAACGTTTCCAATCTTAGGTATAATATTTTTTGAATAGGAGGCGTAAAATTTTTTTACTAAAGACATTTCTACATGTGAAAACTCCAAACATAAAAATTTGCCACCACGCTTGAGAACCCTATTTATTTCGATGAGCGCGTTTTCTATCGATGCCACATTCCTTATTCCGAAAGCAATCGTTATGCAATCTATGGAGTTACTAGCAAGTGGTATATTTTCTGCATCAGATGCTACGAAATTAATATTTTTTTTATAATTTTTATATTCTTTTCTTTTTTTTGCATGCTCAAGCATTGTTTCATTAATATCCATCATTAATACATTAATATTTTTTGATTTCCTATCTAACAACCTGTAACCAATGTCTCCTGTCCCACAAGCTAGATCTACATAATTAAATTCTTTTCTTGTCGATATTAGATTTGTAATTGAGCTGACCAGAATTTCTTTCCACAGTCGGTGAGTGCCGAATGACAATATATCATTCATGATGTCGTACCTTTTCGCAACGGAAGTGAAGACATCATTAACCTTTTTCACTTTATCTTGCTTTGATACTTCTGTATGCCCAAAAAAGTATTTTTTATTATTTGCCATATCTGTTATTTAGTGCTTTGTTTATAAATATGAAGTACTAAAAATATTTGATTATTAATAAAATGCCGGAATTACCTGAAGTAGAAATAATTAAAAATAATCTTTCCGATTATTTGTTAGATAAAACTTTCCATTCAATAGAGGTCTTTACCGACAAACTTAGATATAAAATACCACATAATTTAGTGGAGAGTATAAAAAATAAACGGGTCATCGATATAACCCGGATCGCAAAATATATAATCGTAAGCCTTGATAATAATTATTCATTGCTTATTCACCTTGGTATGACCGGAAATTTTTTAATAAGACCTAAAAAGAAAAGCTCGAACGATAATAAACATGTTCGTTTGAGGTTCACAATGTCCGATCACTCAGAAATCGACTATGTTGATATAAGAAAGTTTGGATTTTTTAAATTAATAGACCCACAAAAAAATGAACTCTACAAACTCAAGGCTAAATTGGGCCCTGACGCCTTGAGTAATGATTTTAATACGAGATATCTGCAAAGGTCACTTCGACATAGGAGCATTAGCATCAAAAGTGCCTTATTGAACCAACAAATTGTCGGCGGTGTAGGTAATATTTATGCGTCTGAAGCATTGTTTAGAGCAAAAATACCACCAACGATGGAGTCAAAAAAAGTGGCAAAAAATAAAATAAAAACTGACGATCTTATTTCTTCAATAAAATTTATATTAAGCGACGCTATCCAAGTAGGCGGATCAACAATTAGGAATCATAAAAATATGGAAGGAAAAAGTGGTTATTTCCAATATAAATTTAATGTTTATAATAGGGAAAATATGGAATGTAATAGCGAAAATTGTAGTTCGAAAATAAAAAAAATAGTTCAGACGGGCAGATCAACTTTTTATTGCGATAAATGCCAAAAAATGAGAAGTAGATGAAATATAAAAATATTTTAATCAAGAAACATAGTAATTATGTAACACACATTATACTCAATCGAAAAAGTAAATATAATGCATTAAATATCGAGTTATCACTAGAACTTATAGATGCATTAAAACATTGTGATCAATCAGCATTGATAAAGTGTGTCGTAATTTCAGGCTCAGAAAACTTTTGTGCGGGCGCTGATATAAATGAACTTATATCTAATCCAGATTTCATCAGGTCATGGGAATTTATCGATACTGTCAAAAAACCCATAATTGCCGCAGTTGACGGTGTAGCTTTTGGTGGTGGTAATGAGCTATTGTTGATGTGTGATATTATTCTAGCCTCAAAAGAGGCAAAATTTGCACAACCTGAAATTAAATTAGGACTTGTTTGTGGTGGAGGTGGCACTCAGAGGTTACCTCGGAAGATTGGGAAAAATATGGCCATGGAGATGTGTCTTACTGGAAATTCTCTAACAGCCGAGGAGGCTAAAGATATCGGTCTTGTAAATCACATATACGATGTAAGTGAACTGATAAAAAATGCTCTCCAACTTGCCGATAAAATAGCTGATCATCCGGTCGAGGCAATAATCTCGACAAAAAAATTGATCAAGGCTGCTTGCGATAAACAAATGAATGGGCTGGCAGATGAAAAAAATACTTTTATGAAATTATTGAGAACCAGAAATGGCTTGGAAGGCATTAATGCTTTTCTTGAGAGAAGAAAGCCACAATTCAAAAATTAATGCATAATTGAGTTGACTGAATATCATTCAATCTCTATATATTCAGATATTAGTCAAAAGGAATGTAAAGTTGGCAAACACGAAATCAGCAAAAAAAATGGTCCGTAAAATTGAAAGACGTACACTCATTAACAAGATGAGGAAAAGTATGGTGCGTACTTTTGTTAAAAAAGCAGAAGCAAGTATCGAAGCTGGTGATAAAAAGAATGCTAAAGAAGCCCTAGTAAATGCTGAAAAGCAGCTCATGAGAGGTGCACAGAAGGGTGCCTTTAACAAAAAAATGGCATCAAGAAAAATTTCGCGCCTGACCAAAAAACTAATAAACTCATAAAAATATCCGATCTTTAAGTGCCATTTTAAACTTGTAAGGTTTAATTTTTTTATTTGCAGCAACTAAATTTTTTAATCTTTTTTTTTCCAGTAAATTATTATTTTAATTCAATAACTTATAATTAAAGTGTCAAAGTTATAAAAAAAGAAACAGAATCTAATCATTTTTTATTAAAAAAAGTTATAAAATTTCAATTAAAATAGGGAATTCAAACCTAATAAATTGGAATTGAGATTTATTATTATTCTACAGTCAGTTGTCAGTATTTATAAATATTGATTAATAACTTTATTTTATAAAAATTAAATATTCAGTATACTGAATATTAAAAAATAGACTTTCCAATAAATTTTTATTTACATATAGTAATCTAGGTAATTTCAATGAATTACTTGTGAAGGTGTAAGCATATCCACCACTCAGGATAGGGATGAAGACTCGAATGCAAATCGATAAAATTACTACAAATACGGACTACGCTGGAGATATAAATCCAAAAACTGCTTGGTCTATACTTGAAAATTTTAACGAAAGTCTGCTTGTTGATGTTCGAACAAAAGCTGAGTTAAGTTATGTTGGATACCCAGACCTCTCATCACTAAAAAAATCACTTATCAACGTTGAACAACAATTTTTTCCCGATGGTAAACTAAATGAGAATTTTGTAGCTGAACTTGAAGAGTATATTAAAGATGAGCTCTCAAATAAAGAACACCATATTTTATTTTTATGTCGATCCGGCGCAAGAAGCGCCAAAGCTGCAGCAATGATGACACAAAATGGATGGGTCAATTGTTATAATATTGCTTCAGGTTTCGAGGGTGACCCAGATGTTTTTCATCATCGGGCCACAGTTAATGGATGGAAGTATGAGGGGTTACCATGGATACAGCAATAAATAACCCTAATAAAAAAGTAAATATTAACGACAGCTGGAATAAGGTAAGTAATAACCTACGTATTCAAATAGGTGACGATTTATATAATAGTTGGTTTGCCAGGATGGAAGTGCATAGCATTGAAAATGGCACCTTAACGCTATCATTGCCAACGCTTTTTTTAAAAAGCTGGATCAAATCAAGGTACTCTGAAAAACTGACTGAAGTCTGGAAACACGAAATTCCTGAGATAAACCATATCGAGTTACGGGTCAGAACCCATGGTGAGAAGATTAAAAATTCTGCAAATGATAATGATACCTCACTTCAGGGACCACAAAACACAACAATGCTTGATAATGCAGATGAAACCTCTCTGGTAAATACAAGTTCACCTCTTGATAGAAGATATACATTTAATAATTATGTAGTTGGTAGATCAAATGCACTAGCACATGCTGCAGCAATGAGAGTCTCGCAGCCCCAAAAAAATATACCTGTTGAATTTAATCCTTTATATATACACGGACCTGTAGGAACTGGAAAAACCCATTTATTGAACGCAATTGCATGGGAATCAAAAGCTAGGCATCCCGAAAGAAAAATCTTATTCCTGTCTGCTGTAAGGTTCATGAGTTCTTTTGTAGAAGCCGTAAAATCAAAAGACACTATCAGTTTTAAAAAACTATTCGCAGACGTTGACTTACTCCTAATTGATGATATGCAATTTCTTCAAGGTAAGTCTGTTCAGCAGGAATTCTGTCATATATTCAATGCTCTTGACACCTCAAAGCATCAGATTGTGATTGCCGGTGACTCGGCCCCCTCAAAGCTTGAGATGCTTGACGATAGAATGAGGTCAAGATTGTCAGGTGGATTGGTTGCACAGATAGGACCTACAGACTTTGATATAAGAAGGGGCATACTTGAAAAAAAACTTGCTCAAACTTTACGTGGCAATACGCGAATTGAGATATCACCTTCTGTGCTAGATTTTCTTGCACGCCGAATACAGAGCTCTGGTAGAGAGCTCGAAGGAGCCATGAACAGGATTATTGCCGCACACAGCCTCAACAAAAGACCAATTACAGTTGAAGAGGCCGCGCTATCAATTCAGGACTTAATAAGTGAAGAACAAAATAGGCAAATTATGATCGAAGACGTTCTTAGAACAATTAGCGGTCATTTTAATGTTACCAAACAGGATATTTTATCATCTAGAAGACACAAAACAATTGTCTACCCAAGACAAATTGGAATGTATTTAGCGAAAGTTTTAACCACTCGCTCTCTTCCTGAGATTGGAAGAAAATTTGGTGGTAGGGATCACACAACTGTACTTCATGCAGTTAGGAAAATTGAAAAATTAATAAAAACAAATCCAAGCATCAAAGAATCTATTACTACACTTGAAAACTCCTTAAAAGAGTGAATTACTGATATTTTCTGTCAATTATTACAATAAATATTGGTATCTAGACCGATATTTTTATATTCTAGATATAGTATAAGTAATTAATCGAAAGCTCTGATGGAAGCAATACTTCAAAAAAATCAGTTCCTAAAAGCACTTACCCACGTACAAAATGTTGTTGAAAGAAGGAACACAATACCCATACTTGCAAACATTTTAATTGTTGCTGAGGGTGTTGGATTGAAATTAATTGCGACTGATTTAGACATTGAGCTAATTGAGGAGATTGAGGCAAAAATTGAAAAAGGTGGAAGCTTAACCGCCCCAGCTCACCTTGTTTATGATATCATAAGAAAACTGCCAGACTCATCTGAAATAACACTGTCAAAAGATGACAGTCAAGACCATTTAACAATAAGATCCGGCAAATCGAACTTCAAATTACAAACACTTCCAAGATCAGACTTTCCCGAAATAACAGATAACGAATTTTCACATTCATTTACAATTGTAAGCGGGGAATTGAATAGATTGATCGAGAAGACAAGGTTTGCAATTTCAAATGAAGAAACGCGATATTACCTGAATGGTATTTATTTTCATGAGTCAAAACCAGTAGATGCTGACAAAATACCAACTTTGAGAACTGTGTCAACAGATGGTCATCGCCTAGCACAAGCTGAGTTAACTCTACCCGATGGAGCACTGGGGATGCCTGGCATCATTATACCCAGAAAAACAATCTCAGAAATACAGAAATTAACGCTTGAAAATGACGGCGATGTCGAAGTTAAGATCTCTGAAAATAAGCTTAAATTTGTCTTTAATAATATCGAAGTTACCTCAAAAGTGATTGATGGCACATTCCCAGATTATCAAAGGGTCATACCATTCCAAAATGATAAAGCTATGTCGGTGAAAACAAGCGTACTTACCGATGCCGTGGATAGAGTTGCAACATTATCAAGCGAACGTGGAAGGGCGGTCAAACTATCTCTTAAGGATAATAATCTAATCTTATCAGTGACCAGCCCTGAAGCCGGTACTGCGATTGAAGAAATCTCAGTAGATTTTAAAGGTGAAGACTTTGAAATTGGTTTTAATTCAAAATATTTGTTAGATATCTTATCGCAATTAAGCGGTGACACAGTAAAGCTCTTATTCTCTGAACCAAATTCACCATGCCTTGTGCTTGATCCAAATGATGAAGCAACATTATACGTTCTAATGCCGATGCGCGTGTAGAGATTTAATAAAAAAATTTACTAAGTATCTTGTAGGAATAATTTTTAGCCTTATATATGATGTATAGGGATTATATTTATTAAATTCATTACTTTTTTAATATGTAAGGAGTATAAGAATGGCTAAAATTATAGGCATTGATTTAGGAACAACGAATTCTTGTGTAGCAGTTATGGATGGCAAGGATCCAAAGGTTATTGAAAATTCGGAAGGCGCTAGAACAACACCATCAATGGTAGCTTTTGGCGAAGACTCCGAACGTATAACGGGACTTCCGGCAAAACGCCAAGCTGTTACAAACCCTGAAAACACACTTTTTGCTGTAAAAAGACTAATGGGAAGAAGATTTGACGATCCCCTTGTTAAAAAAGATAAAGACGTTGTCCCCTACAACATATCTAAAGCTGATAATGGGGATGCATGGGTTGAGGCTCGATCTGAAAAATATTCCCCTTCACAAATATCGGCATTCATACTTCAAAAAATGAAAGAAACAGCTGAAAGCTATCTATCTGAGAGTATTACACAAGCGGTCATTACCGTTCCAGCTTATTTTAACGACGCTCAAAGACAAGCAACAAAAGATGCCGGCAAAATTGCGGGGCTGGAAGTTTTAAGAATTATTAATGAACCAACTGCTGCAGCACTAGCTTATGGTCTAGACCGCAAAGATGGACAGACAATAGCTGTGTACGATCTTGGTGGTGGAACATTTGATATCTCTATCCTTGAGATAGGTGACGGTGTATTTGAAGTGAAATCGACAAATGGAGATACATTTCTTGGTGGAGAAGATTTTGATACGAGGCTTGTAAATTATCTTGCCGATGAATTTAAAAAAGACCAGGGTGTAGATTTACTGAAAGACAAACTTGCTCTGCAGAGACTAAAAGAGGCTGCAGAAAAAGCAAAAATCGAGTTATCTTCCACTACACAAACAGAAATAAATCTACCATTTATTACAGCTGATCAATCCGGTCCTAAGCACCTCAACATTAAGCTGACAAGGGCTAAATTTGAAACACTTGTTGCAGATCTCATTGAGAATACAATTACACCGTGTCAAAAGGCTCTCAAGGATGCAGGTCTAAAAGCTGGTGAAATTGACGAAGTTGTTATGGTTGGTGGCATGTCAAGAATGCCAAAAGTTCTCGAAAAAGTACAAAATTTCTTTGGGAAAGAACCCCACAGAGGAGTTAATCCAGATGAAGTCGTTGCTATTGGCGCCGCCATTCAAGCGGGTGTCTTACAGGGCGATGTGAAAGATGTCCTTCTTTTAGATGTAACACCCCTTTCATTGGGCATTGAGACACTAGGTGGGGTATTTACCAGACTAATTGACAGAAATACGACAATTCCTACAAAAAAAAGTCAGACTTTTTCAACTGCAGAAGATAACCAATCAGCCGTGACAATAAGGGTATTTCAAGGCGAACGAGAAATGGCTGCAGATAATAAATTATTGGGTAATTTTGATCTTATTGGAATATCTCCTGCTCCACGCGGTATCCCACAAATTGAAGTAACATTTGACATTGATGCAAACGGAATAGTAAACGTAAAAGCAGTTGATAAAGCAACGAATAAAGAGCAATCAATTAAGATACAAGCCTCAGGTGGGCTATCCGATGATGATATTGAAAAAATGGTTAAAGACGCAGAAGAACATGCGGAAGAAGACAAGGCTAAAAAAGAGCTTATAGAAACTAAAAACCAAGCGGAGTCATTAATACATGGTACAGAAAAGAGTCTGGCCGAAAATAGCGAGAAAATTAGCGAAGATGATAAAAAATCAATTGAAGATGCCATTGAACAGTTGAAAGCGTCTTTAGAAGGTGACGACTCAGAAAAAATAGCAAGCGATCTGGAAGCACTGACTCAGGAAGCCATGAAACTAGGAGAAGCGATCTATAAAGCGCAAGAAAATGCTCAAAATAGTGAGACTGAAAACTCAGAGCCCGAGGATAGTACAATTGTGGATGCTGATTTTGAAGAAGTTGATGAAGAAAAAAATACCTAATCAATAGCCTTCCTAGTTAAAGGATGACTCATATGGCAAAAAAAGATTACTATGACGTATTAGGAGTCGAAAAAAATTGTGACGATAAGTCACTAAAAAGTGCCTTTAGGAAACTCGCAAAAGAATACCATCCAGACCATAATTCGGGCAATCCCGAAGCAGAAGCAAAGTTCAAGGAAATATCAGAAGCCTACGAAAGACTAAAAGACCCTGAAAGTAGGGCCGCCTATGATAGATATGGCCATTCTGCATTTGATGGGTCTGGTGGAAGGAGTTATTCATCGAGCGGATTTGATGGTAATTTCTCTTCAGCATTTTCTGATATATTTAATGACTTTTTTGGTGACTTTTCATCATCATCAAGATCACAAGAAACCTCGAATAGAGGCTCTGATTTAAGATATAACATGGAAATAACACTTGAAGATGCATACCTTGGGAAATCAGATACTATTAATGTCCCAATGAATTCAGCTTGTACAAATTGTAATGGTAATGGCAGTGAAAAGGGGGAAGCACCGATTATATGTCCAAATTGTCAAGGTTCAGGTAAAACACGCGCAAGCCAAGGTTTTTTTACAATAGAAAGAACTTGCGCATCTTGCCAAGGCAGAGGGCAGATTATCGTAAACCCATGTAAATCATGCAGTGGCGAAGGAAGGGTCAAAAAACCCAAGAAATTAAGCGTTAACATACCAGCGGGTGTTGAAGACGGTAATAGGATCCGATTGAGTGGTCAAGGAGAGGCTGGAATTAGAGGTGGGAGAACTGGTGATTTGTATATATTTGTGTCAATCAAGCCCCACAAGCTCTTCCAAAGAGATGGGTCTGATCTATACCTAAATATTCCAGTTTCAATGGTTAAAGCCACCTTAGGAGGTCAAATTGACATACCAACAATTGATGGAGGCAAACTGAGCGTGAGTCTACCTGAAGGCTCACAAAATAATAAACATTTAAGATTAAGGGGTAAGGGAATGCCAGTAATGAGACGGAATAATTATGGTGATCTTCATCTACAAATTACAGTAGAGACACCTATCAATCTTACTAAAAAGCAAAAAGAATTGCTCGCTGAATTCGAAAAAATATCAAATGACAAAACAAATCCCCTTAGCAGTAGCTTTTTTAAAAAATTTAAAGATTTTTTCTAGAGATTTTTTGCATTAAGAGATATTTCATCGTAAGATGATGACAAATTTATAATTAAAATAATATGGTTACATCATGAAAGTGATTATTGCAGGTGCAGCAGGAAGAATGGGTCGTGAATTACTAAAATATGCCCATCAAGATGCTGAGATTGACATTATTGGAGCATCTGAAGCATCGAATTCAGATTGGATTGGAAGAGATATTGGAGAAGTAATTGGTGAAGCCAATATGAATATCAAAATCGTTTCTGATATTTTAGAGCTTATTAAATCGGCCGATGTTATAATCGACTTCACTGATCCTGAAACAACACTAGCGAATGCTGTATTAGCGGCGCAAGCGAGAATATCGCACATTATCGGAACGACTGGTTTTCGAACTGAAGAAATTGATAAATTAAAGAAAGCTGGAAGCCATGCGGTTCTTGTTCAATCAGGTAATATGAGTCTCGGCATAAATATACTATCTCAAATGACCGAAAAAATTGCTAAAGTGCTTGCAGATTTTGATATAGAAATTACAGAAATCCATCATAATCAAAAAGTTGATGCCCCCTCCGGAACTGCATTATTGCTTGGAGACTCTGCGGCAAAAGGAAGATCCTTAAGTTTAGAAGATAATGCTGTTTATCAAAGATACGGAAATACAGGCCGCAGAGACAGAAATACAATAGGCTTTTCATCAATCAGAGGGGGAAGTATTGTTGGCGAACACTCTGTCATCTTTGCCGGTGATAATGAGGTGATTACATTATCTCACTCAGCTTTAAGTAGGAAAATTTTTGTCAAAGGGGCGATGTTAGCCGCAAGATGGTCGCTTGATAAAGATCCTGGTTATTATAGTATGGACGATGTTTTAAATTTAGAGAAATAGGAAATTATATGTCGAAATTGATTATACTAAGACATGGTGAAAGCGAGTGGAATAAATTAAACCTATTTACTGGATGGGAAGATGTGGATCTCACTGATCAGGGTAAAGTAGAGGCAAAATTAGCTGCATTTGCAATCCAAAATTTAAAGGTTGATGTCAATTATGCCTATACGAGCGCACTCAAAAGAGCACGAAATACAATAGAAATTGTTCTTTATATATTAAAAAAAGATATTCCAATAGTATCTGATCAAGCATTAAATGAGAGAAACTATGGAAGCTTGACTGGTATGAATAAAGATGAAGCACGCAAAAAATGGGGCGATGAACAAGTTAAGTTATGGCGACGCTCCTACGATATCGCACCAGAAAATGGAGAAAGTCTGAAAGATACATGCGATAGAACTACCCCATATTTCAAGAAAAATATACTTCCTAAGTTGCATGATGGTCAAAATGTCTTAATTACAGCTCATGGTAACTCACTCAGGTCCATAATAATGCATGTGGAGCAATTAAGTGAGGAAGAGATTATCAATGTTGAAATAACAACTGGGATTCCAATTGTTTATGAATATGAAAATAAGAAAATAATCAAAAAAACTGAATTATTTGTAAAAAGATATTAGATACCAAATTATATTATGAATGTACTTTTTATTGGTAACGCAATTATCGATGTAATTTCTCATGTAGACGAGATGGATCAAGTTGATCCTAATTTAATTGGTAAAATGCAAATTGTTTCTCACAGTGAAATTATTAATAAGATTAAGCTAATTCCAAATAAAAAAATACTTTCAGGTGGAAGTTCAAATAATAGTGCATGTGGTTTGTCAATGCTCGACGAAAAGGTGTATTTCATTGGGAAAATTGGTAATGACCAGTATGGCAAAGCCTTTTTAGATCATAATAAAAAGTACCATATAAAAACAAACTCGATAATATTTGATAATAAGTCAACAACCGGCTTGTCTCTAATTTATGTAACGCCCGATGGGCAAAGAACTATGTATACTTGCCCCGGTGCTTCTTCAAATCTTAGTACATCCGACATACCAAAATCTTTATTTAAAGGGATTTCTGGTCTATTTATCGAGGGGTACTTGTTCTATTCACCATACGGAATAGAACTTGTATCTAAGTCTGTAGATAGAGCAATAAAAAATAATGGTTTTGTTGCAATCTCTTTATCAGATGTAAATTGCGTAGACAAATATAGAGATGAATTTTTAAATCTAATAAAAACCAATAAAATCCAACTTGTATTTGGGAATAAGATGGAGATGATGAGTCTTTTGGATGCCAAAAGTGAAAAAGATCTTATAATAAAGATGAGAGAGTTTTCATACTTTGTTGATAAATTAATAATGACATCCGGTAAAGATGAGTCTCTTTCCATGGAGAAGGGCATACTTTATCAAGCAAAACCAAAATATGTTGAAGATTGCATCGACACAACTGGGGCAGGTGATTTATTTGTGTCTGGTTATCTCAAAGCCTACTTAAATAAATCTAGTCCTAATGATTGTTTAAATGCTGGTAACTATTTAGCTTCAAAGATCTTAAACAGGGATGGTGGCAAATTAGATTTCTCCGATATAAAAGCAATAAAAGAAGAGATTCAAAAATATATATTATAGCTTTCTTAATGAAATTTTATCGACAGAGTGATTTTCCGATTTCCTAATTATTAAACTGGCTCTTTGTCTTGTGGGTAGAATATTTTCCACCAGATTAACATAATTTATTTTTTCCCAAAGAGATGTTGCAATATTAATTGCATCTTTATCGGATAAATATGAATATTTATTAAAATATGATTTCTCTTCTTTAAAAGCAGTTGCCTTTAGTTTTAAAAATCTTTGAATATACCAATTTTTGATATTATTTTCATCTGCATCTACAAATATTGAGAAATCAAAAAAATCCGATACGTAAGGGATTGCGTTGCCGTCTGTCGGCAATGGAGCTGGCTGGAGTACGTTTAAACCTTCGATGATTAAGATATCAGGATTATTAATATTAGTAAATTTACCGGGAACATTGTCATAAAGCAAATGTGAGTAAACAGGGGCTTTAATATTCGATTTTCCAGATTTAACTGAGTTTAAAAAATCAAGTAAAAGTGACAAATTATAACTCTCAGGAAATCCCTTCCGGTCCATCAAGGATCTCTCTTCAAGATTATTATTACTCATCAAGAAGCCGTCAGTATTGACAAGTGATACTGTTATGTTATCTGACCATTTTGATAATAGAGCTTGTAGAATTCTGGATGTTGTACTTTTTCCAACTGCAACAGATCCTGCGATACCAATGATGAATGGTACTTTAAAATTTTTTTTTCCTAAAAATAAGTTAGTCGCTTCGAATAATTTCTCTGTACCAGAGATATATAAATTTAGGAGCCGAGATATTGGTAAATAAACGTCTCTTACCTCATCTAGGGACATAGGTTCATTTAAACCTCTGAGTTTTATAATTTCATTCTCAGTCAGATTTAAGGTGGTACCAAAACCCAAATCAGCCCATTCTTCTTTCGAGAAAATTAAATAAGGTGAATTTTGATTTTTTAATTGATGCATTTGACAAAATTATCATTTTCTTGATTTTTTTTCTTCATATCCAGATACATCTCTTCTTCTGATAAGCTCAGCGCAAACATCATCAATACTCAAATTACCCTGCTCTAGCAATACCATTAAATGATACATCAGATCTGCGGCCTCTCTTTTAAGATTTTCTTTATCTTGTGACAATGCCGCAACTATTACTTCTGTTGCCTCCTCACCAATCTTTTTTGATAAAAGTTCAATGTCTCCTATTAGTTTTGCAGTATATGAAGATTCTACATCCTTGGAAGCGTTATTTTTTATAGTTTTCGTAAGTTTTTCTAAATAATCTATATTCTTCATTGAGTCACCAGACACAAAATCCCCCTATCTGACGTTAATGCCTTTTTTTTTCATATATTGCTTGGCTTCATTAATTGTGTATTCCCCAAAATGGAAAATAGAAGCTGCTAAAACGGCGTCGGCGTGTCCAATCTTTATACCATCGACTAGATGTTGAAGGTCGCCAACTCCACCACTTGCGATAACTGGAACACTCACGATATCTGTGATTTTTTTCATTAATATATTATCAAATCCGGATCTTGTTCCATCTTTATCCATTGATGTGATTAAAAGCTCCCCTGCACCTAATGATACAATTGTCTCAGCATACTGCAATACATCAATCTCAGTATTAATTCTACCTCCATGAGTATAAACTTCCCACTTATTCTTTGCATTATTTTTTTTTGCGTCTATGGCAACCACTATACATTGAGAGCCATACTTATCTGAAGCATTTTTGACAAAATTATTATCTTTGACTGCAGCAGAATTTACCGATACTTTGTCGGCTCCAGATCGTAATAATGTACTTATATGTTCTATTTTACTTATTCCCCCACCGACTGTTAATGGCATAAAACATACCTCTGCAGTCTTTCTGACAATGTCATAGATCGTATCTCTATTTTCGTGACTAGCGGTAATATCTAAAAAACATATCTCGTCAGCCCCTTGCTCATCATAGTTTTTAGCAACTTCAACCGGATCTCCCGCATCTCTGAGATTCACAAAATTTGTGCCTTTAACAACCCGCCCGTTGTTCACGTCTAGGCATGGTATTATTCTCGATTTTAACAATTATATAACCTCACTATTGATGATTTTAAGTGCCTCGATCGGATCTATTTGTTTTTCATATAATGCTTTACCGATTATGGCCCCCTTAAAAATAGAATTTTCATCTTCTCTTAGCTTAATAATATCCTCGATGGATTTTAACCCCCCACTCAGTATCACTGGTATATACGTCGCTTTGGCTAACTTTTTAGACCCCTCAAAGTTTAGTCCTTTGAGCATCCCATCTCTATTTATGTCTGTGTGAAGGATTGAGTCAACTTCACAGTTTTCGTATTCCATAATTAAATCAAAAATGTTGACCTCTGTTTGTTTCTTCCATCCCTCTATGCATATAAATTCATCTTTGCTGTCAAGAGCTAAAACAATCTTTTTAGGGTACTTATCCGCCACTTTCTTTACCAAACTAACATTAGTAATACTCATTGTGCCAAGTACCAGTTTATCAACTCCTAATGATAACCAGCGGTCGATTACCTCTATTGTTCTGATCCCACCACCAAGTTGAACCTTTAAGTTTGTTTTTTTTATTATTTCTTCAATTATAGGTTTATTTTTACTTTTACCATTAACAGCTGCATCAAGATCAACAATGTGGACCCAATCAAAGCCCATTTCTTGGAATTTTTTTGCTTGTAAAAATGGATTGCTGTTATAAATTTTTGAGTCCTGCATTTCTCCAAGTCGCAGCCTAACACATTCACCATTCTTAATATCAATAGCTGGAAATAGGATCATTATGGCCTCCAGTTCATAAAACTTTTAATAAATTTCAAACCTATTTTCTGGCTTTTTTCAGGATGAAATTGACATCCAATGATATTATCTTTGCCGATGATAGCAGTAATTTTACTGCCATAATCACAGTATCCCAATAAATTTTCTATTTTTTTTACTTGAAAATAGTAAGAGTGAACGAAATACGCTGTCATTTCCTCATTATTATCTAACTCGTTGAAAATACTATGCGCTTTTTTCAATTCAATGTTATTCCAACCCATATGGGGGATTTTGAGCCCCATCTTAGCTGGTATTTTGTCAACTAATCCAGGGATCCATCCGAAACCTGCTGTTTGTTCGCCCTCGAACCCCTCATCAGCAAGTAATTGCATACCAACACAAATACCTAAAAAAGGAGCCCCTTCATCTAAAATTTTTTTTTCTAAGGTTGGTAACAGAGCTTCTATGTTATTGATCCCAGCTTTACAATCTTTAAAAGCTCCAACCCCGGGAAGCACAATGCGATCACAACGCTTTATATCAGCTGCATTGTTAACACGCATAACTTTTATCTCTTTTTTGAGGTCTTTCGCAACTTTTTCGAAAGCTTTTGTTGCGGAATGGATATTGCCTGATCCATAATCAATAATACCAATAATTTCCATAACTATCACACAAAGCTATTAAAATATGCTTAGAATCGCCTCTTCGTCACCGCTAACGGTACCAGATTTACTTTGACTGGGATTTTCGCTGAGTATTCCTTCATTTTTTTTATTATTTATATATATATTATAGGCACTAATTTGACTCTCTGAGGTAACAATCATCTCTAACTTATAATTTCTTAAATTCAATAACCATTCTCTGATAAGATTAGATTGAAATCCAAAAAAAAGATGTATGAAAATAATGCTAAATATTATTATTGTAGATCCAAGATAAGTGGAAATTAAATAAAATAGAAATAATGTTGTAATATAAACGGGAACTAGAAAAAAATTCTTATTTAACAAAAACCATAATGGCGGGAAAATTAATGCCGTATAGGAGATTCTATCCCGGTAAATCAGAATATGCTCGTCATTACCATCTAAACCCCTTTTTTTTGTATATATTTCGAATAACGCCATATTTAATTATAAATTACAGAATCCCTTTTGTAGTTGGAATTGAATCGGATGTACGTGGATCAATTGAGATCGCTTTCCTTATACACCTTGCAAGACCCTTGTAGCAAGACTCAATAATGTGGTGCGCATTGCTTCCATGCAAATTTTCAATATGCAATGTAATGTCACTATTATGCGCAAATGCATAGAACCATTCTTTGAAAAGCTCGGAGTCCATCTCACCAATCTTAGGAGAGTTTAAATTAACTGCCCACCGCAGGTAAGGTCTGCCTGAAATATCTAATGAAATTTGTGTGAGTGCCTCATCCATTGGAATGATTATGTGAGAAAATCTTCTTATTCCAGCTTTGTCTCCAAGTGCCTGCTTTATTGCAGTTCCCATTACAATCCCAATATCTTCAGTGGTATGATGCATATCAATATGTAAATCTCCTTCAGCTTCAAGATCAATGTCGAGCAAGCCATGTCTGGCTACCTGCTCTAACATATGATCCATAAATCCAATACCTGTATTAATATTCGATTTGCCAGTACCATCTAATATTAACTTACAAGAAATACTCGTTTCTTTTGTTTTTCTTTCCACAAGTGCTTCTCTCGTCTTTTTCTTAGCCATTATTAATTTCCGTTGGTTAAAATCTTGAATATATATATCACAATCGACATATATATTATTATAAGCATATTATTAATATATGTTAAATACGATAAAAGTCGCTACGTGACTAGAATTATAGGGATGAAATGATCGAGCATAACGAAAAGAATATGGTTGGCACTACCATAATAATGGTACGAAAAGGTGATAGTGTTGTGATTGCTGGCGATGGCCAAGTTAGCCTTGGGCAAACAATAATTAAAAATAATGCAAAAAAAGTCAGAAGGCTTGGGCCTGGGCAAGAGGTTATTGCGGGATTCGCTGGTTCTACTGCGGACGCGCTAACTTTATTTGACAGATTGGAGGCAAAACTTGAGCAATACCCAACACAGCTAACAAGAGCTGCCGTTGAATTAGCTAAGGACTGGAGACTTGACAGATACCTACGTAGATTAGAGGCGATGATGCTGGTAGCAGATAATGACTGTAGCTTCGTGTTGACTGGTAATGGGGATGTCCTCGAACCCGAAGATGGCGTAATTGCAATCGGATCAGGTGGGAATTATGCTTTAGCAGCCGCAAAAGCATTATTTAATACTGATATAAATGCGAAGGAAATTGCGGAAAAATCCATGAAAATTGCATCAGAAATTTGTGTATATACAAACAATAACTTAATTATTGAAAGCATAAAGATAAAGGAATGATATGTCAGACTTTTCACCACGAGAAATTGTATCTGAATTAGACAGATTTATTATTGGTCAAAATAAAGCAAAAAGGGCATGCGCAATAGCTCTACGAAACCAGTGGCGCCGCCAGCAGCTAACAGGGCCATTAAAAGATGAGATATTACCTAAAAATATACTTATGATAGGACCAACAGGCGTTGGAAAAACAGAAATTTCACGGAGACTTGCAAAGTTAGCTGATGCACCGTTTATAAAAGTTGAGGCTACTAAGTTTACCGAGGTAGGTTATGTTGGACGAGATGTTGAACAGATTATTCGTGATTTAATTGAAACAGCCATTGCGATGATAAAAGAAAAAAAACGCAAGGAAGTTGAAGCTAAGGCCCACTTGTTGTCTGAAGAGAGGGTTATCAACGCTCTTGTTGGAGAGAACGCTTCAGAGTCAACCAAGGAGTCGTTTAGGAAGAAATTAAGAGATGGCGAATTAGATGATAAAGAGATAGATCTTAAAATAAAAGACTCAGCTTCGAACATGACGTCTTTTGAGGTACCTGGAATGCCCGGTGCCCAGATGGGTATGCTTAATATTGGTGATATGCTCGGAAAAGCAATGGGTGATAAATATAAATCAAAAAAGATGCTTGTAAAAGACAGCTATGAAATTCTACTTCAGGAGGAGTCTGATAATTTACTTGACCACGATAACATTATTCAAGAGGCACTAAAAAGTGTTCAAAATCATGGAATTGTGTTTATCGATGAGATAGATAAAATCTGTGCGCGCGAAAATCGGCAAGGAGCTGATGTAAGCCGTGAAGGAGTCCAAAGGGATTTGCTTCCTCTAATAGAAGGGACATCAGTATCGACAAAGCATGGCATCGTAAAAACAGATCACATATTATTTATTACCTCAGGAGCATTTCATCTTGCAAAACCATCCGACCTCCTTCCTGAACTACAAGGAAGATTACCAATAAGGGTAGAGCTCGGAGCACTATCAAAAGATGATTTTGTAAGTATACTCACTGATACTGAGGCAAGTTTGATTAAACAATACGTAGCGCTCATGGACACAGAGGGCCTAAAATTAAAATTTACAAAAGATGCAATAGAAAAAATTGCAGATATAGCAGTCAGCGTGAATTCAAATGTTGAGAATATTGGAGCGAGGAGGCTTCATACTGTTCTTGAGAGAGTACTCGATGATATAAGTTTCACAGCCCCTGATCTTGATGAAAAGAATATAACAATTGATCAAGATTACGTGGCTGACCATATTGAAGATCTTGCAAATAATGCAGATCTCTCAAAATTTATCTTATAATTAAGTTTTCAAAAGTAAATAATACGCTCCCTCCCCACCATGCTTTGCATTGGCATACCTGTATCCATTAATAAAATTTCTAATTTCTGAATGTTGGAGCCAAGTTGGAAGATTTTTATTTAAGACGCCACGTCCATTTCTGCCATGGACATCCTCATCAGTATTTTCTTTTGAAATACCCTTGCCTGTAATAATTAAAACAATTCTTAAATTATTTTTCTTTGCCATTTTCACAAAATTAATAGTCGCATCTAATGCCTCTTCTTGTGTCATGCCATGCAAGTCTAAAGTTGAGTCGATTTCAATTTGACCTCTTGACATTTTTTGTTCTAACCTCCGATGGATCCCAGTAAATTCTATTTTTTTATCGTGGTTATTATTGTGAATTTTACGAGGGATTTTTTCGTCTATAACATGGCTTTGTCTAACTTTTTTTATTTTTGTATTTTGTTCAGTGACATCTCCAGAGTCTCTATCATCTTCATCAATAATACTTTTTGATTGATTTTGTATTATGGATCTACCAGACTTTTTGATCGGCTCAACCTTATCTAATATCTGACTCCATAACTTAAAATCGCTACTTGATATTTTTTTATTATTTTTTGTCATATTTTATCAAATATAATTATGTTCCCCTGAGATTTCATATTTCCAGCTTTTTCATCATTCCCAAAGAAAATATCACCTCTAAATAACCCATTTATAGCTGATCCTCTATCTTGGGCAAACATTAATCTCCGAAATGTTTCAAACTTTCCAGCGCAAACAGTTGGTATTTTTGTATCGAGCCAGATTGGAGTATTAATACTATATATAGACATGTCCACAGCTAGTGATCTCAGGGGAGTTAATCTTATCCCTAGTTGACCCAATGGGTAATCATTTATTTCATCTTTCAAATCTTCTTTAAAGAAAATAAATGATTTATTTATAAACTTTTTAAACATATTTTCGGGACTTAAACGCATCCATTTTTTTATTGATTCCATTGATATATGATTTTTATTTATATGGCCATTATCAGTTAGATATCTGCCAATTGATGTATATTCGTAATTATTCTTACCGCTAAATACAAATCTTCGTTGGTACCCATTTTCAAATTCTAGGGTACCAGAGCCTTGAATATGCATGAAATAAAGATCAACTGGGTCTGATAGCCATGCCAATATTGGAAGATCCCAATATATTTTTTTTTCAATTTCTCTTCTAGTAAGATTTAATAATTTTTCTGAATTATCGATTGGGGACCCATATAGAGGATACTGATATTCTCCTGTTTTATCTATTGATGCATATAAGGTCGGTTCAAAATAGCCTGTGTAGAGATTTCCCTCGTTATATTTGTTTAAAATTTTATAGGGCTGATAATTTTCTTCAAAATATCTTCGAGCCATATTATTATTTAGCACTTTTTGATCTGATAGCTCAGCCTTCGTGCCCTTCTGAAGTGAACTGAACGCATCCAGATGGTTGTCATGTACCCAACCTTTTATATCCTCAAAAGATACTTTTTGAAGTTGTTCTTTACTTATTTTATCGATCATTCTATGCCGTATTTAATTAAGTCGGCTTATTTTTATTATTTTCCAGTTAGGATCTTTGGACTTTAATTTTTTACTGAACGTCCAAACTTCTTTAACCTGCCCGCTGCTCCTTTTTATTGATTTTTCTCCATCCTTAAGCTCACTAGTGGTTGAACTAATTTCTGCATTGATGCTGCAGGTTATATTTGCTATATTTTTTTCTATTTTTATACCATCAATGTGAAATTCACTCACCTTAATCATACTATATTCTAATTTTTGTGCATTTTCATTTCGGATATCAATAGACGTCCTGAAATCGTCATAGAGTTCTTCCCCCAAGAGTGAATTCAAAGTATCATGATCCTCTTCAGAGTGTGCAATTAAAGTCATTTCATAAGCTTTAGCTGCACCTTCCTTAAAATATTGAAGATCGAAGCCAGTCAATGATTTCTCAAGATACTTTAGTTCGTTGTGATATTTACCAATATTTTTCTCGTCCTCAACCATTTCGACAGGTGCACTTAAATGATCCTCTGGTGCTGCTTCAGAAGCTCTGCTCTTTGCTTCATCAAAGTCTATAATAACTGGTTTTTCTAGACCAGTTCTTCGACCAAGGACAGAGCGTAACATTATAATTATAAATATTACAATTATGATTAGTATTAAATTTATGATATCAAACATATTGGAATTACAAGTCTTTCTCTACCTATTATAATATATGCATTACAAAAATAATTAAAAATATTTTATCATATTTTTCAAATAATTGACCCGATGCCTCTATATGCTATGATATAATTAACATAATTTTATTTTGTGCTATGAATGAAGAATTGAAAAGTGGGTTTAAATTTCTGAGCCAATATGTGAAGGACCTCTCTTTTGAGAACCCAAAGGTCCCAAGAAAACTCCCTCATATGATGGCAAAGCCTGACATCAACGTTAGCGTAAATGTCAATGCGGCAACTCTAGACAAAGAAAATAGTATTTATGAGGTTGAGATAAGCACCAAGGCTACGTCTACAATTGAGGATGAGCCTTGCTTTATTATTGAACTATCTTATGCATGCGTTGTTCAGCTTAATAATATTGAGCAAAATAACAAATCATTTGTCATACTAGTTGAAATCCCAAGAATGCTCTTTCCATTTGTAAGAAGGATAATTGCTGACAGTGTGAGAGATGGAGGATTTCCTCCACTTTACATTGAGCCAATAGATTTTCTAAAACTTTTTGAAAAAAATATGCAAAAAACTTAATATCAGTCTTTCCCAGACCATAATGCTTTATCTACAAAATTTTCTGTAAATTCACGGTGCCTCTTGAGCTCTTCATCAGTAACCTTTTGCGATGGTCGCCTCTCACGGAGAACCCTAGTTACAGTGTCTTCGAGAAGGCTTTTACTGGAGTCATCATCATGCAATTGGAAATTACTCTGTCTGCCCCCTATCAATTCTATATAAACCTGAGCTAATAGTTCACAGTCAGATTTTGCATCATGCAGACCTCTTTTTTGTTCGGATATATTATATCGCTTACACAATGCATCAAGATTATTAGGCATACCGGGATGTTTAGCTCGAGCAATAGCGAGTGTATCTATAACTTTGTCATCGGTAATTATTTTTTTGTTATCAAGGGATAATTCGTGATTTAGAAAACCAACATCAAAAGATGCGTTATGCGCTAAAACTGGAGACTCACCAATAAATTCAAGAAAATTATCCGCAACTTCGTCAAAAATCGGTTTTTCATTTAAAAAATCATTCGATATACCATGGACTTTAAATGCCCCCTCAGATATTTCTTTACCTTTCGGGTTTACATATTCATGAAAGTATTGATCTGTTGGTATGTGGTTGATTAACTCCAAGCATGCGATCTCAATAATTTTATCGCCTTTTTTGGGATCTAAGCCTGTGGTCTCAATATCTACAACAATTTCCCTCATTTTAAAAACTTGCCTACCTATTCAACTCTTTAATAATTTCATTAATATTAGCCCTAGTCGAAGCTTCATCATAATTTTTTATTATAAAATCAGATTTCTTAATTTTATGATTATTTGGCATTTGGTTCGCTTTTATCGACAAATACTTCTCCTTGTTCATATTTTTTCTTAGTAAAGCTCTTTTTTCTTGGATTTCATCGATCACATCAACTAGAATAACTTTATCAAACTCATTCTCCAAGTTTTTTTCGAATAGTAGAGGCACTTCAACAACAACAATCTTAGATTCTTTTTTATACTCTTGATTTATAAATTTATCTCTTTCTATCTTAACAAGCGGATGAATATAATTCTCTAATTTTTGTAATTTTGCACTATCTTTAAAGATAATATTGGCAATATCTTCATTGGTAAACTCCAGATCGCTTCCGATAATCTCTTTTTTTATAAATTTACTTAAATCGTTATTTTCTGTGTAAATTTTTCTGACGCATTCATCGGAACTAAATACAGGTATACCATGTGTGGTTTTAAATATATTTAAAACAAATGATTTGCCAACAGCTATTGAACCGGTTAAGCCAACTTTAATCATTCAATATATCCTGCTTCTCGTAGAAATTTTGTTAATTGTAATATTGAAATACCTTGGATCGAAAAGAGATCGTCACCTATACTTTCAAATAAATTAATACCGATACCCTCAATTTCATATCCTCCAAGCACACTGAGTAAATCATCACCTATTTGCTTCATATAATTTTTAATATACTTATCACTTAGTTTCCTCATAAGCATATCTTGGACAGAAACATACGACCAAACCTTTTTAGAGTCCTTTACGCAAGTAGTAGCAGTAATAAGTTTATGATTTTCTCCGTTTAAATTCTTTAATTGTTCAAAAGACTCTTTAAAATTTACTGGCTTATTTAATATTCTTTCTTTAAAAAAGAGGATTTGGTCACAACCAATGATTAATTTTTTAGGCCTTTTCTCTGAAACTATTTTGGCTTTTAAGTAAGATAACTCTCTTACAAGATTTTCTACATCTTGAATCGAGCAATCTTTACCATTAAAAGTATTTTGTAATTTTGTCTCATTAAAATCTGATTTAACAGCCTTGAATTTAATACCAGTGTTTTCGAGTAAATTTCGCCGAATTTTACTCTGAGATGCCAATATAATATTGTAGTTCATTACTCGGTATTCCTTGCTCTGAGCAATA
>MDTD01067918.1_pt1 | contig 33506 bp, 28 predicted proteins | sample 811221 | NCBI WGS metagenome assembly MDTD01 (sample SAMN05326646, study PRJNA326480) | marine metagenome | isolation source: seawater | place: Pacific Ocean: South West | collected 2011
AAGAAAGTCTTGAAATAAAACAAGAAGAATCTAGCTTAAGAATAATCATCCTAATCATAAGCATAATTACTGTTTGTTTAGTTGTTTTATATTTATTTAGGAATAAAATTTTAAACAAATCCTAAAATAAGGTTAAAAATTATGACTTCAAAATTAATTGATTATAGAGATTACGATAAAGAATTTTGGTATGAAGAATTAGAAGAGTGGGTACCAAAAAGAATCTATGATTGTCATGCTCATATGCTTAATAATAGCCTAATAGACGATTCTAGTGAGCATAAAGATGTATTTCCTGATGCTGATTTTGAAGGTATAAGAGGTTGGCAAAAAACCGTTTTTCCAAATAGAGAAGTAAATAACTTAATTTTAGGAAGACCAGCTTTAGGAACAAGAATAAATGAATATAATGATTGGCTATTTAATGAACTTAAAGATAATAAATTTACTAAATCTCATAGACTAACCACTCCTTCTGATTCTTTAGAAGATATTGAATACGATATAAAAAATAAAGGATTTCAAGGATTAAAAGTTTACCGAATGTATTCAATTACTGGTGATATGGCAAATTGCACTATAGAAGAATATCTACCTCATGAACAATTAGAATTAGCAAATGAGCTAGGACTTTGGGTTACATTACATTTGTCTAGAGAAGACGGAGGTGGTGATGAAAAAAATCTAAATGACTTAACAGAGTTTACTACAAAAAGATATCCTAATATTAAATGGATTCTTGCACATATAGCAAGATCATTTACCTACAGACCAATACAACAAGGTATAGACACATTAAGGAATCTGCCAAATATTTGGTACGATTTATCTGCAGTTACAGATATAAGGCCATATATTACTCTATTTAATAATGAAGATCACAAAAGAATTTTCTACGGAAGTGATGCTGTAGAATCTGTATCTTTCCATGGAGCTTATACAGCATATGGTCATGCACACCAACAGGTTGAGACGGATAATATTCCTTCTCTTACTTTTTCTCATACGAGAAATAGGCCAATACTTTGTATTTATGAACAATTAATTGCAATGAAACAGGCTTCAATAATTTGTGAATTAAGTAATGATCAACTTGAAGATATTTTTTGGAGAAATGCTGTTAGAGACTTTAATGTAGATTGGTAAATCTATTCAACAGTTACTGTTTTGGCCAGATTTTGGGGTCTATCTGGATCTAATCCTAGATTCAAAGCTGACATAAATGCCAATTTCTGCAAAGGAATAACAGATAAAATTGGAAATATATATTTATTGTTGTTCTCTATAACAAAATTATAATTTGATAACTCTTGTATTTCACTATTTTCAACAAAACTGATTGTAATAATATTTGCGTTTCTAGAAGCAATCTCTCTAAGAGAACTTATAGATTTCTTAATATTTTCATCAGGGCCTATTATAGAAATAATTGTTGATTTTTTATCTAATAAAGCATTGGGGCCATGTTTCAACTCTCCTTCTATGAATGAGTTAGAGTTTATTTTAGAAATTTCTTGAATTTTCAATGAACCTTCATTTACTATTGGAAAAGATAAATTTTTTCCTATAAAAAAAACCTTTTCACTATCTGAAATAAATTTAGAGACTTTGAGATAATCATAATCGCAACAATCAAGAACTTTTTGGATGTTACTATCTATCTTCATAAAATCTTCTTTAAGTTTAGTGACAAGGTTATTATTTTTATCTAACAAGCTTGCAAGATAAATACAAATAGAGTTACACATTAATAAAGTAGAAGAAAAAGTTTTTGTCGCAGCAACTGAAATTTCTTTACCAGTTTCTAAAAGTAAATATGAATCAGAATTAATAGCAGCTTTACTATTTGATTCCTCAACAATTGAAACTACATATGCTCCTTGATGTTTAGCATTTCTTATGGCTTCAATAGTATCTGCTGTTTCTCCTGATTGGGTAATGGCAAAAACAGTAGTTTGTTCTGGAGAAATTATTTTTTTATTTTTTAGCTCCGATGAAAATTCAACCTTTGTATCAATTTCAAGCAAATCTTCAAAAAGTAACGACCCATATTGAGCAGCGTTATAAGAAGAACCCATACCCGTAAAAATTATTTTTCTTGATGATAATAATCTATGGCGGTTTATTTCAGGGAAGGCTTCTTGTGGTTTATCTAGGATTCTTTTTGTGATTAATTTTTTCAAGGTAATATCTTGCTCTGATATCTCTTTTTCAATTATAAAATTTGTTTGTAAATCTTTAATTTCATGATTATTATCTTTCTTATCCTTAATTAGATTTATATTTTTAGGAGAGGTAGCTAAATTATTTTGATCTATTATTTTTAGAGTATTATTTGAAATAATTACAAGATCATCTTTACTAGTAAAGCTGACTGAATCACAAAAATTTTCCAGAGCATAAGAGTCACTACTTAGAAAGCGATAATTATCTTTTTCACCAACAACTAATCCACCTGCCAAATTTGTAGTAAAGCCAAAAATAGTTTTTGGGATTTCTTTACTCATAAGCGCAACTGTATTATTTCCTTCAAGCATATTAGCAACAGAAAAAATCGCCGATTGTAAATTGCCCTTGCTACACAACATTAAATCAACCAAATGAGCAATTAATTCAGAATCAGTCTGACTGTTTATTTCAACCCCTTTTCTTACTAAGAATTTACTAAGAAAGTCATAATTTTCTACTATTCCATTATGAACTATGGAAATATTTTTACTGTAAGAAAAATGTGGATGTGTATTAATATTGTTAATTGGACCATGGGTAGCCCATCGTGTGTGCCCAATTCCGGCATTTGAGCTTATTTTTGATTTTTCTAAAGATTTATTAAGAACATCCACTGGATAATTTGAGTTAGATGATTTTAATATCTCAAAATTACCACTATCTATCTCAAGACATAAACCTGCAGAGTCATAACCCCTATATTCTAGTCGTTTCAATCCCTTAATTATTAGACTTGAAACATCTTTTTCACCTACACAACCAAAAATACCACACATATTTCCCTCAAATTATTTACTCTACTTATTATATTTTAATCTAGATATTATTTGTTGAAATAATCCCATCTTTCTTCAGATCTACTAAGAATATTCTCCAGATCAAAATCTAATAAAAATCTTTGTTTTATTAATTTTTTAGAATAATTAGATATTTTTTCTAAATAATCCTCCTTAGAAGAATATCTTTCAGAAATTGATAATCTTGAATCATCATCTATTTTTTCTTTTGGTAAAGGCACAGTAGCTCCTCGAGGGCCACCAGTTAACCCAATTATTTGGTAAGGAGCTCCTACATCAGGATGTCTGAGATTCCATGGAGTAGAAGTTGCTAATGGCACCTGTACATCTGGGTGCCTTATTCCTGCAATTTCATTCCCATCTTCATCTACATCTGAAACAATTGATGAGTATTTTTCACCATGAGTCGGTGGAATTGTTTCAATAATATCCTCATTCGAACCAAAATTCATTTTTCTAGGAAAAGAAAAATGTTCAGGAAAATTAATAGGAATTTTAGAATATTTTTCTCTAAGAGAATTAGGGTCAACAGCAGTTCCGTCACTAACTTTTGGATGAGAGCTCTCAGGAGGTTCTATTCCTTCAGAAGCCCATTTATCTAAATTAGTTAGAAGGGCTCTCATTAAGGGAGTGTAATCTATGGAATTTAAGTAATTTTGACCTTTCATGCCATCAGCTTCTTGAGTATCCGTAGGAGGCCATACACCTGGTCCATGCATACAAGAAGAAAGATGATAAACTCTTGAGTTTTCATTAGATTCTAAATCCTTTTTACCATCTGCAGAAGTGTGAATTAATGAAGCATCTCCCCTCCAATATTCTGCACCTGTATTAACAAAAAAAACTTTTGATTTTGATTTTCTTTCTTTAAATTTTTCCATAAGGCCATCATGAGATGATCCTTCTATATCATCAGTAATAATTGATGCAGAAGGATAGAGTTGAGATATTACAGAGGGCAAATCTTTAGAAGCTTGACCAAATCTTTGGTTAAATTCTCCTCTCATTCCACCTGCAACATGTGGCATAATTCCATCAAATACTTCTCTACCTAAATTATCATAATTAAAATCTAGATAAATGAATTGCCTCAAGAATCTACCACTTTGAGAAACTCCAAAAGCAAAAGCCTGCTCAATATCTCCATTAGTGGGATTATCAGAATTATCTGAATATTTAAGATAAGCTACAAGATCCCTAGTTGCAGCTAAACCTAATCCTGTAGGCTTTGCTCCATAAGCATTATATGAAACTTGGTACATGATTCCTGCTTTAAATTTATCCGACATATATATGAAATTTGGGTTATCTATAATCTCATTTCCATCATTCCAAGCAAATCTCCATTTATCTCGAGGAATAACTATCGGATCATCATCTGGATATTTCTTAAAACTTAAAATAGCTTCTTTTTCATTGGTATCTACTGCTGGATATGGGGTATGCATTCTGTCACTTAACATAATTTGGTCTACATCTTTCATAGGTTGAAATTGGGAATAAATTTTTCCTCTAATTGGCTCCCCATCTTTTGCAATTTCACTAGAGAAAAGTCTTAACTTTCCATTAATGGGAGGAGCATCGTGAGACCAACCGCACCAAACTAATGTATAACCTTCTAGCATCAAGAATTCATTCCCAATATCATCTTCTGGAGCTACTCCTGCAACCATAACCCCTCTAGAGGCTGAGTTAAATTGAGATAGCATAACTTTGTTACCTCTATTATTTACGTCATAAATAATTTTTTTATTAGATTTACTTGAATCTAAAGGAAGCATAATATGGATATCTGAAGAAAATTCCACTAATCCTTGATTATTAGTTGAAATATTTTCTATATCAGTAATTTTTTTATTATATTCATCGTTGGGATCAAGTATAAATTTTGCTATTCCCTTAATTTCTCTATATTGACCTATATTTCCAAAGGTTTTACCATTTTCTAATAGGTTATCTTCACGTATTTCTATTGATTTTATTGACATTATTCCCTCCACTGGCGCGCCTGGCGAGACTCGAACTCACGACTTCAGCCATCGCAGGGCTGCACTCTATCCATCTGAGTTACAGGCGCAAATAGTTGTTTTAATAAGATTGTACAGAAAAATTAACTCACCAAGAAATTTCTTCAGAATTAACACAATAGGTAGGTAATTTTGAATTTAATCCTTCAATTATGTTATCAACCGTCATTTTTGACATTTTTCTTCTGGTTTCAACAGTTGCTGAGGCTATGTGAGGTAATATTGTAAGATTACTTAAATGAAGAATTGGATGATCCATATTAATTGGCTCAGGATCTGTTACATCAAGTGCAGCATATGCAATCTCATTTTTTGATAATGATTGATATAAATCATCTAAATTTACTATTGGACCTCGGGCAGTATTGATAAGGGTAGAGTTTTTTTTCATATATGATAATTCTTTTTTTGATATCAAATTATTTGTTTCTGGAGTTAGAGGGCAATGTATAGATACAACGTCAGATTTTTCTAATAGTTCTTTCATAGTATCGATTTTTTCAGCACCATAAGTTTCTTTAGGGTTTGATCTATTGAAGTAAAGAACTTTCATATTATTTTCAGAAGCTATTTTAGCTAAGTATGACCCAATTCTTCCAAATCCAATGATTCCAAGTACTGAAGAAGATAAATCGAAACCTAATAAATCAAGGGGTTCAAAATACTTCCATTTGCCATCTCTTACAAATCTGTCACATTCTGCAATTCTTCTAGCAGCAGATTGCATAAGAGTAAATGCGAAAGAAGCTGTAGTTTCTGTCAACACACCAGGAGTGTTTGCAACTGCTATATTTCTTTTGCTAGCTGCATCTACATCGACATTATCATAACCAACTCCAAATTGACCTATTATTTTTAGTGAACCCCCTGCAGCATCCATTATTTCTCCATTAATATCATCATTAATGTGAACAAATATCGCAGTTGCACCTTTCACTTTATTTTTCAATTCTTCTTGAGTAGGAAGATAATCTTGTTCAATAATAGTTAATTCAGCAACTTCTCTCAATCTATTCATTTCTGAATCAAATTGTTTCCTAGTAACAACAACTTTTGGTTTACTCATAATATATTCCCTTTTATTATTTTGGTGGCTACGGGTGGAATTGAACCACCGGCCTAACGCTTATGAAGCGCTCGCTCTAACCCCTGAGCTACGTAGCCAATTGTTACCGAAAAATACTTAGCATTTCATAATCGGTAAACCTTGAAACTTAAATTTTATCATAATGAAAAGTTCAAAAAACTTTGAAAAAACTAGTATCTAATCCCTAATATAAGTTCCTGACTTTCCTCCAGTTTTTTTCTCTAATTGAATTTTATTGATTATTATAGACTTATCCAAAGATTTACACATATCATATATTGTCAAACTCGCTACTGAAACAGCAACCAAGGCTTCCATCTCAACTCCAGTTTTCCAATCAGATGATACATAAGAAATAATTGAAATTTTATTATTAGCATCATCAAATTCAAATGATAAATCAACTTTATTAATTGGAATTTGATGACACAGAGGAATTAGATCATGAGTTTTTTTACTTGCTGTTATTCCAGCAAGTTGAGCTATATTAATTACATTTCCTTTTGTCATCTGATTATCTTTTATCATAAGGTAGGTTTCATTATTCAAAATTACTTCAGAAGAGGCAATAGCTTCTCTTTTAGATATTTTTTTTGAAGATATATCAACCATATTTGCAGACCCATCATTATCTATGTGTGAGAAGTTTTTATGTTCCATTATTCCAATTCTTTCATTTCAAAAATTTCATCGATTTTGAGATTATTGGACATAGCAGCATCTTTAGCTAATAAATCACATTCTTCATTTTCCAGATGACCTTTGTGTCCCTTAACCCACTTAAATCTTACACTAAGGTGATAATCACATTGATCTATTAGTAATTCCCATAAATCTGAATTTAGTGCTTTATTCTTTTTATCTCTCATCCAATTATTTTTTTTCCACTTTTTAGCCCAACCTTTTTCAATACCATCTATTACATACCTTGAATCGGTTGTGATGAGTATATTTTGTGGTTTTTTTAATTTTTTTAGAGCAATAATTGGGCCTAATAGCTCCATTCTATTATTTGTAGTTTTTCTAAAACCTTCAGAGATTTTTATTTGCTTATCTTTCCATCGCATAATAACTCCAAAGCCTCCGGGACCTGGATTGCCTATAGAAGATCCATCTGAAAATATTAATACTTGATTATTCATAAATTATCCTCCGAGTTGAAACATTTCTATTTTTTTATAATTAGATTTGGTCAACTCATTTCTAATTTCAGAATATTTATCTTTTCTTTTTATCCAAACATTTCTAATTAATTCTTTTAATTCTTCATCTGAACAACCTTTTCTTATGGATTCTCTTAAATCAAATCCTGTATTCGCAAACAAACATGTCACAAGCTTTCCATCCATGGTGATTCTAGCACGTGTGCATGTTGAACAAAAAGGTTGAGAAACTGACGATATAAATCCAAATTCAGTTGAATATTCTTCAAGGTAAAATCTCTTAGCTACTTCACCTTGATAGTTTGGAGGAATTTTTCTGACTTTATACTTTTTTTCAATTATTTTTAGTATTTCTGTAATTGAAAGAACATCTCTTAATTCCCAGCCATTTAGATTGCCTACATCCATATATTCAATAAACCTTACTATATTTCCGGAATCTCTAAAGTAATCTAGCAGATCAAGTATTGAATGTTCATTTACATTTTTTTGTATTACACAATTTATTTTTATTTTCTTAAAGCCTTTTTTATTTGCTTGATTTATAGCTGATAGCACCTTATTTACATCAAAATCCTGTCCACTCATTTTCTTAAATGTTTTATCATCAATAGAGTCAAGAGACACAGTAAGTCTCTTGAGCCCTGCATCAATTAAGGCATCTAACTTTGATTCTAAAAGATAAGCATTTGTGGTCATAGCAATATCGTCAATTTCATCAATTGTAGATAATTTGCGTATTAGTTGATCAATATTTCTTCGTACAAGAGGCTCTCCTCCAGTTAGTCTGATTTTATTAACACCAAGCTTAGCAAAGCATTCTGCGATTCTAAAAATTTCATCAAAATCTAATAATTCTTCTTTAGGTAAAAACTTAAAAGATTCACCATAAACTTCTTTAGGCATACAATATGTACATCTAAAATTACATCTATCAGTTACAGATATTCTTAGGTCTTTGACAGGTCTATTTAATTTATCTAAAGGCATGTTCATATTCATATAGAACTATATTAAATTATTTTATCCTTAATTAGTTTACTTAAGAATATTTCAATAGATTTTCTTCTATGAGAAATTGAATTTTTATACTCAGTTGATTTAGATGCCAAAGTATGATTGTCTTTATTTGCACAAAAAATTGGATCATATCCAAAACCATTTTTACCTTCTCTTTCAAAAGAAATGTTACCTCTTAATTCCCCTCTAGAAAAGAACAATTTATTTTTCATAAAACCAACTCCACATATAACAGAGACAAACTTAGCAGATCGTTTATTTTTGGGAATTTTGTGCATTTTTCTAAGAACAAGATCAAGCCTTTCATCATCGTTGAATGATGCGCCTCCATATCTTGCAGAATAAACCCCAGGTTCTCCATTAAGAGAATCTATTACTAGACCAGAGTCTTCAGAAATTGTGGGTAAGGAAGAAATTTTATTATAGTATTTTGCCTTAATTTCGGCATTTCTTTCAAAAGTAGATCCTGTTTCTTCTACATCGGAAGAGATTTTTAGATCATTTAAGGTTACTATATCAAAAAAAAATTTTGAATTAAATATGTCTTGAAACTCTTTAACTTTACCTTTATTAGTGGTCGCGACTAAAATTTTCATATTTTTTTTTACTTAATTACAATAATTCATAATAAATGCTATAATTTTTCCTGTCTAAATGAGATAAAAAAATATTACAATTATAATTAATAAAAAAATTTTCAGGAATAATTTTAGAACTAAATTAATTTATGTTGAGTAAAAGAATAAGACTTATATTCAGTTTGTCAGCAGTAATGGCATTATCAGCCCTACTTATGGCATGTAACCCCGAAGGACCTCAATCAACCTTTGATGCGCAAGGTCCTGTATCTGAAATCCAAAAAAATCTTTTTTTATTTACATTTTGGATAGCTGTAATTGTTTTTGTAGTTGTTGAAGGAGCAATACTTTTTGTTACTTTCAGGTACAGAAGAAAAAATGATGACCTTCCTGTACAAACTCATGGTAACCTAAAACTTGAAATTACTTGGACTATTATTCCTGCGATAATAATTGTGATTATTGCTATACCAACTGTTATTGGTATTTGGCAAACTCAAGTAATGCCTGATGAAGATGAATCTCTAGTTATAAATGCAGTTGGTCACCAGTGGTGGTTTGAGTTCAACTATCCTTCTGAAGAAGTAGTAACTTCAAATGAGCTACATATTCCAGAAGATACTGATATTATTGTCAAAATTGAATCTCAAGATGTCTTACATTCGTTTTGGATTCCTAAAATTGCAGGTAAGGTTGATATGGTTCCTAACCATGAAAACCAACTTTGGATAAAAGCTGATAACCCTGGCTTATACTACGGTCAATGTGCAGAATTTTGTGGAGTTGCGCATGCAATGATGAGATTTAGGGTTATTGTACATACAAATGAAGATTATCAAAACTGGTTAGAATATATGAGAACTCCTCCTCAGCAACTTGTGAGTGGTTCTGATGAAGATGAAGGAAGGAAACTTTTTGTAGGAAATTGTAGCATGTGTCATACTTATGATTCCTATAAAAAAGCAGCATATCATAAAGAGCTTAACTCTCAATATAACCGGTGGGAAGAGTGGAAAAAAGATAAAGAAAATTCTGCTATAGTTTCTGCTCCGAATCTTACCCACTTTGGAGGAAGAATTACTCTAGGAGCAGGTCTTCAAGAAAATAATTATGAAAATCTTGTTAAGTGGATAGAAAATCCTGATAGTATAAAAATTGGAACAAGAATGAAAAATCATGCCGCTATTTATACAACTGAAAATAAACTTTCAGATATTGAAATTGAACAGATTGCAAAATATTTATTAAGTCTAAAGCCATCAGATGAATCTATGGCGACATACAATAAGGATTAAAGAGGATATTATGAGTAGTATAACCGGGCCAAAACAATTTCAAATTCCTAGAATTTTCCCTAGACCTTCTGCACATAGCGGTTTGTGGTACTGGCTTGGAACTGTTGATCATAAAAAAATTGGAACAATGTATGGTATCGTTTCTTTTTTTTGGTTCATTATGGGAGGTATAGAAGCTCTACTTATTAGAGTTCAATTATCACATGCAGAAGCCTCTATTATAAGTCCTGAATTATATAATCAGCTCTTTACTATGCATGGGACAACTATGGTTTTCTTGGTTGTTATGCCCCTGTCTGCTGCTTTCTTTAATTGGCTTATACCTTTGCAAATTGGAGCTAGAGATGTAGCATTTCCAAGACTTAATGCTCTAAGCTTATGGGTATTTGTTTTTGGTTCAATCCTTATGAATGTGAGCTGGTTTACAGGTGAAGCTCCAAATGGTGGTTGGTTTGGATACCCACCCAATTCTACAGTTCAGTTCAATCCTGGTAATGGTATGACATTCTGGGTATTAGGATTAAATGTATTAGGTATAGCATCTATAGCTGCAGGTTTAAATTTCATAGTAACAATTATCAATATGAGAGCTCCTGGAATGACTCTTATGAGAATGCCAGTATTCACATGGATGACATTTATTACATCTATATTAATAGTACTAGCATTGCCAGTTCTTGGTGTAGCAGGAATACAGATGACTGCTGACAGAGTATATGGAACAAATTTCTTTAATTCAGAAGCAGGTGGAGATCCTATCTTCTGGCAACATATATTTTGGCTTTTTGGTCATCCTGAAGTATATATATTAATACTTCCAGCCATGGGTATTGTTTCAGAAGTTTTGCCAACATTTTCAAGGAAGCCTTTATTTGGATATACTTTTATAGTATTTTCTGGAGCTATTATTGGATTTATGGGGTGGTTTGTATGGAGTCATCATATGTTTACAGTAGGATTAGGTCCAGCAGCTAATACAGCTTTTACTATTTCCACAATGCTTATTGCAGTGCCTACCGGTGTGAAAATATTTAACTGGATTGCAACTTTATGGGGAGGATCAATTAAGTTTACGACATCTATGTTATTTTCTATCGGCTTTATTGCTATGTTTACCATTGGTGGACTTTCAGGAGTTACCCATGCAGTCTCACCTTCTGATGCACAGCAACAAGATACATATTATGTGGTTGCACATTTCCATTACGTTTTGTTTGGTGGAGCTATTTTTGCGATTTTTTCAGGTATATATTTTTGGTGGCCAAAATTTACTGGCTGGTTTCTTGATGAAAAAATAGGAAAAATTAACTTCGTTTTGATGCTTATAGGCTTTAATCTTCAATTTGCTCCAATGCACTGGGTTGGACTAGATGGAATGCCTAGAAGAATATATACATATGCAGAAAATATGGGATGGGAATTATCTAATTTAGCAGCTACTACAGGTGGTTTCCTTATAGCAGTTTCTGTTTTAGTATTTTTAGCAAATGTTTATATTTCTAGTAGGAGAAAGATTATTGCAGGAGGAGATCCATGGGATGCAAGAACTTTAGAATGGTCAATTTCTTCACCACCTCCACACTATAATTTTGTAGAGTTACCAAAAGTCGAACATATTGATGATTGGTGGTATAAAAAGTATCCTGAACTATTAGAAGGTAGTCCTAAAAAAACTAATCTACCTTCTGCTCAAGTTGAGGACACTACAGGTGTTGACGAATCAAAAATACATTTGCCAGATTTGTCATATTATCCCTTTTTTATTGGTGTAGGCTTGTCAATTGCTGCATTGGGAGTTCTTTACTCTTATGCATTAGTGACAATAGGATTAATTTTAGTCTTTTGGGGATCTATCGGATGGAGTACAGAGCCTGTAAACGAACCTCATGAGGGAGCGCATTAAATGTCAAGCGAAGGAATAACAGTTCACCACGGTGAAGAAATAAATAATTCAACTGGAGTCAGTAATAAAAAATTATTAATGTGGGCATTTTTAGGTTCTGATGTTATGTTTTTTGGAACATTTATTGGTACTTTTATGGCTTATAGAAATAAAAGCTTGGTGGGTCCATATCCTGAGGATACATTAGATATTCCAATCACTTCAGTTAGTACATTTGTACTATTAATGAGTTCACTTGGAGTAGTTCTTGCTTTACATTATTTGAAAGAATCTAAAATAGGATTAGCAAAATTGTGGCTTTGGCTAGTAATAATAATGGGCTGTATTTTTATGGGATTTCAAGTTTATGAATTTTCACATTTTGCTCATATTGGCATGACTCCACAAGTTAATTTATTTGGATCTACTTTTTTCACATTAACTAGTCTTCATGGAGCCCATGTAAGCCTAGGTATTCTTTGGTTAGCATTCTTACTTTATAATGAATATAATGGAAACCTTACAAGCGAAAATGCCATCGATCTAGAATTAGCTGGTTTATACTGGCATTTTGTTGATATAGTATGGATTATTATTTTTGGATTATTATACCTAATCACCGCCGGTGATGGGGTTCCACCTGGTGGAGTTCCATGGACTGGAGGACACTAAATAGGAGAAGAGAAGTGTCGTTAATAAAAGATTTATTTCATCATGACGGAAATGGTTGGTGGAAAATTCCTAAAACTGCAGAAGCCGAATCTAACCCTCCAAGAGAACATCCTTTTGGAGGATTAATTAATTTTACTAAAAACTTTCTTACATATATCACTTCTGGTAAGGGTCATGCAGGTCCTGGTTACTACTGGACAATCGCAGGTATATTAGCAGTAATAACGCTTATAGAAGTATGGTGGTTTGATGTTGAAGCATTGAAATACCTACTTGTTCCAGCTATGTTAGGATTTTCTTTAGTAAAATTTATTCTTGTTGTTGCATTTTTTATGCATCTAAGATTTGATAATAAAATGTATTCTACAGTTTTTGTAACTTGTATGATTATAGGAATCATAATATTTACTCTATTTTTATTCCTTTCAGCTTTTCATGGTTTTGGTAACTAAAGAACAAAATTATTTTGAATAAAGATATAGGATTTTCAGAATTTATAACTTCATGGGATTATAGCTCTTATTTTTTCTATTTTCCGATAATCATATTTCTTATATATATAATTGGTTCAGTAAGACTTTTATCTATTTCAAAAAATAAAATTCAAAAAATAAAATTTTACAGAGGTTTTTTAGGTTATATTCTTCTAATATTTTCACTTGTGGGACCAATATCAGCTTTTGAAGATACATTCTGGATTCATATGATACAACACTTAATACTAATTATGTTGGTTCCTCCTCTGATATTAAGTGGGCTTTTATTTTCTGCAAATTTATGGTTTTTTCCAAGAATAATTAGAATTGGATTTGCAGATTTTCTTAGACCTAAAAAGATTTTTAGAAAAATTCTTAATATAATCACTTCTCCTAAATTTGGTCTGATTTTTTATATTATTTCTCTTTGGACTTGGCATCTTCCTATTTTTTTTAATTATGCTCTAGAATATGCTGTAGTTCATAACTTTGAACACTTATCTTTTTTCATTAGTGGAATATTATTTTGGTGGCCTGTTATCGGATTGAGTATCGGAGCGAAGAAAATTTCAATTCCTATGAGAATTGTATATTTACTTCTAGCTGTTACCCCAACTGCAGTTGTTGCGGCCTTTATAACTCTTTCTGATTCAGTTATTTATGGAGACGACATTCCTAGATTATTAAACATTTCAGCGATAGAAGATCAAAAAATAGGTGGTCTAATTATGTGGATACCAGGAAATACTATATTTATAGCAACCTTAACAGTGTTGTTTTTTAAATGGTCTTACAAACAATCGAAGGAATCTAGAAAATATAAAGGTTAATCAACCTGAGAAATAAAATACTCATTACTAACATTAAGCATGGTACTAATTGTTTCATTAGTATAAGACTTTAGGTATATAACAGTAGCCCAAGCTTTTTTCAAGCTTTGTTCCATTTCAGATATACTCATAGGATTATTATGATTAAGTATTAATATTCTAAAAACTGCTTCAATTAAAGAAGTTCCTGGAAGAACAAACTTTTTCAATAGAAAATCATCTTGAGAATCATCAGTATCATTTTGTATTTTAGCAATTTCATTATATATCTGATCTGTAGACATATTCATTAATTCTTTTTTTTGCTTATTATTGTCGAAAAATTTTTCTATCACCAAAAAATTAAAAGATAGATTTGAATCTGCAAATTTTTCAATATTTATTTGATATTTTTCTAATCCAATTGCACTTTCATTATTTATTGTCATAATCTAATCCTTATTATTTAGTATTTCTGAAATTTCATCATTCCAGGTAAACATTTCAACATCGACTTTTTCACCTCTTTTAATTATATCAACATCTGATGGACATATTCCAAAGCCATTGGCCTCATGCATAGAAGTCAACACACCAGAGCTTTGATTCGTTATAGGAACTGCTATAGTTTTTTTAGAATTTTTATCCACAAAGACTTTCACTCTTGCATACAACCTTCTGCCGTCGTGATTTATAATATCTGAGTCTAGAATAGCTTTTATAATAGGTCTATTCCTAACCTCTTTACCTTTCATTTTATCAATAGCATATCTACCAAATTTTTCAAAAGCTATCATAGCACTAACAGGATTCCCTGGTACCCCTAAAAGTGGAATTTTTTTTCCTTCAATATCTATAATTCCAAATGCAAGCGGTTTAGCAGGGCGCATATTAACTGACCAAAGATTTATATCTCCATTTTTATCTAAAACATCCTTAACAATATCGTAGTCACCTTTTGATACTCCTGCAGATGTCACAATTAAATCCACATTTTTTAGTTTTAAGAGTTTTTTTTCAAGATCTTCAACTTGATCTTTAGCATGTTTTTGAATTAAAGGAATTCCTCCGTATTCATTTACTAAGGATGATAACGTATAAGTATTCGAATTATAGATCTTTCCTAATTGATTATTTTCTCCTGGCTCAATTAGCTCGTCTCCTGTAGACAATATACCAATAATTGGTTTTCTTATTACAGAAACCTTACTTAGGCCGATAGATGCTAACATTCCAATAGTTGCTGATGTTATTATTGAGCCTTTATTTATAATCACATTTCCTTCTTTTATGTCTTCACTTTTTTTTCTTATATTTTCATAATTTTCTACTTTAATTTTTATCCCGATTGAATTCTTATCTGTATTTTCTAACTCTGTAGTATCTTCAAATGGAACTACAGCATTTGAGCCATTAGGTATAGGGGCTCCTGTCATTATCCTTGAAGCTTGTCCAGATGATAAAGTTAATTCCGGCATTGAACCTGCAGGAATTTCTTCAATTACTTTCAAATAAACAATATTTTTATCATTAGCTTTCTCAACATCGGATTTGATTATTGCATATCCATCCATAGCTGAGTTATCCCAGGGAGGAACATTTATATCCGAAATAATATCTTTAGAAACAACACAACCTAAAGATTCTAATATATCTATATTTTTTGGTTCAAGAGTAGAAAATTTAGATAAAATTTTATCTCTTGCTTCTTCTACAGAAAGCATATCTGCATGATAGTGGGATTTCCTTATTTTATTATTCATTATGACTATTCTCTTATATATGCATCTAACTGTTTATTTAATTTAGAGAGTATATTTCGTTCAATTTTATCCAGATTTTTTGATGATAAAGTATTGTCAAAAGATTGATAACTAATTCTTATAGAAATGCTCTTCTTATTTTGAGGAATTTCATTACCCTCATATGAATCTATAATTACGGTATCAACTGCGTATTTATCTGACAAGATTATATTCTTTATTTCTTCATACTTAACCTTTTTATCTACAATCAACGAAAGGTCTCTTAGAGCATGTGGAAAACTAGAGAACTCTTCATATTTATATTCAGATAAGGATTTAATTATCAATCCTAAATCAATTTCAAATATGGAAGCATTCTTAAAATTAAAGTCCAAATCTTCTAATAATTCAGATGATACTTCACCAATAAATCCTATATCTTTTCCAATTTTTTTATTATAAAGTTTTGCTGACCTATTATTTAGAAATATTTGACTATCATAATCTTTAGTCTGTATATCTATATTAAATTTCTTAAGCATAAACTCAACTATTCCTTTTACATCATAGTAATCAACATATTCTTCTTTTTTATTCCAATTTAATTCATTTCTATATCCAGTTAAAATTCCAGATACCATTGTTTTTTCATGTACTTCAGATTTATTTTTGAAGAATACATTCCCAATTTCAAATAATTTTATAGGTTTTTTCCAATTATGTGTGTTCCTTGAAGCATTAAGTAACAATGAGGGAATTAAGCTTTGTCTTAGGTATGAATGCTCATTAGAAATAGGATTATCTAATTTAATAAAATCTCCATTATTATGAATATCTGGAGTTAATTTAATTAATTTTTCTGATGTAGCTGAATATGAAATTGTTTCACTTAACCCTACTCCAACAAGAATATCTTGCAAAAAAATTTTTGTATCATATTCTAAATTGGGCTCCCATTTAGGAATTTGTCCTGATAGAAATGACAAAGGTATTTCATCGTAACCTATAATTCTTGCAATTTCTTCATGAAGATCCTCTGAAATATTAATATCTGATCTCCAAAATGGCTTATTTACATACCATTTAGATTTATCAGAATTTATATCAAATTGAAAATCTAAATTTTCTAGTGTTTGACTAATTTTTTCATCATCTATTTCTAGCCCCAAATGATTTTTAATTTTTTCTTTACTCAAAATAATAGATTCATTATTTTTTGGATATTTATATAAATCTTCAATATGATTTCTAACTTTTCCTCCTGCTATTTTGAGTATAAAGTCAATAGCTCTAGATAATGCATATTCAGTAAGTTCTGGATTTAAGTTTCTTTCAAATCTGATAGAAGCTTCAGTAGAAAGATTTAGTCTTTTTGAAGTATTTCTAATCAAACTTGGATTAAAATTTGCTGACTCTAAAAAAATACTAGTAGTTTTATCATCGATCTCAGAATTTGATCCCCCCATTATTCCGGCTAATCCTATTGAGTTTTTTTCATCTGCAATGACAATAGTATTTTCAGGTAGCTCCCTATTTTCTCCATCAAGTGTTGTAATTTTTTCTTTCCTTTTTGATTTTCTTACATATATCTTATTTCCATATATTTTTGACAAATCAAATGCATGCAGAGGTTGCCCCATCTCAAACATTACAAAATTAGTTATATCTACAATATTATTTATTGGCCTCTCTCCAATAGATAAAAGCCTTGATTTTAACCAATCTGGAGATTCAGATATCTTAACTGAATCTATGATTACTCCAGAATATCTAGAACATATTTGTTTATCTAAAATATCAACTATTCCATTAGAATTATCAATTTTATAGCTATTCTTATACTCAAAATTCACCTTACTAGAAAATTTTGCCGATAAATCTCTTGCCAAGCCAACAATTGATAGACAATCAACCCTATTAGGAGTCACATCAATATCAAATACTGTTTCTCCAAAATACTTTGACATGGAATCCCCAACTAGAAAATCATCTTCTAAGACCATTATTCCGTCATGATTTTCACTTATTCCAAGTTCTTTTTCTGAGCAGATCATTCCCTCAGATATTTCTCCTCTAATTTTAGATCTCTTTATTTCTATAAAGGAATCTTTACCATTTGGTAGTTTAGTACCCATGGTAGCTAAGAATATTTTTTGACCTTCTTGTATATTTGGGGCTCCACATACTATTTGGAGATCTTTTTTACCATCAAAAACTTGTGCTAATTGAAGATTGTCTGCATTAGGGTGAGAGCGGATATTTTTTATAGTAGCAACAACTACTCCTTTGATATTTCCTCTGATTTCAACTGATTCAACTTCATTTCCGATCATAGTTAGATTTTCAGAAATCTCTTCATCTGATTTATTAAAAGTTATGTATTGTTTTAACCAACTAATTGGAAGTTTCATAATTTATTTTACAAACTGACTTAGGAATCTAAGATCATTTACATGAAAATGCCTAATATCCTTAATTTTATTTTTTAACATAGCGACTCTCTCAGGACCTATTCCAAAAGCGAACCCACTAAATTCATTAGGGTCATAGCCTACGCCAGTTAAAACTTTAGGATGCACCATACCAGCTCCCAAAATTTCAATCCATTTCCCATCCCAAAAAATAGACATATCTACTCCAGGTTCAACAAATGGGAAAAAGTCACATCTAAATCTAACCTTTTGATCAGAACCAAAAATTTTTCTAGCCATCTCAAATAAAGTTCCCTTGAGTTCTGAAAAAGAAATATTTCTATCAATTGCTAAACCTTCAATTTGATGAAATTCCCACTCATGAGTTGCGTCTGTTGCTTCATACCTATAGCATTTACCAGGAACAACTACTCTTATAGGAGGGTCTTTTCTTTCCATAATCCTAGCCTGCATAGGGGATGTATGAGTTCTGAGAAGATGCTTCTCACCATTTGTAGAAGCATTAAGCCAAATTGTATCCCATTGATCTCTTGCTGGATGGTCAGATGGTATATTCAATAAATCAAAATTGTACTTTTCAGTTTCAATTTCTTTACCTTCTAAAATTTCAAATCCCATGGATCCAAATGCATTACAAATCTCTCGAATTATTAGAGTTGTTGGATGATAATTTCCCATTTCTAATAGTAATCCAGGTAATGAATTATCAAAATTATCATTTGGGGTAAGATTCTGAATAAGTTTATTTTTTCTATCTGAGAACTTTTGGTTAAGAATAACTTTTAATTCATTTATCTTGGGTCCTACTAATCTTTTCTCTTCGTTGGTTATAGTTGTTAAGACTTTCATTAGTGATGATAATTTACCATTTCGACCCAGATAATTGATTCTCCAAGATTCTAAGTCATCACTATTAATTACGTTGTCCAAATCGCTGAAGGCAATTTGCCTTAGGTCTTCAATTTCTATTAATGCAGATTCAGTATTACTCAAATTTTTATCCTTTTGATTACCATAAATTATATTTCATATATGTTCAAAATTTATATTAAAAAGATGAAATTTATAAAATCTTAGTTCATTTATTTTAATTAATTTACTTTACTAAAGTAGTATTTTAGTTTGAAATAGTATATAAATTATAAATAACCAATGGTTAATTATCCAAAGGTTTAAATGGAAGCTTATAGGCATGAAAGGTAATGGGGAACAGACTGAGTCTTACCTCTAATTAATTACTATGAAAAATGGTAACCCTGCTAATCAAGGTATACACCTCATTTGTGAAACAAAAATTTTCATTATTGGCAAAGCCGTGTTTAGCTCATAGTTTTTTTATGAAATTTACATATTTTTATGTAACACAAATTGCAAAAAAAACGGATGTTTTTTTTGCAATTTTGTTTAAAAAAGGAATTGAGAATGGAAAATAATATATTTGGAAAAACTGATATAAGTGTAAGTAAACTTGGTTTAGGCTTAGCTCAAGTAGGATTTCAACTAGGATTTGATGGATATAAAGAAGCTGACAGTATATTAAACTTTAGTCTTGATAATGGTATAAATTTTTTGGATACTGCTGCTATGTATATTGACAGTGAGTCAATTATAGGAAAATCAGTAGGCCATCGAAGAGATGAATATTTTTTAGCAACTAAGGCCGGTACAGGAAGAACTACTTCTCCAGATTCAGAATGGACTTATGAAAAAATTAAAACTTCTGTAGAGAAAAGCTTAAAAAATCTAAAAACAGATATTATAGATTTAGTTCAATTACATTCATGTGAAACTCATCTTTTAGAACAAGGAGACGTAATAAGGGCCTTGCAAGACTGTAAGGTAGAAGGTAAAACTAAGTTTATTGGATACTCCGGTGATAATGAAGCTGCAGAGTGGGCTGTAAAATCGAACCTATTTGATACTCTTCAAACTAGCTATAGTATTTCTGATCAAAGAGCTCGTACGAAAAATATTTTATCAGAAGCTCAATCAAGAAATTTAGGAGTAATTGCAAAAAGACCCATCGGAAACGCAGCTTTATTAGGAGTGAAAAATCATAAAAATAATGCAACTCACGAATCATTTGGAAGTGCCTACGAAGAATACTTTAATAGAGCTCTAAGTATGTCCGATAAACTAGAAATCAACTTAAGTAATATTGATACCATAGGTCTATCAATGGCATTTTCTCTCTTAAGAAATGAAATTCATGTATTGATCATAGGTTCAAAAAATTTATCTCATGTTAGAGAAAATATAAAATTCATGTCTGAAAAAATTGATAAATTCAAAAATAACGTAAAAGAGTATGAAAATATATTTGAAAAATTAGATGAAAATTGGAGACAATTAACATAACGATACCTAGAAATAATTATCAATGGGAAATAAAAAAAGAATACTTACAGGAATTAGGCCTACTGGAGCATTGCATTTAGGTCATTATGTTGGAGCTCTGCATAACTGGATTTTGCTTCAAAATGAATATGATTGCAATTTTTTAATAGCCGACTATCAAGCTTTAGGTGACCATTTCAATGATATAGAACTTATAAAAAAATCAGTGATAGATGTGACTCTTGATTGGCTATCAGTTGGATTAGACCCTGATAAATCAAATTTTGTAATACAAAGTTATGTTCCAGAACATGCAGAATTATCAATGCTTCTATCCTTTGTAACACCTTTAGGAATGCTAGAAAGAAACCCTACACTCAAAGGAGAACTGGATTCTCTTCCAGTTGAAAGAAGAAGTGCTGGCTTTTTTAATTACCCAATCAGTCAAGTTGCAGACATACTTTTACCCAGAGCTCATCTAGTTCCAGTTGGAGAAGATCAGGCACCACATTTGGAAATGTCACGTGAAATAGCTAGAAAATTCAATAATATGTATGGTTATGTTTTCCCTGAACCTGAAACTTTGATAGGAAAAGTTGGAAGGCTCTCTGGAATCGATGGAAAAGGGAAAATGAGTAAAAGTCAAGGAAATGTAATTCTGCTTTCCGATACTAAAGAGTCTGTGGAAAAAAAAGTAAGAAGTATGTATACAGACCCAAATAGAATTAGAGCTAATATTCCTGGAAAAATAGAAGGGAATCCAGTTTTTCAATATCTTGATGCTTTTACAGAAAATGATAAAAAAGTAGAAGAATTTAAAGAAAGATATACTACTGGAAATATTGGAGACGTAGAAATCAAGAACTATTTGTCAAATACTCTTAATGATTTCTTGGAACCAATTAGAGAAAAAAGAGCTCATTTTGAGAATAATATTAATCTTGTAGAAGATGCTTTGGATAATGGAGTTTCAAACGCTAGAACTATCGCTAAAGAAACTATGGAACTTGTACGTGATAAAATGAAAATCTCATCGTATAAAAAAGTTTGGTAGATATGTTAGACTCTCCAAAATTTAATGATTTTATAGAAAAATCAAAAAAATATAATCTTATTCCGGTTTATCAAGAAATTAGAGCTGATCTTGAAACTCCTTTATCTATTTATATAAAACTATCAGATAACAAGTACTCATTTTTACTAGAATCTATCACCGGTGGAGAAAATCTAGCTAGATATTCAATTATTGGAACTAACCCAAGAAAAGTCATAAAAACTGGGAAGAATGAAAAATATGGAGAAAGTGATCCCTTAGAAATAGTTAAAAAAGAAATCAAGTCATTTAAGGTACCTGAAATTGAAGAGTTGCCTGTCTTTACTGGTGGAGCAGTAGGCTATTTATCTTACGAAACTGTTTCATATTTTGAGGATACTGTTACTAAGAAAAAAAATTCTAATTTAGAGGTACCAGAATCCATTTTTCTTATTACTGATTCTTTAGTTGTTTTTGATCATGTTAAGCAGACTATTTTTATAGTAAATTACGCAAAAATAGAAGAAAGTTCTGATCTAGAAAAAGTTTTTTTAGAATCTCAAAAAAAAATTGATGATATCTACGAAAAAATAAAAAAGCCCATTACAGATAAATTTAATAACATTTCAAATATCAATAATTCATCCGATAAATCTAATAATGAATTAGTTGATGAATATCAAAAAAATATGACTAAAGAAGAATATAAAAGTGCTATCGAAAAATGTATAGAGAACATTTACTCAGGCGAAATTATACAAGTTGTATTTTCTCAAAGATTATCAAAGAAAACTAAAGCGTCTGCAATAGAAATATACAGATGTCTAAGAACAATAAACCCTTCACCATACATGTTTCTACTAAATCTTGATGATTTTCATATCTTAGGAGCGTCTCCAGAATTGCTGGTTAAGTCTTCCAATAAACAAATTAGTGTTCACCCTATAGCAGGAACAAGACCAAGAGGATCAGATTCAATGGAAGATGAATCAATTGCTGAAGAGCTTATTAATGATGAAAAAGAATTAGCAGAACACTTAATGCTGCTGGATTTAGGCAGAAATGATGTTGGAAGAGTTTCAAAACCAGGATCTGTAAGTGTAAATCAAAAAATGGAAATTGAAAAATATTCCCATATTATGCACATAGTATCTAATGTTACAGGGGAACTAAAAGATGATTTAGATGAATTCGATGTCTTAAGGGCCGCTTTCCCTGCTGGCACAGTTTCAGGAGCTCCAAAGGTTAGAGCAATGCAACTTATATCCGATCTAGAACCTGAAAAAAGAGGTCCATATTCAGGAGGAGTAGGATATTTCTCATATAATGGAAATATGGATACATGTATAGCAATTAGAACACTTGTATTAAAAGATAGCACAGTATACATCCAAGCAGGTGGAGGAATTGTTGCAGATTCTCAAGTAGAAAATGAGTATGAAGAGACGTTAAATAAAATGATGGCATTAATAAAATCGGTAAATGAAGCGGAAAGCAATTTAGAATGATTATATTATTAGATAATTACGATTCTTTTACTTACAACTTATATCAATTTCTGAGTGAACTTAATCAAAATGTTTTAGTAATTAGAAACGATAAAACAACAGCGGAAAAAATAGAAGATTATAACCCTAGTCATTTAGTCGTTTCTCCAGGACCTTCGAATCCTGAAAATGCAGGAATTTCGAAAGAAGCGATAGAGTTTTTTTCAAATAAAATACCTGTTTTAGGAGTGTGTTTAGGACATCAATGCATAGGAAATACTTATGGAGCAAATATTGTTCAATCCAAAGAAATAATGCATGGTAAAAAATCTTCTATCACTCACGATGAGAAGGGTATATTTAAGAACATACCTAATCCATTTAATGCTGTAAGATATCATTCACTAATTATTGAAGAAGCCACCTTATCAGATGAATTTGATATTTCAGCAAGAAGTGAGTCAGGAATAATCCAAGGAATAAGGCATAAAAAGCTCTCAATAGAAGGCGTTCAATTTCACCCTGAATCAATCGAAACTGAGAACGGGAAAGATATACTAAAGAATTTCATAAGTTTATAAAATGAATGTTATAGATTTAATTAAAAAAGTTTCATCTAATAAAAATCTAACCTTTGAAGAATCTAAATTTTGCATGAAAGAGATAATGTCAGGTAAAATTCTTGCTTCGCAATTTGGGGCCTTAATGTCATCTATGTCTATAAAAGGAGAGACTTCTGAAGAAATAGCCGGTATGGCTTCAATTATGAGAGAATTTTCTGTAAAAATAAAACCCAAACCAAATGCTATTGATGTCTGTGGTACTGGTGGCAGTGGGTTGAAATGGTTTAATATTTCTACAGCTTCTGCAATTCTAATATCTTCATTAGGAATACCTGTCGCAAAACATGGAAACAGAGCTATGTCAGGTAATTCAGGATCAGCAGATGTTCTTGAAGAATTAGGTGTAAATATTCTTATTGATAGAGAAAAAGTAGAAAAGTGTTTACATGAAATAGACCTAACTTTTATATTTGCTCAATCATTCCATCCTTCAATGAAATTTGCTGCACCGTTAAGACGTGAGATAGGTATCAGAACAATTTTTAACTTTCTAGGGCCTTTAACAAATCCTGCTAGTGTAAAAAAACAGATCATTGGAACTACGAATAATAATATTGCAAAAAAATTAGCAGAAGCAGCTAAGATTCTAAATTCGGAAAGAATAATAACTGTTAGTGGCGATTCTGGAGCAGATGAAATTGAAATAGATAACGTAACAAAATTATACGATTCAAGAAATAATTTCAAGGAAGAAATAATAGATTTTCAAAAAGGCTATGAATCAAAATACTTAGTAGTTAATTCTCCAAAAGAATCAGCTAGAAAAATTATCAATACCTTTGAATTAGTTAAAGAGCCTTCAGAAGAAGAAGAAAGGTCAGTACTCCATTCTATATTAGTAAATTCTTCGGTTGCACTTTATCTTGCTGATATTAAGTCTAGTATTGAAGAATGCTATTACGTAGCTAAAGAAAATGTTCTAAACGGTAATGCAAAAACTAAACTCAAAAATCTTATCAATTTGACTAACAAATAAATATGGGAATATTAGAAGAAATAGTTAAAAAGAAAAAACAAAGGCTTGAAATCAAAAAAAAAGCCTTGTCCTTACTTGAGTTACAAAGTTTAAGTCCAAATTATGATGAAATCTACAATCTAGAAAATATATTTCAAAAAAAAAATATTCTGATTTCAGAGATGAAAAGAAAATCACCATCTGGAGGAGTTTTAGATAAAGACTTAATACCCAAGAATCAAGCAAAAATTTATATAGAATCAGGCACTGATGCTATATCTGTTTTGACAGAAGAAGATTATTTTGATGGGAGTAATCAAGATCTAATTAATGTTCTAGAAATATCAAAGCCAAAAGAAATTCCTGTGTTACAAAAAGATTTTATTTTTGATGAATATCAAATTTATGAGGCAAGATATTTAGGAGCAGACTGCATTCTACTTATAGCAAGAATACTTGATGAAAATGAATACTTAAGGCTTTATAAAATAGCAAAAGAAATAGGATTGAGTGTTATTGTAGAAGTTCATAATCAAAAAGAGCTTAATATGGCATTAAGAACTGATCTCAATATTATAGGTATAAATAACAGAGATCTTGATAATCTTACAACTAATTTAGAGAATTTTGAAAAAATTTCTAAATATATTCCTGCTGGTATTTATAAAATTGCAGAGAGTGGAATAAAAAACTCACAGGATGTCAAAAGAATGATAGATTCTGGAGCCAATGGTTTGCTTATTGGAGAATCAATTATTAAATCAAATAATATTAGAAAAATAATTTCAGAAATATCAGTAAATAAATGAAAAATAATAATCCAAAAATTAAGATTTGTGGTGTGAAAAATAATGATATAGCAAAACTATTGATTGATTTAGATATGGATTTTATTGGACTGAACTTTATTAAAAAATCAATTAGATATTTAGATGAATTTACAGCAAAATCTATTTCTAAATATATTGATAAATATAGAGAAGAAAAGAAATCTAAAATTCAAAAAGTTGGATTATTCCTTGATGAAAATGTAGAAAAAATGAATGAAATTTCTAAAAAATTAAATCTAGACCTAGTCCAACTATGTGGGAATGAAAATACTGAATATATTTCAAAATCATTGATACCTGTAATAAAAGTAATTCATATTATAGAAAATATGAGCATAGAAAAATTAGGAGAAAAAATAGAATATTTTTCAAAAGTTTCAGAATTCATCATTTTAGATACATATTCAGACACTACAGCAGGAGGTACCGGAAAAACTTTCGATTGGTCTAAATATAAAAAATTTTTCAACAAAAATATAATAATAGCTGGTGGTCTAAATCCAAAAAATATCAATAAATTTATAAATCTATATAACCCTTGGGGGATAGATGTTTCTTCAGGAGTAGAATCAAATAAACAAAAAGACTCTAATAAAATAAATCTTTTCGTAAAGAACAGTCAACTAATCTAGTCTAAATCCAACTGGCCATCTAACTTTTTGAATCTTAGCTAAATGAAAATTACAGTTTATAATTTTTGAATTTGTAAATACGCATCGATATAACCAAGCATTTTCAAAGTTTACATCAATGCATATTGATCTTGATAAATTTGCTCTGTACAAAGCAGATTTGATAAACTTTGAACCTGTAAAATCAACTCCTAAAGCAGATACTTCAGATAAATCTGAATTAGAGAAATCACAATTTATAAATTTTGAATTGTTAAATGATGATTTTGAAAATCTCCATCCAGAAAAATCTACACCTTCAAATGAAAGGTTGCTTAGATCAAATCTTTTGTTAGGATTTTTCTTGATCCAATCATTTATATAATTCTTACCTAATTTAACGATTTTTTCTTCTTTATTCATAGTTTGATAATTATTTACAATTTTGTAACACATACTAGTTATTATAGAATAACAATTATTATTTTAAGACAGGAGTTTCTAAATGGCTAATGAATCTAAAGAAGCACTAAAATTAATGCAAGATAATGGATGCGATGTACTAGATATAAAATTTATCGATCTGCCAGGTATATGGCAACATGTGTCCGTTCCTATAAGTGAAGTTACAGATAGTCTTTTTGCTAACGGTACAGGATTTGACGGATCAAGTATTAGAGGTTTTCAATCCATTGATGAGTCTGATATGCTTTTAGTACCAGATAAGTCTACAGTAAAGATTGATCCATTTGTTGATGGTCAGGTTACAGTTATCGCTGATATTAAAGATCCAGTATCTGGCGAGCTTTACTCTAAAGATCCAAGAAATGTAGCCAAGAAAGCCCAAGAATATCTCAAGAGTACTGGGATTGGAGATTCTTCCTTTTGGGGTCCTGAAGTTGAATTCTTTATTTTTGATTCTGCTAGTTTCGATTACGGACCAAATCATGGATTCCATCATGTTGATTCTGATGAAGGAATATGGAATTCAGGTGAAAGCCATATGTTAGATGGAGTTACATTAAATAAATCTCATAGACCTAGACATAAGGGTGGATATTTTCCTGTTTCTCCCGTTGATACTCAACAGGATATTAGAAATGAAATGATAAGAGTTATGCAGGATTCATTCGGTATAAAAGTTGAAAAACAGCACCACGAAGTTGCTACAGGTGGTCAAGGTGAAATTGATATAGTTTATAACACATTACTGGAAACAGCTGATAATGTAATGGCATATAAGTATGTTGTAAAAAATGTTGCTAAAAGACATGGAAAAGTAGCAACATTTATGCCTAAGCCAATTTTTGAAGATAATGGTACGGGTATGCATACACATCAGTCTATTTGGAAAGATGGAAAGCCTTTATTTGCTGGAGATCTTTATGGAGGATTTTCCCAATTAGGATTAAATTATACGGGAGGATTAATCAAGCATGGGAAAGCCCTAATGGCTTTAGCTGCTCCAACCACTAATTCTTATAAAAGACTTACACCAGGCTTCGAAGCTCCAACTATTTTAGCTTTATCTGCTAGAAATAGATCGGCTGCTTGTAGGGTTCCTATGTATTTCCAAAATCCTGCAGCAAAAAGAATTGAATTTAGATCAGCTGATCCTACTTGTAATCCTTACTTAACTTTCTCAGCAATGTTATTAGCAGGTTTAGATGGTATTGAGAATGGTTACGATCCAGGTGATCCATTGGAACAAGATTTATTTGAAATGCCAGCTGAAGAGCAAGCAAAGTTACCACAGGTCCCTTCAAGCCTTGAAGAAGCCTTGAATGCTCTAGAAGAAGACCATGACTTTCTACTTAAAGGAGGAGTCTTTACAGAGGATATTATAAGATCATGGATTGATTTTAAGAGAGAAAATGATGTTGATCCAGTTAGATTAAGACCTCATCCATATGAGTTCTATCTATCTTTCGACGCGTAAATTTATTGTCTTGATGGTCTAAAATATTTTTTTTAGACCATCAAGATTAGAAATCTTTTCTGATAAATTGAACTCTTTGTAGTGATTATACCTATCTATGAGTATAGGAGTAATTCCAAAATCTTTGGCTCCTTTTATGTCAGATTCAATTTGATCTCCCACTAAATAAGAATTTTTTTTCTTTGCTCCTGATTTTTCAAGACAATATTCAAAAATTTTTGGATTAGGTTTTTCTGATTTACAATCATAAGAGGTAATTATAAATTCTAAGTGTTTTTGAAGTTTTAGGTCCTGAATTAATTTTTTTCCTGATATATTCATGTTAGTAATTCCTGCACAAATAATCTTTTTTTCTCGTAGATACTCAAGGTTCTCATACACATCTGAAAAAATTTTCAATTCATACTTTTCTTTAGATATTTCATCCCAAATTTCTAAAGTTTTATTTTTATCAATAAATATATTATTTTTTTCTAATATCTTACTTTCATAAGCGGAAAAAAATATCTGAAGTTCATTTTTATTCATTAATCTGAGAGGCTTTACCTTCTTTTGATAAACCATAAACTCATCAGCTTCTTTATAACCACTTAAGATTTGAGATTCAGACAAGAAAATATTATGTTTACTCAAAATTTTTCTTTGTATTTTTTCTCTTTCGGGATAAAAACCAGCAAGAGTTCCATAAATATCAAAAAATATAGATTTATTGGTTATATTCATAAATTATAAAATCACTATTGTTATAAATTTCATTAATTTTATTCTTCATATTTTGATTAAATCTTATGTTGAAATCTGGATAATGTATTCTTTCAATAGGTCCAAATATGATCAGTTCTACTGAGTAATAATCTAAAAAGTCTTCTAAGTATTGTAAAGAATTAGTTGAATAAAATTCATCAATCTGCTTTTTTCTTAAATTTACCATATCAGGACTTAAGGATCTTTGTTGTTTTTGATGCCAATCCCAACCTAAAACAGAAGGGAGTCCTGTATTTATAGATATATTCGAGGACCAGGTATATAGATCCTTAGAAGCTTCTATAATTATTGGATTACCTTGAACATTATTATTAATCCATTGTGTAGCAAAATATGTGCTAGATAAATCTATTGAACTTCCAGTTTGCAAGTAAGTGGAAGTCTTCATATAATCTATTCCATCAAGACCCTTATAATCATTATTAAATCTATCTAAAATTCTTGGCTTAATTGAATAAATAGGATAAATCATTCCTACAAAAACTAGAACAGAAATAAGTGATAAAGTTAGACTCTTAATTATTTTTTTATCTATTTCCTGAAAAATAATAGGAATTAGTAAAGATACTCCTAAGTTAAGTAGTATCCAAGACTGGAAATGAAACTTAAATACAGTATTCATCCTATTGATATCATCATTAATAACAAAAATATCTGTAAATATTGGTAAAGATAATCCTAGAAAAATCAACAAACTAATCCAGAGAAATAACTTTGAATCGCCTTCAAATAAAACGAGCTTTATTACTGCAATCGATAGAATGAAAATAATTAAGATTGAAAAAAGCAGAATTGTAAAAAGCTGAAGAATAATTAGAATTGAAAAATATAGAATAAAAATAATAGACAGAGCTAAAATTTTATATCTTAAAAATCTTAAGTTTATTTTAGGAAAAAATATTCTCTTACCAAATAAATTCTTTAGATAAATAAAAGAGAATAAAAATATTATAATTATAGGCAAATATGATATTTGGAATATTGAAAAAATTGGTGTTTGCCAGCTTGAAAAAGATATACCTAAATTTGGCATAATAAAATTTTTCTCAAAATCATAAAATAGTATTTTAGTCATAAAAAAGTAAAATGATCCATAAAAAACAAGAAACCTAATCTTTTCTAGCTTCTGGGCTCCTGAAAATAAAGTTGAAAATATTATAGAAATGAAAACAATTGTGATTGAAATTGGATAATCCCAAGTATTTGTTGCTTGAATTGATCCGGTTATTAGAGCTAAGTAACTTAGAATAATTAAATTTTTATACACATAATTATTATTAAAAAACTCATAATAAAAAATAAATGAAACTGTAATTAGTGAAATTAACAAAGGTATACTAAGCAAATGAGCATGTAAATCTGCAAATAAAAATGTAAAAAAAGGAAATTCATTTATTTCTAATCCAGAAGAATTCATAGAAATTATTCTAGTACTTCTCCAATAGTCAAAGAAATCTTGTCTATCAAAAATTATATTTATTAGCTGAATTAATCCATCAATATTTCCAAAGATAAGAACTGAAAAAAGAGCAAAGAATCCAATATATAGAGGAGTCTTAAACCAATTAGCATCTATATCCCTTGCTTTTTTGTAAAGATATACAAAACCTGAAGAAAATCCAAAAATAATTGAACCTGTATAAGCAAAAAAAGTTGGAATAGCTAAATTGTAGCTAATATTAGTTGGTATTCCTGTTAATTTAACTAAGACAGAAACAATAAATTGTCCAAAGTAGTAATAATTTAAGGAGTAGCCTGAAAACCATGGATCAAAAGGAGGCATTTCAAAAGATCTTACAATAGCATTCAAATAAGCTAAGTCCATTGGTTTCTCACCTCCTCTATGAGGATGCCAGAGATCAGGATTTATTATTCTTATTATTATTCCTAAGGAAATTAACAATAAGAATAATAACTCTACTGTAAGAATTTGTTTATAGGATCTTTTTATATAAAAATTAATTTCTTGCTTATTCCTAAAATAAATGAAAAAAGAAATTATAAATATAATCATTAATACAAATAAAATATCAGTAAGCTTAAAATCTATAAAATCATAGGATGTAAGAATCCAAATAATATAAGAAAAAGATAGTATCCCAAAAAATTTATAAAAAGAAAAACCAAAATCTGGAAAATTTATAAATAACTTATAAAAAATAGGCACCGACAAGTATCCCAGTAAACTAATTATAAATATCCATGAAATAACCTTTAATATATCCTTATTACCATCTTGATACATTTGGGACTTAAATATATTTGTTTCATCTATTGAATTATTTTTGAGGTATTTTTTATAATAATCTTCAGAGAAAAAATTAAATTGGAAGTTGTCATTTGAATTTGTAATAGTGGAGATATCAAATAGCTGTTCCTTAGTATAATTTTTATTATTTTTGAAAATTATCACATTTGGATGGTCATAAACAGAAAAACTTTCATCGGAAAATCCTAAATCTATATTTATTAGGAATTTATCCTCATAATTTGAAATTTTTTCAGGCTTAATAATATTTATCCTTTCAAAATAGTTTTCTGAATAATTTATAGATAACCAATTCATAGATTGTTTTTGAAAATTAACTATTTCAAAACCTAAAGATCCGTCAAATAATTTTTCATAAAATAAATAAGAGGCAGGATATCTTTCTTCTAAACGAGGAATTGTTCCATATAGCCTATTTGAAAAAATAACATAATAATCTGCTGATGATAAATTTGAAAAAATTTTATCGAACTTATCTTCAGAATCCATATTATATAACTCCAAACGTTCGTGAACTAAATTTATTTTTGAAGAATTTGGAATAGATTCTTCCCAATGGTCCTGAACTACAGAAATTTTAGAGTTATTATTTTCCTCTAACCACTTAGATGCTAAAACAGCTGGATGATCAGTAAGGTATATTCCGTTTATAAATGAGATTGAGAAGTGAATTATTGGAACCAGTAACAACAATAACAATAAATATCTTACGTAAAAATATTTTTTTGAGAATTGTAATATTTTTTTATTTAGGTCTCTTAATAAAACCGTTCCAAAAAGAACTAAAAAAGGAACTACAGGTAAAAAGTATCTCATAAATTTCACCTGAAAGTTGCCATTTATAATTACATAAATAATAACCCATAACAGGATCATGAAACCTAATTTGGATTTATATTTGTAAGTATAAAAAATAAAATAAATAAATCCTAAATAACAAATAGTTCCAAGTATAGGTCCTAGTCCCCATTTAAATAATTGATCAAATTGATAAACATAATTCCAAGTATTTTCGTATTGCCTTGTGTAAGGAAAATCATAAATACCTCTTACCATCTTAGATTGTTCTAAAATATGAGAAATATAGGTAGAGTAATCCAAAAACATATAAGGTTGAAAAATAGCCAAAAAGCATATTACAGAAAAAAAGAAAATTAATAATAATTTTAGGAATTCATATCTAGAAAGATAATTTGACCTGAAAACAAAAAAATAAGAAAAAAATATTGGAATAATAGATGGTAAAAAAGAAAATTTGAAAGCCAAACCCATTGAAAAAAATAGGGCAAGAAAAATTGACATCTTAGTTGTAGGATTTTCAATATTCTTATAACTTGTGATAATCAAAATAATTATGAAAAATGTAATAAAAATATCAGTAGTATAAAAATGACTATTTTGAATATTTATTACTGAAAAAGTAAGAAATATTCCTGATAAAAAGCTCCATTTTCTACTAACAAAAAAACTAGATAAAATTGTTATAAAAACAACTGATAATGAATCTATGATTATGGAAAAAAGTCTGCCAGGATATCTTAGTTCATAAATATCTAAGTTATAAAAAAAACCTACAAGTATTGAAGACAATTTTAAGAAATATATAGGTAACGAACCGTAATTAAACCATTGAGGATTTATAGAACTTTTACTTGCATCAAAAATTTCAAATCCTCTTGATAAAGAAGAAAAATTAATCTCGTATGTATGCATAAGAATTGCTCTTTCATCAGGATGAAAAAGAAACCCATCATCCCAATTTAGACCTATTATTCTTATAAAAAAAGAAAATAAAAATAATATTAACAATCCCAAATAATAATTAGTATAAAATTTATTCTTATATAAAAGATTCATAAAATATTTTTTCCTGATGAAACATCTATCATAATTATTTTATGTCATAAGAAAAAATATTTATTCATTTATGACAAACTAAACTATCTCTAGCGTTCTTCAAAAATTGGCTAAAATTAAATTTCGCTAATTTCTAAAGTTATAAAAATTCGATTAAAAAATCCTATGCGATGATAAAAAAATTAAAATAACCTTTTTCTATGGTTATAAATAACATCAATAAAATTAATAATTTTGAGTGGAATTCTGAAACAGTTCTTGCACTCAGAGATCATATTGGAAACTCTCAGACAAAGCTTGCCAGTGAATTAGGTGTAAGGCAACAAACTATTAGTGAATGGGAACAAGGTCAATACAAACCAAGAGGAGCATCTATAACTCTCCTTAATCTTTTGGGAAGAACTGCTGGATTCCCCTTTCAAAAATACCCAAAGAAAAAATCACAACTATCTTTCGAGAGATTTGGATTTGAATCCACTAAATCTGAGGATGAAAAAAATGTCATAAAATCAAATTTAGCTTCGAGGCAAAAAATTAAGCGTCTAAATTCTATAGACGAATTTGAAAAAAGGAATAATGAAATACCAA
>MDTD01082683.1_pt1 | contig 33488 bp, 29 predicted proteins | sample 811221 | NCBI WGS metagenome assembly MDTD01 (sample SAMN05326646, study PRJNA326480) | marine metagenome | isolation source: seawater | place: Pacific Ocean: South West | collected 2011
TCCGATGACCAATTCTCCCATGCTGGTCCAAGAAAAATTGTTTTAATACCTAATTTATTTAAATCCTTCTTTTCAGGAAATTTATACATATTTAATTTATTCATGCAGTTTGCAACTTTTAAAAACCATTTCAAATCACCTCCTGACAAAGTGTTACCTTTGATCAAATTGTTTCCATCCCAGATTGATGATCCTAAAATTGCGTGATCTCCAACTTGTAACGCAGGATTTTCCCCCCATAAAATAAGAGGAATTTTTTTTTCTACTGCAATTTGTGGAACCCCCGAAAATAGAGCTAATTCTGTTGCTTTGAGCCAATTTCCAAAATTATAAAATGCATATTTAACCAGCCTTTTTGACAAAGTAGGTGCTGGACCTAAGCAAAGAGTATCAAACCCAATCTTGGTAAGATTTGACAAATTTCTAACGCCTGTTTCTGATATTTGCTTAGGCGGATAAACAACTGAAACTAATAGTGGGTTTAAACCCAGTTTATCTCTTACCCATAATGCTTGTCTAGTACTATCTTTTCCTCCACTTACTCCAACTAAACAATCATACTGTGAGTTTTTATTTTTTTTTATAATCTTACTAAGTATATTTTTTAATTCATAAAATCTTTTTTCATAATTATCTTTTTTACTTCTCTCATAAAATTCACAAGGAATACATATGCCATGTTTATTGAATTTTCCATTTGGTCTCGAATTTGGTACTAGACATTTTTTACAATATGCAAATTTCATGCAATAAAACTTTTTTTAATTTTTTGATTTCTTTTAACGTCGATTTTAAGTTTTTTACCAATAAATATTTTTTTCAAATTCATATTTATTCCTGTACCGCCTCTTAATCCAACTAGACTATTATAACTAATCCTTTCCCCTTTTCTCATATCGAGGTTAAAGTATAATATTCTCCTTCTTTTTTTAGCTGACTTTTCGGCTGTCGTAGAACCATAATTAATTTTACCAATAGATTTCAATGCTAGATTGCACTCTTTAATTAAATTTTTGAATTCGCTTATTTCAGTAGAGTAAAAACTATCAATTCCTTTTTTCTTTCTCTTAAGACAAATATGTTTCTCTATATATTGACATCCATAATGGATTGACGATACAGCTAAAGTGTTACCCAGCGTGTGATCGGAGAGGCCAACTTCACAGTTGAATGATTTTTTAATATCTTTCAAAGTTTGTAAATTATAATCCTCAATTTTAGCTGGGTAATCAGTTATACACTTTAAAAATACAATTTCTTTTGCTCCATTCTTTTTTAGAATTTGAAAGCTTTTTTTTAGCTCATTTTTACTGGCAGTGCCTGTTGAAATTATAATTTTTTTTTTTGTTTTAGCTAATCTTGTTAAAAGTTCTTGATTAGTATTTTCAAGTGAAGCAACTTTATAAAATTTGCAATTAAATTTTTCTAGAAAATTAACATCCTCTACAGAAAAAGGAGAGCTAAACACATCTAATTTAATCTTTTTGCCGTAAGAAAATACTTTTTTATACCAACCAATTGGAAATTGTGTTCTTCTATATATTTCATGCAAGGATTTACCATTCCATGGAGAATTAACATTTTTTACAATTGTATCTTTATTTTTTAAATTTGGTGCCATTCTACTGGGTTTGAATGTTTGAAATTTTACAGCACTAGCTCCAATTTCTTTTAAACCCTTCATAAGTTTAATTGTTTTTTCTAAAGAGTTTTCGTGATTACCTGATACTTCACCAATAAAATAAATTTTTTTCATTTTTTAATCTTTTTTGCTGGATTACCAACTACAGTTTCAAAGTTATTTATATTTTTTAATACAACCGAGCCCATTCCAACAGTTGACCATTTACCTATTTGAACCTTCTCTCTTATCGTTGCATTCATACCAATGTACGCACCCTCTTTCACCTTTATTTGAGCGCCTAAGACTGCATTGTTTGCAAGATAAGAATAGTGCTCTAAAATAGTATCGTGACCAATCATTGACTGTGAAAAAATATTTACATGATTTCCTATTTTAACATTTGGGCTCACATTTACATAAGAACAAATGTTTACACCATGGCCAATTTTTACATTTTTCGAAATTGAGACATTTGGATGAATTAAATTAATAAATCTATTTTGTGGTATTTTTAATGACACTAATTTTTTTAAGGAATTTTGTTTCAACTTGGTCGAAAATAATGAGTATATAAAGTAAAAATTTTTTTTACTAAGATATTTTTGGATATTTTTTTCCGTAATTTTTCCAAGAATTCTTAAGTTTTTTGAACTTTTTTTACTATCATCTAAAAAACCAAATAATTCTATTTTATTTTTTTTTTTTATATCATCAATATTTGAAGCGATTACTTTGCCGTTGCCACCAGCCCCAATGATAATTACTTTTTTCATTATATAATTTTTAAGTCTTGAAGAGCGGCAGTATCATTGCTGAAATACTTTTGGCTTAAGTTTGACGATAGTGTCCAATCTTTGCCTATGTGCCATACTTTCCAAACAATTACATAGCTGCAAAACTTGGAAGAATTATAACAACTTGAATGTAACAAATTAGGATGCATAGCTAAAAAGTCACCAAACTTAAGGTTCATTTTCTTTTTTTTAAAATTTTTATGAAAATAATCGGGAACAAAATTTTGCGTTAGTCTATTTTTTCCATCTTTTGAATAACCTTTAAATTCCAAAAAAGGGTACTCTTTTAAATGACTACCTAACGCAACTTCCATCGTCCCATTATTTGTTTTTTTATCAACAATTATTGGCATCCATAAATTTAAATATTTATTTCTTTTAGGATAAAAATTTTTAGCATTATGCCAATTGTACAAGACTCTTTTGTTTTGGGGTAAATTAATTAAGCAAGTTGGTTCTTGTACTAATAACTCTTCTTTCTTTACATCAAGAATTCTCGATGCAATATCTACCAAATTTTCATTTGAAGATATTTTTTTAAAACAAGGTAGAAATCCAATAAAACCATTAAAATTAAATAATATATCTTTGTTATATTTATCGAGTTGAACACAAAATTTACTTAGGTCATTGTTAGATTTTATTTTATTTATTAATTTTTTATCTGTAACATTTATTTTTTTTCTGAATAAATTAGTGAAAGCAAAAAACTGTTTTTCAATTTCAATTTTGTCTTTTTTAGATAAAAAATTCGAATATGTGAAATATCCATCTTTTTTAAAATTTTTTTTCTCTATCATATCAGTTTTTTTTCAATTTCCTTGCATAAGACAAAATATTCTTAGCTTTTTTTAAATGTGGTGGTCCGACATAATTTCCCTTTTTATCTAAAAAAATATTGTCCTTTGTTTTTTTAGACAATGTTACTATTTTTTCAGCATTTTTAATATCTTCACCAGATGGTGAAAAAATTTCGTTTATAATTGGTATCTGTTTTGGATATACAGCAATCATTCCAGAAAATCCTAAACTTTTACTCTCTAAACAAAAATTTTTACAACCTATCATATTTTTTATGTCTAAATAAGCCATGTCTATTGGATTTACATTATTTGCCCTACAATAATTAACAACTTTCGATCTTGCATATATTAAAGCATTCATATTAATTGTTATGTCACCCTTAGTGTCAACCAGGTAATCCTCGTGACCAAAAATACATCCTTTGATATTTTTAGAAGTTTTAATAATTTCATTAATATTCATAATAGATTTTGTATTTTCAATTAAAGGATACAACTCAATTTCTTGGTACTTATTTTTAAATTTTTTCTTTATTATCTTTATATAATTTAAAATATCTTTTCTATTTTCAATTTTGGATAATACAAAACCTCTCGTATTAGTGTCTACACAACATGAAATTTCAAAATCTGATAATTTAGAGTATTGATTAAGTCTTACCAAAACATTCTTTTTTTTTAATGCTGAAATTTTTTTCTTAATACCTTTCCTCGCAAAATTCTTTAAATTTTTAGGAACTGAATCCTCTAAATCTAATACAACATAATCAGAAACTGTATTTTTCGCAGATAAAAAATATCTTTCTTCATGTGACGGTACAAATAAAAATGATCTACTAAACATTTAAACCTTTCTTGGTACTAATACTTTTCTTTCAAAGCTTAATATAAGTTTTTTGTTCTGATTAAAAGATTTTGTTTTAACATGAACTACTCCATTTTTTTTATTTTTTGATAATATCTTTGAAATAACCGTAGTTTCAGCATAAAGTGTATCATTGAGAAATGTTGGATTATGGTGAACAACTTTATTATACTCTAAATTTGCTACTGCTTTACCGCTTATATCTCTGACAGTCATGCCAACAACAGTGCTAATTATGAGCAATCCGTTAACTAAAATTTTTTTGTGCTTTGATTTTTTTGCATAATGTTGGTCTAAGTGCACAGGATGGTGGTTCATTGTCAACAAGCAAAATAAATTATTATCTGACTCAGTAATAGTTTTGCCAGGATAATGTTTTATTTTTTGGTTTATTTTAAAATCTTCAAAAAACTTCCCAAAGTCATTTTTCATTTTTTATTTATAAGTTCGTTAATACAGTTATATATATTTTTAACTCCATTTGGACTTAGGTAATTACTTTTAAATCCACCTCTATCCATAATTCCAATAAATGGCAAGAAATTGTCCTTTATAGTAAAACTCTTGATGTTTTTAAAATTTTTATCCAAGATTTTCGCTCTTTTTTTTGATTTCGTATTGTAACAAATATTTATGATATTTTTCTTTAAATATAACATCTCATATGTTGTTACCCCAAAAGTTGATATTATTAGTTTACTCTGGTGCAAATCATTAAAATTAAATTTTTTATAATATATATTTGGTTTAGAATTCAAATTAGAACTTATTGACTTGGATCCTCTTAAAAAAATTAGTTTATATTTTAAATTTATTTTATTTTTTAATAGAATTTTACGAATTTTATTTTCATAATTATATGGATCAAAACCTCCAGTCAGAATTGAAATTTGTTTTTTTTTTATTTTTTTTGCTTGTTTAATTTTGTTTTTTTCATTTAAAATATTTTTATTTAATATGATATAGTTTTTTCCAAATATAATTTTATTATTTTTTGTTTTTAATTCCCTAATTTTTTTATGATCTAACTTAGTCAGGTGCATAATTGGATAAATTATAAGATCAGCTAATTTAGCAGACATATTAAAATCATGAAAAATTACAATTTTTGTAAAAGCTGATAATCTATTTAATAATAAACTTTCTATTTTTTCTTTAATATCGAAAATAACAATTTTTTTTTCTGAATTAATATTTGATATATTTTGTAATAATTTTTTTTGATCATAATTAAATAAAGAAATATTTTTATTTTTATGAATTTTATTTTTATTATTTGTATAAATAAATATTTTATGTTTTTTTTTCAAAATATTTATTAGAGGCAATACTCTTCGATAATGACCCAGGCCATATATCCCACCAGTTTTAAAACAAAAAATTATTGCAATTCTAGTTTTTTTTAAATTCTTCACTTGCTTGATTACTGTTTAAAAGTTCTTTTGGATTTAGTTTATTATTTTCTACATCAGCTATTTTTCGGAAAATTCTATCAAGAATTTTTAAATATTTATTTATTATTATTTTTGTATGACAAGTAGATATGTAAACAATATTATTTGCAAGTATTCCATTTTTAAGCATTTCCTGTGTAATGAAAGTTTTGTAAATTAAAAAATGATTAGAAATAATTTCAAATTTTGGAATTGCATCAATTCCATATATTTTGACTTTTAAGTTATTTTTTCTTGCAATGTTTCTCCATTTATTTTTTAAATATTTTCCTAGTAATGAAATTTTTTTCCAAGATTTAATTTTAGACATTTCAGTTAAAGTTGCAATTGCTGCAGTTGGTCCGACATTTTCAGTCCACGTAGTACTGCTTATAAATGATTGTTCTGATTGTTGCATAATTTCTTTTTTTCCAACTAAAGCAGAAAATGCATACCCGTTTGATAATGATTTACCATACATAACAATATCAGGTATAATTTTATATTTTTTATAAATACCTGAGTTTGTTTCTCTAAAACCTGTGGTGCATTCATCGAAAATTAATGGTATTTTTTTGTTTTTGGTTATATTTCTAATATAGTTTAAAAATTTTTTATTCGGTTTTTTATTTCTTTCAACTTCCATAATTACACCAGCTATGTTTTTGCCATTTCCAAATTTTTTTTTAAAATCTGAGATATCATTATAATTAAACGGACATGAACTATTTTTTAATATTTTTGGAACACCGTTTACTTTTAGGTTAGAGATAAGATGCTTGTCTAATCTTTTATTATCCCCGACATTTGCTGATAAATACCAATCATGCCATCCGTGATATCCGCAAAATAAGATTTTTAATTTCTTACTATAAGACCTGGCTAATCTAATTGAAATAGCTAAAGCTTCTCCTCCTGATCTGGCAAACTTGACCATATCAGACCATGGATCCAGTTTAATCAACATCTCTGCCAATGTAATATCTTCCTTGGAATTTAATGTTGATACAATTCCATTATCAATTCTTTTTTTTACAGCTTTATCAATTTTAGAATTGGCATAACCCAATAAACTAGTACCAACGCCCATCATACACAAATCAATATATTTTTTATTATTTAAATCCCAAACATAACAACCTTTAGCTTTATTGAAGTACGAAGGCCATTTTAAAGGAAGAAAATTATCAGGTCTTTTTGATAAAAGCATATTGCCGCCAGCAATTATATTTGTTGCTCTTCCCCAAAGTTTATACCCATCTGACATTTTTGACCCGATATTTCTCTCTATGTATTCTCTTTTATATTTTTTTATAATTTTTATTAAATCTTTCAGACTAAAATTTTTTATTTCGATTCTTTTTAATATTTGATTTAAATAGATTAAATCTTGGGGTGTATCAACTGTCAATCTAAGTTTAGAATAATTTTTAGGTGATTTAATGTTAAATTTTTTAATTTTTTTATTTCGATACATCATTGATGTGACATGCTCCATATCATATTTTTTTTTCGCTGATTTATATGTCTGCTTTAATATTCTTAATTTAAAAATTGAAAAGTCTAAACCATCTGGATATGTTGAGGGAAATGTGTTTGATACAAGATCGTAATTTCCTTCATTTATTTTTATTAATGCTCGATCAACTAGCTTAGGATCTATGAATGGACAATCACCTGTAATTCTTATTATATTATCGTTATCTTTCAAATGATATTTTACGGAACATTTATAAAACCTTTTTAAAACATTCTCTGGGTTAGAACTAAGTACAAAAATTTTAATTTTGTTTTTTTTGGTTATATTTATTAGTTCTTTGGAATTATCCGATGTAGCTAAAATAATCATATCTATTTTTTTTGATTTTTTTAGTCGTTTAACTAGAAATTCTAAAACTGTTGTATCGCCAAGCTTTTTAATTATTTTTTCTGGAAACCTCATAGAGTTAAGCCTAGCCTGAATAATTGCAATATTTCTTGTTACCATTTTCGAGGATCTAAAATTTTTTTATTTTTAACAGTAAATTTTTTAGGGAAATTAATTTTTTTTTTTAAATTTATATTCTTTAGATGTTTAATTTGCTTTAAATTATCGAAACCTAATACAAATTTATCGATATCCTTGTTTTTATAAACAAAGTTTAAACAAGCTTCAAAAGGAGTTAACGTTTCTTTTTGAATCCATTTAAAATATGCTTCTAAATTATTTTTAAAAAATATTTTTTTCGTTTTTGGTTTGTTTAATAAAACACCTTGTAAAAAACAAGATCTTGCATGCAATTCAATTTTTCTTCTTTTTAATTTATTAATAAAATTTTGTTCCTCGAACGACCTATTAACCAAATTATATGGAAACTGAAGAATATCAATGTTGTATTTTTTTAAAATTTTTACAGTTTGGTTCTTTGTATAAACCGAAATACCTAGTTTATTAAAAATACCTTTTTTTTTTAATTTTTGTAAATAATCGTAAAAAAATTTACTATTTTTCAAATTAAGCTGACTAGGTGAATGTAATAATAATGCATAAAACTTCTCTACCTTCAAAGAACGTAAAATTTTACTAATGTGATTATCCACTGTTAAAATTATATTATCTTTTTTTTTTATATCTAAATAAGGAATTTTAGTAATGATTTTAAATTTTTTTTTGTTTATTAAATTTAAATATTTATCTGAATTTTTGTAATTCATTGCTGTATCAATATACGAGATATTATTTCTTAAACAAAAGTTGCCAATTTTTTTAAATTCTTTGAAAGATATTTTATTTGAATATTTGGTTATTCCATAATTTGGGGCTAATTGAGCTGTACCTAAAATTATTTTATCCAACATAAGTTTTTAAAAAATCGATTACATATTTTTGTTGATTAACTGATAAATCATAAAAAATTGGCAAACTTAAACAGCTATTATAGTAATTTTTTGCATTGACCAAATTCTTCATATTAAAGCCTAATTTTGAGTAATATGGATGCATTGGAATTGGTATATAGTGAACTTGAGTGACTATGCCAAGTTCTCTCATTTTCTTCATCAAACTTGCTCGGGAGAATTTACATTTGTTAAAGTCGATATTAACAACATACAAATGATTGGCACTTAAATCTCTTTTTCCTCTCTGGTAAATTTTTAAATTATTTAGATTATTTAGATTGTTATCATAATACTTTGCTATTTTTTTTCTTTTAGACAAATACTTTTTGATATTTCGCATTTGAGATAATGCAAGGTTACTCTGTAAATCAGTAATTCTATAATGAAAACCCAAATCCTGCATTTCGTAATACCATGGATTATCAATGTTGTCTGTGGATGCCTGCTCACTATTAACAAAATTATCATTTAATTTATTGATCCCATGGCTTCTTAACCTCAAAAGTTTTTTGTATAAATCATAATTATTTGTAGTAATCATTCCACCTTCTCCTGCTGCAATTAATTTTACAGGATGAAAAGAAAAAATACTCATATCAGAATACTTACAAGAACCAACCTTGGAAATTTTATTATAATTTGATCCAAGTGCATGCGCACTATCCTCAATAATTTTAAAATTATATTTTTTTGACAAAGTTGACAATTTTTGCATATCACATGTGTCACCAGTCAAGTGAACTGGAATAACGCAATTAATTTTTTTTGTTTTTAAAATATGTTCTAGTTTATCTAAATCTAAGCTCAAATTGTTTAAGTTAATATCAGAAAATAAAATTTTTGATCTATTATGTAGTACAGCATTAGTTGTTGAAACAAATGAAATTGGACTTGATACAATAGTATCATCTTTACCAAAATTTAGTGCTTTAATTGCTAGATGAAGCCCAGCTGAGCAACTTGAAACAGCCACCGCATATTTAGCACCAACGTAATTTTTAATTTTTTTTTCAAATTGGTCTATTATTGGACCTTGAGTGAGACTATCACTTTTAAGTAATGTAGACATGCTATCAATATCATTTATTGAAATAGAGTGTTTTCCATATGGAATAATTCTTTTTTTATATTCTTGTATTAGAAAAGTAATTTGCTGCGATAAATTCTTAAATTTATACTTGTATTTAATTGAATATTTTTTGTTGTCTAAAATCATTTTTTCAGGTCTTTTAATTTTTGTTCTATGATTATTATAAAAATATGGTTCCACTAAGTTAACGTTAAAATTCATTTTTCCGACTAATTTTTTGACAAAATCGTATTTTGATATTTTAAATGAAGAGCCAATATGAAAAAGATCATTTTTTTTAAAATCTTTTAAAATTATTCTTTCTATAACATCACTTAACTCGTAAGTTGTTACTGGGTTAAAGAAAATGTTTTTTGGTATTTTGACTTTTTTATTTAATGAAAGATTTTTAAAAATTTTATCTAAAAACTTGTCTCTATGTTGAAAATCCCATCCAACAAAATTTGTTCTTAAAACAATTGAACATTTATGATTTGTATGAACACTTTTTTCACCTTTAAGCTTTGTTAACCCATAGCTATTAATTGGCTTGGCCTTGTCTTTTTCATTATAAATATTTTTTTTACCGTCAAATACTTGATCTGTTGAAACGTGAATTAATTTGATTGATAACTTGCTCATCATAATTGCAATTTTTTTTGCAAGTTTGTTATTTAAAAAATCCGCTTTAACTGGATTTTTTTCACATTGATCAACATTGGTAAGAGCAATTAAATTAATTGCAAAGTTAACTTTAGAGGATTTTATTTTTTTTTCTAAATTTTTATCATTAAACTTTAGTATTCTTACCGGTAAATTAATTAAACTAGAATTTTCGACGAAAATAAACTCATAATTGTTTTTTTTGTAATTATAAAAACTATTTGCAAAAGAACTTGATCCGCCAAAAACTAGAATTTTTTTTTTAATACTTTCCATAAACTAAATCTTTTAAAATAACCTATAAAATTGATTAATGAAACCAATACTCTCAAATTGAATGTTTTTGGTATTTTTTTTTTTAAAATAAAATTCTTTAATCATGAGTCTTTATATAGGCCTTCAAATATTATCTTGCCATTGCTAATTTTTATAATTTCATCATTTTTTAATGCTTGTAAATCGTGAGAAACTTGGATCACTGTATGATCGTTATTATCTATTCTATTTTGAATAATTTTTTTGGTTTCAAAATCTATTGAGCTTAATGCTTCATCTAAAACCATAATTTTTGCATTTCTATAAACTGCTCTAGCAATAGCAATTTTCTGTATTTGTCCACCAGACAAATTTTTTCCATTTTCATATATTTTAGATTCTAAATTGATTGGAAAATTGGTTAAATCTATATTTGAAATATGAAGAGCTTTTTCTAAAAGTTTTTCGTCTGTATAATTATCTTTAAAATTAAATGTAATATTTTGTCGTAGACTTGCTTCTAAAAGATAAATTCTCTGAGGTACAAATGATATTTGCTCTTGCCAGGTCGAGAAGTCTAAATGTTTATAAGATGTTTTGTTTATAATAATATTTCCAGACTGAGGTCGTATAATTCCAAGAAATATATTTACTAGAGTTGACTTTCCTGATCCATTGCCACCGATAATAGTATATTTCCTATTTTTATATATTGAAAAACTAAACTCACAATTAAATTGCTGATTTGGAAATTCAAATTTAACACCATCAAATTTAATCTGTTCTATTATGTCTGTAATTTTATAATCATCATTAGTATTTTGTCTTGTTACAAAATTATCTTTAAATGATATGTTTTTGATATCAGGATATATTTCATTCAAAGAAAATCTATACGAGTTAATAGAATTAGAAGAGGCAATAATTGCATTAACTGCAGGTAAGATTCTCAATGTTGAATAAATAAAGACACCCAGGATAGGTAAAAAATTTAATAAATCGTCATAAATATTCATAAAAAATATGATGGATAAAACTAATAATAAAAATAGCGGTTCTAAAAAATATCTTGGAGCTTTCTGTAAAATACTTAAGCTGATTGCATTTTTCATAAATTTTTTAAAAATGAGATCATAATTAAAAAAAAAATTAGTGTTCTTGTATAATTTTATTTCTCGTATTGAATTAAATATTTGAATTATTGTATTAATACGGTTCCTGTTAAGATTAACTTGATTTTTTCCTAGGGCATTAATTTTGTTTTTTAAAATATAATAAAATATAAAAAAAATAATTATAGAGAAAACCAAAGCCAAAATTGTAATTTTATAATTTATAAAAATTAGTAAGCTTGTTATTATTATTATTGATATAATTTTAGAAATTATTTCAAAATAAGCATTTACTTGTACGTTAAAAACTGCAGCTAATTCAGATAAGATTTTGGCATATTGTTCACTTAAATTTTTTTTCTCAAGCTCTAAAACATTTTTATCAAATAAATTAAAAAAATATTGCAGACTTACGTGTCGATATTGTTTCCAAACTTTTTTTTCTATTATATATTTTGATAAAATCCCATAAAAATTCAATGTTAAATTTATTAGAAAAAAAACAATTCCCAAAAAAATTATAAAATTTGTATTGTTTTGAAAGTTTAACGTTTCATATATCAAATTAATTATTTTAATATTTTTAATATTTTCAGGATCTACCATAACCGCAGCAAATGGAATTATTGATCCAATCACCATAAGTTCTAATATCGAGTTTACTAATAGTAATGTAAAAATAATTGATAAACTTTTATATCCATAATTCTTTACTATTTGAAATAAATTTTTATCCATTGAAATTTTTAATTACCAAACTGACCTGCCGCCATCTATTATAAGATTGTGTCCAGTCATATAATTGTTCTTGTCAGAACATAAAAACTTAATTGCTTCCTTATATTCATTTTTTTTTGCCATTCTGTTAAGAGGTATTAGTTTACTTATTTTTTTTTTAAAATTTTTAGATTGTTTATTATCTATACCGCCAGGAGATAAAGAGTTACATCTAATTTTATTTTTAGCAAAATAAGTAGAAAGATATTTTGTCAGACCAACTATTCCCGATTTAATTACAGAGTAACTTACTGGTTTACTACTATTTACATAAAGTCTCTGATCAGGAGCTATAACGGATAAATCTGATGCAATATTAACAATGATTGCTGGAGTTTTAAACTTTATAAAATTTTTGCTAAAAATTTTTGCACATATAAATGCGCCAGTCAAACCGACCTTTATCTCGTTATTCCATTGTTTAAGATCAAAATTCTCAAAAAAATTTTTTTTTGAAATCTTTCCTCCGCTTACTTTTGAGTCTAATGCTGCATTATTAATAAGAACCTTGAGTTTAATTTTTTTTTTATCAATAATTTTGCAAACTTTTTTTACAGATTTTTCCGAAGAAACATCCATATTAAATGATAGAATTTTTACATTTTTAAATTTTTTTATTAAACTGTAATGCTGCCTTTTTAGTGCTACCTTATTATTATCTGTAAGAATTAAGTTATACCCAATCTCTGCTAATGCTTCACAATGATTTTGTCCAAGTAATCCAGCACTACCAGTCACAAGTGCAAAATAATTAGAATGTTTTAAAGTCATTAACCTGCCCTCCATCAATTACAAAATTACTACCTGTAACAAAATCTGATTCATTTGAAGATAGATAGTTTATCATTTGAAAGATTTCCCTTGGTTTGCCAAATTTTCCTAAAGCGACCTCTTTGCTAATAAAATTTTTTATTTTCTTTAGGTTTCTTTTTTTCTTTGTCTCCCAAACTGAGCCAGGAAACATCAAATTTCCAGGTGAAATACAATTAATATTAATATTATATTTAGATATATATTTTGAATAAAATTTGACAAAATTAATTAAAGTATTTTTTGCAAGAGAATAAGCTATTGGCGAATTTTTAATTAAATCAACACCACAAATCGATGAGATACATATTATTTTTCCTTTTTTTTGTTTTATAAATATTTTGCTAAGTTTAGTTACAATATTAACTGCTGAAAAAAAATTATCATTGAAAGAAGTAATCCAATCTTTATGAGATTCTTTAAAATTTTTGTTAATTGAACTATTTCCTGCATTACAAATTAATATATCTAATTTCTTAAATTTTTTTTGTAATTTCTTACTTATTCGATTTACATCTTTTTCGGACGAACAGTCACCAATAACAAAAGGGCAATCATTTAACTTTTTTGATGCTTTCATTGCTTTAATTTTACTTCTAGAATGAATAATTACATCGTAATTGTTGTCTAAAAAATGTTTTGCTAAATAAAAACCTAGACCATTAGAGGAGCCGGTAATAAAGACTGTTTTTTTCTTCATAATTTTATATTTTCATTTTTCTTTTTAGAAAATTTCTGTTTAGTATAATTTCTTTTAAATGTGAATTCGTTTTAGATCTTGCAGTTTGCAATATAAATATGCCGGCGTAAGACTTTTTTTTTAAGCATTTGAAGAATTCTTTAAAGTTAAATGTCCCAGATCCTAGTCTCAATGTTCTACTAATATGATCTGAGTCTTTTATGTGAATGTTATTGATGTATTTTCCATAAAAATAAAGCTCTTCTTGAGGATTATAACCATAATAATTACTATTTCCTGTATCATAATTTATCCCATATAATCTTTTATCAAAATTACTTATAAACTGTTTCAATAAACGTGGTGGGAGATCGCTTTCAAATAAAATCTTCATATTATTTTTTTTTAAATACTCGTTTATAGGTTTAATATCTCGATACAAATTATATTTTTCGTTTTTGTTTTTAATAGAACTATTATCTACAAGTGGAAAGATGATATATCGAATGCCTATTTTAGAAGCATTAAAAATAATTTGCTCTAACTTTTTGATCAAAAATTTAGAATTTTTCTTCCAATTTGTATTTTGCATCAAAGAATCTGCTGTTAATGATTTGATTTGAACTTTATTTTTTTTTAAAAGATTGTTTATTATTTTGTGTTTTGTTCTATCAAATAGAGGATTTTTATTTAAATAGGGATAATCAACTGTCCATTCAATAAATTTAAATTTATTTAAACCAGCAAGCTTAATTTCTTTTTTCCATGTTGACCAAGGAAATGATTGAATCTTGTTGTTTGTTATCTTTGAGAGTCTTCCTTGCATAAAACCAATCCTGTTAAACATAATTAATTGAATGAATACGGTGATAAAATTTTTTTATTTTTAATATCTTTTTTATTCCAAGATTGTATTTGGGATTTGATATCAACTCCAGTGACACTACTCCACTTACTTAACAATTTTTTAAATATTGCACCTGGTTTTCCGTCTCCAATTTTGATCTGATTTAATGATACAACGGGTAAAATACAAAAAGGTGTTCCAGTCATAAATGCTTCGTCCGCCTCATAAACATCATATGGCTCAATGTTTTCTTCATAAATTTTAATTTTTAATTTTTTTGCAAGATCGAAAATAAATTCTCTTGATATTCCACGTAAAATATTTTTACCTTTTGAAGTGATAATTTTTTTGTCTTTAATGATAAAAAAATTATCGCCTGTTCCTTCAGTCACATATCCATCATCGTCAAGCATTATAGCCCAGTTATCATCACCTTTAAAAAGTGAGGCTTCCATATTTGCTTTTAAATAAAATAATCTACTTCTATTTTTAATTTTTGGATCTAAATATTGGGAAGGAATTGCTCTTTGTGATGTTATTACAGCATTAATTCCTTTATCAAATAATTTTCCCATTCCTCTAACTGTCCATCTCAAGGGAAAGTCAGCTATGATAACATTAGGACCTTTTTTTAAACCAGAAACACCTTGGTAAATATCCAATATACCTCTAGAAACATCAATCATTAATCTGTGCTCGTCATCTTTACTCATTAATTTCTCATTTTTTTTTGATGTAAGAATGCATTTTTGGTACATTTCATTTTCAGTCATCCCGATATTAATTTTTAGTATTTTTAAACCTATAAATAATCTTTTTATATGTTCTTTTAATTTAAAATGTTTTTTTCTAAATGATCTTGTCATTTCAAAAACCATATCGCCAAACATTAAAGATGAGTCATAGATTGACACTTTTGCATCACTTTCTTTTACAAATTTACCGTTGAAATACACTAATCTTTCAGGTTTATTTTTCATTTATTTTTTCCATTTAAGTTTTGGATAAATTGTTAAAATTTTTTTAAATTCTCCTATATCCGAAGGATCATCAATTTCGTAAATAGATATTTTTTTCATCTCATAACCTCCAATTTTTCCAAATAATCTGCTGTTATACTTAGAAAACAATTTTGTCTTGAATATGTATATTGATCCATTTTCAATAAGATAATCTGACATATTTTGACGGTTTTGACGTTTTTTTGGACTATAATTTATAGCACTTAATTTTTTACCCCTTCTTTTCCAAAATAATGAGTGAAAATTTACATAAGAAAATAAGCTATCTAGTCTATTTTTTTCATAGTAATTTATGGCCTTAGAAATATCGCCACTAAATCTAATGGGGGATGTTGGTTGTAACAAAACGATGTTATCCGCAAATAATTTCCTTTTTTTCATAATTGAAATTGTGTGACTCAATACTTCTTCTAAAGTAGCACTATCGCTAGAAATATTTTTTGGCCGTTTTATAAGTTCACAATTATAATTATTACAAAGATTTAAAATTTTATTATTATCAGATGTAACAAATATTTTACTAATTTTTTTACAAAAACTTGCGTGCATTAAACTATAATTAATTAAGGGGATCCCATTAATTTTAATTCTATTTTTGTTTTTAATTGTTTTGGATCCACCGCGAGCCGGTATTACAGCGCAATATTTCATTAATATATTTATTTTTTGTTTTCCCAATACCTTAGTTTTTTTGCTATGGGTATTTCTTGAGGTAAAAAAGTCTTATCACTGGCTCCGATGATAGTATCCACTTTTCTTACAGAATTTACTAAATTTCTTAGACCCTGTTCCTCCAATGATGCAGATTGATCACTGCCATACATTGAACGATCTAGAGTAATATGTCTTTCTAAACTGGAAATTCCAAAGGTAGCAGCTATTACACTTGGAATAACTGAAGGCTCATGCCCACTATAACCAACTTTACAGTTATATCTTTTTTTTAATTTATCTATGATATTCATATTTAATATTTCTTCTGGGCAAGGATAAACTGAAACACAATGCATTATTTCAAAGGAACAATTTTTTTTCTTAAAAATATTTACTGCCTCATCAATTATATCGTAATTGCTCATCCCTGTTGAAATCAATGTATGTTTTCCACGTGAAGCCACCTCCTCCAAAAATTCAAGATTTGTTATCATCGGTGACGCAATTTTGTTTAATCGTAATTTATAATTATCTAAAAAAATTAAACTTTTAGTATCCCACGCCGAGCATAACCACTCTATTTTCTCTTTTTTACAAAATTCGGAAATTTCATCGTAATCTTTTTTTTCAAACTCCAAACCTTTTTTTTGTTGATAAAATTTATTACCCCAAGGGCTCTCTCTATAGCTATCAAGTTCATCTGGAGAATATACTGTATCTATATCTCTTTTTTGAAATTTAACAGCATCACACCCACAATCTTTAGCAAGTTCAATTAATTTCTTTGCAATACTTAATGATCCATTATGATTAATTCCTATTTCAGCAATTACAAATATTTTGCTCATGAAAGGTAATGATCATATTTTGATATTAAAATCAATAACTATCTAAAATTTAAGTAAGCTAATTTTTGTATGCATTAATAAAATATAAATACAAATTTTTTAAGTTAATTAAAAAATTTTTCTGACATTTAATCCATTAATAAAGTAATTTTTAATTTTTAAAAAAAACTATAATATTTTTCTATTAATTTATAAATTTTCAAATCGTCAAGTTTTAGAATTTTTTTTATTTCATCGCTAACAGAAATTAACTTTTTATAATACAAGTATTTTATAAATAAAAAATTACAATACCAATCATGTATTGCAAAACCGTACAGCCAATATTCTTTTAAAGAATTGTGTTTAATATTTTTCAGTATTGCATAATTTTTATGATAAGGATTTTTATCTAAATAAAAATTAATATTGTTTAATTTAATATTTTTGGCACCATGAAATAATAAATCAACTAAACAATGCTGTAACATATTAGGACTTCCAGAGAAAAAAAAGTTTGTGTTAAAATAGACTCTTTGATTGGTAATAAATTTGTTAACACTTTTTTTTTTTAAACATAAGAAGTCAATTTTAATTTTTTTTATTCTTTTAATTAATGATTTATCTAAATTTATTTCATCAATACTCTGTCCATTTAAATAACTAATATTAGGTTTTAATTTATTAAAATAATTTTTGTCTAACTGTTGTCCAAAATAGGAGAATCTTACTACCAAATCTCCTTTTTTTATTTTATTTTTTTTTGTATTTTTAAATTCCGATGGACCAATGATATTTATTGTTTTATTTTTTATTAATTTTGAAAAATCTTTATTATAAAATTTTAAAAAAAAATAAAATTTAAAAAATATCTTTATCAAAATGAAGAAAAAATTACTCTTAAAAAAATTTTTTTTTTTGGAAATAATTATCTTATAAAATAAATATTTTTTTAAATTAAAAAAAATTTGATTTTTATTTTCATAAGCTTTAAAAGAAATTAATTTAATTTTATAGCTTTCAATTACTAATCCACACATTAATAAAATATTGCTTAATACCATCCATTCTTTATAATTTAAATATCCATATTTTAACTTTTTTATTTCGAAATTGATATTTTTTTTTAAGATAATATTTTTTTTTAAATTTTTATTAATTTTATTTTCTAAAACTTTTCTAATTAAAAAAATAAGTTCATTTAAATTCTTTTTTTTTTTATTCAAGAAGTAATTAATTATTTGATTAAGATCTTTTTTGTTAAAAAACTTATTTATTTTTTTTTCAAAAGAGGACACTTGTGTCATTTAAACTATAATTTGCCAGAATGGTTGTAATAAAATAATATTTTTAATATAGGAAATCCTTTTCCTCTCTGATCTACTTTTGGTAAAAACAGTCGCGAAATAATTCATTAAATTTATATTTTTATATTTCGTTTAAGAAGTTCTTTATTAAAATTTTTATTCTTTAATAGAGAAAATGCATAACGATTATAGTTTTTGGTTGAATTGTTAAAAACATTAATAATTTTCATTTTACTTACATCTTTGATCTTTTTTGCTTCAATGATTAATGACGTTACAGGATCTCTATCAAATCCAGTAACCTTAAAATTTATTTCATATTTTCCGTTTTTATAAATATGCGTAAGTTTATTTTTCTTATAAAATTTTTTATTGAAATTTTGCCATTTTTTTTCTAAACCTATTACATGTAAGGGCTCTTGCATTTCTTTTATTTTAGAGTCGTTAAATGTAGCTTTTCTTGTTTTAAAACCTGCAACAGCTAATATTTTACTTAACATTTTGTAATCGTAAGAATATAAATGTGCATATCCTGAGATAAATTGATTTAAATTTCTATTTATTAATACTGTATCTTGTCCTGGTGAAACTATAAAATTCATTAAATATCCTCCAAAACCCAGATCTCTTCGAATATTTTCGTCTTCTTCAAATGCTTTTTTAAAAAATTTTTTATCTCTATTTGTGTATGCATTACAAACTTTTTCCAAATCGGGTGTTAAGATTCTTAAAATACCTCCTTTGATCATCACTCTATTTATTTCTGCAATACACTCTGGTAATTTAATATGCGGTATATGTTCAAATACATGAGAACAAAAAACATTATCACAACTTTTGTTTTTTAGATTAATCTTAGCCATATCTCCACTGATTGAGTTTTTATGATTTTTTTTTAATTTATGATCTAATATATGCCACCCTTTTCTGTGCCAAATTGGACTTGCGCCTAAATTAAGTTTTATTTTTTGTTTCACGATTTAGTTTTTCAAGTATTTAATGGTCCATTTTAATTAATATTAATTTAAATAATTATAAATGGATTTGAATTCATAAATTTTAAATATTGATAATAAATTCATTTGTCAATTAAATTCAATTGAGAAAAATTTTTTTAAAGTCATATTTGTTATAACTTTTTGATTTTTGTTACTCCAAGACATCAACTTCATTTTTTTTTTGTTCCAAAAAAGTTCATGAAAAGGATCAGTGCCAATTATAAAATCCACATCAGAAAAAAAAGTGAAAACTGAAATTCCACCACCTTTATAAACATAATAATAGCGTGAAGAAAAAACTAATTGTGTATCCCCGTAGAATGAATCAGAAATTTCTTTTGAAAATAAAACATTTTTTGAAATTTTTTTAAGATCATAAAAATAATCCATTCCATCTTTATCTGTTACTATTATACAATTAAGATCGTGGTGTTTTTTTGTTAAATATTCAATAACTTGTTTGGCATCGTCTAATGCAACATTTCTAGAGGAGGTTGGTTTTTGTGAATAGAATTTACCAATTATACTGTATCTCAAATGAACGGTGAAATGGTCCTTTTTTTTTAATTTAATTATTACTTTATTCCATATTTTTTTATTAAAAAGATACAGAAATTGCATCAAATTAAAAATTTGATTGTATATTCTATATCTATTTTTAATTTTGCTAAAAAATATTATTTGCTTGCTATGATTTCTTGAAATATTTTTAAAATCATTCCAGCTAATAATCTTTACACAGTTTTCATATGTATATGAATTTGAAATTTTAATAAGATCATTGATAAAATAATTAGGATTTTTTAATATATCCCAATCCTTTCTATAATCACCATTTATAATCAGAATTTCAACATCTTTTTTTTTTGCAATTATTAACCTTGCTAAAAAAATAAAACTTACGAAATCACCATATGTGGGTGGACTAGACTTGCAATCAAATATGATAATAATCTTGTTGTTTATTCTCACTTGAATTTCAACCAGAATAGCCATTATTACAGAATAAATTTTTCTTATAAGTATAATTTTTGAAAACATTTTTCTTAATACGAAATCAAATCGAAGAAAAAATTTTTTAAAAAAATTTAAAGGCATTATTTATTAATAATTAAAATAAAACTAATTTTTGAGTAATTTTGATATTGCTTATCATTTAAATTTTTAATAACAAGTATTATACTTATATTTTAAGTTGAAATTAAATTTTTTTAGTTTATCTAATCCAAAAATTTATGAGTAAACCAAAATCAACATCAAGAAAAATAATTGGACTTGTTCATGGTGTATTTGATGTTGTACATGCTGGTCATATTTTGCATTTTGAAGAGGCCAAAAGTAAAGTAAATAAACTTATTGCTTCAGTTACATCAGATAAGTTTGTTAATAAAGCTCCTGGCAAACCAGTTTTCAATGCTAAGCTTAGAATAAAGTTTCTTAAATCATTAAAGTTTTTTGATGATGTAATTTTAAGTGACGCTGAGACAGCAATTGAGTCTATTAAAAAAATAAAACCAAATATTTATTTTAAAGGTAAAGATTATTTTTATGATAAAAATATGACGGAAAATCTAAAAAAAGAGATAAAAGAAGTTAAAAAATTTGGTGGTGATGTGTACTTTACAAATACTCCGGTATTTTCATCTAGTAAAATATTAAATGAAAAATTTGGTTTTATTGACGATAAGGTAAAAAATTTTTTAAAATTTATTAATGTACAAAAAATTAAAAATAAAATTTTGAAATTAAAAAAAACTAAATACAAAGTGATAAATATTGGTGATCCAATAATTGATGTTTACAGATATGTAACTACTTCCGGTAAAGCAAATAAATCTTCAGTAATATCAACACAATTTTTAGAAAAAGAGGAATTTGGAGGGGGCTCTATATTAATATCGAAAATACTATCCGCTTACTTCGAAAACGCTAAAGATTTTTTTTATTTAGACAAACCATCAGTAAAAAAATTACATGCATTATTACCAAAAAAAAAGAGATTGATATTAAATGGTAAAAATAAAATAATTCAAAAAATTAGATATTTGGAAAAATATACAATGCAAAAACTTTTTCAGAATACAATAAATGAAAATTTCGAGTTAGATAAAAAAGACATTCTTAAACTAAGAGGCAAGGTAGAACAGGTAATAAAGAATTTCGATTATATTTTCTTTTATGATTATGGATACATATATAAAAACATTTTTACAAATAAGATACTCAAAAAATATAAAAATAAATTAATAATTAATTGTCAAAGTAACTCCTATAATTTTGGATTTAATTTAGCATCGAAATATGACCATGCTTTAATTTTATGTATGGATGAAGTGGAATTTAGACTTACTTTTCAGAATAAAAAGGACACTGTAACCGCAATGATGTTAAAATATAAATATAAGTTTAAAAATATTAAATATTTAATTGTCACGTGTGGAAAACACGGCTGTTTTACCTTATATAAAAATAAAGTTTATTTTTCCCCTTCTGTTTTTAAAGATTTAAAAGATACAACTGGTTGTGGAGATGTATTCCTTGCAACTTTTGGAATGCTAGAGATTTCAGGTAATTTCGATGTTTATGAAAAGATGCTGATTTCTCACATAGCGGCAGGGGTTCATGGTGATCAAATAGGTAATAATTTTGTTGTTGGTCAAGACAGGTTAAAAAAAGTTTGTGATAATATTATAAAGTAAATCTATAATTAATGTTTCATTTTTAAAACACATCTTGGTTCAACATTTTTAGAAAAGTTTTCAAATATTTTTTTAAGTTTTTTTAGAGGATATACTTTATACAATTTTTCCAGTTTAATTTTTGATTTTGTTATCAATCGACTAAATTTTAAAATGTCTCTATTAAGATTTGAAGATCCTCCCCACGACCCAAAAATTTTTTTACCAGAAATCAACTCATGTGGGTCTAATGAAAGTTTTTTTCCATTTTCAGGATGAGATGAGAAATATAATTTACCAGTTTTTTCATTCAACATATTGAAAAAAAACTCAATGGATTTTACTTTTCCTGAAGAGTCAAAAACGAAATCAATTTTTTTATTTTTAAAAATTTTGTTAATTTTTCTGACTGAATTAATATTTTTAATATTGATTAAATTTTTAAATCCAAGTTTTTTTAAAAAATTTATCTTTTTTTGACTTATATCAACGCCGGCTACATTTTCTATTTTTAATGCTCTAAGTGCTATTAAACTAAATATACCTACTCCGCCTAATCCTACTACTAAACAGATATCCTTTTTTTTGGGCTTAGCTTCATTAACAACAATTCCCATACCTGTTGGAATTGCACATCCAAATAAGAAACCGTTTTTAAATTTTATTGTTTTAGGTAATTTATATACTCTGTCTTGTGAGATCAAAGAATAATTAGAAAAAGTAGATATGGGTCCATAATTAATTTTTTTTTTCTTATAACGTAAATAGCCTGAAACATTTTTTTGATTTTTTTTGCAGTTAATCCAACTTAAAATAACTTTTTCACCAACCCTTAGTTTTTTAACACCATTTCCAACTCTCTCTACAATCCCAACTGCTTCATGTCCAAACATATGTGGTAACCACTTATCTTTTCCTCTTAATAATTTATATTCCATGAATTGACTTGCACATACTCCAGAGTAAAAAATTTTGACAAGTACTTGATTACGTATTGGATTTGGTAAATTTAATTTTAAATATTGAAGTGAATTTTTTTTATTTAAAATCGCTGTTTCTGATACTATTTGTTTCATGCTTCAGTTGTAACTTCAGAATTATAATCTACTTTAATAATAAGAGCTTTTGATTTATTTGACGCAAGAAGCCAATTTATATCTTTATTATCAATTTTTTTTTTAGATATAACTTTGTAATCCACAAGATATGAATTTAATATTTTTTCTACTGAAAAATTAGGCATTTTAGAGTCCTTGTTTATAAAATCTGAACCATAAAATTTTGATTTATAAAATGCACGTTGAGTTTGTCTAATAATTCCATATCCGTTATTATCTAGTATTATCATCTTAAAGGGATATTTTTTTAACCAAGAAAATTCCTGGCAATTCATTGGAACGCTACCATCGCCAATAACACAAAAAATACTTTTATTAGATATCACTTTAGCGCCTATAGATGCACAGTTTGCATAACCCATTGAATGTAAATTAAAAGAGGTAATTATCGACGGACATTTGTAAAATGAATTCGCAGCTTGAAATGTCCATGATAATGTTGCTCCAGCATCAGCAAAAATTATTGAATTTTTATTAATTTTTTTAAAAATAGTTTTTAGAATATCTGCTGGATAATTTGTTTTATTTGAATTTATATTCGGAACGTCATTAAAGTTTGTTATTCGAATACTTTTTAAAGAAGATATAAAATCATTTGCGTTAACATTATGAATAATTAATCTTTTGCCAAATTGCTTAGCAGCTCTTTTACACTCTGCAATATCATTGTTAACAAAGATAATCTTTGAATTTTTAGCAAACTTTTTAAGATCCTTTCCAACTTGATGCTGAAGCAAAGAACATCCAACGGCTAAAACAAGATCAGATTTTATTAATAATTTGTTAGCAATTCCTGGATTATGATTTCCCATCAATCCATAAAAAAAATCATTTTTAGAAAAATATTTTTGAAGACTTTGAGCTCCCCAAGTACAACATGTGTTGATTTTAGTTTTAGCTATAATTTTTGTTAAATTTTCTGAATTGCTTTCATGTGAACAACCCGCACCTAATATAATAGTAGGATTGAGTGATTTTTTGATTAATTCTGAAATTTTTTTGTCAGGAGATTTTGTTCTGTTATTTGGTGTATTTTTGTATTTTATAAACTTTCGTTGAATTTTTGCTCTTTGTACATCATCAAGAAATTCAACGACTTGAACCTTGGAGTGAAGGCCGCTTAAAAAACCGTTTCTAGATTTAAAATATTTTTTTTCACTATCAATTTTTAAACAATTATCAGATATTGGGCTACATAAATCCAAATGGGGAACTTCTTGAAAACCAACCATTCTTGTAGATGTTTTTTTTGCAATATTTAATTTTTTTCCCACTTGTCCTACAAGTACAACAAGTGGCACTCTGTCATAATAACATCCAGCTATACCAGTTATTCCATTTGTAAGTCCTGGTCCGGTTGTAAAAATTAAACCAGCAGTTTTTCCAGAGGACATATAGTAACCGTGAGCATAAAATCCTGCAGATTGTTCGTTTAAAACGGGGATAAATTTTCCTTTATACTTAACAACATTATCTACTAATCTAGCACAGGCTCCACCTTGAACGCCAAAAAATGTATCAACACCCTGATCAATTAAATCTTTTATAAATTGCTCGGAAATATTCATATTAAAAATTATTTACTAATTTATTTAAACTATTAATGACAAAATTCATCTGTTTAAATGTAAGTTTTTCATGAAAAGGGATATTCAAAGTTCTTTTTAAAATTTTTTTTGCATTTGGTGTGTCATTTTTATTATATTTTTTATAAGCTGGTGCATCGGATATTAAAGGATCATTCCATATTTTAGTTTCAATTTTTTTTTTATCTAACTGGGTTTTAATTTTATCCCTATTCCTTATTTGAATCGGGTACGCGTAAACGCCTGGTATTTCATTTTTTTTTATATTTTGTTTAATTATTTTTTGATCAAGGTTCTTATTATAAAATTCTCTAATTTTTTTTAATTTTTTCATTTTTTTCTTAAAATATTTAAATGATACAAGCAACATTGAAGCATTTATTGTATCCATTTTATGATTAAGGGAGATCTCCAAGCAATTATTTGTTATTAATTTTTTTGGATCTGATGTTGTGCCAGCATATCTTAAAATTTTTATTTTTTCATAAATTTTCTTACTATTTGTTGCAATTAATCCACCTTCACCAAACCCGCTAAGGCATTTCATAGGGTTCATACTGAATGATGCAACTTCAGAATAATTACCAGCATATTTGTTTTTATATTTAGCTCCAAATGCTTGAGCAGCATCTTCAACAACAAATAAATTAAATTTTTTTGCAATCTTACAAATTTTTTCCATATCGCACATGTGACCTCCCCAGTGCATGGGAACAATTGCTTTTGTTTTTGAGGTAATTTTTTTTTCTATCAAATCTTCGTCAATATTGTAATCATCTTTAATATCTACAAAAACAGGAGTGGCTCCACATTCCACAATTGCATTTGATGTGATTATCCATGAGAAAGGTGTTGTTATTACTTCATCACCTTTTTTAATACCCAAAGATTTTAGAGCCAGGTATAATGCGCTACTACCAGATGCTACTCCTAATGTATATTTCATATTTAGAAATTTCGCCATTTTTTTTTCAAATTCATATAATTCAGGACCAAAAAAGAAAATTCCATGATTTAAAATTTTTTTAAAAGAATTATTTAAATCTTTTCTGATAATTGAGTCTTTAACTCTCAGGTCAAACATTCTCACTTTCATTAAAAAGGCCCTTTAAAATACTCGTCTGGGACATCGTGGTGTTTAACAGTATTTTTTAATTTTATTTTCATATTTAAAATTTTTGATATTTTTTTTACTATTTTCACATAATCTATAGATATATTTTTTGTTAATCCATAACTTGTGGGCTCTGGTATATCGGGCATTGTCATTATTTCTGGAGCACTAATTAATCCTTTATACAACTTTCTCATAATTTGTGAGATAATTTCAGATGCAACTGAGCAAAAGGGAAACCCAGTGTCTAATACGAGTAATCTTTTTGTTTTTTTTAAGGAGCCTACAATCTTATTTATATTAAGAGGTTTTAAAGATACTAAATCAATAATCTCACAACCAATATTGTATTTTTCCAATATTTTAGAAGCTTTCAAGGCTTCTAGTGTCAGATATGACATTGATTCAATTGTTATATCTTTGCCTTTTTTTACGACATTTGAATAAGTTAATTTCCCAGGTTTTTTTTTTAAAATGTCTTTATCTTTAATACCATGTAACCAGCGGTGCTCTAAAAATATTACAGGGTTGGGATCAAAAATTGATTTATATAATAATCTACCTGCGTCTTCAGCAAATGTTGGCATTACAACTTTTAGTCCAGGAACATTGCAAAACATTGGGGTTAGACTCTGTGAATGAGTTGGACCCTGACCCCAGCCTTTACCAACTATCATTCTTATTGTTAATGGAACATCAACTTTCCCACCAAACATATACCTCCATTTTGCTGCACTATTGATGATTTGGTCCATCGAAAGTAGAGAAAAATCTAACCTTTGATGCGTTATAACAGTTCTTATGCCACTTATTGCTGCGCCAACACCAATACCTGTTAATGCATTTTCTGATGTTGGAACATCAAAAACTCTTTTGTTACCAAATTTTTTTTTTCAATCCTGAAGTTGTTCCAAAAATTGCTTTTGGATCATTGATACCAAGTCCATAACAAATCATATTCTTGTCTTTAAGCATCGATTTATGCAAAGCTAAATTGATATTTTCCGCAAAAGTATTTTTATTATTTTGATTAACCATAAACGTCTTCAAAAGCAGATTTGTTTTTTGGCCAAGGTGATTTTTCTGCAAAACTAAATGCAGATTTAATTTCTTTATCAATATCTTGGTATATTTTATTTAATATTTTTTTATTAATTTTCTTTACTTTATTCTCTAACATAAGAACAGGATCTCTTTTTTTCCAAAAATTAATTTCTTTTTTTGGCCTATATTTTAAATGATCATCTATATTTGGACCACAATGCTCATGAATTCTATAAGTAGAAAATTCTAGAAATATAGGTTTTTTATTACTATGCACAAATTTTTCAGCCTTTTTAAAATTATTGTAACAGCTAATAACATCATTTCCGTCACATGAAAAAGATTTAATCCCAACACTCTCTACCATCTTGTGGTTTTTTCTTTTATATGGCTGCCTTTCATTTAATGATGAATACACAGAATATAAGTTATTTTCACAAACAAATATCACAGGTAAATTTTTAACAGCTGCAAAATTTATAGACTCGTAAAACGCTCCTTGTTCAACAGCACCATCTCCAAAAAAAATATATGATATTTGTTTTGATTGTTTAAGTTTAGAAGCTAGTGCAAGACCTGTACCAACTGGGATGCTGTTTGCCACTATAGCAGATGATCCCATAAAATTTACTTTTAAATCAATTAAATGCATGGAGCCCCCTCTTCCTTTTGAGCAACCTGTTTTTTTTCCATATATTTCAGCAATCATCTTTTTAAAATCACCGCCTTTGGCCAAATAATGGGCATGCGCACGATGTGAACTGACTGCATAATCTCTCTTTTTTACTACTTCTGAAAAGGATGCTGCTACAGCCTCCTGGCCTATAGATAAATGTGTTGGACACCTCATTTTCCATTCCGAATATTTCTTTGATATTTCAAGCTCAATTAATCTAAGCCTGAGTGTTTTTTTATATAGTCTTAGTAATAATTCCTGTCTCATGGTATAAACCAATAATAATCACCTTCGTATTTACACTCCTCAAAAAAATCTTTCCACTCTGATGTTGACATAATTGTTTTTGCTGTAAGATTCCAGTTCAACATTCTCTCTTTTTCATCAGGAGTGTTATATGCATCAACAGTTATAAATGCATCCTTTCTTGATACACGCGTGATTTCTTGAAGAGCCTTTTTGCATCCACTTTTATCTAAATTATGTATTGTATTAATTGATATCACATAATCAAATGAGTTATCTTTAAATGGCAAATTATCTGCAGATGCTATTTTTAATAATTGAGAAACTTCATTTTTAGAGTTTTCTATTGCATAACTTGAAACATCAATACCATAAATTTTTAAGCCTGGAATAAGCTGTAAAAAATCATAAATCATAAAACCCTTTGCGCAGCCAACATCAAGAACTGAGCTATTTTTGCTAAGTTGCCAATAATTTTTAAAATCTTCGACTACCTTTCCCCAATATTTAGGATTGTAATTAAACCCTCCATAACCATTTTTTCTATCGCCATCAAAAAAATCTTTACCGAACTGTCTTGCTAAAGACTGATCTTCAGTGGTTTTTTTGCTTCTAGCGTCTAAATTTCTTTTAGCCGAAGGATAATTTTTTAATAAATTTATTTCTTTTCTCATTTTAATTTTAGACCCTTAATTTCTTTAACTGAAAAATATTTTCCCTTCTTTTTAAACTTGCCAGTTTGAAAGTATAAAACGACATCATTGATTGCATCGTCAACTGTGAATTTTTGTTGAAAACCAGTAGATAAAAGCTTCGATGAGTCTTGTCTGTAAGATCTTTGATCGACTACCTTTTTGTTAATTTTAATTTTAGCATTTGTGACTTTGCTTATTTTTTTTGCAATATTCAGAATACTTAAATTTTCAAAACCAGCATTATAAATTCCTGATTTGATTTTATCTTTATATATAAAGTGTCTATAAACATTTGTTAAATCCTTGATATGAATATTAGGTCTAATTTGTTTACCGCCGTAAATTTCCAACTTATTCTTTTTAAACGCTTGATACACAAACATATTGACAGATACGTCAAATCTCATTCTAGGTGATACACCGCAAACAGTAGCTGGTCTAATTATATGGTAATTGATTTCATCCTTATAACTCTCAATTACTTTTTCTGATACCATTTTAGTTTTATTATATATACTTATGGGTGACAAACTTAACTTTTCTGTAACTTTTTTTTCTTTTTTAACTCCATAAACGCTCCCTGAACTTGCATATATGAAATGTTTAACTTTAGATTGAATACATTTTTCCATTATTAGTTTTGTGCTTAAAGCATTAACTTCCCATGATAAAGATGGATTAAGATCAACCGACGGATCATTTGGTATATTTGCAAGATGCACCACTTTGTCGATACCTCTAAAATTTAATTTAGATATATTTCTTATATCGATTTTAATCTTTTTGAGATTTGAATTTTTTTTTATATGGTCTCCAAACCAACCTGTGTCAATAATAGAAACTTTATTTCCGTCATTAATTAAATAATTGGTCAAAACAGATCCTGTATATCCAAGTCCTCCAATAATTAAAATATGCATTTATTTTTTATGCCTATACTCTGTTTTAATTTTTTTAAAATTTATAAAATTTTCGTTTACCCAATTTATTGTATCAATAATACCATCATTCAAATTTACACGCGGATGCCATTTGAGTTGTTTAACTAATTTATTGCTATTTAAATCATAAATTTGATCCTTACCAATTCTATCTTTTGTAAATTCAACATATCGATTAAAATTAATTTTCATAATTTGAGATATTTTTTTTACCAGTTTGATGATTGATAGATTGTTCGCTGATGAAATATGAAATGTTTCTCCAATCTTTCCTTTTTTTAAAATTTTTAATGTAGCACTTGATGCATCGTTTATATAAATGAAAGATCGTTGAGACTTGCCATCGCCATGAATTTGCATTTTTTCTTTTTTTTTAAAACTTAAAATTGTTTTTGGTATTATTCTATACAATTGTTGACCTGGCCCGTAAACATTAGCTGTACGAGTAAGAATTATTGGTAGACCAAAATATTCATACATTCTTTTTAATTGAATATCCATTGCAGCTCTAGAAATTGCATAGGGTGTTGATGGATTAAATTTGTAATTTTCTTTTAAGTTCCTGCTAGTACTCCCATATACTTCAGGTGTAGAAACATGTATAATTTTTTTTATAAATTTTTTTCCTATTAAATTTTTATAGAAAGAAGTTTGATCGATCAGATTTGTTTGAAACCAGTCTTCTGGATTCAGCCAGCTTTCATGAACCATTCCTAATGCTGAATAATTAATAATGTAGTTTGGCTTGAATTTATCAACTAATTTAAGTATTTGAGATGTTCTTTTTAAATTACATTGGAAAAATTTAAAATTTCTTAAATTGTCTGATTTTTTATATTTTAAAAAATAACTCTTATTTTCTTTAGATCTGCTTATTCCAATTACTTTATTGTTTAGGTTATCATGTAATAATTCGTATATTAAATTTGACCCAGAAAACGAATTACTTCCTAAAACTAAAAATGTCTTATTGGTCATTAAGTTTGATTAGTTTATTATTTTGAGATCTTAATACTACGTAAGTGGCCCATCCACCCTTTCAAAGGTTGCACCGAAAGTTTCTTTTCTATCCTTGTCTTTGTAAACACCTGGCTTGGTAGTATCGTTTAAGTTCTTATAAATACTTTCAATTGTTTTTCTTCTTCTATCTAATAGTTCTTGCTCCGTTACTCTAAGCCATTTGCAAATTTTTTCTCTTTTTTTCGGGTCTGTAAAATTTAACCTATCCCATTCCATGGCTTTAAGTATTGTAAGATCATTGGATGTATAATTTCTTGACTCAATCGTTCCAGCTTTCCAAGTAGCCTTCTGGTTGAAATGATCATATCTTTCATTCAATAAACCCTCGTTTTCGACCATCTCAAACATTCTAGTACCTTTTAAAGGTACAAGTATATGTATCCTAGTATAATCTGCATTCAGTTTTTCCGCGAAAGCAATTGTCTCTCTTATTTCATCCCATGTCTCGGTTGGAAAACCAATGATAAAGTTGGCAGAACAAAAAATACCTTTAGACTTGGCGTACTCCATCATTTCAATAGAATGTTGCTTTTTCAAAGGTTTTCCTGCGATTAAATCTTTACTAATTCTCTCTACACCAGTTTCAACCGCAAAACCCATATAGTTACAACCAGAGTCGGCTAACCAGTCAATTTTTTCTTTTGTTAAATGCATTACTCCTACATCTTCAAATATCCATGTTAACCCTAATTTTCTATCTCTTAGTCCATGCAAAAACTCTCTTAAGTTTTCTTTTCCAGTTGCAAGAAAATTATCATCTGAGTTCATAAAAGATTTTATGCCAAATTTTTTTGTGATTAACTCTAATTCATCAATAACCCTTTTTGCACTTTGTCTTCTTACAACATGACCAGCGATTTTTGGCACTTGACAGAATGAACATGTGAACGGGCAGCCTCTTGAAGTATAAAGCCTAACATAAGGTAAATCTCTAGGTGAGTCTGGAGAAAATTCTCTTGCTACGTGATCACTGTATGCAGGGAAATCTATTAAATCCCATGCCGGTATAGGCAAACTATCCATATCTGTTACAAAGTCAGATCTTCCATTAAAAATAATTTTACCATCCTTTTTAAACATAATTCCTTTTGTAGGTAGCTCTTTCTCTTTACCTTGAAAATATTTCATCATTGCAGGAAAAACGTACTCGCCTTCGCCAACAACAACATAATCTAAATTTTCGTCAGCCACAGCTCTATTTGGATTCATAGTGGCATAAACTCCACCCAAAACTGTTATTGTATTTGGATTTACTTCTTTGGTAATTTTAGTAACCATATGACCGGCATCACATAGCTGATCCATTAAGACAGTTGTTCCCATTACATCTGGTTTGTATTCTTCAATGATTTTCTTTACTTGTAAAATGTTCAAATCGTCGACATAAGCATCTACAATTTTAATATCCGTTGCTAATTTTTGATTTCTAATTATTGCTGCTAAAAGACATAAGTTGTAAGGAGGAAAAGGATAGTTAACATTTTTTTCTTCCTCACACCATTTCCAATTTGGAGAAATAAATAATAACTTCATATATTTTTAAAATGATATATCTTAGAGGTACCTAAAGTCAATTCAATCAAACTCATAATAATAGTACTATTTGACATAGAGTTAAGATCATATATAAGGAATTCAGCTGAATCTTGGTGGGGAATCAATGCGAAATTCATTGGCTGTACCTGCAACCGTAAAGTCGGAGTGCCACCCAGTTAAGTCCCTGTCGGTCGAAGGCCAGGAAAAGTCTAGATCTACAATGCGAAATTAGCAGGGCATTGAGCTTTGCTATGAAAAAACTATATATTAATATATTCTTATTTTTATTTACAGTTTCCGCTGTAAAATCTGAAATCCCTGTCATTGTGATCAGCGCTGGTAAAGCTATTCAATCTAAAAGTACAGTTGGGAGTGATGTAACTGTAATTGATCAAACAAAAATTGAAAATTCTAATCAACTTTATGTTGGTGATTTATTGGACGAGGAAATACTTGGATCAAATTTTTCACGTACTGGCGGAGAGGGCACTAATGCTTTAACTCAAGTAAGAGGTTTACCAAAAAGGTATACAACGATATATGTGGACGGCGTAAAAATGTCTGACCCTTCTACTCCTGATAATGCTTACTATTTGAATAATTTAACAACTAATTCAGTTGAAAGAATTGAGGTTCTTAAAGGAAGTCAATCCTCACTGTATGGTAGTGGGGCAATTGGGGGGACAATAAATATATTCACAAAAAAACCTGTGAAAGATGCAAAAACGAAAACAGTTTCGTTAAACCTTGGATCGAATAATTCTAAAGGAGCAAGTTTTTCTTATAGCAAATCATATGGCAATCAAGAATTTCTAATAGGTCTTAATAAATACGAAACAGACGGAATATCAGCGATGAATGATAATGATGAAAACGACTCATATAGAAATGATGGATTAAATTTAAGTTATAATTATAATTTCGATAACAATATAAGAATTGAAAATAATTTTAGAGTTGTGGACTCTTTTTTAAACTATGATCAAGCTGGTACGAGTTCAGATGAAAATTCAACAGACGATGAGGAAGTATCTTATTCTTTTAAGTTAATAGATGAAAAAAACAAAACTAAAAATCAATTAATATATAGTAAAACATATTTTAAAAGAGGTGTGGGCAACAATACAGCAACTGGTAAGGCTTACTATTATGGTTATAGAGATACCATAAATCTTTTATCACAATATAATTTTAATTTAGACAATAGAATTGTTTATGGGTTTGAAAACGAATTTGATGCTGCAAATTTTGATACATGGGCAACATCAAAAAGTCAAAAGACCGATGAAGCGGTTTACTCTCAGTTTTTTGATTATCAGTTTCGACCTCTAGATAAACTATATTTAAGTGCAGGCGGAAGAAGAGATCATCATACAACATCAGGAACATACGAGACAGGGAGAGTAACTTTTGCA
>MDTD01110890.1_pt1 | contig 33484 bp, 27 predicted proteins | sample 811221 | NCBI WGS metagenome assembly MDTD01 (sample SAMN05326646, study PRJNA326480) | marine metagenome | isolation source: seawater | place: Pacific Ocean: South West | collected 2011
CGAGCCTCGCCCGGATCAGGTCCAGCCCCGGCGCGAGGCCCAGGCGACGATCGCGCACGGCAAGCCCCGACCGCTTCATCACCTCGATCGCGCTCACCCCCGTCTGCTCGCTGCGTTGCCGCCCCGCGGGGTCGACGCCGATCCACGCGGGAACGGGAAACGGCGCCCCCGCCCCCGAGCCCCCGGCGCGGATCGCCCCGACATGGCTCGCGATCACCTCGCCCGAGACGACCCGCTCGCCCAGCACGCGCACCACGCCGCCCCCGTCCACATGCGCCCAGAGCACCACCGTCGGCGCCCGGATCCCGAAGTCCATCCCCCCGATCCATACCCCGTGCTCCGGCGCATCGAAGCGGTCGATCACATGCCGGGCCCGATCGAACTCGGGAAGCACGCAGTCGTCTCGGCGCGGGCGCGTGCACAGCATCTCCGCCTGCCAGGTGCCCTCTCCCACCCGGCTTCGCAGCTGCACGACATCCGGGACCGTCAGATGCCCACCGACACCCGCCGGCTCCCCACGACGCTTCGCGCGCCCGCCGCACGCGCCCTCCAGCGGGCAGGCCGAACAAACCCGCGCCTCCGGACACTTCTCCAGCACATCGATCACCCCCCATTTGAACAGGGTCCGCGTCGGGCCCTCCCCCGCCCTTGGGGGCGGAGAGGTCGCACCACCGAGAGCAGCGTTGCGCGTGCGCTCACTCGCCTCAGGCCCGCCCCCGCTCCGGCCTTCCGTCTCTTCGTCTCTCTTTCTCTGTGCCTCCCCCACGATCCGATACATCAACCCATAGGGCACATGCATCGTGCTGAGGCATTCGATCGTGCCGGGCACCCAGAGCCGCGCGTCGCCCTCGCCGCACCATTTGCCCATCGTCGCGAGCTGCGCCGCCTCCCACACCTCCGGATCGAACAGCTCGACCTCGTCGCAGCGGATCTTCTGGACGCGCGTGCCCCGCACCGCGGTCTGGCTCTGCGCCAGCACCTGCGCCTCCGATCCGTTCCTGAGTTTCAGCCCCTTCTGCGTGATCTTCCCGTCGACCATCGCCATCAGGTCCGAGCCCTCGAACAGCGCGCGCAGGTGCGCGTACAGCCGCTTGGACTGGTCGAGCGAGCCCCCCAGGATCCGCACCGCGATGCCCGGCTTGTGGACCAGGTCGAGCAGCGTCGCGACCGCCGCGAGGAAGGTCTTCCCCCCGCCCCGGTTCGCCCACACCACCGCGTCCGAGCCCGCGACCCCCGTGCGCACGCCCGCGTTCGCCGGTCGCCCCGCGTGCGCCCCATCGAAGAACGCGTGGCACAGGTAATCGAACGGCGCGTCGTGCCCCTCGATGAGCGCACGATCGGGGATCTCCAGCCCGAGATGCGCCCGCAACCACTCGCGCAGCGCCGCCGCGTCGATCGGGCGCGCTCCCACGATCCCCGCCTCACCCCCCGAGTTGTCATCCCCCACGCCCGCGCTCCTCGCGGGGGGTGTCGATGCCCAGCGCCGCGAGAAGCGACGCGGCGCGGTCCGTGCCGTACCGCCTCAGCACCCGCAACACCGACGCCCGCTCGCGGGCGCTCAGCGCGAAGCACAGCACGCGCGGCAGATCCTCGGCGCGCGGCGGCGCCGCGGGCTCGGGCACGCCCTTCCCTCTCGTCGCTCCCATCCTCATCACTCCTCCGGGGGGAGGGTGCCCGGCATCCTCTTTGCCGGTCGATCCGGTTGTATCCGAGACCTATCGCACCGCGACCGCCGCGCGCGGCGGGGCGCACAGACGCGCCGCGGCGAGCGGCGCGTAGGCGAGCGGGTCGGGCGCATCCCGCGCGGGCTTGGGCACGCTCGAGCGCACCGCGCCCGCCCAGACGCGCAGCTCGCGCGCCAGCCAGGCACCGTCGCGCGACGCGCCCAGTCCCGCGACCCGGTCCGCGTCCATCAACTGCCAGGGCTCGAGGCCCATCGCGTCGAGCATGTCCGCGAGGCGATCGTCCGCCGGGCGCGGCGGCAACGCGTACTCGGTCATCCCCGCGGATCGCGTGAACGGGCTGAGCCTGCCCATCGCGCTCACCGCCTCCGTCGCGGGCGTGAGCGGATCCTCCAGATAGGCGCGCACGAGCCGCGTCGCGATCCCCCGCCCCCGGTCGCGCGGGTCGATGATCACCCGGCTGATGCGGCGCAGCTCGCGGTTCACGCGCCGCGCCGCCCGCGCCCGCTCCCCCAGCGGCGCGACATACCGCCCGGGCCAGGCGACCTCGCGCCACGCGCCGTTCAGCGTCGGATACGAGACCACGAGCACACCCGCGAGACGGGGCCCCTCGGCGCCGCGGGTCGTCGCACGCAGCACCCGGCACACCGACGCGGGCCGACCCGGACGATAATGCAGCGGCGCCAGCGCCCGATAGTCCGCGAGATCGCCCCGCTCGATGCGCACGCGCGGCCCCCGCGCCCGCCCGGTCCCCGCCCCGACCGAGACGCGCCCGCACGGACCGATGCGCACGATCCGGTCCGGTCCCAGCAGGCGCACCATGTCCGCGTGCCCCGTCGCGACGGCCACCCTCGCGCCGCGCGCCGTCGCCCAGCGTCGCAGCGATGACGCGACCCCGGCAGCGGTATCGCGATCGAGCGTCGAGCAGAACTCATCGCAGACCAGCGCGGGCGCGAAGCCCGCCCGCTCGACCCGCGCCATCGCGAGCGCGAGCCGCAGGCGGGCGGTCTCTCCCTCGGAAAGATCCCCGGCGCGCGTCGCGAACAGGCGGGCCTCCGCGAGCCCCGCGCGGCTGAGCACCCCGAGCCACTCGTCGATCGGCAGGCGGCCCATCAGCGTCGCGACGGGGCGCTCGCGGGGCACACGGATCGAATCGGCGCACACGCAGGCACCCCCCCGCTTGCCCAGCCGCTCGATCACCGCGCGCACGAGCGAGGTCTTCCCCGCCCCGCTCGGCCCGGTGACGAGGACCACCCCGGGCGCCATCGAACCCAGAACGCGATCCAGGATCTCGGACGGGACAACCCGCGAGCGGGGCTCGGTGCGCGGGCCCCCGAACGGCGCCATCGCGCGCAGCACACGCTCGCTCATCGCGCCCACCCGGAACCGTCGCGTCGATCCTGTTCGCTCGCGACGCGACGGACCGCCTCGCGCGCCCGCCGGGCGGTGTCCGCGTGCTCCGCGAACAGCGACTCGACCCCGTGCATGTGCCGGCGGACGGTGTGCAGGCTCAGACCCAACTCGCGGACCGCCTCGCGCATCGAGCGACCCTGGACGATGCAGGTCACCGCGACACGACGCATCGGCGAGGGCCACGCGGACCCGCGAGCGATCACGAACGCGAATCGATCCGACGCGAGCCGCTTCTCGAGCGTCCGCAGACGGCGCCGCGTGATCCGCGCGAGGCTGTCGGATTCCGAGTCGGGCTCGCCCCCCGCGAGCGGGTCGCCCGACACGGGATCGATGCCCCGGTTCAGGCAACGGCGCACATACGCCGCGACGCTGAGCCCCTCGCCGTGGCAGGCCTCCACGAGGGCCCGGTCCGCGGGGAGCAGCCAGGCGGCGCGCTCGACAAACATCCCCGCGAGCGTCCGGCGTGCGGCCCGCCCGACTGTCGGCTTGCACTCGACAAACCCGAGGGGGCCGCCCCCCAACGACCCGGTCTCAACACCTGATCGGGTGTTTTTGATCGGATTGTGATAGGAATATGATTGGTTTTGAACCGATTGCGTCGTAGACTGCTTGTCAGTCCGCGCGCCGGGCCCCTGTGCGTGCGCCGCCCGGCTTGCGAGGCGCGTTGCTTTGCGTCGTTCCATCGTCCGTCACCTCCGCCGAACCCCGTGAGATGCCACAATTCGGGGGAACAGAACCCGTCTTTTGTGCCAATCTCGGCGATCCGTCATCAGATTTGTGCCACATCGGGAGCGATCAACCGATTGAACCACCCGGATGTGTTCACTATACTGAGAACTCATTCGGGTATTTTCTCTGTTGAGTGAACGACTCGCAAGGGCTTTGTACGGAAATGGCACGAAACGGCGCACAGACGGGGCCCTCCGGCGCACACGGCCACACGGGTGCGCGCGCCCCGCGTCACGCGTTCGGCAGGAATCCCGACATGCCCGACCATCACACCCACACCGAGCCCCCCGACGACGAGCGACGCACCGAGTCGTCCCGCGATGCGCACCGCGACTCGCTGGGGTCGGTGGTGCGCCTGCTCCGTAAGCGATCCGGGTTGTCGCTCGCGGAGGTCGCGGCGCGCGTCGGGTGCGCCAAGAGCTATCTCTCCGCGATCGAGACCGGGAAACGCCCCGCGCCGGGGAGGGATCTGCTCGCCAGGCTCGAGGCGTGCCTCGACGCGGAGGCGGGCGTTCTCGGCCGCCTCGCGGACCGCGAGCGCGCGCCCGACTCGGTGCTCGAGGAACTCGCCGAGGCGCGGGCGGACGCCGCGATGCTCGCCCGCCTGCGCACGCTGGCGGCGTCCGGCGGGCTCGACGCGGCGCACAAGTCGGGCGTGGTCCAGAAACTGCTCACGGAACTGGGGGGCGTGCCCACCGAGGACGCGCCGGGCATCGCGCGCGCCGACCTGCCCTTCGAGGTCCCGCTGATCAACAAGGTCACCGCGGGCTATCCGACGGAGTTCACCGACCTGGGCTACCCCGCGCGCGTCGCGGACGACTATGTGCGCTGCCCCGACCTGCGCGATCCCGACGCGTTCGCCGCCCGCGTCGTGGGCGACTCCATGGCGCCCGATTACCGCGAGGGCGACATCGTCGTGTTCAGCCCCCTCCGCGATATCGCGGACGGGGACGACTGCTTCGCACGCCTCGCGACGGGCGATGAATCGACCTTCAAACGCGTCTACTTCGAGCGAGCGGGCGAGCGCGAACGCATCCGCCTGCAGCCCATCAACAGCCGATACGCGCCCAAGACCTACGACCGCGAGGAAGTCGCGGGGCTCTACCGGGCGGTGCAGGTGATGCGAGCGGTATGAGGGGGGGCGGTGATGCCCTCAGTCAGACAGGAAAAAACAGAGCGAAAGATGATCCGGTCACGCGCATCCGGAACGGGGCACTTCGTCCCGCGATCTCGCTGTCTCTGCCCCACTCACACCCAGAACGGGAGGATCACATTCAGCGTGACCAGGGCGGCCGCGAAGAGGCCCACGATCCCGAGGATGATCTGCGCGGAGAAGAGCAGCGTCTGGCGCCAGAAGTTCGCGATGTCCGGGACGCGGACCGCCTTGTAGGCGATCGCGATCAGGAGCGCGAGCGGGATGAGCAGCCAGAACCACGCGTCGTGCAGGTCGATCGGGTCGAGGAACGGGCGCCACGCGAGGACGGCGACGGGGTCAGGCATCGGCGCCCCCTTCCTTCTCGCCCGCCGCGACGCGGGGATCGCCCGGCGAGCCCGGCGCGGGCTTGGGCTGCGCGGGGTTGTCGCGGTCGGCGCTCGCCCGGGGCGCGGCCTTCTTCGCCTTGGGACGGATGGTGGGGAACAGCGCGTCGAGGATCACGATAAGGTTCAGCATCCCGGCGCACAGCGCGTAGAGCGTCCCGATCTCGTTGACCTTCGCGATGCCCTTCCCGTTCGGGGGCGCGCCGACCTCCCCGGCGTCGGTGTTCGCCGGCACCGCGACCGGCAGCGTGCGCGTCTCGCGCTTGCCGCCGGGCCCTCGGAAGACCGTCACCTCGACCATCTCGCGGCGCTCGTGGGGATAGAGGCTGCGGGGGCGGTGCGGGCCGCGCACCGGGTCGAGCTCGCGATCGCTCGTGAGGTAGCCCTCGTCCCCGGTGTTCTCGTTGCGGACATAAGGGATGCCGTAGGCCTTGAGCTGGTGCTGGTGGTACCAATCCGCGCCGAAGGCGAGGGGGCCCACGAAGGCCTGCCCGTAGAACCACCACTTGTCTTCCCGGCTGTCGATGGTGTCGATACCCCCGATGAGCATGCCGCCCAGGAACATACCGAGGACCCCGATCGCGGCGTAGATGGCGCGCCGGGGCTCGCCGCGCACGAAGTGCCCGAGCCCCGGGAAGAGCATCGCGCAGACGCCCGCGGGGACATCGAGCCCGTGGGGGAGGTGCTGGTGAGGCTGGCGGGTCTGTTCGCTCATGCGGGCGGGATCGGTGGGGTCGCGGGGGCGTTCGAGGGATCGCATCGCGAGGACAACGGGAGGCATCCTACACCCCGCACCCGGCGCACCGGGCGACGCGGGGGGGCGGGTCGTGATTTTCGACCGATCGGGGGGATCTTGGAGTTGACACGCCCGAGCGCCCGGCTACGCTGCCGCGCTCCGGGCGCCTCGTGGTGGAGCGCTCAGCAAGGCGGCCCGGCAGGTGGAGGATTAGGCGATGCCGACGCTCGAACTGCTCCCGACTGAAACGACCAGCACCGACGAATCGTCCGATCGCATGCCGTGGGAGACCCCCTTCGCCCCTCTCGTCGAGGCCGTTTATGACGATGAGGAGGAGGACGAGGAATTCTTCGACCCCGACGACGATGACGATTCTGAGGACACCTTCGACGAGTTCGACGACTTCGACGAGGACGAAGACGAGGACGAGGGCGAAGAGGACGATGACGACGACCTGTGAGGCCCCCTCGACGCCGTGATGCGCACGCGGGGGCCCCAGAAGGGAGATCCTCGCTATGGGCGGATCATCGTCGTCGAACGATCGCCGGAAATCGTCGGGTGGACCGAAAACCGAGGCCGAGATGGGCGGCGTCGTCGACCGGCGCAGCGGGCTGGATCGCCGGGAGGTCGCCCGCATGCGCGGGGACGCGAACGGCGAATCGCCCACCGGTCTCGAGCGCCGGCGCGGCGCGGGACGCCGCCTCAGCGACTTCCAGCGCGCCGCCGACGAAGGCGAGATGACCACCGAGCAGTTCCTCTTCCTGATGGCGATCGACGCCTTCAAGAAGTCGAACAATGTCACCTTCCCGTCCTGGTCGGATGTGCTCGAGGTCATCCGCCTGCTCGGCTACCGCAAGACGATGCCCAGCGAGCTCAACCTCCGCAACGCGGAGGACTGGAAGGAAGCGCCCGACACGCCCAGCAATGTCCGCCCCTACGGCTGGGAGCGTCGGTTCAGCAAGGCGGAGCTCGCCGAACTCGAGGAACTCGCCGACGAGATCAAGGACGAGGATTTCGACGAGGCGGAGGCGGCCTGACCGCTCATCGGCAACGCGAACACGCGACAGCAGCGGGCGCCGGCACCAGCCGCGACCGTTTTCGTGCGCGCCGGTCCGGACTCTGAGCCTGTCATGAATCTGAAAAGACACCCCGGGCGGGCGGGCCCGGGGCGCCTCTCTTCCCTCGCGGATGCGCGCGCCCCGCGCCGCGCCCCCGCGATCGCTCGAGGGGCCGCAACGATCGCGCGGGCTCCGCACAAGCCCTTCCCGGCGCGCAGAACGCCGGGCGCGATCGGATCTGCGGTTCATTCCGCGGCGGCGCTCCCCTCCCTTCCCACAGGGGCGCCGGCGTGCCGGCGCGAGCACCGCCGCGATCGGACCGGGTCATTCGGATCGGGGCGACCCGTGCCCGCGATTTGTGAGCGCAGAACAACGCGAGCCGCTCACGCGCCGTCACTCGGAAATCAATAATTCTCACGCGGGGCGTCTAGTCACCGGCGGCGCTTCCCGGCGGTCCGCTCGATCCCGATCCAGGACTCCATCGGTGCGTCGGGGCTGTGTTTTCTGCCGTGCTTGACCAGGCTCAGCAGTTCCTTGTCATCGACGCCGGCGAGTTGCTCGCCGATGGCGGGCTCCCAGAACGACCGCAGCCGGAGGAAGAACGCGATCCTCTGCTCGTCGGTGCGCGGCGGCGTGGTGTCGAGCCCGCGCGCCTCGCGGTCGACCACATACCGCTTCTGCCAGACAGGCTTCACGCCCTTCTTCCCGTGGATCATCGGGAAGGGCAGCGTGTTGCCCATCGACGCCTCGTGCCGCTCGAAATCCTCCCAACACATGGGCTTGGGGACCGCGAATGGGTCGAGGACTTCGGTATAGACCGGGACGCGGGTGATGCGGAGGTTCGGCCAGACCGCGGGTGAGTAAAGTTCGAGGCGATCGACGATCGACTTGGCGACATACAGCCCGCACCCGGCCGATCGCACGGTGCCGTAGTCGGCGACCTCGGCTTCGAGCAGGTATGTCTCGTAACCGACACCTTCTGAAAGTCTTCCGCAATGTGCGCACGCACCGACAAATACACTGCCGATGGACTGGGCCCAGTTTGTTCTGTATCGGCACCGTGTGCGGCTTGATCCAAACCCGTATTGGTCCAGCGGATCTCGATCGACGGCGCTGATCAGGTCCTCGACCAGACCGCCGTCCGGGTCGCGAACCTCACCGAGCAGCCATCGCTCGTCAAGATCCGCGCCGAGCGCCTCGGCGAGCGTGCGGTGCATGACCAGCGCCGGCACGCCGTGCGGGTTACCGACCCAGCAACTCGCCAGGGTCCGTTTCGTGACCTTCTTGTTGTGCCGGGTCTTGTTGTCGATGTAGACCGGGATCGGAGACTCAAGCGACTCCGCGTCCACATCGGAGCACAGGGGACACGCGCCCAACGCCTCGGCGACATCCGGATCGACACCGGAAACCCAGGTTGCGCTCACATTGTGAAATGCCGTCCGAGAGCCGAGGAGCGGCATGTCGGCGAGCATGACAAAGAACCACGGGCCGAGCGAGGATTCGACGGCCTGATCAGAGAATCGCGACATCGCCCGGGTTCCCGGCCAGGGGTCTACTTCTCTGAGTAGTAGTCGATGTTCAACTGAACATACTTGGACCACTCTTCGGGGAGGTCCTCGTCCTGGTAGATCGCGCTGACAGGGCACTCGTCCACGCACAGCCCGCAGTCGATGCAGGTGTCGGGGTCGATGTAGAGCATGTCAGCCGTCTCGTACTCGGGCTCGTCCTTGGTCGGATGGATGCAGTCAACCGGGCAGACATCCACGCAGGCGGTGTCCTTGGTCCCGATGCAGGGTTCGGCGATGATGTGCGGCATAACTCAGTCCTCTGTCAGCCGAGGGGGAAACACTGTCAGCAGATCCTAGCAGAGTTCGGCCGCGGCGCCGCTATCCTTTGGCATGAACAGGGATCCCGAGCCGCACGAGGACGCGCAACCCGATCCCGTCCCCCAGGTTGACACGCCCCCGGACGAGCCGGCCCCGCCTGCGCCCGGATCGGGCGATCCGCCCTCACCCGCCCCCTCGGGACCGGACACCGACCGCGGCCCGCGAGAAAAGTCCGACCCCACGACCCCGGCTCCAAAGAAGGGGTCATCCCCGGGCGAGAAGCTCGCGATCGCGTTCGCGGATATCAAGATCGCGCACTCCGTTTTCGCGTTGCCCTTCGCGGTGCTCGCGGCCTTCCTCGCCGGACCCGGACGCGCGATGACCATCGCGTCCGCGGCGAGCGGTGACGACTCGGGCGCGGCGCCGGAATCCGATTTCTCGTGGTGGCGCTTCGCGCTCAAACTCGGTCTCATCGTGCTGTGCATGGTGTTCGCGCGCACCTGGGCGATGCTCGTCAACCGGGTCGCGGATCGTAAGCTCGACGCGGCGAACCCGCGCACCGCGAAGCGGGCCTTCGCCGCGGGCAAACTCTCGCCGGGCGATGGGCTGCTCATGCTCGCGGGAGCCGCGGGCCTGTTCATCGGCGCGTGTGCGCTCTTCGAGGTGTTCTTCGGCAACCTCTGGCCCCTGTACGGCTCGGTCCCCGTCCTGCTCTGGATCGCCTTCTATTCGTTCACAAAGCGTTTCACGCTGCTGTGCCACTTCTTCCTGGGCAGCGCGCTGGCGATCAGCCCGATCGCCGCGGCGGTCGCGGTCGACCCCGGCGCTCTCCGCCTGTTCACGAGCACGGGCCCCTCGATCTGGTTGCTCGCGGCGATGGTGCTCTGCTGGGTCGCGGGGTTCGATGTGATCTACGCCCTGCAGGACCACGAGCACGACAGCGAAGCGGGCCTTCACAGCATCCCGGCGAAGCTGGGTCCGAAACGAGCGATCAACCTCAGCCGCGTGCTGCACCTCGCCTGCTTCGCGGCATTGCTCGGCGCGTGGGCGTTCAACCCGCATCTCGCGAGCGTGTTCGGGGTGGGCGTCGGCGCCACCGGCGCGCTGCTCGTCGCGGAGCATCTCGTGCTCGCGAAGCGAGGCGAGGCGGGCCTGAACATGGCCTTCTTCACCCTCAACGGCGTCATCAGCCTCGTGCTGGGCGCGACCGGCATCGCGGACCTGTTCGTCTGACCTCGCCATCCCCCCGCGGCCCGCGCGGATTTCAGAGGAAACTGTGTGGATACAGGTCGCATTCCCGATACCATGAATAGCGCGTTGCGATATCAACGCGACAACCACGCCCCGGAACGACGGCGGGTCTGCTCACGGGCGACCCGCCGTCTTTATTTACGCGTGTCACGCCGACCCCACCGCCATCGGGCGGCTTGCATTGTTTTCAAAATCTTCTGAAAACAATATGGACTCCTCGCCGCGAGATGCGATACTTGGGGTATGGGCGCGACCCCAGACAACACCGATGCCGGCACCCCCGACGATCGGCACGAGCACGATGTCGAGCGGTTCATCGAGGCCTGGGGGCGGATGGGCAGTGTCTGGGGCATCAGCCGAACGATGGCGGAGGTCCACGCCCTGCTCTACATCACGGGCGAGGCGATGTGCACCGACGACATCATGGCGCACCTCGAGATCAGCCGCGGCAACGCCTCGATGTCCCTCCGTGCGCTCCTCGACTGGGGCGTGATCGCCCGCGTGCATCGGCGCGGCGACCGTAAGGAGTACTTCCAGGCCGAGCAGGACATCTGGTCGATCTTCCGCGCCATCGTCCGCGAGCGCGTCAAGCGCGAGGTCGACCCGCTGCTGGTGAGCCTGCACGAGATCCGCGATCGCACCCGCGAGCACGGCGACAAGCCCGAGACCGACATCGACCGCAGGCTCGACCAGATGATCGTCTTCTTCGAGGACGCGACACGCCTCGCGGACCGGTTCACGGGCCCGAGCGGATCGGGTCTCAAGCTCGCCGCCTCGCTGCTCAACGCATCGGACAAGGTCGTCGGGCGCGTCGGCGGGCGTTCATCGAAACGAAAGGGCACCGGATGAGCCGGGGCTGCGCGGACAACACGAACGGCATCGCGGGCGGCCGCGCCCCGGGACGCGACGCCGCTGAACACACCACGCGCGGGGCCTCGATCCGCTGGAAGGTCGGCGCCGCGGCGGGACGGCGTGCTTTCGGCGTGGACGCCGACGCGATCGAACTCGAGATGTCCGTCCGCGAGTCGGCATCGGGCGAGTGGTCGGGCGCCGTCCGCGTGATCGGGGGGACGGAGTCCCGCACGCTCGATGAGCGCCCGGTGCGCGTGCGCTGGTCGCCCGATCGGGAACTGGGCCTGCTCCACATCGACGCGGACGGGTTCGTGCGCGCGACGATCGACACCAGCAACGGCGTCCCGCGCCTGCTCTACGCCCGCTCGGGCGTGCTGGGCGAGCTGGGCCTCGAGGGGGGGCGTTACGAGCCCTCGGAGACCGAACTCAGCGGCGATCGGTGATCGCGGCGAACACGCCCCGACCCGAGACGATGCACAAAAGACGCCGCGGGACGGCCCGCGGCGTGTTCGCGTGTGTGCGAGATGGATCGTTCAGCTCTTGCGGAGCAGGAGCCAACCGATGACGCCGCCCAGGACCATGACACCCGCGCCGATCCCGACCGCGATGTAGACAAAGTTCATGCTCATCTGGTCCATGAGCTGCTGGTTGCCGTCGAGGAGGAGGATCATCACCGCGGCCGCGAGCAGCGTCGTCACAACGATCCCGATCGCGATGCCGCCCACGAGGCCCGACCCCGCGCCGTCGTAGACCTCGGGCATCATGACGCCCCCGCCCGCCATCGCGGGCGCGCCCCCGATCGGGTCGGGCTGGGTCCCCGCGCTCTCGAACAGGTCGCCCTCCGCGTCGCCGATCGCCGAGGCGCTCAGCCCGCTGCCAGCGGCGGCCATCGAGCCCGACCCGGTGGACGAGTACACATCCTCGAGCAGGTCGGCGCCGAGGCTCGTGTCGTCACCCTCGAGCGCGAGGTTCGCGAGCCCCGAACCCGATGCGCCCGAATCGCCGAAGTCCGCGAAGGCGCCCACGCTGGGCGAGACCTGCGTCGCCGCGGCGGGGTCCGCGTCGTCCTCGTCCTCGGGGTCGAAGATGCTGACGCCTGTCTGGTCCGGGTCGCCGCCTCCCAGCGCCGCGGCGCTGCCGCTGCTGCTGAGGCTGGGCACCTCGATCTCGCCCGAGTCGGCGAGCGGGATCATCCCCCCGCTGTCGTCGTTGTCGCCCGCGAGGAGGTCGACCTGCTCAACCTTGAGCATGATCTTGTCCTGGTCGCGGAACTCCTGGAGTTGCCCGCTCTCGGTCAACGCCTTCACATCGTCGACATCCATGCCGAGCTTCTGGGCCGCTTCCTCGAGCGTGTAGAACATCTTCGCCATCGCGAGACTCCGATTGGGAACGGGCAAGCACCCGAACCGACGACCGCGGGCCGCTCATCGCGGCGCCCGACGCGTCCTCTGGACCACCGTGTTCCGTCGGACCGGCGCGGCTGTCCGCCCGCCGGTCCGCTCCCCTGGCGGGGAGTGTAGGGGCACGCCGCGCCGCCTGCACACCCAACGCCCGCGCCGGGCCCTGTTCGCACCACAACCCGATCAGATCCTGAAATCGCGGCGAGCAGGCCCGATCTCTTCGTTCGGGGGCTCAGCCCCGCAGCACGCCGGACCGGTCCGCCCAGAGCTTCTCGAGCCGATCGCCCAGCCCGCCCGTCCCCGGGAGATCCTCGCCGCACCCGACGAGCAGGTCGACCATCCCCAGGAAATCGCGCACCGCGACATGCTCGCGCCCGACGCGGGGGGGCCCCTCGTGGGTGCCCGCCTGGGCCTCGGTGAGGTTCGCCATGTTGTGATAGTTACCCAGGGGCAGGCAGACGCAGGTCGCCTCGTACCCGAAGTGGCAGAAGACGCTCGCTTCGCAGGCGCCGCCCGCCATCAGCTTGCGCTGCCAGCGCCAGGTCGGCAACTCGCTGAGCTTCTGGTTGGCACGCACGCTCGCGGGACCGCCCGCGATCCGCTCGGCGACCTTCGCCACGGCCCCCGTCAGCCCCGGGCTGAACACGCTCACCCGGTCGCCCACCCGCACGATCGGCCCGCCCCCGATCGGTGAGTCCTCGAAACTCCGGCTGTTCTCCAGCGCGATGATCCGCGCGCCCCTGGGCATGAACCCGTCCCGGCTCGCGCCGATCGCGCCGATGAACCCGATCTCCTCGGCGCGCGTCAGCAGGACGCGCGTGTCGTGCACCCGCTCGCCCGCTCCCCGCTTCTCACGGAGGCGGTCGAGCGCGACGAGCGCCGCGACGAGCGCCGCGAGATCATCGCAGGCGTTGGTGTAGAGCACGGCGCCGCGCTCTCCGGTGGGGTTGTCGCCGGCCAGCACCTCCTCGACGATCTCGGCGGGGGGGAGCTCCCAGGTCGCGAAGTCGCCCACCTGCACCGAGTCGGTCTGCTCGTCGAGGTCGCACATCCACGATTTGTCGGGGGTGGTCAGGTCGCCCCGCCCGGTGATGACCCCGCCGACCGTCGTCCGCGCGCCGTCCCCGCCTCGCAGGTGGAGCACAACACGCGCGTCGGGGAAGTAGTCGTCCATCACGCCGCCCCGGAAGGCGAGCTCGATCGTCGCGGGCCCGACGACGCGCTCGACCACGAACGCGGGGTGATCCATGTGCGCGGTGAAATAGACCGGGGGCCCTTCGCGGAAGGGCGCTCCGGCGTCGGGATCGAGCGCGATCTCGATGTTCCCGTGCGCGTCGTCGCGCCGGACGAGGCCCGGGCGGCCCCGCAACCACGCCTCGATCTTCGCGATCACCCGCTGCTCCTTGCCCGCCGCGGTGGGGGTGGAGGTGATATCGAGCAGGAGGTCCCGCGTCGGCGCGTCGAGCGTCGCCCCTGGAGCGGGCGCGTCGGAAGGCTGGGGTGTCGTGGTCATGCCCGAAGGGTAGCGCCGGCGCGGCGCAACCCCGGGGGCGAAGTGTCAGTCGTCGTCCGTCGCCGGGGGCTCGAAGACATCGTCGTCCTCGTCGGACCCATCGTGCTCGGTGACATGGACGCTGCGCGACAGATCGTCGCGGATGCGCTCGTGCAGCGAATCATCGTCGAGCGCGTCGACCGCGCGCTCGAGCTTGCGGAGCGCCGAACGCTTGGGGAACGCGAGGTGGCAGACCGGATCGCCCGGCGAGACCGACGGGATCGTCGTCATCCCCAGCACGATCCCGTCCCGCGGCGCGCGCAGCACATCGAGGTCCTGCCCCGCGAGGGTCGTGTTCGTCGCGATCGCCTCGCCCGCCTCGACGATCGTGCCGGGGGAGACATGGAACTCCAGGAACCCCCCGTGCGAGGCGCGGATCCAGCTCGTCGCGTCCACCTCGACGCGGTACGCGGGCTCCTCGACGGTGCCCGCGACCATCCCGAGAAACCGGAGGCAGTTGACGATCCCGCGCGTCGCGTACTCGATGTACCCCGACTCGACCTTCCAGACCTCGCCCGATTCGAGGATGAGCGTGGGCACGCCGATCGCGCACGCCGACGCACGCAGCGAGCCCTCGGGCCCCGTCCCCGAGACGATCAGCCCGGCGCCGAACGCGCGCGCAAACGCCGCCAACGCGGGGTCGCCCATGTCGGCGCGGACATTGGGAAAGTTCGTCCGGCGCACCGCCGCGGTGTGCAGGTCGATCCCGTAATCGCACCGCCGGACGACCTGGTCGAAGACCGCGTGCGCGACCCGGCTCGCGAAGGACCCCCCGCGCGTGCCCGGGAAGGAGCGGTTCAGGTCGCGCCGGTCGGGCAGGTAGCGCGTGTGCCGCTCGAAGCCCGGGAGGTTCACGACCGGCACCAGCACGAGCGTCCCCCCCTCCATCTCGAAGGGCCGCTCGCGGAGGATGTGCCGGATCGCGCCGGTGCCGTTGATCTCATCCCCGTGGACGGCGCCGGTGACGAAGACCGTGGGGCCCTCCGCCTCGCCGCGCCAGATGTAGACCGGGACGCGCATCTGCTCGCCCGAAAAAGTCTCCGACAACGACATAAGGAGGCGGACGGGCTCGCCGGGCTCGATGCGACGACCGAACCACTCGTGCGGGTCCGAGGGGGTGCTCAACGCTCGGCCTCCTGCCGGTCCGACTCGATCTGCTCGAGCGTCTCGGGGCTGAGCCTGCGCGCGCGCAGCTTGCGCTTGCGCCGCTGCTTGGGATCGGGCACGAGGTCGCGCATCTCGTCGAGCTCGCCGTAGCACAGCAGGCTGTCGCCCGCCTCGAGCTCACGCGAGGCGCGGGGATTGGAGATCACGCTCGTCCCGCGGTGCAGGTTGAGGATCATGATCGACCGCTCCCGGAGCCCGGTCTGCTCGATGGTCTTGCCCTCGAGCCAGGAGCCCTCGGGGATCAGCACATCCGCGACGCCCCACCCCTTGCTGACCGTCAGCCGCTGCCGCAGGTCGATCTCCGGGAAATTCACGCGCCCCGCGATGTAGTCGATGATCGCGCCCGCGATGTCGAGCTTGGTCGCGCCCTCGATGCCCTCGAGACCCGGGGACGAGTTGACCTCCATGATCTGGGGCCCGTCCTTGCCCTCGAGCATGTCCACCCCCGCGACGCGCAGGCCCATGATCTGCGCCGCGCGGACCGCGGTCTCCTTGTAGACATCGTCGAGCTCGATCGCTTCCGCCCTGCCCCCACGGTGGACATTGCTGCGGAACTCGTCGCCCTGCGCGACCCGGCGCATCGCCGCGATGACCTGGTCGCCCACGACGAACGCACGGATATCGCGCCCCTTGCTCTCCTTCACGAACCGCTGCACCAGCACATTCTGCCGCGCCGTCTGCAGCGTCTCGATGATCGCCTCCGCGACCTTGGTCGTCTCCGCGAGAATCACGCCCACCCCCTGCGTGCCCTCCAGGATCTTGATGATCACCGGCGCGCCGCCCACCCGCTCGATCGCGGGGAGCACATCCTTCCGGTCGCGCACGAACGCCGTCTGCGGGATCCCGATGTCGTGCCGGCTCAGGATCTGCAGGCTCCGCAGCTTGTCCCGGCTGTTCACGATGCCCGCCGCGGTGTTGGGCGTGTAGACATCCATCTGCTCGAACTGGCGCACGACCGCGGTGCCGAAGTAGGTGATCGACGCCCCGACGCGCGGCAGCACCGCGTCGTACTCGCTGAGCTCCTTGCTCCGGAAATACAGGCTGGGCTCGCCCTCCGCGAGCCCGATCGAGAACCGGAGCGTGTTGAGCACCTTGACATTGTGGTCACGCTCGAGCGCCGCCTGCTTGAGGCGGCGCGTGCTGTAGCACCGCGGCGCCGTGGAGAGAATCGCGAGTTTCATGGAGTGCCTCCCGGTCCCGAAGATCCGTCCGAAGTGTCGTTCTTGCCGTCTCTCTCCCGTGGGCGTCGGGGGCGGTCAAAACCCGGATCGAACCGCGCGCGGTGCTTCTTGCGCGAGCGCTCCGTCAGCAGATACTTCGCGTCCGAGTCCACCAGCATCCGACCCGCGAGGGCCGTGCGACCCAGCAGCATCCGGCACAGCATCTTCTTCCGGCACACGAGGCTGATCTCGATCTCCGCCTCGATGTCCCCCACGCGGATCGGCGTCCGGCAGACGATCCGCTCCTGCGCCTTCCCGTGGCTGGGCTTCACGACGCTCGTGCGCACGGGCATCGCCTCGACCCACTTGGTCCGCCGCGTGGGCTTGTGCCGCCCCACCACCTCGAACCGGATCCGCCCGTCCTCGAGATGCTCGATCGTCGCGACATCGATCGCGCTCGTGCGCGCGCCGGTGTCGAGCTTGGCGCGCACGCCGTGCAGGCCCCACTCGGGCAGATCCACCCGCTCGCGCCAGCCGGCGACGGGGATGCGCTCACACTGATCCGCTTGGTCCATCCCGCGATGGTACCGGCGCGGCGTCAACCGGGACAGCCGTCGGCGTAAAGCGTCAAGAACGCGACGATGTCCGCGAGGTCGAGCACGCCGTCCGCGTTCAGGTCCGCCAGCGGGTGCCCGCCAGCGAACCGCTCGGCGTAGGCGAGCAGGTCGTCGAGCGCGATCGCCCGGTCGGCGGTGAGGTCGGCGGGCGAGCAGGGGACGCGGATGCGGGCGAACTGCTCCAACTCGTCGTCAACCCGAAGCGTGACGAGCATCCAGTGACCGCTTTCCGACATTGCATCCACACGAAGGATGTGCTCGCCCACGAGATCGACGCCGAGACCGGCAAGGTAATCCACCGCGTCCACCAGCCCGGTAGCCGATGTCCAAGTCAAACCGCGGCGCTCGGGGTCGATCCAGTCGAGAGAGGTCGATCCGAAAGCGATCGCTCCGTTTGACGCGAATCCTCCTACGAACTCATCACCGGGCACTGAACCGAGGGACTGGAAACGACCGTCGCGGTAGATCCAATAAACCAATGAGCTCTCGACCCATCCGCCCGTATCGAGGGACGGGCGATAGGTCCAACTCGCGCCCAAGACCGATGCGCCATCCGACGACAACGCATAGGCCGTTGAACTGGCGGCTTCGCCATCGATCTCGAACACCGGGAGCAGCGAGGGTGCGCCGTCGATCCAAAGCACAACAGCGGCTTCGGGAGGCGATCCGTTCGATTCACGCCAGAACGAACTGCCCGCGATGACCGTTCCATCAGCGGAGACATCGACCGCCCGCGATCCGTCGGCGTCACCGCGCGTGGCATGCGCTGGGAGTGAAAGCCGAGAAACAAGACCGTCCCGCCAGACCGCGGCGTGCTGCGTCCGCGTCGGACCCGAGAAATCGTCTTCATCACCGACCACCACACACCCATCGTTGCTCAGCTCCAAGGCCGTGAACGACGGACAGAGAGGAGTAAAAAAGGTGACATCGTCAGTTTCGATCTCAAAGAGAAGATCCCGGCTTGTCGAGAATCCAAACCCCTCACCTTGCGGGCAGACATCGGGCTCATACTGAAATCCCGTTGCCGTGAGCAGAAAACGCCCCGACGGCGTGACCCTCGCGACGCCACCTCCCAGCGAATACCCAGACGAACTCGGGATCACCGTGATACCCGTGTCGTCTCCACGCACCGGGAGGGCTGCAGGATCGCGGAAGGCCTCGATATCCGCGCCGTATGCGACACCCGCGTTGTCGATCGCGAAAAAGCGAATGTCCCCGTACCCAAACCATCGCTGCGGTTGCGGATCACCCAGCGGAACGACCACATTGTGTCCTGCCCCCGCAATGCTCCCCGCCACCATCACCAACGCCAGCATTGATCGCATCGTCGCCCCTTTCGATGAGACGCCGATCACCGGATCGGCCTTCAGAGAAGATCGACGAGCCCCCCCCCTGAGCGCAAAGAAAACGGGCCGCTTCCGCGGCCCGCTTCCCCGATTCAGGCTGATGTCTGTCTCGCCCCGATGAGTCCTACCTCACCGACCCCGCGTGCGGATCTTGCCCCGCAGGCGCTTGCCCGGCATCTTCTTGGGCACCACGCCGCCCGGGAACTTCTTGGCGAGTTCCTCGGCGCTGAGCTTGTCGGCCGCGGGGATGTTGTCCTCGTCCTTCAACCGGCTCTTGGGCGCCTCGACGCCCGTCACCTCCGCGATCGGGCGCCCGCCCTTGGGCTCGGGTCGCCAGTCGTCGGGCTGCTCGCGGGGCTCGAAGTCGGGGTACTTCCGCTCCGGGATCTCCGCGTTGATGAGCAGCTCGATATCGGTCAGCAGTGCGCCCTGCTCGGGGGTCACCAGGCTCCACGCGATGCCCTCGCGCCCGGCGCGGGCCGTGCGCCCGATCCGGTGCACATAGATGTCGGGGTCCTCGGGCAGGTCGTAGTTCACCACATGCGTGATGCCCTCGACATCCAGCCCCCGGCTCGCGAGGTCCGAGGCGACGAGCACATTCAGCTCGCCGTGCCGGAAGTTCCGCATCGTCTGGTTGCGCTTGCCCTGGCTCATGTCCCCGTGCAGCGCGTGCGCGTGGATCTTCTTCTTGCCCAGGTAGCGCACGACATCGTCCACGGTCCGCTTCATGCGGCAGAAGACCAGCGTGAGATCGGGCTCCTCGTGCGTCAGCATGTGCGCGAGCATCCGCTTCTTGTCCCAGGGCTGCACGCTGATGTGGTGCTGGGTGACCATCTCGACGGTGAGCGAGCCCGACGAGACATTCAGGCGGAGCGGGTCGGTCATGTGCGACTTCGCGAGACGCTCGATCTCGTCGGTCATCGTCGCGCTGACGAACACCGTCTGCTTGCTCTTGGGGCACATCGAGAGGATGCGCTTGATGTCGTCGCGGAACCCGATGTCGAACATCCGGTCCACCTCGTCGAGCACCGCCATCCGTACGCCGCTCAGGTCGAGATAGCGGCGCTGGATCATGTCCAGCACGCGCCCCGGGGTGCCGACGATGATTTCGGGCCCCCTGCTCAGCCGGTCCGCCTGGGTCTGGATCTTCTGCCCGCCGTAGACGGCGCAGGTCTTGAGCCCCGTGTGCTTGCCCAGCTGGTCGATGTCGTCGCGGATCTGCACCGCGAGCTCGCGGGTCGGCGCCAGGATCAGCACCTGCATCGCGACGCCCTTCTCGACACGGTGGAGCACGGGGAGCCCGAACGACGCGGTCTTGCCGCTGCCCGTCTTCGCCTGCCCCAGCACATGCCGCCCCTCGAGGACAGGGGGGATCAGCTCCGCCTGGATCTTGGTGGGGTATTCCCACCCCGCCTCGCCCAGCGCCTTGAGCAGGTCCTCGTTGAGCCCCAGGTCCTTGAACGACCGCTCGAGGTTGAACACATGCTGCTTGGCTTCCTCGCTCAGAGGCGTGACATTCCGCAGCGCCTTGCTCACCGCGCGGTCGTCGTCGTCCCCATCGTCCTCGGGGGGCGCGTCGTCCCGCCCCGCGTCGGCCTTCCCGCCGTCGCCCTCGCCCTTGCCCTTCCGGCGCCGGCGACGACGCTTGCGCTTCTTCTTCCCGCCCTCGCCCGTCTCCGCTGCGCCCTCCCCCGCTTCGGGGTTCCGCGTCGCCGCGTCCTGCTCAGGGGGCAGCCCCCCTGTGTCCTCGACAGGCGTGCTGGATGCCTGCTCGTCGACGGTCCGATCGCCCTCAGCGGATGTCCGCTCCTGCTCAACAGATGGATCGCTCACTGGCGCCTTTCCGGGATGCTCCGCCCCGCGCCCGGCCGGCAACACCGCCGGCGGTCGCCCGGGGACCTCGTCACGGCGCTCGCCTGTTCCCGTGGAGCGCCCGTCCTCGACACCCGAAGAATAGCCGCCCTCGTCGTCCGGTGCATGTTCGCGGGACGCATGCTCCGCATCCGACCCCGTCGCGAGGTGCCCCATCTCCAGCAGAATCATGTGTTTCATGAGCGTCCCGGCGGCCGCGGTGCCCGCCGCGAGCCACCCCGCGGCCCCGTCGCGCCAGGCCCGCTTCGCGAGGATCTGCTTCGCGAAGGCACCGATCGGGCTGGTCGCCAGCTTCCACGCCGAGGACCGGCGCCCCATCCCGTGCAGCGCGCGGGCCGCGGTCCGGGCGTGCGCGAGCTGCTTGCCCAGGTGCTCGTCGAAGGTCTCGAACGAATCGTGCCGGAGCACGCCCCCGAGCTCGACGACCCGTCCCGCGTCCGCGTCGATCTCCAGGTAATCGTGCGGGTCGATCCCCGCCCAGCGGGCCTTGCTCCGACGCACCAGCTCCGTGCGCACGAGCCGCGTCCGCCATTCGGGCTGCCACGCGTGGGTCAGGGGCTCGCCCCGGTACCAGACCACCCGGCGCACCCGAGCGCCCGCGACGCCCGGGGCCCGCCTGCCAACCAACGCGCGGATCGCGCCCGCCAGTTCCTCCGTCAGCGGCTCATCGCTGTCGAGGTGCAGCACCCAGGGCAGGTCCGCCTGCTCGAGCGCGAACTGCTTCGTGCGCACGAACCCCATCCACTCGGTCTCGATGACCCGCGCCCCGTGCGCGCGGCACAGCTCGATCGTCCCGTCGGTCGAACCCGAATCCACCGCGATGATCTCGCCCGCGAGCCCCCGGACGCTCGCCAGCACGGGCGCCAGCGTGCGCACGCTGTCCTTGCAGACCGTGACGACGGTCAGGGGGAGCGGATCCCCCGGCGCGCTGCCGGCGCGCGGGCTCGGTCGGGCTGGCGCTTCGTTGGACACAGGGCTAGGCTATCACTGTGTTTGCACCCCCGTGCGAAGATCTCCGCGTCGTCCGCAGTGCGCGGGAGTTCCGGTTCGGCCGCGACGCCTGGGCCCGCGCCTTCGCGTCGCTCGATCTCGCGCGATCGACCTGCCTGAGCGACAAGCCCCACGGGACGGTCTGGAAGGCGGACGCGGACCTGCCCAGCGGGCGCACGACCCTGATCCTCAAGGTCCACAGCGTGCGCAGGCCCAAGGACCGATTCCGATCGAGCCTCCACCTCGGACGCCTCCGTCGGCAGTGGCGCGGCGCCGCCAGGCTCAGCCGACGCGGGTTCCGCGCCGCGAAGTGCGTCGCCCTGCTCCACGGGGTCCGGGACGGCGAGCCGCTCGATGTGCTCGTCATGGAAGCGACCGCCGGGCGCACGCTGCTCGACACGCTCGCGACCTCAGACCTGCCGCTGCGCGACGAGCACCGCCTCGCCGAGAGCGCGGGGCGTCTCGCGAGCTGGCTCTGGAACGCCCGCCTGCATTCCAAGGACCTCAAGCCCAGCAACCTGCTGGTCGGGCCGCCCGACGAGGAGGGCGCGCCGACGCTGACGATCCTCGACACCGACGCGGTGGGGCACCTGCCCGACCACCCCTTGCTGCCGCTGGTCCTCGAGCCTCTGGGGCTCGGGATCCTGCCCCGCAGGGCGGTGCTGTGGCGCGCGGTGCGCTCGTGGGCGTGGCACGCCTGGCTCGCGGGCCCGGACCGGTTCGCCCCCGACCCGGGCGAGCGGGCGGACCGCCCGATGGAGACCCGCATCGCGCGCCGCGCGTGGCGCGAGCTCGCGGAACTCGTCCGCGCGCACGGGGACGCACGCCCGGTTCACAATCCCATCCGAGACCCCGTGGCGCACCCGGCGCCCACCGGCTAACCTGAGACCCACCCGACCATGGCGACCACCACCAAGCCATCCCGATCGCGCGCGCGCTTCCCCGATCCGGGCGAGCCCGGCTATGTCTCGCGCGACAAGAAGACCCGCGTCTACATCGGGGACTGCCGCGAGTGGATGGACAAGCTCCCCAAGGGCGCGTTCGACCTCGTCTTCGCGGACCCCCCGTTCAACTGGAAGCGCGATTACGACCGCAACCTGACGGGGCACGCGTGGGACGACGCGCAGCCGGAACACGACTACCTCGACTTCACCTACCAGTGGCTCGACCTCGCGGCGGAGCGGCTGGCGGACCACGGGTCGCTCTGGGTCAACATCCCCGACACCTGGGCCGCGGAGATCGTGGTGCACATGAAGCGCGCGCGCGGGTGGCAGCTCGTCAACTGGTGCGTCTGGCACTACCGGTTCGGGCAGAACACCAAGAGCCGCTTCATCAACTCCAAGGTGCACGCGCTCTACTTCATGCGCGACGCGTCCCACCCCGACCGACGCTGGAACCCCGACGCGATCGCGGAGGTCAGCGACCGGCGCGCGATCTACGGCGACCCCCGCACCGAGAACAAAAAAGACGGCTGGATGGACCCGGGGCACCGCGTCCCGATGGATGTCTGGTACGGGCCCTTCTGGGGGCGCATCCAGGGCAACAACAAGGAGCGGCGCCACAAGCACGACAACCAGCTCCCCGAGGTCTATCTCGGGCGCGTCATCGGCGCGTGCTCCAACCCGGGCGACCTCGTGCTCGACCCCTTCCTGGGATCGGGCACCACCGGCACCGTCGCGCGGTATCTGGATCGCAAGTTCGTGGGCGTCGAGTACTCCCCCGCGAACGCGGCCCACGCGTGGGACCGCATCACCGAGAAGGGCCCCTACCGCACCGACGCGCTCGACAACCAGCGCGGCGTGTCCACGGCGATCCACCCGAAGCGCGCGGGGCTGTCGAAGAACGACGCGGACTAAGGCTCGCGGGCGACCGCGCGCCGGCCGCTCCGTCGCACCCGTCGATGAATACCTCCGCGAACGCGACTCGGTCCCAGGATCGAGGACGCCGGTTGATCACGCTGAAAGCAACAGCCGATTCACGCGGACGGCCTGCAGCCGCTCAGATCGATTTCTGGAAATCGGGCCGCGCCGCTTCGTGCATTGACGCCAAGCGTTTACCGCCGCCCCGCGTCGAAGGTCTCCTGGATCGGCACGCGGATCGCGCGGATCAGCAGCTGCCGGTCCGCGTCATCCGCGACCCCGTCGCGGTTGAGATCCGCCGGGTTCTGCTCGAACGCGTAGAGATCCTCGATGTCGAGGCGCCCGTCGCTGTTGACATCATCGCTCGTGCGCACGGGGCGTGCCAGCGGGTCGCCGATGACGACGCACTGCCACGACAGGGTGTTGAGCGACATGTAGGCCGCCTCCGCCCAGGTGAAGCCGTTGAGGAACCAGGTCCGCACGAGCTGCGCGGAATCGGGGACGGTGTTCGCGAAGGGCTCCCAGACCATCCCGATGCCGAAGGTGCCCCCGGCGCCGATGAAGTCCGCGACCTGCCCCTGGCTGAACAGCGTGCCCAGCCCGTTGAAGGCGCGCCCGTTGTAGGACTCCATCGTGCTGAAGACGGCGCCCGGCGCGAGCACGAAGCTCTCCTCGTACCGGTCGATGTTGACGCTGGGGCGCCCCGCGTGGTTGCGCCCGTAGTGGGTCAGCAGGATGACCGGGTCGGTGACGAGCAGGCCCTGCCCCTGGAAGTCGATGTTGGGCCCCACCTGGAACTGCGACTCGCCGCTCAGCGCGTTGTAGAAGACCCTCGAGGGCTCGAACCGCCCGTCGGCGAGCAGGAGATCCCGCGCCGTCTCGTAGTCGTCCTCGGGGCTGAAGCGCGCCATGACATTGTCGAGCTCGCTGTTGTTCTCGAGATCCGCGATCCCGTTGGAGCCGCTCTCGTCGAGGATGAACCCCACGCTGTCGGTGTCGTAGACCAGGCCCTGCGCACGCCCGATCATCGCGCGCACATCCGCGACCGAGTTCCCGTCGAGGCGACAGACAAGCAGGATGTCGCCGGGCGTGAGCGAGGTGACCGGGTCGTCGTCGAAGGTGCGGGTGATCTGCCCCAGCCCCAGCGAGCGCCACGCCTTGGGCACACGGGCGTTCTTGTTGGTGTAGGTGTTGATCGGCCGGTCGCGGCGCCAGAACGGGTTGCGGATGTACCCGTTCTCGACGGTCACCGACCCGCTGATGATGCTGGTGTCCAGGTCCTGCCAGAGCAGGGTGAGCTCGCTGTCGACCGAGGCGCTCACCGCGCTGCGGGCCGACCAGCGATCGAAGAAATCGCTGGGCCGATCGCCCACCCCCGGGTCGCCCGCGTCGTCGATCCGGTGGGGCAGCCCCTTGCAGAGCACGAGCGAGCGGATCCGCGTGACCATCCCGTTCGCCTCGAGGTGCGCACGGATCGGGTCGCGGATCTCATCGACGAACGCGTCGTAAAAGAGCGTCCCGTTCACCGCCGACGAGGGCAGGCCCGTCGACGCGATGTCGAAGACGCTCAGGCCCTGGTGCACGCCCGGCTCGCCCCCGGCGCCGCCCGGCACGCGGGCCGAGCCCGCGTAGTACTCCGCGACCGCGACGCTGTCGGCGATGCGGCTGTCATAGACGACCAGCACCTGCGTGGCGCGCAGCGTGTTTGCCGAGGCCAGGGCGGGCAGGGCGAGCGAGAGCGCGACAGAGAGCGTGCGCACGAGCGTGTGGAAGTTCACGGGTCAGGCTCCGGATCCGAGGCAGGCCCACGAGCGGGCGAAGGGAAAACGCGCTGCGGAAGCCGCGTCGCTTTCTGACTCTACCGCCCCCTCCCCTTCGGACCAAACGATTCGTGGAGGGGGCCGCTACGCTCGGGGGATGGTGGACCTGCGAGCGGATCCGGACACCCCCGGCGCGTGGCTCCTCCCGATCAAGGCGGTCCCCGGGGCGAGACGCAACACCATCGTCGGCCCGCTGGGCACGCGGCTGAAGGTCCGGATCGCGGCGCCCCCGGAAGACGGGAAGGCGAACCGGGCGATCCGACGCCTGATCGCGGACGCGCTGGGCCTGCGCGACGCGAGCGTCACCATCGCGTCGGGCGCGACGCACCCCGAGAAAACGCTCCGGATCGAGGGTGCGGACGAGCCCGCGCTGCGCCGGCTGGTCGGGCCCGCCCGATAGACGACCGATAACCCGCTTTTCGGGTTCGGGTTCAGCGGTGCTGAGCGCACAGGCGGGCCTGTGTGTTGTCGCCTGCGGGGTGCCCGCATAGCGCGGGCAAGCGTCGGGACGCGCCGCCCGATAGAGCGGGGGAACGCGGCGGGCGGGGGTGAGCCGATGCGCAAAGCGATGGTGATGGGGATTGCAGCGGGCATCGCGGCGAGCGCACTCGCCCGGTCATCGCCCAGCGATCGGGTCGATCCGTTGCTGGGCGCGCGCACCCCGGCGAGCGACCGGACGCGCGCGCTCGCGGCGCGCGGGCTGCTCGCGGTGCATGTCTATGCGGACCCGGCTCGCCGGGGCACGCTCGTGCGCGCCATCGGCGCCGAACCCGGCGCACACCTGCGGCGATCGACGCTGTCGGGGGACTTGTCGCTGCTCGCGATCGAAACAACCGAGGCCGCCGCGCGCCGCCTCGCGCACCAGCCCGGCGTGGTCTGGGTCGAGCCCGCGCCCGACCCGACGGTCCGCAACGGGACCCTGCGGGAGATCGTGCAGACGGGCGCCGTGGGGAGCGCGCCGTTCGACCTCGCGGGGTTGACGGGCGCGGGGCAGATCGTCGGGGTGATCGACGATCCGCTGGACTGGGATCACTGCGCGTTCGTGGACACCAACCCCATCGGGCCCGCGCACCGGAAGATCGTCGCCTACAACGCGCCGCTCGGCGCGGTGAGCGCGCACGGGACGCATGTGTGCGGCACGCTCGCGGGCGACTCGGACGCGTCGCCCGACCTGAGGGGGGTCGCGCCGGGCGCGCGCCTCGCGTTCGACACCATCCCCGTGTTCGACGAGTCCACGCTCTTCGAGCAGCTGGAAACGCACGCGGCCCAGGGCGCGCGCATCCATTCCCTGAGCTGGGGCGACGAGCAGAGCAGCGCCTACGGCGGGCTGGCGCGCGCGATCGACGACTTCTGCTGGCGGAACGACGAGCACCTCGTCGTCGTCGCGAGCGCGAACCAGGCGACCCTGAAAACACCCGAGAACGCGAAGAACGCGATCGCGGTGAGCGCGACGCTCGACAGCCCCTTTCAGGACCGGTTCTGCGTCGGGCCCATCGGACCGACGGGTGACGGGCGACGCAAGCCCGACCTTGTCGCGCCGGGGTGCTCGATCTTCAGCGCCTACCCGTTCGGCGGGGGGTGCCCCACGGTCTTCAGCAGCGGGACCTCGATGGCAACGCCCGCGGTCGCGGGAGCCGCGGCGATCGTGCGGCAGTATCTCGTCGAAGGCTGGCACATCGCGGGCGAGCCCAACCCCGGCGCCGGCATCGCGCCGCTGGGCCCCCTCGTGAAATCGGTGCTGATCGCGGGAACGGCGGATCTCGCGCAGGAGGCGGGTTGGCCGAGCCCGCGCGAGGGCTGGGGTCGCGTCCGGCTCGCGGGCGCCCTTGCGCTGAGCGGGAGCGACCCGGACCGCCTGCTCGTCGAGCAACGCCGCAACAACGGCGATGGCGCCATGAGCACGGGCGACACCCGCTCCGTCTCGATCGAGGTGCGGGACGCGTCGCGCCCGCTGCGCATCGTGCTGAGCTGGCACGACGCGCCGGGCGATTTCGGCGCCGCGGACCCGGTGGTCAACGATCTCGACCTGGTCGTGACGACGCCGGAGGGCGCGATGCTCGTCGGCAACGACATCGACACACTGACCGGCGCGAGCGTCCCGCGCGGATCGGCCGCGGGGCTGACCGACACGCGCAACACCGTGGAGGTGGTGTCGGTGCCGGCGCCGTCTCCGGGCACCTACACCATCAGCGTCACGGGCGCATCGGTTCCCGTCGGGTCGCAGGGGTACGGGCTCGCAATCGTGGGCGGGGTCGTCTGGGCGGCGCCCGCGTCGTGCGGACCCGCGGACCTCGCCGAGCCGATCGGCGTCCTCGATCTCGCGGATATCAACGCGTTCACCGCAGCCTTCGTCGCGCAGGCGCCGAGCGCGGACCTGACGGGCGAGGGGGTGTTCGACCTATCGGACATCAACGCCTTCGTCGCGTCGTTCGCGTCGGGTTGCCCCTGAGACGCGCGTTCTCGCCCTCGCGCGGATTGGCTGTATTTCTTGGGGATCGAGGCCCGAGCCGCTAGTCTGAACCGCTGTTCGATCGAACGCGGGGCCGCGCGCGGGACCTGCCAGCGGGGAGAAGACAGATGCGGCTCATCACGGCACTCGGGCTCTCGTCGGCGCTGGCGATGTCTCACGCCGCCTACGCGGACGGGAAGATCTTCGACAACGAGGACGGGGATTACCTGTGGTTCAGCGGCGCGAACTGGAACCCCGATGGGGTGCCTGGGCTGGGCGATGATGCCATCGTGTCGACCGACGGCGTGGTGATCGCGACGAGCGATCTGGTCGAGGTCTCGACGCTGATGTGCGACAGCGGGCTCAGGCTCGAGGGCATCAGCGGGCTGACGGTGCTCGGCGCGTCGCAGATCACCAACTTCGAGATCCAGACGAGCCTGAACGCGCCGATCATCGCGGACGGCCCACTGCTCATCCAGGGCAACAGCGAGCTCCGCAGCACGCCCGTCTTCCGAGGCGTCGCGGAGACGACCATCGAGGGATCCATGCGGTTCGGCAGCGGGTACTTCATCGATCCGTTCGTCACGCTCAACATCGCGGGCACCGCCGACGACGGGCCCCTCGTGCTCTCGGGCAACGGCGGTCGCGCCTACGACGGCGCGGTCTGCCGCATCACGGGGACCTTCCTCACGCGGACGGGCTTCATGACGAGCTTCGGGAGCGGCAAGTGGGTCGTCGACGGTGGGACGCTCGAGATGTTCGACCCATCGTCGCGCATCACGAGCGGGCGCATCCAGATGAACAGCGGCGTGATGCGCGCGACCGTCGGCTCGTGGGAACTCAACAACCACGACATCCGGGGCGGCACGCTCGAGGCGATCGGGGGCGGGTTCCTCCGCCTCAACGCCACGACCGCGTCGTCACCACGCATCGACGCGACCCGCTACAGCAACGACGGGATCGAGGGCAGCATCGAGATCCGTGGGGCCGTCACGCTGGGTCCCGCGACGAACACCATCACCGGCGGCACGAGCGTGCTCCGTCTCCGCAACAACACGATCACCCTCGATGGAGACCTGACCAACCAGGGGAACCTGAGCTTCTTCGGGGTTCAGCAGATCGAAGGCCCCGGGGAGATCGTCTCCACCGGGCTCGTCTCGCTCGACGGGACGCTCAACACCGTCACCCGCATCGAGGGCGGGGTCGGCACCAGCAACGGGTCGGTCCGTGTCGGGGTGAGCGGGCTGATCGATATCGCGGCAGGCGGGACCTATCAGGTCGGCGGCGACACGACCATGCCCAACAACATCGGCGGGCGCATCCGCGTCGCGGGCCTGTTCGAGAACGACCCGGACGGCGGGCTCGCGCGCGTCTATGTCCCCGTCGACCTCGAACCGACGGGCACCCTCGCGAGCAACGGGGGCGAGCTGCAACTCCGCTGGGGGGGTGTGTGGAGCGGGGGCACGCTCGACCTGACCACGGGGCAGCCCGGGGACGCCGCGATCGTGATGCTGGGCGAAGGCGACCCGTTCCAGATCGTGGGCGATGTGACGGTCACCAACTCGGGGCTCGGGGCGCTGAACACGCTGTTTGTGGGCCCGGGCTCCGGCTCACAGCCCGAGATCATCCTCGAGGGGTCGCTGACCGCCGACAACGCGACCGCACGCGTGCGCGCGCCCGAGATCACCGGGAGCGGCACGATCACGAGCCGGGGCGTGGTCGCTTTCGAGCACGCGTCCACCGTCGAACCCTCGATCGTCAACGAGGCGCTGATGGCGTTCAACGCCCGCATGGACTTCCGCTCGATCCGGAACGAGGGCACCGTCGAGCAGCGCGGCGATCTCTACTTCGACTTCGGCTCGGAGATCATCAACAACGGCACCTGGAATGTCGAGTCGGGCATCACGATCGGGGAGCTCGACACCTTCCCCAGCACCGCGTTCGACAACAACGGCACCTTCCAGGGCGATTCGTCGTTCGGCTCTGCGATCCGCGTGCGATTCAACAACAACGGAACGGTCATCGCCGATAACCTCGCGCGGTTCACCTTCTACAACGCCCTGACGACGACCACGAACGCCGACGGGTCGATCGAGGAATCGATCAGGGGCAACTGGATCCGCCGGAACAACGGGCGGATCTTCTTCAGCCCGCCCCCGACGCAGATCGGGCCCGCAGAAATGACACCCGATGAGCCGCACCAGATCGAGGGCGACGGCACCACCACCCCCTGGCTCGAGGGCGTCAAGCGGATGAAAGACACCGAGGCCCGGATCGGCGACACCACCTTCACCGAGCCCCTCAAGCTCGAGAAGAGCAAGCTGACGGTGGAGGAGGACGCCGAGGTCGAGCTGCCCATCCTGGAACTCGACGAAAGCGAACTCGAGGTCGGCCCCGGCGCAAAGCTCCGTTCGACCGGTCCCGGCTCGTCGCGTCGATCGGAGGTCCGCCTCAGGCCGCTCTCCGAGCTCGAGCTGCTCGCGCCGATCGAGTTCCAAAGCGTGGTCGATGATCTCGTGGGCGTGGTCGATCTCAGCCGACCCGGGCCCGGGCGCGGCGCACCGGCGGCCCCGATCGTGCGCGCGCCGCTGGTCATCGCGCGGGGCGGGATCGTCCCGGCGCTCGGCGCGCTGGGCTCGCTCACCATCGAGGGCGACCTCGAGATGGGGCCCGGCAGCGAGCTGCGCGTCGATTCCGCCGGTCCCGGGCTCACCGACCGGCTCGATGTCACCGGATCGGCGGCCCTCGCCGGGACGGTCGTGCTCGCCCCCGCCCCCGGGTTCATCCCGGAGATCGGCGACGAGGTGATCGTGATGACCGCGGCGGGCGGGTTCACGGGCGCCATCGACCGGGTCACGGCGCCCCCGTCGCCCGGCGTGCGCTGGCGTGCGCGCACCGTCGGCAATGAACTCCGCGCGATCGCAGCCTGCCCGGCGGACCTCGCGGCGCCGTTCGGGGTGCTGGACCTCGCCGACATCAACGCCTTCGTCGCGGGCTTCCTCGCCCAGCACCCCGACGCGGACCTGACAGGCGACGGGGTGTTCGACCTGTCGGACCTGAACGCGTTCGTTTCGCTCTTCGCGAGCGGGTGCTGACGATACCGATTCTTGCCGCGCATGCAGACCTGCTGATCGAACGGGGAAGGGCGTTGCTCGGGTCATCACACTCGGCGCAGGCCGCACGAGCGGCGCCGCTGGGTCGGGTTGAGCGGCCTGTGCGCCCAATCCGCGCGATGCGTGGAAATTTGCTTTGCGGAGGGATCGGACTCCAGTACACTCTCGGATGCTGGATTCTGAGGAGGGAAGCCCGCGGGTGCCGTTCTGCGCCGCTTCTACACGGGCCCCCATTCATCTTGGAACGAGACAACCGGAGAGCCGCATGTCACCCCGTCGTTCTGCCGTCGCCGCGATCCTCGCGGGCACCGTCATCGCCGCCCCTGCCCTTGCCCAGTCTTCGGGAGAAGACCGGGGCGGGCATTTCCTCTACCGCCTGCACAACGCGGACGGGAGCGTGACCCCGCTCGCGCCGCGCGGGACCGCGCCGAGTGTCGCGCGCCAGTGGAAGGAAGTCCTCCTCACCGCGATCCGCAACGACCTGGCGCGCCCCACGGTCCATGCGCGGAACCTCTATCACACCTCCGCGGCGATGTGGGACGCGTGGGCGGCCTACGACGACGCGGCGGACCAGGTGTTCCACCGCGAGCGGGCGACCGCCGCGGATGTGCAGGCCGCGCGGGAAGAGGCGATCTCGTACGCCGCCTGCCGCCTGCTGATCCACCGGTTCAGCAACTCCGTCGGCGCCGCGGAGATCGTCCCGCTCATCAACCAGACGATGCTCGATCTGGGCTTCGACCCCAGCAATGTCAGCGAGGTCGGGGACACCCCCTCGGCGCTGGGCAACCGGGTCGCGGGCAAGATCATCGCGTTCGGCCTCAACGACAACTCCAACGAGCAGGGCGCGTACGGGAACCTGTGGTACACCCCCGTCAATGAGCCCCTGTTCCCCGATTTCCCGGGCAACCCCGACATCAGCGATCCGAACCGCTGGCAGCCGCTCGCGATCGAGTTCTTCGTCGATCAGTCGGGCAACCCGATCCCGCTGGGCTCGCTCGAGTTCCTGAGCCCCGAGTGGGGCGCGGTGCCGGGCTTTGCGCTCCGCGCGAGCGACCGGACGCTGCACCCGCGCGACGGGTTCGATTACCCCGTCTACCACGACCCGGGGGACCCGCCCTACTTCAACGGTGCGGGTGACGAGTACTACCGCTGGGGCAACGAGATGGTCGTGCTGTGGTCCAACCACCTCGACCCGACCGACGGCGTGATGGTCGATATCTCGCCCAACAACTTCGGGAACAGCCCCCTGCCCGACCCCGCGGACTGGGCGACCTACTACAACCACATCACGGGTGGCGATAGCGGGACGGGGCATGACATCAACCCCGCGACCGGCGCGCCCTACCCCGAGCAGGTCGTCCCGCGGGGCGACTACGGGCGCATCCTCGCGGAGTTCTGGGCCGACGGGCCCGACTCGGAAACGCCCCCCGGGCACTGGTTCGAGATCGCGTCCTATGTCTTCGATCATCCGATGTTCGAGAAGCGGTTCGGCGGAACGGGCCCGATCCTCGACGACCTCGAATGGGATGTGAAGGCCTACCTGCTGCTGGGCGGCGCGATGCACGACAGCGCCGTGACCGCCTGGGGGTGCAAGGGCGCGTACGACTATGTGCGCCCCGTCTCCGCGATCCGGTACCTCGCCGACCAGGGCCAGTCGAGCGATCCGAAGCAGCCCGCCTACAACCCCGACGGCATCCGCCTCTACCCGGGCGTCATCGAGGTCGTGACCAGCGCGACCACCGCGCCGGGCGAGCGGCACGCCCACCTCGCGGGCAACGAGGGCAAGATCGCCTTCAACGCCTGGCGCGGGCCCAACTTCATCAACAACCCCGACACCGACGACGCGGGCGTGGGCTGGATCCTCGCGGAGAACTGGTGGCCCTACCAGCGCCCCTCGTTCGTCACGCCCCCCTTCGCTGGCTATGTCTCGGGGCACTCGACCTTCAGCCGCGCCGCGTCCGAGGTCATGACCCTGCTGACCGGATCGCAGTTCTTCCCGGGCGGCGTGGGCGAGTTCTTCTGCCCCCAGAACCAGTTCCTCGTCTTCGAGGAGGGCCCGAGCCAGGACATCACCCTGCAGTGGGCGACCTACCAGGACGCCTCTGACCAGACCAGCCTGAGCCGGATCTGGGGCGGCATCCATCCCCCCGCGGACGACCTGCCGGGCCGCATCATGGGCTACGAGGTCGCCTTCGACGCGTGGCAGCGCGCCAACCAGTTCTACAACGGGAACGCGGACTGCCTCGCGGACCTCAACGGCGACACCCTGCTCGACCTCGCCGACATCCAGGCGTTCGTGGGCTCGTTCGTCAACCAGGCACCCGCGGCGGATGTCGCCGACCCGATCACGGTCTTCGACCTCGCGGACCTGCAGACCTTCCTCGGCGCGTTCCTGGGCGGCTGCCCGTAAGCCCGCCCAGCAACACGGCGCGAACACGGACGCTCGCGCTCCTCACCCTGTTTCAGCATGCGGGGAGAAGAGCGAAGAGAAGAGAGCATGCGGAAGGCCCGGGGCATCAGCCCCGGGCCTTTTTTTCGTCAGCGACCCACCCCAATCGGATCGCGCCCCGCGGGATGGAGCATCATCAACGCAGGCTCAGCAGATCGAGCACGACCGGCGTGTCGAGGGGCGAGATCTCGTACGCCGTGACGGCACCGAAGCGCTTCGAGTGCACGCGCATCGGGTTCTGCGCATCGACAGGCGGCGCCGCGTGCGCCTTCTCGCGGAAGTAGACGACGACCTCCGTCCCGTCCGGCGCGCGCGCGAGCAGCAGGCGGGGGCGGTCCTCCGCCTCCTCCGCGGTGTAGGCGGCGCCGATGGCGCGCCAGCCCACCAGCCGGACCCCGAGCCGTGCGGCGGTGTCGAAGTCCGCGTGGATGGGCTCGTCGAGCTTCCGCTGGGTGTATTCCGCGAACTTGTCGGGCGTGTCGCAGACCACCGAGGGCTCGAAATCCGCGGTGACGAGCTGGTAGATCGCCCGGCCGCTCGGGGGGGTGTAGGGCGGCGCGCCGCGCAGGACGGGCCAGAGCACGACGGCGCCGAGCACCAGCGC
>MDTD01125014.1_pt1 | contig 33461 bp, 32 predicted proteins | sample 811221 | NCBI WGS metagenome assembly MDTD01 (sample SAMN05326646, study PRJNA326480) | marine metagenome | isolation source: seawater | place: Pacific Ocean: South West | collected 2011
ACTGCTGAAAGCATCTAAGCGGGAAACTCACCTCAAAACTAGTTCTTCCCATAGAGCCGTGGTAGACCACCACGTTGATAGGCCGGGTGTGGAAGTGTGGCAACACATGTAGCTGACCGGTACTAATAGCTCAATTGGCTTAATTTATGCACTGAAAAAAATTTTAATGAGATATTAAATAAATAAAAAATTTAAATTTTTAGGTTTTAAATTTTATATAAAAACATTCATTGTTTATTACAACAACAATCATTGTAAACTATTTTGAATAGTGATAATTTTTTTTTCAATTATTAAAGATGAATGATCAATTATCATGGGACAAATTTTTTGAATTTTCAAAAAATGTAAACTTTCCAAGCGAGGTTAAAGATTTTAATAGATTAATCGCTCATACAAATAATTATTTTGCAATTTCTGGTTATGGAGCTTTCACTCCAGGATACGTGGTAGTAATCACAAAAGAGTTTATACCCTCTTTCAGTCTTATAAAAAATAATCAACTTGAGGAATTACATTATTTCTTAGAAATTTTAAAAAAAGTAATAAAAAAAATTTATAAAAGGAAAACCGTTTTGTTTGAACATGGGATGTGCGCATGTATTGGGGGTCTCGATAGAGCACATCTTCATATAATGAGTATTAATCCGAAAATAAAAAACTCGAGTATAAAAAAATCAATTAATACTGTTTTAGAAAAAAGGAAAGCGGGAATAAGATACATTGTTTATAATGGTTATAAATTAGAAAACAGACATGATATAAATACAATATTAGACTTTAGGAAAAAAAATAGAGCTAAAAGTGATAAAATTAAAGTAATAGGAAAACTACTCAAACTAAACAATATTAAAAATTTTAAAATTGAAAAATGGCCATTCGCAACCTTGAATCACGTTAAAAAAGGAGGACACTATGTTTATTTTAAGACAGATAACGACAAAACTAGCTTTTTAACAAAATATAATTTTGAAACCCAATTAGGCAGAGAAATAGTTTTTGATCTAGAGTCTAATAATAAATCTTTTAAAGAGAAACATAAAAGATTAATTTTACATAATCCATGGCAATGGCAAAATAATATTTGTGAAGAAAATATATTAAAGACAATTAAAGATTTTAAAATTGAATTAAGAAATTATTACAAAAAAAATAAAAAAAAATTCAATATTCAAATTTTGTAAAACTTAATTTTTACAATAATAGTTTTTACTAGTAATTCTTTTAAAATAAGATGTATTTAAATATGAATTTAAACAAAATTCATTCTTACCATAGTGTATTTGTCTGTATTCTATAAATCTATTTTTATTTAGGTTTAATAGATCTTGTCCATAATCAAATAGCTCAAAGGATTGGTCGTAATATATATTCAAATTATTTAATATTGTATTTGCAATATCTGCATGACTTGAATTAAAAATATTTTTCTTTTTGTGGCTTTTAATTTTACTACTTGACTTAATGAACAGAGGTATTTTTGTTTCTAAGCTATTTAAGTTAATATTATTTTCATTTAAATTAGAAAATTTAAAATCATTAAATTTTTTTTTGTCATTTAATCTAAATGCATGATCAGATGTTATAAAAATAAATGAATTATCATATATTTCGTTTATTTTTAATAATTCAAGGAACTCTTCTAATTTATTAAGCACTTCATTTTCTAAAAAATCTTTTTCTAACTTTATTATATAATTTTCCTCATAAAGCCCTGGCTTAAAAGCTTTGTCTAATTTATCTACCCATGCTGTACTAAATTTTATTAAAAATTTTGGCTTATTATCATTTAAAAATTCATTTTCATTTTCCACAACGTAACTTTTAAAATTAAAATTAATTTTATTTCTTAAAAGAATTGGAAGAAAACTATCTAAAAATAAATAAAAAATATATTCTTTCTTTTTTTTTATTTTTTTAAAATCATTTCTGCACAAGCCTTTGAAAATAATACTACTCTTTAGATTTTCGCACTTCCAAATATAAAAAGAATAATGGTTTTTTAATTCGTTAAATATTGTTTTTTCTGACCCCAAGTTGTTTGCTTTTGCTATAGAGAGAATGCTTGAATAAGTCTCATCAAAATTAGAAATATGATTTTCATATTTTACAAAATCATTTTGAAACACTTTTTTGTAAATTTCTGAATTAGCTAAACTATTTACAGAATTATATGAAAAACCATCTAAAATATAAATAATTACATTGGGTAAATTAAAATTTTTATTATTAATCTGATCATTATTGGAGTAAATACTTTTGTTATTTATAATCTCAAAATTAAGTATTAAACATAAAATACCAAAACCATAAAATAAAATTTTTGCTTTTTTTAAACTAATATAGGCAAAGAAAAAACATATTAAAAAAAATATAATATAAATTGAGTAATGTATTATGCTGTAAAGGGGAACGTAATCCTCGATAACATTAATAAAAAGTAAAGAAATTGAAAAAACATATAAAAATTTTAAATAAAAATTATTTTTGTTGAAGTAAAAATTGAATAATAAAAAAAATATAAAAACTATTAATAGAAATGAATTTAAATAAAATAGATTTATATGGTCAATAAATAGGTAAACATATCTTCCATTAAAGAAATAGATAAGAGGCAAGATAAATAATAAGTTGAATAACCCCAGCAAATAGAGAATATCAAATTTTTTGTATAGAATAATATTAAATAACTTTCTTGAACTATTTCCTAAATTTTTAAAGAAATAAAAAATGTAAACAGTAATTGTTGCTAAAAAACCCAATATAGCATTTATAATAATAGATAGATTTCCTGGATCTATATATGCATAACTTACGTTAGGGAAAAGTAAAAATAAAATAGTTAATATTAATCTCATGAGGTTACTTAATTATTTTTACATTTTTAAAATAATCTTTGTCAATTAAATATTCAGGAACATTTCGTTTTTGCATTAAGAGCTCTCTTATCTTTGTTCCATTTATATCTTTCATGTTATTAATCTTTTTTTTAGCACAACAATTATTATTTGAAATTTTTTTGCATAAGCTGCAGATTCTAGGAGAATTAAATTTAAGTACTTTTATACCTAATTTTTTTTCGTAGAATTTTACTTTTTTTTGTGAAGCGTATTCACTGTAAAAATTTGAAATACCTGCGTGATCTCTTCCAATTAAAAAATGTGTACATCCATAATTTTTTCTTATTAATGCATGTATCAAAGCTTCTCTTGGACCAGAATATTTTGGTACAATATTTATGAAAGAAAAAAAATATTTTTTTTTCTTATTTTTTTCTAAAGAATTCTTTTTTCTTACTAAGGCTAAATTTCCTTTTAAAATTGATTTCTCTGTATATTCACCTTTTCTATAAGATCCAATGATTGGCTGGATTAATACAGATCCACATTTTTTTATTCCAAGTTTGTGTATCCATTCGTGGCCTCTATGAGGTATGTTTCTCGTATGAAATCCTGCTATTTTCTTTAAATTTTTCAAATTCTTTTTCACTAATTTTGGGTATGAAAAGTTTATTTCACTCATAATTTTTTTATTAAATTTTAATATTTTTCCAGAAATAAAAAATTTTTCTTTTTTATAAAATAAGTTATAACCCGGATGCTTCAAGCTGTTAGTATTAAAAAGTGAAATACCAATTTTTTTTTTTTCTTCATTAGAAAATTTATAGAGCTCAAATATTTTGAACGTACAAATTTTTTTACTTTTATACATTAATTTAATTATTAATTTATTTTTTAAATAAGCATTTTCTTTTTCATAGCTTAGATAGATTGGAAACGGAAAAAAAATACCAGATGTTAGAGAATAACTATTACATATTGACATAAAATTTTCTTTATTAACAAATTGTTTCAGAGGAAGATATGTTTGATAATACAAGTTACAAACTTCTAAAAAGTTTTTTTTATTTAATTGAATTCTTTCCATTCTAAAATATATTAAATCTATGATATTTGATCACATATCAGTTGGTGGAGGCGTTATTGGTGTAAATACCTTAGTTAGTTTATTAAAAAAAATCATAAAAAAAAAATTAAATAATAATACAAAAATCAAATTATGTATCATAGATAAAAATCTAAAAAATGTACCTGGAGGAATTGGTTATGGTAAATACACATCTAAGTTTGGCTATTTTAATAACCCTCTTAGACTTTCACCAAAATCATTACAAAAATATTATTTATCAGAAGAGAACTTTGAAAATCTAAGAAGTTATATTTTATCAACGGGCTCCTCTAATGACAAAAAATTAATAGATAAATCATTAAATAATTTAAAATCAAAATCTAGTAAATTACGGAATGAAATTTATTTACCTAGAGTGGCTGTTTATTTGTGGCATTGTAATTTATTATTAAAATATCTAAAAATAATTAACGATAAATTTAAAAATATTAAAATTTTATTTTGCGAGGGACAAGTTACAAACTTAAAAAAATTAAATACCTTTACTGAATTAAATAGTGAAAAAAAATTTGAATTCTTTGAAATTGATTTAATTAAATCTGGAAAAAATAATATAATTTTTAATAAAATTAATAAAAACAAAAAAAAATTAATTAGCAAATTTGTTACTGTCGGTCTTGGAATAAATCCACCAAATAAATTATCAAATCAAAAAATGTACAATAGAAAAAATTACATCTGGGATTATTATAGTGAGGGTGCCACCAATAACTTATTAACTAAGATCAAGAAAAAAATCGAAAAAAAAAAATTAATTAAATTGTGTTTCATTGGTTCGAAAGCCGGGTTTCTAGAGAGTTTGCCAGAATTGTACAATATAAAAAAAAAATATTTAAATAAACTAAAAATTTTTTGTTTTTCTGAAAAATTTGAAAGTTTAGAACCTGCAACAATTTCTTTTAAAAAAAAAATAAAATTAAAATTTTTAAAAAAAAATAGAAAAGATTTGATATCTGCAAAAAAAATATATGAAGAGATAGTTAGAGAATTTGAAATTCAAAAAAGATTTAAAAATAAAAAATATTTAATTTGGACTGAAATTTTATCTCAAAAAATTCTTCATAGATATGTTAACTCTTTGTCAATGAAAGAATTAAAATTATATCAAGATATATATCTTCACAAAATAAGAAATTTAACAAGATTTACATTTCCAGAAACAGTAAAAATTAAAAATAAAATGTTAAAAAACGGCATGATTCACCTAATAAATAAAAATGTTGATAATGTATTTGAAAAAAAGAATTATGTTTATGTAATAGCAAAAAAAAAAGAATATAAATTTGATTTAGTTGTAAATGTTACTGGGCCTTCTAGTATATTGCATTGTGCAAAAGAAATACCAATTTATAAAAGTTTTATTAAATCTGCTAACCCCGAAGGTACAAATTTAAAAACCAAAAAGAATTTTGAATTAGTTAATCTAAGTAATATTTTTACTCCTGGCACTTTAGCTAATGGTTTTAATAACAGTAGGAAAACAATAATTGAGGCAATAATAAATAATTCAACACTTTCATCTAAATCTATATTTAATAAAATTAAAAATTCATATTCTTGAGTTCTTTTTCTAGAATAATTTCACTATTTTTAAAATTATAAATATATTTTTTTATTAAATTCTCTCTAACATTGTTATTCTTTCTTACATAAAGAGATTCTATCAAATTATTATCAATTTCTCTTATTTTATTTGAGTTAATAATAACTCCCATATCCTTCCTAGAATCTATCTCAAATGCTAATTTCGATATTTCAAAATAATTGTTGTTTTTCTTTTTCATTTTTGTATCGATAAAAATTACAGGCTTGTTCAATCCTAAAAAGAAATCTGCTGAAGTCGATCCCCAATCAGTAATTAATACTTTTGAATCAATCAAGCTGTTATAAGATGAATTACTATCATCTATGTGAAATTTATCTGAATTTTTAAAACTATTTTTGATAGTATTAATTTTTTTTTTATCAATTTTTAAACTCATGTTATGAGGTCGAAAAATTATTTTGTAATCTAGTTTTTTTAAAAGTATGTCAATAAGTTCTAGTGAAACTGTGTTAGTTATAGAATTCTCACCCCATGATGATGCAATTAGAATACTTTTTGATGAAGTCTTATCTACATTTTCTGAAATTTTTTCAATTTTTGGGTAGCCATACTTTATAAGCTTATTATAATGTAAATTATATTTTTTTTTCATTATAGACAGCTCGTTATAATGATGCTGACCAGCACAAAAAATTGTGTCAAAATATTTAAAAGCAAGTCTATTATATTGTATATGTGCGCTTGCTAAAGAGTGAAAGATATAAAGAAATTTATTATTGTTGTGCTTTTTAAAATAAAGTTGTCCTAAGTCAGGCAAAGATGTAAATATATAAGCATTATCTATTGTTTTAAAAAATAAATTTAAAAAATAATATGAATTAAGCTCATAAAAATGAAAATTTTTTTCAACTATTTTTTTTGCCTCATCTTTATTTGATAAGCTAATAAATATTATATCTGTTCTACTTAAAAAAAAATTAATAAAAGGTTTTAGATGTTCAAGATGATGTGTTCCTTCTGAGAAAAAAATTATCTTTTTTTTTAGTTTTAATATTTTTTTTGTTAATTTAATGAAATTTGATATATTTTCGAAAAATTTCTTCATACATAATTACTGATCAAAAAAAAACTTATTTTTTACCAAAACTTATCACGCTTCTTATTTTTGAATTGTTCTTTTCAAAAATAAATTTTAAATCTTTTAGTTTTACAATATTTAACAAATTTTTATTAAATATTGATTTATTATCAAAAAACTTGAAGATTTTTGTGATATCTTTATTTAATTTACTATTTCCACCCCATGATCCAAAGATTTGTTTTCCTTTAATTAATTCATGAGGATTTAAAGATATTTTTTCTCCAAATTTCGGATGACTTGCAAATAGCACTTTTCCTTTATCATTTATAAAACTTAATGACTTTTCCAAAATTTTTATATTACCACTTGTTTCAAAACAAATATCAAATTCGTTTTTTTTTACTTTAGATATATTGTTTAAATAGATTAAATTATAATTTTTATTAAAAAGTATTTTTTTTATATAATTAATTTTTGTTTTATCATTTTCAACTATTGTGATTTTTTTCACTTTTAGTTTTAATAATGTTCTTAAAACTACGTAACCTATACCTCCTATTCCAATCAGCAATATATTATCATTTACTTTAACTTTTGATTGATTCAAAACCATGCCAGCACCAGTCGGAATTGCACATCCATAAAAAACCGCCTCAATCATACTCATTGTTCGAGGTTTTAAAAATACTCTATTACTTGAAACCAATGAATAATTGCTGAAAGTTGTTATTGGCCCGAAATTTATTCTTCTTTTATCTGAGTCATTTAAAATAATTTTTTTACTTCCTTGATCTTTATTTTTTAACCAACTTAAGATTACTCTATCGCCTTTTTTGAATTTTTTAAGTGATCTATGTTTCTCGACAATAATTCCAGAAGCTTCATGACCAAGTCCATGTGGTAAATAAATATCTTTGCCTCTATAACCAAAATATTCAAAATATTGCGATCCACAAATACCTGAGTAAATAATTTTTACAAGAACTTGATTTTTCCCCAGTTTTGGAGCTTTTATTTTTTTTATTACTATCTTCCTTTTTTTTTCAAGAATAGCAGCAGTAAATTCTTTTTTCATTAAAATGGACCTTTAAACCAATCTCCGGGCACATCATGATATTTACTTTTAAATGTATTTAAAAATAATTTTAGTTCTTTCTGATTGAATTTAATGTTTGTCATACGTGAGACTTCATCAATTATATTCTTTAAGCTAGGATAATAATATTTTGTTAAACCAAATGAAGCTGGCTCTGGTATATTTGGCACAGTAATTCTTTTTGGTTGTTCTTTTAAAAAATTAAAACAATTCTCATTTATTTGTGTAATAATTTCCGAAGAAATAGAATTAAATTTAAAACCAGTATCTAATACAAGTACTTTGCCTGTTTTTTTCACAGATTTTTTTATAGTTTTTATATCCAGAGGTTTAATTGATCTCAAGTCTATAAAATCTATAGATATTTTTTTTTGTAAAAATTTTAGTATTTTCAAAAATTCAACAGTCATATATGACATTGAAATAACAGTTAAATTTTTTCCTGAACTAATTTTTTTTGCATTGCCTAAATTAACAGTATAATTTTCTTTCGGCACATCACCAATTGTATTGTGTAACCATCTGTGCTCAATAAATATCACTGGGTTTGGATCTCTTATTGAAGCAGACAAAAGTCCTTTTGCATCAAATGGATTTGTTGGGATAACTACTTTAAGACCAGGAAAATGAGAAAAAACTGATTGAAGATTTTGAGAATGCGTTGGTCCTTGTCCCCAACCTCTACCGACTACTAATCTTATGGTTATTGGTATATTGCTATTTTTTCCAAACATATAAAACCATTTAGACGCAGAATTTATTAACTGATCAAAGGCTAACAAAAAAAAGTCAAGCCTTTGATGAGTTACCACATTAGGATATCCTGACATTGCTAAACCAATTCCAATTCCTAAAATCGAATTTTCAGAATTAGGGATATCAAATACTCTATTAGAACCAAATTTTTTTTCCAAATTTTTTGTCGTACCAAAAATTTTCTTAGGGTCATTAATTCCCAATCCATAACACAGTAAATTTTTATTTCTTTTCATTTCTAAATGCAGAGACTCATTTATTGCATTCACAAATGATATGGTACGTTTCTTATTTATAGATGCCATCTATTAAATCACTTTTATTAGGAAATTTCGATTTCTCAGCAAACTTAAATGCATTAAGAATTTTTTTTCTATTTAAATATTCAACTTTTTCTATAAATAGTTTTTGATTTCTTTTAATTAAAAATTTTTTTAAATTTTCGTATCCATCTTTATCTTTCCATTTTTTAATTTCTTCTTTTTTTCTATAATTTAAATTATCATCAATATTGGGACCACAATGTTCATAAAATCTATATGTCAAAAATTCAATAAATACAGGTTTAGAATTTACACGGGCATAATTTATGATATATTGCATTTTATTCACAAGTTTTACTGGATGATAATCATTTATTTTAAAAGTTTTAATCCCTAAGGAGTTAAGAGAATTAATTATATTCCTTTTTGAGTGTTGCCTGACTTTTAAATCTGAATAGACTGAAAAAAAATTATTTTCACAGATATAAACAGCAGGTATTTTTTTTAAAATAGAAAAGTTAATTGATTCATAAAAAGATCCTTGTTCAGTAGCAGCGTCTCCTAAATATATAATTGATATATTCTTTTTTTTTTTTAATTTTAAAGAAAATCCCAATCCAGTACCAATAGGAATACTGTTCCCAACAATTGACGTAGATCCCATAAAATTTACATTTTTATCAATCAGATGCATTGAACCACCTTTTCCCATCGAGCAACCTGTTCTCTTTCCATAAATCTCTGCTATCATTTTTCTTAAAGATCCTTGTTTTGCTAAGTAGTGAGCATGAGACCTATGAGTGCTTACGGCGAAATCATCTTTTTTAACAAAAATTGAAATAACAGATGCAACAATTTCTTGCCCAATAGATAAGTGTACTGGACATCTCATTTTACCTTCTTTGTATCTATTAACAATTTCAAGTTCTACCTGTCTAATTAAAGAACACATAGAATAAATTTTTTTTATATTTTTTAAGGAATAAACCAATAGTAATCTCCTTTATATTCTACTTCTTTGAATAATGATATCCATTCTTTAACAGATAAAATTGTTTTTGCAGTTAGATTCCATTTATACATATTTTCTTTTTCGCGATCATTTCTATAAGCATCTACTGTAATAAATGATTTAGATTTTGAAACTCTCTGGATTTCTTTAATTGCAATTTTACATTCATTAATCTCCAAATTATGCACTGTATTGATTGAAATAACTAAATCAAAACTATTATCTTTATAATTTAAATTTTTAGCATTCCCAACTTCTAAAAATTTTGAAACTTCTGGTTTTGAATTATTTATTGCATATGATGAAATATCCATACCTTTGATCTTTAAGTTGGGATAATTATTAATAAAATCATAAAGCATAAATCCTTTTGCACATCCGACATCAAGTATTGAACTATCATCTTTTAAATCATAAAACTCAAAAATATCTTTCACTACTTCATTCCAATACTTGCTTTGATACTTAAAACCACCATATCCAAACTTTCTGTCACCATCAAAAAATTCTTTACCAAACTTTCTTGCAGTAGAAATAACTTCTTTTTCTTTAGAGGCACTTCTTTCGTCTAGATTTCGTTTTGCTTTAGGATATTTTTTTAATAGATCTATCTCCATAATTAATATTTTTTATTATGTTTGATTATTTTTTTTAACCATTTAACGTTAAAGTTTTTTGGGCTTATTTTAATATTACTTTCCAAAAGATTTTTAATTAACTCGTCAATTGCAAAATCAACATTATATTTTTGCTCAAATCCAGTTTTTAATAACTTATCCGAAGATAATCTATATGATCTAGGGTCATTATAATTTTTTTTTATTACAATCTTACACTTGGTCTTTTTTGCAATTTTTTCTGCTATAGCTTTAATTGATAAATTCTCAAATCCAGCATTAAAACAGCCAGAATCGATTTTTGATTTATTTTTAATAAAGTGCAAATATATTCTAGATAAATCTTTTATGTGTATATTTGGTCTAATTTGAGTTCCTCCAAAAACAGTGATTTTTTTTTTTTTAACTGCTTGATATGTAAGCATATTAACACTTACATCATATCTCATTCTATCTGATAGACCACATACAGTTGCGGGTCTTATACAATGAATTTTAATTTTATTCTTTTTAGATAGTAAGACTGACTCTGCTACCATTTTTGTTTTGTTATAAATTGATATTGGTAGCAAGCTCAGTTTTTCTGTAACTTTTTTTTCTTTTTTTATTCCATAAACACTACCAGAACTGGCAAAAATAATCTGTTTTGCATTACAATTTAATGCATAATTTAATAAATTAAATGTTGCTAGTACATTTACATTCCAGGATAAAGTCTCATTTAATTCTACAGATGGATCATTAGCAATATTAGCAAGATGTATAACAGTATCAAATTTCATTTTTTTTAGTTTGCCTATTTCTCTTAAATCTAACTTTATGTTTACTAAATTTTTATCTTTAATCTTAGATTTCCCATACCACATTGTGTCAATACCTATTACTTTGTAATTTTCTTTTAAAAGTAATTTAATTAATTCTTGTCCAGTATAACCGCAGTGCCCAGTAACTAAGATTGTTTTCATAACTTTATTTTTTGTGCAAGTAATTTAATTTCTGTTTATTAAAATTTTTATAATTTTTTTTTATCCAAATTATTGTTTTATCTATGCCTTCTTCTAATTTGACTTTTTCTTTCCAATTAAAATCTCTTCTAATTTGATTTGACCTTAATTTATAATACATATCTTTACCTAATCTTTCTTTAGTGTGTCTAATTATAAATTTTTGATCTGCATTTAATTTTTTACAAACTAATAATGCTAATTTTTTTATTGAAATTAAATTATTAGTTGAAATATGATAAGTACCTCCAGATTTTCCTTTTTTAATAATTTTGTAAAGAGCTTCGTTGACATCATCTATAAAAATAAAGGATCTTTCTGAATTTCCTTTACCGTCTATATAAAATTTTTTTTTATTAAGACATTTAATAATAAGTTTAGGTAATACTCTATATAGTTGTTGGTGCGGTCCATAGACGTTAGCAGTCCTTGTAATAATAAATGGAAACCCTTTATATTTATTTAATATATTTAAGTGCATATCTGAACAAGCTCTTGAAATAGCATAGGGAGTTGAAGGATTGAACTTCGAATTTTCTCTTACCCACTTTTTTGTGTTTCCATAAACCTCTGGCGTTGAAAACTGAATAAAACGTTTTACAAATTTTATGCGAGACAATTTTTCAATTAAGGAAATTGTATAAATAATATTTGTTTCATACCAATCAATTGGATTTTCCCAACTTTCTTCAACCATACCTTGTGCTGCAAAATTTACTATAACTTCGGTTTTATATTTTTTTATAATTTTAATAATTTTTTTTGTTTGAGTTAAGTTGCATTGAATAAATTTAAAATTTTTAATTTTGTCGTTATCTTTATATTTTAAATACTCGGGATTTATTTCTTTAGATCTGCTTATACCTATAACCGTACTTCCTTTATTAAGTAAATAATTTATAAAATTTGACCCGCTAAAAGAATTCGAACCTATGATTAAATATGATTTCATGGATAATATTTTTTTAACTCTTTCTTTAAAATAATTTTATTTTTGATAGCACTTTTTGTTAGGATTAATGTCTTAAATTTAGATTTATAAAATTTTGTTAAAATTTTTGTAGTTAAAAAATAACTTATTAATTTTGACAAAATGTAAATTTTTTTTGATCTCATATTGAAAATCGAATCTGAATTTAAAAAAATGAAAGTTTTGTTTTTATTATCATGTTGATCAATTATACTTAAAGGAAAAATTAATTCATAATATATCAATTTTGACAAATCGCTAATAAAGCTTGAGTTTGGATCTTTTTTTTTTAATGCGAATATAATTATATCCGAGCTATTAATAATATTACTTTTTTTCTTTGATATTTTTTTATTTATATCTAATGATAAATTGCTTTTATTTGAAGTTAACTTTTTTTTTGAAAAAGAGACAAATTTTAAGTTTTTTTCTGAAAGAATGTTTATTATTATACTACCTATATTTCCTGTACCACCAAATACTAAAAAATTTTTATTTTTCATTCACAATCCACATGAAAAATAATTTTATTTTAGTAATAAATAAAAATATACTTTTTTGCATAATCGTTTTATTTCCACTTGCAAACCTTATGGTCCTGTCTTCTAGCAGTTCTTCATTACTATATTTATAATTGGCAATATTTTTCATGTTTTTCATTATATGAATTCTTATAGAACTATTCCATATTGTATAAAAATTAATAATAATAATTATATAAAAAATCTCTAGAAAAAATCGTTCAATAAACATTATCTCTGTCTCGTAATTAATAATATTTATAAAGAGACACAAAACAAATATAAAAAAAATTTTTAATTTAGAGGAAATATTAAAAAAATTTACGATTAGATTAATTAAAAAATATAGAAAAATAATTTTTAACATTATGATTTCTTTTCTTTAAGAAAAATAATACTTAGAATTTTACTTAAATATAAAATTATCTGACCTTTGCGTGTTATTTTGCCTTCTAAAATTAACTTATCCCTTTGAAGTTGTTCTATTCTATCTCCAACAAAATTCCTCTTCAAAAATTCTTCTCTGGTATTTTCGATCAGGAACAGTGAAGGACTATCATTAATTAACATAGTCAGAAAAAAATAATAAGCTAAAATAAAAGATAAATTTAAAATTAAGAATTCAAATGCTCTGATCAGATCAAACTTAAAATATATCAATTCAAAAATTAAAATAAAAAAGAAAAAAATTAAAGTTGAGTTTATTTTATTTAAATTGTTTAACATTCTAAAAAAAATAAACTGAAAAATTAAAAGAATAGAAATATTAAAAATAAGGTACAGGAGCATCAAAAGTAAATTTTTATTGATTTATTTTTATATTTTCTTTTTTTTAAAATATGAATTTGAAAAAAAATCTTCACGAAACTTACAAATACTTCAATTAAATTTTTAAGAGAGACACTTCTATCTACATATGACTTATTATTATATACGATTCCAATTTCAGAATATTTAATTCCACTTTTAAGAAGTTTGATATTCATTTCAGCCCAAATGCTGAATCTATTAGAAAAAAAATTTTCCTTTTTTAGCTTTTCAACTTTGTATAAACCTGGAGCTTGAATATAATGAATTTTTATATCAAAGAAAAAACCATAAATTATTCTATATAGCATTGAAATTAGATATCTATATTTTGAGTATTTTTCTAAATTAACAGGATAATACATTACTAAATCAAGATCTTGCTTTGTAAAAATTTCAATACTTTTAAATATACTAAATGGAATATCATTGTCGCTTGGAATGAAAATAATATATTTAGAATCTGAATTTTTTAAAGCCTCTTTAAAGCAATTACCAACCCCCTTATTTTTTCTACTTGTTAAAATTTTTATTTTATTTTGAAAGTTATTAGTCTCAATATATTCATCTAATATTTTTTTTGTATTATCTTTACTACCATCGTCTACAAAAATAAATTTCTGAATAATTTCTAAATTTATTATTTTCTTTAATTCTTCTAGAAATGTTCCAATGTTTTTTCTCTCTTCATTGTGAAAAGGAATAAAAACGGTAAGCATTTAAAAATTATGAATTAAGATTAATTAGACTTATTTATTACAATACAATTAAACTTTTTAATAGAATAAAATTTGGTTATAAAGCTTTAATAAAATTTAATTATATGAAAAAAAATAAAGTACTAGAACTAAATGACCTTTTAAAAAAAATTCAATTGTTTAGAAAATTAAATCCTAAAAAAAAAGTTGTATTATGTCATGGAATTTTTGATATCCTTCACATAGGTCATTTGAGATACTTTAAAGAAGCAAAAAAAATTGGTGACTTTGTCGTGGCTTCTGTCACAGCAGATAAGCATGTTATTAAAGGACTAAACAGACCTTATTTTAATGATAACTACAGGTCAGAATTTTTAAACTCCATAGAGGAAGTAAATGCTGTGTATATTGATAATAGTCCGAGTGCTCTCAATATAATCAATAAGCTCAAACCAGATTATTATTTGAAGGGTGATGAATATTCTAATCTTAAATCAGACCTAACAAAAAAAATATATCTAGAAAAGAAAGCAGTCATCCAAAATGGGGGTAAATTAGTTTTCTCAAAAAATATTGTTTTCAGTTCTAGCAATTTGATTAACAACTACTTTCAAGAACCGAGTGATAATATTTCTAAATATATAAAAAAAATTAAAAATATTAAACTAACAAATCAGTTAATAGAAAATTTACAAAAAATAAAAAAGTTAAGTGTCCTTGTTATTGGTGAAACTATAGTTGACAAGTATATAATTTCAGAACCTCTTGGAAAACCAGGAAAAGATACTCACTTAGTTATCAGAAATAAATCAGATAAGACTTTTGTTGGGGGATCTGCTGCAGTAGCTAAAAATGTATCTTCTTTTTCTGATAAGGTTACGCTTTTATCGTGTGTAGGAGAAAAAAAAGATTACTTAAAACTCATAAACTCTTACTTGACAAATAAAATTAAAAAAAAATTCATTTATAAAAAAGATAGCCCAACCATTGTAAAAAAAAGATTTATTGAAGAGGTAAGCAAACAAAAATTATTTGGTGAGTATCTAATTAATGATATCCAAATTTCTAAAGATGAAGAAAGAAAAATAATTAACTTTTTAAAAAATAAAAAATATGATTTAGCAATAGTCTTAGATTATGGTCATGGGTTTATTACAAAAAAAATAATTCAAAAAATAAGAAAATGTTCAAAATATCTTGCTCTTAATGCCCAAATTAATTCATCTAATATAGGTCATCACTCAATTAAAAAATTAAATAAATCTGATCTTCTTATAATTAATGAAAGCGAACTAAGGCACGAGGTAAGAGATAGAGATAGTAATGTTGAGCTTATTGCAAAAAACTTTGCAAAAAAAAATAATTTTAAAAATATTTTAATTACCATGGGAGCTAGTGGCTCAATGCTAGTTGATAAAAAATTAAAAATAATTAAATGTCCAGCTTTTGAAACTAAGTATGTAGTTGATAAAATAGGTGCAGGTGACACAATGCTTTCTGTGGTTGCTCCATTATTTTATTTAAAAAATAATAATTTAACTACCGTGTTAATTGGTAATCTTGCAGGTGCAGTTTCAATACGGAATTTAGCCAATAGCATTAGCCTAAATAGAATTAAATTAATAAGATACTACCAAACACTATTAAAATAAATTTAAAATAACATTATGATCAAAAATAGAATATTTTTTAATCAGTTGAGTATATTTTTTTTTATTGTTCTATTTTGTTTAAGTATTTTTTACGTAAATAAAAAAAACTATAATCAGGCAAATTATACCCCACCACAAATACATGGTGACTCTCATCAATATTTAGCAATTAGTGTTCAAATTTTTAAATATAAAACAATTAGTCACGATGATCCGAATAATAAAGGCTGGCCAAGTAACTATAGAGAATTTACTTACCCGTTGTATATTTCAATATTTTATAATTTTCTAAATTGGGAATATGATTATAGTAATTGTTTATATGAGAAAAAAATCATTAAGTGTGAAAATTTTTATCAATTAATTTTATTTGCTCAGATTTTTTTATTATTTTTGACACTAACGTCCATTTTTTTTATTTTAAAAAAAAAAAAACTACATTTTTTTTTAGCCTCCATAATTATAATTTTTTTATTTTATAGAAAAAATATGATTTTTTATTTTGGACCTGAGCATTTGTCTGCGTTATTGCTTTTATTGACAAGTGCTTATTTTCAAAAAATTATATATTCTCATAAGATCAAAGATTTTTTTATTTGCACGATTTTGTTAACAATTCTAATTTTTACAAAAAATATTTTTTATTATTTGGCGTACTTAATTCTAATAATTTCAATAGGTATTATAATTATAAATTTATTAAAGAAAAAATTAATTGGTTTGCCAACTTCTTATAAATATGAAGTTGCAGGAAAATTTTTGGTTGTTTCATTAATATCAATTATATTACTAATGCCCTATCAGCTAAGAAATGTTTATTATTTTAATGATAGTTCTTTATCTAAAAGAGGAAAAGAAGTTCTAACATTAAGAAATGAATTTTTAAAAGCAGATTATAAAACTATTTCAAAAGGTTTTTACTATTATTTTCCAAATTGGTTTGGTTTTAAAAATGAAAAAATTAAACAAATACAAGATAAATCTTTTTTTTATGAAGGTAATCCAAAGTCATATTATCGTGGTTATACAAAAAAAACTGGCTATACAATAAATTACTATAACGAAAAAAATAATACTGACTATTCTGGTTGGAATGAGTTTGAAAAGTATGCAGATGATAAAATGATGTCCACAAATGTTGAGATTTATCTTAATAATATAATTAAGCAAAGCTATATTTCGATATTAGTTTTTTTTAGGGGTATGAACGAAAATTATGGTGTTATAAAAAATGAACAAATAAAAAAACTTATTTTTGATTTGATTTATTATTTTTTTTTATTTTATTTTATTTTTGGTTTTGTAAAATCTATTAGGCTAAGGAATTTTCAAGAGTTTATATTTTACTTACCATCAATGTATTTTCTATTTTTAATGTCTACTCTGACACATTTCGAGCCAAGAATGAATAATACAATACTATTAATAATTGTATTGAATTTTTTCATGCAATTGAGAAAAAAATCTATTGAATAGACAATTTTTATTCATTAATTTTAATTATTTCTTTATAATATGGCTTTAATTCTTTGACTATTATTTTAATTAAATCAACATTTCTCTCTTGTCTCTCAAGATCCACTTCGTCTTTTTCTTTTAAATTATTAACTTTACTTTTTATTTCTTCCTTAATATTTAATTTTAAATCATTTTTTAATCTTTGAGAGACATCTTCAAATTTTGAAATTAATTTCATTCCACTAAACGATATAAGGAATGTAAGACCTAAAAAAATAACACTAGATTTTATAATATAATTTTTAATATTATTAGATTTTTTATTAACAGATTTAGGAAGATCATAATCATCTATACTCTTTAGTATCTCTTGTTTTTTTTTGTTTATTTCTTGATACCCCTTTTCTAAATCTTTTGATTTATGAATTAGAGACAATTCTTTTATATAAAGTATATATTCATCGTTGTATTTTTTTACTATGACTTGATAATTCATTGTATGACTTATAAATATGTTGAATGTTTATTATAAAGCATTATTTAAAAAATAGTTCTCTAAAAAGTACAATAATATTTATTTTATTTATTCTTATATCAACTTTATTTATACAAAAATATCATTTTTTATCTAATGAAATGCCTTCTAGACATGGAGATGATGCTGCTTATTTTAACACTGCATTCAATTTAAAAAAATTTAATGTAGCCTCACATCAGGTTGAGGAATTTAGAGTATATAATCATAAGAATTCTATTAAACCGCCTTTTTATTCTTTTGTTTTGTCCTTATTTTTAGATATTGATGATAGTTTTAAAAGTGTGTCCTTAGAGTGCGTTTATAGTAAAGAAATTAAAAAAGAATGTTTTGAATTCGTACAAAAAGCAAAAAAAATCAATGTTTATATTCATTTTATCCACTCTTTAATTTTGTTCTTTTTAATATTTTTTTTAACAAGAAATTCATACCTCTCATTATTTGGTTCGTTAACAATATTATTTTCAACGTATTTCTTAAAAACAACAAATTATTTTATGACTGAAAATTTGTCTGGAATTTTATTATTATTGCATTCATTTCTGCTTTATTTATTTTTTAATAACAAATCAAATCTTTTATATTTGATATTTTCTTCTTTCTTTTTAAGTATATTAATTCTTACAAAAGCAATATTTATATATTGGTTTTATTTATTAATTTTTATATTTCTATTAATTATAATAGCCAGATATATCTTAAACTTTTTAAAAGTTAATAACCCTTATTTTTTTTACCACTTAGATGTTTGGAATTTATTAGTATTTTTTAGTATAGTAATTATTATCATTACACCTTGGCAATTTAGGAACCTTATTGATCAAGGAAAATTTAAAATATCATTACAAGGAGGTAACGTAATTTCTGAAAGAGCAGAATACTTAAAAACTGATATGGAAGATATCAAAGTGGGTATAATTTTTTATATACCTTCAAAAACTTTAAAAAAAAACTTTAAATCGATTTTATCTGAAAAATCTTATATGTTCGATGAAGCAAATAAAAATTCACACTATAGAAATTCTGATAACTATGAGAAAGGATATGTTTTATCTAAACTTGATTGGAAGGATAAAGATAATAGTGACAAGATATTTGAAAAATCGTTGCAGTTAATTTTTGATGAACCTATAAAACATATCTATTTAAGTTTTATGTTTTTTGTGAGAGGTATATTTCATGAGACTATGAACAATGGTTATCCTTTTTTACTTAAGTTAACATCTTCAATTATACACTGGTCCTCAACAATATTTTTACCATTCATATTTGCGATTTCATTGATATTGCGAAGCAAAATTTTTGTCCTTTCAATGCCTTGTATATTTGTAATTTTTGCATACAGTTTTTTTACAGATTTTGAGCCTCGATATGGCTCTGTTATAGTTTCGAGCTATATCTTAATACTTACTTATTTAATAAATAATATGATAAGGTTTAAAAATAAATGACTTACAAAAAAAAAAATTATTGAAATTGAAGAACAAGGCAAATATTTTAAATTTTCTAATAAAATTTACGAGGTTTACCATATCTCTGAAAATCTTAATGATGGATATAAAGAATTTAAAAATAAGATAGATGAAAAAATTAATTATTTTGAAAAAAATAATATAAAAACAAACATCAAAAATACTGTTAATTTTTCAAATAAAATTAGTTTTTTAGATTTATTAAAGCAAAATATAGTTAGATCTATTTTTGCTCTTTTAACTTCATTGATAATAATTTTGATAATTATAGGGTTTACTTCAACACTTTTAAAAAAGAATGAAATAAAAGGTGGCAGACAATTTTGGAAAAATTTTGAAAATGAATTAGAAAAACTTTCAAACAAAAAAATCGACAGCGATACGCAAGATAAAATCTTAAATAGTATAAGAAAGATTGGTGAAAATTATAAACCTTTTTTGGATGAAATAAAAAAAATTACTGACTAATAGTTATTATTAAAATTAGTTTTCAATTGAAAAACATTGATCATTTCATCGATACCTTGTTCAATACTATAAATAGGAAAAAAACCAAGTTTTTCAATTTTTTTATTACTCACAAAATAATCTCTTTTGTCAGGGTCTTTACCTTTTTTAATTGTAATTTTTAAATCCTTAATCCTATTTTTTATTTTTAAAGAAAGCTGTTTTTTTGTCAAATTTGCCGATGATAATCCTAAATTATAAATATTACCTTTCATTTTGTTAAAATTATTTATTGTAAATAAAATTGCTCTAACAACATCTCTTACATGAATATAATTTCTTCTAAAATTAGGTTCAAACAAATCAATCTTTTTAGTTTGAACAGCTTTTAAAACAAAATTATTTACCAAAACATCTGTTCTCATTCTATAGGAGTATCCAAAAACAGTTGCTAATCTAAAACACACGCTATTTTTAAACTTTGTAACTTCTTTTTCTGCTGCAACTTTTGTTCTTCCATACAAAGAAATTGGATTTAAAGGAGTTGTTTCATCGCAATATTTATTTTTTTTTCCAATTCCATAACCAGAATTAGAGTTCATAAATATTATTTTTTGAGAATTTTTAGCTTTAGATATAATATATTTTATGGCGTCTAAGTTTACTCTTACAGTTTTCTTTTTAAATTTTTCACACAAAGGTGCACCAACTAAACCTGCAAGAGGAATAATAAAATCCTTACCTTTCAAATGTTTTGAAATTAATTTATGATTTGTTACATCACCATATATAAATTTAAAATTTTTTTTCACCATTAGGTGCAACAATGATGTTTTTGAAAACATAAGATTGTCAATCACTGTGACATCATATTTGTTTCTAACTAGTTCTGTGACTAATAATGATCCAATATAACCGGCTGCTCCTGTTACTAGTACTTTTTTCATTTAAATATCTTTAATTATTTTATCAATATTTAAACCAAATTTATTATGCAAATAATTTCTGCCACCATTTTCAAAATAATATTTTTTCTCAAGACCATATCTTTTAATTTTTTTACTAATTTGATTTATATTTAAAAATTCTAATACAGCAGATCCAAATCCTCCATCAGTCCATTGTTCCTCTACCGTTATTATTTCATCATATTTTTTAATCTCTTTAAGAAAAGCTTTATTTATAGGTTTAACTTTGTAAAGATCAATTAAACCTATATCCTTTTTATTACTTATTTTTAATTTTTGATAAATTTTGTTAAGCAAAAACCCACAAGATATTATGCATTTTCTTTTACCATTTATTAAATTTGTAAAACCTTTTTTTAAATCAAATTTTTTATTTTTATTATAAATGTCACTCATTACATCTCTATCTAATCTTAAAAATAAGAATCTTGGTTTTTTGATTATATCTTTAATAATAACTTTCATCGAAGTCACATCGCTTGGAGTAACTATTTCAATATTAGGAAAAACTCTCATAGTTGCAATATCTTCTGTGGTGTAATGAGTTGGACCTGCATCAGCATAACCAAGACCTACACCAATTCCTACAAGACAAACAGGTCTATCCATAGCAGCAACAGAACATTTTATTTGTTCATAACACCTGGAAGTAATGAATGGTGCCATAGCATAGCAAAAAATGGTTTTATTCATTAAAGTAAGCCCAGCAGCCATCGAAATCATATGTTGTTCACAAATTCCGGAGTGTATAAACTGGTTTGGTATGTCTTCTCTAAATTTATCTAAAGATGGTGCTCCCATATCTGGAGTTGTAAAATAAATATCTTTATTTTTCTTTGCCGCAAAATAAACCTCATCAATAAAAACATCTCTCATGTATGGAGTATTCTTTGAAATTGAAAAATCTAAGTAATTTCTTTTTTTCATTTATTCAATTGTATTTTTCTCTAAATCTTTTCTCGCTATTTTAATCTGACTAGAATTGGGCATGGTATTATGCCATCTTGTTACATCTTCCATGAATGATATTCCCTTACCTTTTACTGTATTTGCTATTATTGCAGTTGGTTTACCATTTGGAATTAATGATTTTTCTAATGCATACAACAAATCATCATAATCGTGTCCGTCAACATCATGAACATTCCATCCAAAGCTTTTCCATTTTTCACCCAAGGGTTCGAGGTTGAGGCACTCACTATCTTTGCCCAAAATAATTTGTTTATTTCTATCAATAATACAAATTAAATTATCTAAATTATTATGAGAGGCAAACATTGCAGACTCCCATAACGATCCTTCATAATGTTCACCATCACTTAAAACTAGAAAACTTTTAATATCTTTTTTGTCCCTCTTTGCCGCTAAACAAAAGCCGCAAGCAATACCTGGTGCTTGAGAAAGAGATCCAGAAGTAGCATCTATTCCTGGTATACTTTTATCTCCATAAATTCTTAAAATACCCTGAGGTGTTCCATATTTTTTTAGTTCTTTCTTGCTAAAATATCCTATATCGGCCAGTATTGGATAAATACCCATAGCAGAATGTCCTTTGCTTATTATAAGCCTGTCTCTATCTTTATATTTAGGATTATTTCTTTTATATCTTAGAATAGACCCATAAAAAAGACTGATCACTATTTCTACTTGGGAAAAAGAGGAAGCAATATGCCCCTGATTAACCTTAACTACCATTTCAAATATTTCTTTTCTCAACCATTTAGATTTATTTATCAAAAATTTTTTGTTAGACATTATTAAGAATTAATTTTTAAAATATGAAAGACATACTATTTATATCTCCAAACAATGCCAGAAAAATATATCAAAATTTATCAACAAAATACTCTGCAATTGAACCTCCGACATGGGCTTTGCTTCTATCTCAATCTTGTAGATCAAAAGGATATTCAGTATCTATTTTAGACTGTTTAGCAGAAAATTTATCAATTGAGGAGGCTTATTCAAGAATAATAGATCTTAATCCAAAAATAATATGCTTTGTAGTTTATGGACAGAATGTAAATGCTGGCACCACAAATATGAGTGGTGCAACAGAGTTATCTAATTTTTTGAAGCAGAAAGGTTTAATGCAGCCAATTTGCTTTATTGGATCACATGTTCAAGCATTACCAATTGATACACTTAGAAATGAAAAAAGTATTGATGTAACATTTTGTAATGAGGGAGTTTATTCATTATGGAATTTTTTGAAGTTAGAAAAATATGAAAAAGAAGATTTAAAAAAAATTAAAGGTATAGCCTTTAGAGCTAAAAATGAAATAATAATTAACGAACCAGAACAGATTGTTCCACAAGATAGGATGGATATAGATTTACCTGGATATGCGTGGGATTTACTGCCAAAAAAGAATAAGCCTTTAGATTTATACCGATCACCTATGTGGCATGCAGAGTATGATCAAAATAAAAGATCACCTTATGCTGCATTACAAACATCTCTAGGTTGCCAGTTTAGGTGTGATTTTTGTATGATAAACATCATTAACAGAAACGATAATGATGAAGTAGGAGTTTCATCAAATTATAGTAAAATGAGATATTGGAGTACAGAATTTATAATAAGGGAATTCAAAAAATTATATAATTATGGAGTTAGAACAATAAGGATAGTTGATGAGATGTTTTTGCTTAATCCAAAATATTACAAGCCTCTTTGTGAACAACTAAAAAAATTAAATAAAGACGACGAATTAAGAATGTGGGCATATTCTAGAATAGATACAGTAAAAAGACCAGAAATTTTAAGACTTGTTAGATCTGCAGGAATAAAGTGGTTATGTCTAGGAATTGAAAGTGGTAACAAAAACATTAGATTAGAAGTTTCAAAAGGCAAATTCGAAGATGTAGATGTTCGAAAAATCGTAAATCAAATTCACGAAGCTGATATTGAAATTATGGCTAATTATATTTTTGGTTTACCCGGAGATGATCATGAGAGTATGAAGAATACTTATGAACTAAGCAAAGAATTATGTACTTCAGGATGGAATACTTACGCCGCCATGGCTCTACCTGGGAGTAGATTGTACAAATTAGCTTTACAAAAAAACTACAAATTACCTGAAAACTACGAAGGTTATTCATTTCATTCTTACAATACTCAACCATTACCAACAGATGCATTAGAACCTCATGAAATTTTAAGCTATAGAGACAAATGTTACAAAGATTACCATAATCATAAAAATTTTCTCCAAAGAATTGAAAAAAAATATGGGAGAAAAGCTGCTGAAAATATTATCGAAATGTCGAAAGTTAATTTAAAAAGAAAAATTATTGAAGACGCGCAAAATAATAAATGATCATCGCCTCAGCCCCGTATAGAATATCTCTTTTTGGAGGTGGAACAGATTATCCAAGTTGGTTTGAAGAAAAAGGGGGAAAAACAATAGCTTTTACAATAAATAAATACTGCCATGTTTCATTCAGAAAGCTGCCAAATTTTTTTTGGCATAAATACCGAATAGTATATTCAAAAACAGAACTCTGTAATAAAATATCTGATATAAAACACCCTACTGTTAGAAATACTCTAAAATATTTTAAAATAAAAGATGGCGTTGAAATTCATCATTTTAGTGATTTGCCCGCTAGATCTGGAATAGGCTCATCTTCTGCATTCACAGTTTCTTTAGTTACTGCAATATCAAATTTTTATAGTTTTAATTTAACAAAAAAAAAAATTGCTGAAATAGCTATTTTCATTGAGCAGAAAATGAATAAAGAGTTTGTTGGTAATCAAGATCAAATAATAACAACTTATGGAGGTTTTAAGAGAATAACATTAAAAAAAAATTTCTTTACTGTAAAAAATTTAAAATTCTCTAATATTAAAAAAATAAAGGAAAATTCAATTTTACTTTATTCAGGAAAAAGCAGGATAGCTGATAAAATTGCAAAGTCAAAAGTAAATAATATAAAAAAAAGAAAATCAGAAAATGCATTAAACGAAATCAGAGCAATCTGTAACGAGGCTGAAAAATTAATCTCTTCTAAGAATATTGATCTTTATCATTTGGGCAAACTGATGAACGAGTCCTGGATTAATAAAAAAAAACTAAGCAAAAGTGTAAGTAATAAATTTTTAGAGAAACATATGAATATTCTGAAAAAAAATAAAATTTATGGAGCAAAAGTTTTAGGAGCGGGTGGTGGTGGATTTATTTTTGTACTTGCAAAAAAAAAATTACATAAAAAAATAGTTGAGACTACAAAATTATTAAGAGTTAATTTTGACATTGATTTAATGGGCACAATGTGCGATAGAAAATAATATGTTAAATTTAGTCACAGACACTTTTGGTAAAGAAGAAAAAAAAGCCATAAGAAATGTAGTTAAAAGTGGCTATTATACATATGGCAAACAAACAATAAAATTTGAAAAAATAATTTCAAAAAAATTTAAGAAAAAATATAGCATTTTTTGTAATTCTGGTTCTAGCGCAAACCTTCTTGCAATTAATTCTTTGTTTTATAAAAAAAAAAATCCATTAAAAAAAGGTGATGAAGTAATTGTTCCAGGTTTATCATGGTCTACCACTTATTTCCCTTTGCAACAGTGCGGATTAAAATTAAAATTTGTAGACATATCATCTAAAACTTTAAACATTAAAACTGATTTACTTAAAAAGGCCATAACAAAAAAGACAAAATTGATATGTGCAGTTAATATTTTAGGGAATCCATGCGACTTAAAAGAAATTAAAAAAATCTGCAAAAAGAACTCTATATATTTTTTTGAAGACAACTGTGAGTCTATGGGTGCAGTTCATAATGGAAAAATAGCCGGAACATTTGGAGATCTTTCATCTCATAGTACTTTTTTCTCTCATCATATATCAACAATTGAAGGTGGCTTTGTATTAACAGATGATAAAGAAATATATCACATATGCAGATCATTACGATCTCACGGCTGGACAAGAGACCTTCCGCCAAACTCAACGATTTACAAAAAAAAAAAGGACGATTTTTTTGAAAAATATAGGTTCATACTTCCAGGTTATAATTTGCGATCAACAGATTTAAATGCAGCAATTGGTATAGAACAGATTAAAAAGTTAGATAAATTTATTTCAATAAGACGAAGAAATGCTGAAGTTTATAATAAACTTTTTAAGAACCATGAAAAATTTGATATTCAGATCGAAAATTCCAACTCAAAAAGCTCATGGTTTGCATTTCCTTTTTTAGTAAAGGTAAAATATAAAAAAATACTTCCTAAACTTTTTAAAGAATTAAAAAAACAAAAGATAATGTTTAGAGTCATTTGCAGTGGAAATATTTTAAATCACCCAGTTAAAAAATATTTAAATTATTCTATATTTCAAAAACTTAATAATTCTAACAGAGTACATAATGATGGTTTTTTTATTGGAAACCATCCAGCAGATATTAAAAAAGAATTATATAAAGTAAAAAAAATTTTTGATAGTTTGAACTAAATTTTCTGACTAACTCTATCTCGAACTTCTTCTGAGTTATTTTTAAAATCGACATTTTTTTTTAATAAATTGGACATTGAAAATCTTCTTTTTAATTCAGCTAGCCAAATTAAATTAAAAAATTTAAGTAACTTCACAATTAAATATCTCAAGTGATAATTATTAAAAAATCTTCCACCATACTTTTTTGATATGAAGTAGTCTTTCTCAATATTTATTAAATTTTTATAAAAATTCCCTGAATTACTCATTGGGTGTATTTTGAATTTAGATAAAATCATCTTTGTTCTAAAAAATTCAAATTTTTGAGAGAATTTTAAGATAAATGCAAAATCATAACCATCTTCTACACTTTTATTTATTTTAGTAAAAATACTTTTTTTAAAAAATAACGATGTAGCACATATATAATTTTCTTTATTTAGTAAATAATTTCTGTCAAATTTTTTACTTATTACTTTTCTAACAACTTTTTCATCATCATTAATAATTAGATAAGATCCATATAAAATTTCATTATTAATATTTTTAAAAATTTTTTTTATATTAGATAATGTTTGTTCATTATAAAGTCTATCATCTGCACCCAAAAAAGAAATTATGTTTCCTCTGCTATGATGAATTCCATATGCTATAGCCTTTTCCGCTGGTAAATTTCTGTTAATAATATTTAATTTAATATCTTTTCTTTTTTTTATTTTTAAATATTTCTTAATAAGACTAATAGTTTTATCTTTTGAAAATGAGTCAATTATAACTATCTCTATATTTTTTTGAGTTTGACTAAAGATTGAGTTCAGGCAACTTAAAATATTTTTTTCTTCATTTTTTGTCGGAATTATTATTGAAAAATCAAACATTATTAAATTTAATTATTTCTTCGCATAGTTTATTGCAGAATATTTTCAGCTCTTCATTATTTGCTTTGCCATCAATCAACATATTTTGAAGTTTATCTATAGAAATATTAAAATCTTGTATTACTTTAGTTTCATTTAATTTAAATATTGGCAATGTATCGATTTTTTTTGGATCTTCAAAACTGTAATATAATTCTTCAGTAATTTTTTCACCTTTTTTTAAGCCCGTAATATTTATTTTAATTTGATTTTTTTGAACAGAGCTTAACTCAATCATTTTTTTTGCTAAATCAATAATTTTTACAGGCTGCCCCATATCGAGCATAAAGGTAAGAATGTTTTTATCTTTTTGATTTTGGTGAAATGCTGCAGACAATAAAATTAAGCTACAAGCTTCATTAATTATCATAAAGTATCTATTAACATCTGGATGAGAAACAGTTATTGGACCAAGGTTTTGTATTTGTTTTTGAAAAATAGGGACTACAGAACCACTAGATGACAAAACATTGCCAAATCTAACAATTGTAAACTTTATTTGATTAATTTTTTTTGCATAATTTCTGCAAACAGTTTCTGTGATATACTTTGTCATTCCCATCATTGAGCTTGGATTAACAGCTTTATCTGTAGACACTAATATGAAATTTTTTATAAAATCATATTTCTTACAGCATTCTAAAATATTTATTGTGCCAAAAATATTAGTTTTAATTACCTCATCACAATTATCCTCTGAAATACTTACATGTTTCAGAGCTGCCGCATGAATAATTATATCTGGTTGAAAATCTTTTATATGATTATTTATTTTAATTTTATTTTTAATGTCAGAAACATAAAAATTACATTTTTTTCTTAAATTTTTATCTAAAATCTTCTGATTTATTTCAAATATATTCTCTTCACTAATATCAATTCCTAAAATTTCTTTTGGTTCATATTTTAAAACTTCTAAAACTAAATCTGAACCTATGCTTCCACCACATCCAGTTATAAAAACTTTTTTATTTTTATAATATTCATAAAATTTACTATCCTCGAGAAGTTTTATTGGTCTAGCTAAAAAATTTTCAATTTTAATTTTGCTGAACTCTATATTTTTAGAATATCCATGTTCATCAATTTTTACTTGAAAAATATTAACGTTGTTATCTTTGGCCAATAAAAATAAATCTCTTAAATCATTTTTTGGTATATCCGTAGCTAAAAGTATCTGATCTATCTGAATTTTTTTCTTTTGAATTAAGAAATGTAGATTCTTTAAATTTCCTAATATATTTATACCCCTTAAAGTTCCACTAAGATTATTGTCCAATACAAACAGTCCAACTATCTCAATGTCACTTTGGTTTTCATTGAATTTGGTAAAACGATAACAATCAATTTCTTTTCCAATAATTATATTTCTTTTCCTATTTTGCTTTTTTTTGAACTGATTAAAATAGAAAAATCTTGGTACTAATCTTATCATAGTTAAAAAACCTATGCTAAAAACAAGATTATAAATTAGATTAAATCGTGGAATATGTTCTAATCTATCATACAAAAATAATATTATTATATAAGTGGTATTTGTTAATATTATGGTTTTTAAGAGTTCGATTAAATCTCTAGCAGAAAAAAATTTGTATAATACTCGCTCATTTTTAAACCAAAAATTAAAAAAAATATATAGTACTGAAAAAATCAAATAATAGATTGAGAATAATTTTAAAATTTCATATCTATTAGCTATATCTTCTATAGAAAAATAAAGAGATATTATAAATGTTAACAAAAGCAGCAAAACATCAAAAAAAATAAAAATTATGTTTCTCATAAATTATTTCAAAAAAGGCATTAGGTTTATATTTGCTTTTTTTGTCTTTTTAGTGTGTTTACCTTTAATAATTATTTTTTCTTTTCTAATTTATTTTGAAGATAAATCAAATCCATTTTATTTAGGAATAAGAGTAGGTCAAAATTTTGAACTATTCAAACTATATAAACTAAGATCGATGATAGTAAGGAAAAATGTTGGTTTTCAGTCAACAAGCTCAAATGATGATAGAATTCTTAAAATTGGCAAAATTATTAGACGAACTAAAATTGACGAATTACCACAAATTCTAAATGTTCTTTTAGGGAATATTAATTTTGTTGGACCTAGGCCTAATGTTCAAGATGAAGTAAAAAAATATACTAATTTAGAAAGAAAATTACTAAATTATAGACCAGGAATAACTGACTTTTCATCGATTATTTTTTCGGATGAGGGAGATATACTTAAAAATTCTAAAGATCCAGACCTTGATTATAATTTATACATAAGACCAAGAAAAAATTTGATAGCATTATTATATTTTAAAGATAATAATTTACTGAGCGACATATATATAGTTTTGCTTACAATTATAAATATATTTGATAGAAAGTTTGCTTTAAAAATGATCTATAAATTTATGTCAAATAAATATAAAAATTTTGATCTAAAATTTATACTTAGAGATAAACAGCTTTCTAAAATTGAAAATATAAATAATTTTTTTGAAATATATGAAGATAAATTTTTTTGAATATAAAAAGTTGTATAGTGAGTATAAAAAAGATTTTCAAAGAATCTTCGATGATGTCTGCAGTAGAGGTGCATTTATATTACAAAAAGACTTGCATGATTTTGAAAACTCTTTATCAAAATTTTTAAATATTAAATATGCAATTGGGACAAATGATGGAACGAATGCTCTTATAATTGGATTGCTAGCAAATGACATAAACTATGGTGATGAAGTTATACTACCATCTCACACTTACATTGCTACAGCAGCAGCAATCAAATTAGTGGGGGCAAAACCAGTATTTGCGGATATAAATTTGAAAGATAATCTTGTTTCGGTTGAAAGTATCAAGAAAAAAATTACAAAAAAAACCAAAGCAATTATGCCAGTTCATGTTAATGGTAGAATTTGCGATATGAAAAAAATAAAAGCAATTGCAAGCACTCACAAACTTAAAATTATTGAGGATGGGGCCCAATCAATAGGAGCAAAATTTGCAGATAAATTTACAGGATATTATGGAGATTGTGCAACAATTAGTTTTTATCCAGCAAAAATTTTAGGTTGTTTTGGAGATGGTGGAGCTATTTTAACAAATAATAAGTCTATTTATACGAAACTTTATCAGCTACGTGACCATGGAAGAGATACAAAAGGTGACATAAAGCTTTGGGGAACTAATGCAAGACTAGATAACTTACAAGCTGCATTTCTTAATTTTAAACTTAAAAATTTGAGAAAAGATATCAATAAAAGAAGAAGGATCGCACACATATATGATAATGAGCTTAATTCTATCACAAACCTCAAATTAATTCCTGGTCCAAAATTCAAAAAACAAAATTATGACGTTTATCAAAATTATGAAATTTGTGCAGAAAATAGAGATAAGTTAAAAAATTATCTTGAAAGAGAAGGAATAAGAACTTTAATCCAATGGAATGGTAAAGCGGTCCACCAAATAAAGTCTCTTAAATTAAAAGCAGATGTTCCAAATACTGTTCATTTTTTTAAAAGATGTATAATGCTACCTATACATACTTTTTTAAAAGAAAAAGAAGTAATGTATATTTGTAAAAAAATCAAAAAATTTTATGAGATACATTAATGCATAATGAACTCAACGAATTATTTAACCCAAAAAAATATTCAAAATCAATAAATATAAACGGAATTAGTAAAAATAATCTAACAAATTTTTTAAGGAAAATGCTCCTTATTAGAAAAGTTGAAAATAAAGTTGCTACATTACTAAAACAAAAAATAATTAATTGTCCATCCCACCTCTGCACTGGTCAAGAGGCTATATCTGTTGGTGTATTGAGTAATTGTAAAAAAGGAGACATGATTTATGGCAATCATAGATCTCACGGTCACTATTTAGCTTTAGGAGGAAATGTAAAAAAATTTTTTTATGAAGTGCAAGGAAAAGTCGACGGTTGTTCAAACGGAATGGGTGGTTCTATGCATTTAGTGGATAGAAAAGTTGGTTTTGAAGGGTCAGTACCTATTGTTGCAGGAACAATACCGATTGCTGTAGGTGCAGCTTTAAAATCTAAAATGAAAAAAGATAAATCTATTGCAATAGCTTTTTTTGGAGATGGTGCATGTGAAGAAGGCACTTTTCATGAAAGTTTAAACTTTGCAAGTATAAATTCACTACCGATTATTTTTGTAGCAGAAAATAATCTTTTCTCATCACATCTAGATATTCATTTAAGACAACCTTCAAATAAACTAAGTAGGTATGCAACTGCGCATAAAATTGAAAATTATTGTTTAGATGGCAATGATGTAGCTAAAATTTTTAGAACTGTTAAATCAAAAATAAAAAAATTAAGAAGTGGAAGTGGCCCATTGTTTCTAGAATGTGTTACATATAGACATTTGGGGCATGTTGGTCCTGAAACTGATATAGATGTAGGAGTTAATAGAAAAATAAAAGATCTTAATCTTTGGAAAAGAAATGATCCTATAAAGAGAATGATCAATACATTAGTAAAAAAAAATATTTTAAAAAGTAATGAAATTTCAAAAGTAGATGAAGAAATAATAAAGCATGTAGAAAGCGAGTATATTTTTACATTAAAGAAAAAAATAAAAAAAAATAAATCTTTAAAAAATTATATTTACTAATGAAAAAAAAAATTACGTATGCAGAAGCTATAAATAGAGCATTTCAATATATACTAAAAAAATTCCCTGAGTCGTTTGTTATTGGACAAGGATTATGGAGTCCATGGTACGTAGGATCAACTATGAAAAACCTACCAGATTTATTTGGAAAAAAAAGAATAATAGATAGTCCCGTTTCTGAAGCAGGAGTTACAAGTATAGCAGTAGGTGCTTCATTGCATAAAATGAAGCCTATTGTCGTTCATCCAAGAATGGATTTTATGCTTTTAGCAACAGATGCAATTATAAATCAAGCTTCAAAGTGGAAATTTATGTTAGGGGGTGCGAATAGTCCATCTGTAACAATAAGATCAATTATCAATAGAGGTGGAGAACAAGGAGCACAACATTCTCAAAGTCTCTATTCTATGTTTGCAAATATTCCAGGAATAGTTTTGGCATTGCCCTCAAACCCACAAGATGCGTACGATTTTTTAATTAAAAGTGTTCAGACAAACAGTACTGTTATTTATATCGATGATAGGTGGCTTTATTCAGAGGAGGGTATAGTTGAATTTAATAAAAATAGTTTACATAAAAATATATTTAGTGAAAAAGCAAAAATTATAAAAAAAGGTAATGATATAACATTAATTAGTCTTGGTTATGGAGTCAAAATTATAAAAGAAGTCAGTAAAAAATTACTTAAAAAAAAAATTTCAGCAGAATTAATTGATTTAAAAATTATTAATCCATTAGATGCTAAATCTTGCATTAATTCTGCAAAGAAAACCAAAAAAGTTTTTGTATTGGATTATGGATGGAGCAACTGTGGTATTTCCTCTGAAATAATAAGTCAAATAGCAGAAAAAACTTATAATAGTAATATAAAAATAAATTATTTAAAAATCACTTTGCCTGACTATCCAGCTCCAACGAATAAATTAAATGAAAAAGACTATTATATTTCCTCAACCAAAGTGTTCAAAAAAATTATTAAACATTTTTTCTAAATGAGAATATGGTTAATAAATCCTGGAGAACCCCTCCCAATCGATGATAATCAAAGATTATTTCGAACTGGAAAATTAGCTTACAAATTAAAAGATGAACATGAAGTTATATGGATTACCTCAAAATTCAATCATTTTACAAAAAAATTTAGAGATATAGATCAAGAAGAATTTGAGGGCATTAAATACATATTTATTAACTCCTTAGGATATAAAAATAATCTTTCATTTAAAAGGATAATCGATCATTTTATTTTAAGCTTTAATTTAATATTTAAAGTTATTAATTTAAAAAAACCCGATCTAGTTATTACCTCTTATCCCCCTATAGAAACTTCATTTTTAATAATGATATTTTGTAAATTAAAAAAAATAAGAGTTATTTGTGATGTAAGAGACTTATGGCCTTATACTTTTCCTCATTTATTTAAAAATCCTATCTATAAGTTATTATGCAATTTTGCTATTTTTCCTTGGATTATTTTTTCTAAATTAGTATTTAAATATTCTGAATTAACTACTATTTCAGATGGTTTCTGTACGTGGCTTCAAAAAAAAACTAAAAAGACTGTAAAAAGTGTTTATCTATCTTA
>MDTD01175393.1_pt1 | contig 33455 bp, 28 predicted proteins | sample 811221 | NCBI WGS metagenome assembly MDTD01 (sample SAMN05326646, study PRJNA326480) | marine metagenome | isolation source: seawater | place: Pacific Ocean: South West | collected 2011
GACGCGTAGATCGACAACGCCGGCGCGAAGATGAACCCGCCGATCGACACCATGTTCAGCACCGCGGCGTGCGCGCTGTTCTTCAGGTGCGGGAGCGCTTCCTGCACGAGCATGACCGGACCGCGCAGATTCACGTCGAACGACTTGGTCAGCGCGTCCACCGTGATCTGCCCCAACGGCTGCGCCAACGGATTGGCGGCGTTGTTGACCAGCACATCGACACCGCCGAACTCGGCGACGGTGCGCTCGACCAGCGCGGCCAGATCGTCGACCTCACCGAGATGGGTCGGCACGCCGATCGCCGCGCCACCCATCCCGCGCAGGTGCGCCGCAGCCTGTTCGCAAGCGTCCGGCTTGCGGCTGGCCACGACGACCTGCGCTCCGGCGAGGACATATCCCTCAGCGAGTGCCAACCCGATCCCGCGGGTGCCCCCGGTCACGACGACGGTCCGGCCGGCCATGTCGAACAACCGGTCGAAGGACGTGCGGTCCACTAGATGCAGCCGCTGACGCTGATGCGGCGGCCCACATCAGCACACACCGCCACGTTCGGTGTGTACACCGGCGGCGGAGGCGGGGGTGGCGGCGGCGGAGGCGGGGGTGGTGGCGGCGGAGGCGGAGCACCCGGCGGGGGCGGCGGAGGAGGCGGTGGCGGAGGCGGCGGCGGGGGCGGCACGTAGTTCATCTCCCAGAGCGGGTCCGAACATCCCGAGACGTCGACCCATCGTCCACCGATGGAACCGCAGATCGCCTCCGCCTTCGGAGCGGGCATGACCACGGGGCTGAGCACCCCGCCGACGAAGACCGCGGCGACTGCGACGAGCCAGGTCTGGCGCAAGTGGAGCTCCTTCACGTTTCCAGCGGCCGGGGCCGCGACACCATGTCGATTGTGACAGTCGACTCGGGCGCGCGCGGGCGAAACCCGCGTCCCGGCCCCGAGTCGCGGCGCCGATCACGACACCGAGCGGTTTGCCAGATCCGCACCGTGCGTCGTCCGTGAACCGTGTTGCCACAGCGTCTGGGCATTCTCCCGATCCCACGCTCACACCCTCGTCCGTAGCGGAATTCACCAGAGAGCGGGCAAACTTGTCATTTTCGTCAATCTGTAAAAGATTGCTCGTCAGAAAGTCTTTGCCGAGATCAACGATTCACCCAGCGAACTCTTTGACGATGTCGTACATTCCGTGTTGTGCGCACCGACGAGTCGCGCACCTGGTGCGTTCAGATCGCAATTGTTCGAGGGGTGCTTGCGATCTGGACGCACACTAAAGCCTCAGCGACCGGGCGCTGGTGAACGTTCGGTGAACCCCGGTCAGCGGATCGTAGAATGCCAGCGTATGCGCGAGAAGGCTTAGCGGCGTGGCGAAGTCGTCGGCCGCCACATCGACGACTTCCGGGTAGAGCGGATCCCCGGCGATGGGCAGACCCAGCGACGCCATGTGCACCCGCAGTTGGTGGGTGCGCCCGGTGCGCGGCGTCAGCCGATAGAGTCCGTCGCCCAGGTGCTCGACCAGGGTCTCGGCGTTCGGCGCCCCGGGCTCCTCGACCGCCTGCAAACACCCGCGGCGCTTGACGATCCGGCTGCGTACCGTCAGCGGGAGCGTCAATCCCGGGGCGACGCCGGCCCGCGCCAGGTAGGTCTTCGACACCCTCCCCTGGGCGAACAACACCTGGTAGGCGCCACGGACCTCGGGTCGCACCGTGAACACCAGCACGCCCGCGGTGAGTCGGTCGAGCCGATGCGCGGGCGCCAGATCGGATAATCCCAACTCACGCCGCAGCCGGACCAGCGCCGTCTGCATCACGTGCCGACCGCGCGGCATCGTGGCCAGGAAATGCGGCTTGTCCACCACCAGGATGTCGTCGTCGCGATGCAGCACCGGGATGTCGAACGGGACGACGACCTCGTCGGGGACGTCGCGGTAGAGGTAGACCACGGCACCGGCGGGCAGCACCGATGTCCCGTCGAGCGCCGATCCGTCCGCGCGAAACACCTCTCCGGCAGAGACTTTCGCACCCGCACCCCACCGGCGTTGGAACTCCTCGGCGACGTTGCCGCCGTGCATCCGCACCCGCGCGGGGCCGAGACCGTCGCGCACGGGAAGCGGAGCCCGGCTCAATTCAGCGGCACCGGTTCGAGGATCTCGGCGCGCGCCTCCGGAGCGGCGGCGCGCAACGCGTCGGCCGACTCGTCGTCGGGCTGGGCCTGCGAACGCACCTCGGCCTCCACCCTGGCCCGATAGGTCTCGACTTCGCGATCCACGTCCTCCGCCGTCCAGTCCAACACCGGCGCAACAACTTCGGCGACCTCACGGGCACAGTCCACGCCGCGGTGCGGATACTCGATCGAGATCCGCATCCGGCGCGCCAGAATGTCCTCCAGATGCAGGGCGCCCTCCGCCGCCGCCGCGTAGGCCGCCTCGACCTTGAGATAGACCGGCGCCTCGGTGATCGGCTCGAGCAACTCCGGGCGGTCGTCGGCCATCGCGAGCACCTCGCTGATCAGCGAGCCGTAGCGATCCAGCAGGTGGCGCACCCGGTACGGGTGCAGGCCGTAGAAACCTCCCACCCTTTGGGTTTGGTTGACCAACGCGAAGTAGCCGTCGGCCCCGACCAGCGGCACCTTCTCGGTGATGGAACGCGCCACCCGGGTGGGTACGAACTCGGCGGCCGCATCGATGGCGTCCTCGGCCATCACCCGGTAGGTGGTGTACTTGCCGCCGGCGATCGCGACCAGGCCCGGTGCGGGCACCGCGACCGCGTGCTCCCGGGACAGCTTCGAGGTCTCCTCGCTCTCCCCGGCCAACAACGGCCGCAGCCCGGCATACACCCCGTCGATGTCGTCATGGGTCAACGGAGTGGCCAGGACCGTGTTCACATGGCCCAGGATGTAGTCGATGTCGGCCTTCGTCGCGGCCGGATGTGCCAGGTCGAGGTTCCAGTCGGTGTCGGTGGTGCCGATGATCCAGTGGGTGCCCCACGGGATGACGAACAGCACCGACTTCTCGGTGCGCAGGATGATGGCGACCTCGCTGACGATGCGGTCGCGGGGCACCACGACGTGCACACCCTTGGAGGCACGTACCCGGAAGCGACCGCGCTGCTTGGACAACGCCTGGATCTCGTCGGTCCACACCCCGGTCGCATTGACCACGACATGGCCCCGGACATCGGTGACCGCCCCGTTCTCCGAATCCCGGACCTGCACTCCGGTGACCCGGTCGCCTTCCCGCAGCAGCGCCACGACCTGCGTCGAGGTCCGCACCACGGCCCCGTAATGAGCGGCGGTCCGCGCGACCGTCATGGTGTGGCGGGCGTCGTCGACGACGGTGTCGTAGTACCGAATCCCGCCTATCAGCGCCGAACGCTTCAACCCCGGCGACAGCCGCAGCGCCCCGGCGCGGGTCAGGTGCTTCTGCGGGGGCACGGATTTCGCGCCACCGAGCTGGTCGTAGAGCATGATGCCGGCAGCGATGTAAGGCCGCTCCCACAGCCGCTTGGTCAGCGGGAACAAGAACGGCAGCGGCTTGACCAGGTGCGGCGCCAGCGTGGTCAGCGACAGCTCTCGTTCATGCAGCGCCTCACGAACCAGGCCGAACTCCAGCTGCTCGAGGTAGCGCAACCCGCCGTGGAACATCTTCGAACTGCGACTGGACGTGCCCGACGCGAAGTCGCGCGCTTCGACCAGCGCCACCTTGAGGCCCCGCGTCGCCGCGTCCAGCGCGGCCCCCGCGCCGACGACGCCGCCGCCGATCACGACGACGTCGAACTGCTCACTGCCCAGCCGCTCCCAGGCCCGGACACGCCCCTCGGGATGAAGGACGGAATCGGGCATCTCGTTGCCCACGCAGGACTCCCTTGTTACCGGTCAGTACTCAGACCAGCCTACGTGGACTGGCGCGGATGCTCGCGCCAGCCCGGAGCCCGATCCCAGGACCACGGCCGTCGCGGCGCCGACGTGGAAACGCTCACCACCCGCGCCGTAGAGCCCGTTCTGAGAGCCGGTGAACACGTCGTTGATCCAGCCGGCGGCGATCACCGGGACGGCCGCCACATTGGCCGAATCGGGGACGCCGCAGGTGAGCATGCCGATGAGACCGCTGCTGGCCCCCTCGGCGTCGGTGTGCTTGCCGCCCTCGAGCCGGACCCCGACGAAGCCGTCGGGGCGGCTGTCCACCAACGCCGACGTGCCGGCGCCGAAGACATTGCACAGCGCGCAGTCGGCGGCGATCTGGAACACCGGACGGGCGTTCACGCCGGTCAAGGCCGCCGACCCGGCCGCGATGCGGCCACCGTTGTCGACGCCGTCGAACATCACCACGGCCCGTAGCCGGTCGATCGCGCCGTTGTCGACGGTGTAGGCCGCCGCCGAGGCCGCCAGGTTGCCGCCCGCGGACTGGCCGGCCAGCACGAACTGCGTCGGAAGGATGACCGGATGCCCGGCGGCCGCCGTCGCGCTGGCCGTCAGAGCCGCCATGTCGCCGACGAACAGCCCGGCCACCGCGCGGTGCATCGCGTCCCCGTTGACCCAGCAGCCGCCCTGGGCGAACGGATTGGACGCCACCGTCGGCACGACGACGACGCTGTTGGTCTGCTCGGCGAGCTGCACCGCCAACGCCGAAACGTTGGCTTTGGACCGGAAGAAGCCGTGCTGCAGATAGATCAGGCCCGCCGGCTCCTCGGCCTGGTTCGGGAAATACCAGTCGGCGTCGAGGGTCTCACCGCAGCCGCACCCGACCTCCAGTGTCGAGGTCTGCCTGGTCACCAGGCTGCCTGCCGGGATCGACGGCTTGGGATCGAACAGCCGCACCAGCCCTGCCAGCGCCGAGAACAGCCACGACCCGATCAGCTCCAGCGGCGACGGCCGCACCGCTTCGGCCGTACTCGACGCGGCCGCGGCCGTCATCGTGGCCAGCGCGGTGGACGTCGACTCGACCGTCTCTGCGGTGGTGTCCGGGGTCGGGGCGACGGTGGGCTGGGTCGGGGCTGCGAGGTCACGTTGCAGCGAAGGCTCGGCGTCGCCGGTCGATTCTGCGAGCGGTTCCGTCTCGAGATCGGTCGCGGGTCCGGCCGTAGTGCTCGCGGCGGGCGCGTTGACCGGGTCGGTGGAGACGGTTTCCTCGACGCGGTCGGCGGACGGTTCTGCGCCGCGGTCAGTGGCGACGGGTTCCTCGACGGGGTCGGCCGCGGCTTCGTCGGCCACGGGCTCGGCTACAGGCTCCTCGACCGGCTCGGCGGGGTCCTTCGTGTCGTCGTTGTCGCCATCCGCGGTCAGGTCGTCGGTGACCTCGTCGGCCACGTCGGCCTCGTCACCGGCGGTGCCGGTGACGCCGTCGTCGGCGGTGGTGCCGTCGTTCTGGGCGTCGTCGTCCCGCTCCGTCGACCCGGTCTGGGTATCGGAGGACGTCTCGGCCGACGAACTCGTGGTGTCCGCACCACCCGAGCCCTCACCGTCAGCAAAGGCCACCCCGGGGCTGATCGTGACGGCGGCCACCACCCCGAGAACGGCCACACCACTGCGAACGAACACGCCACCAATGTTCCAGCGAATTAACTGAAGCGCAAATTACCAGCTCACAGGTGTCGATCTCGGTACACGCAAAGCTGCGTCAGTCCAGATCGTCGTGCGTCATCAGTCGGCGGGCCGCCTCGACGATCGAGCCCGACAGCGACGGGTACACCGACAGCGTCTGCGCCAGATCGGTCACCGTGATCCGGTTCTGGACGGCCAGCGCGATCGGCAGGATCAGCTCCGAGGCGATCGGCGCCACCACGACGCCTCCGATCACCACGCCGGTTGCGGGTCGGCAGAAGATCTTGACGAAGCCGTGGCGAAGCAGGCTCATCTTGGCTCGGGCGTTGGTGCTCAGCGGCAGCATCAGCGTGCGGGCCGGCACCTCGCCGCTGTCGATCGCGGACTGCGGGATGCCGACCGCGCCGATCTCCGGGCGGGTGAACGTCGCCGAGGCCACCGTCCGCAGCCGGATCGGGGACACCCCCTCCCCCAAGGCGTGGTACATCGCGATACGGCCCTGCATCGCGGCCACCGAGGCCAACGGCAGCAGTCCGGTGCAGTCACCGGCGGCGTAGATCCCCGACGCGGGGGTGCGCGACACCCGGTCCACCGGGATGTAGCCGCCGCGCTTGAGTTCGACGCCGACCCGCTCCAGACCCAGGTTCGCGGTGTTGGGCACCGACCCGACCGTCATCAGCGCGTGGCTGCCCTCCACCGAACGACCGTCGGCCATCGTCACCTTGACCCCGGTATCCGTGCGGGTCACCGAGTCGGCGCGGGCATTCTTGACCAGCGTCACGCCGCGCTCGGCGAACACCTCCTCGAGCACCGCGGCCGCGTCGGAGTCCTCATGGGGCAGGATCTGGTCACGGCTGGCCACGACCGTCACCGTCACCCCCAGCTCGGTGTAGGCGTTGCAGAATTCCGCGCCCGTCACCCCCGAGCCCACGATGATCAGATGTTCCGGTAGTTCAGGCAGGTCATAGACGTGGCGCCAGGTCAGGATCCGCTCGCCGTCGGGCTCGGCGTTGGGCAGGATCCGCGGGCTCGCGCCGGTGGCGATCAGCACCACGTCGGCCTTGAGCACGCCGACCTTGCCGTCCTTGGTGGTCACCCTCACCCGGTGATGCGCCATGCCGGAGGTGTCGTCGACGAGCTCACCGTGACCGCCGATGATCGTCACACCGTGGTTGAGCAGCTGCCGGCCGATGTCGGCGGACTGCGACGCAGCCAACGTCTTGACCCGGTTGTTGATGTCGGGCAGCGAGATCGGTGCGGCGTCGATGCCGATGTCGTAACCCAGACCCGACGCGCGGCGAAGCTCGGTGCGCACCCCGGTCGAGGCGATCAGCGTCTTCGACGGGACGCAGTCGTACAGCACGCACGCCCCGCCCAGGCCGTCCGAATCGACGACCGTCACCTGGACGACGTCACGTCCGTGGGCGGCCGCGACCAGCGCCGCCTCGTATCCCGCCGGTCCTCCTCCGATGATCACGATGCGCGTTACCACGCCACCAACCTATTGCACCGACCCCGAGGCGGGCGTTCGGATACGGCAGGGGTTCACAATGCGTTTAAGCTTCTCGGGTGCCGCTCTACGCCGCTTACGGATCGAACATGCATCCCGACCAGATGCTGCAACGGGCTCCACACTCTCCGATGGCCGGCACCGGCTGGCTGCACGGTTGGCGGCTGACCTTCGGTGGCGAGGACATCGGCTGGGAAGGTGCGCTGGCCACGCTCGTCGAGGATCCGGCGTCGAAGGTGTTCGTCGTGCTCTACGACATGACCAAAGAGGACGAGGACAACCTCGACCGCTGGGAAGGCTCCGAGCTCGGCTTCCACAAGAAGATCCGGTGCCGCGTCGAGCGGATCTCGTCGGACACCGACACCGACCCCGTGCTGGCGTGGCTGTATGTGCTGGACGCCTGGGAGGGTGGCATCCCGTCGGCGCGCTATCTGGGGGTGATCGCCGAGGCGGCCGAAATCGCCGGGGCGCCAGCCGAGTACGTGCATGACCTGCGGACCCGCCCGGCCAGCAACATCGGCCCCGGACCCGGATCCTGAGTTCGGCGAGCGGGCCCAGTTCGACGCGCGCGGGTGTCCTGGCAGACGCAATGTCCCTCTGAGCGTTGCGCTGCGGACATATGAGCGCGACACTGCTCTCAGAGCCACATTGTGGTGGGCGGCGGCCCCGGTCGACGGTGTCGGGACCTCGCCGAGGTGTTCCTGAGGACGTGCAGATCCGGCGGTTGTTCGGTGTCGAAACGTACATCGCCGCGGCGATGCCCAGGCAGATCGCCACCGACAGATCCAGGCCACGCAACCGCAGCTCGTCAAAGGGTTCGCCGAGACCGTAGACCCCCTGCCACAGTCGTTCCAGCACACCGGCGTTCACGGCGCGCTCGAACGTGCGCCTGGTCAGGTAACCAGGATCTGCCCGCTGGTGGCTCGTCCACGCGGCCATGCTCGAACGTCACCCGGGCGGGGCGCGAGCGCGCACTGAATGCCAGAAATTACGGCATGTCGGTGCGCAGACCCTGACCCGCGCGCGCACCGACCTTGGGCCAGGGGACGGGGCGGGGGCGGGTGCGCACCTGCTGCGGCCACCAGAACCAACGGCCCAGCAGCGCCGCGATCGACGGCGTCATGAACGACCGGATCACCAGCGTGTCGAAGATCAACCCCATGCCGATCGTGGTGCCCACCTGACCGATGATCGTCAGGTCACTGACCGCCATCGTCATCATCGTCAGCGCGAACACCATGCCCGCGGCGGTGACCACCGACCCGCTACCACCCATGGTGCGGATCAGCCCGGTGTGCAACCCGGCATGCACCTCTTCCTTGAGCCGCGACACCACCAGCAGGTTGTAGTCCGCACCGACCGCCAGCAGGATGATCACCGCCATCGGCAACACCATCCAGTGCAGCTCGATGCCCACCAGGTGTTGCCACACGAGCACTGACAGCCCGAAGGATGCACCGAGGGACAGCACCACGGTCCCGACGATCACCGCCGCTGCCACGACGGCTCGGGTGAGCAGCAGCATGATCACGAAAATCAGTCCGATGGCAGCGATTCCGGCGATCAGAAGGTCATAGCGGGTGCCGTCGGCCATGTCCTTGAAGGTGGCCGCCGTGCCACCGAGATAGATCCTCGAACCCTCCAGCGGAGTGCCCTTGATCGCCTCCTTGGCCGCGGTCTCGATCGCGTCGATCTTGTCGATGCCGTCCGGCGACAACGGATCACCCTCGTGGGCGATGATGAAGCGCACCGCGTGCCCGTTGGGCGAGATGAACTGCTCGATGCCGCGCTGGAAGTCGGCGTTGTCGAACGCCTCCGGCGGCAGGTAGAACGTGTCGTCGTTCATCGCGTCGTTGAACGCGTCGCCCATCGCCGTCGCGTCGTCGCCCATGGCGGCCTGCTGCTCCTGCTGGCCACCCTGGGTCTGCTGCATCGTCAGCATCATGTCGCGCTGCGATTCCATCGATTCGATCTGCGACGGCATCAACTCGATCAGCTGCGGCATCAGCGACGCGAGCTTCTCGATCTCGGGCACCAGTTCCTGGACGTTGTCGGTCAACAGGTTGGTGCCGTCGATCAGGTCGAACACCGACCGGATCGACCAGCACACCGGGATGTTGTAGCAGTGCGGTTCCCAGTAGAAGTAGTTGCGGATCGGCCGCAGGAAGTCGTCCAGATCGGCGATGTGGTCACGCAACTGGGTGATGTCGTCGGCCATGGTCTTGGTCTTGGCCACCATGTTCTGGGTCACGTCGGACATCTGCGTCATCAGCGCCTGCATCCGCCCCATCGTGTCGATGGTGTTCTGCAGCGCCGCCGCCTGAACGGACATGTCGTCCATCCGGTCGAGCATGTACTTCTCGTTGAGTTTCTGCGTGTTGCCCTGCCGGCTCATGATGTACGGAATCGTGGTGCCGTCGATCGGGGTTCCGTCGGGCCGGGTGATGGTCTGCACCCGGCCGATGCCCTCCACCCCGAAGATCGCCTTGGCGATCTTGTCGATGACGATGAAGTCGGCCGGGTTGCGCAGATCCTGGTCCGACTCGACCATCAACACCTCGGGGTTGAGCCGGGCCGGGGAGAAGTGCCGCTCGGCCGCGGCGTATCCGACGTTGGACTCGATGTCGGCGGGCAGGTAGTTGCGGTCGTTGTAACTGGTTTGGTAGCCGGGCAGGGCCAGCAGCCCGATCAGCGACACGGCGATGCTGGCCACCAGGATGGCGCCGGGCCAGCGCACGGTGGCCGCGCCGACCTTGCGCCACCCGCGCACCCGCATGTCACGCTTGGGGTCGAGCAGACCGAAGCGGCTGGCCACCGTGACCACCGACGGTCCGAACGTCATCGCCACGAAGATCAGCACCAGCATGCCCAGCGCCAGCGGCACGCCCAACGTCTGGAAGTACGGCAGCCGGGTGAAGCTCAGGCAGAACGTCGCGCCGGCGATCGTCAGACCGGAGCCGACGATGACGTGCGCGGTGCCGCCGAACATCGTGTAGTACGCATCCTCGGGGCTCGCGCCCCGGCCCCGGGCCTCCTGATAGCGGCCGATGAGGAAGATCGCGTAGTCCACCGCGATCGCGATCGCGAGGGTGACCAACAGGCTGGTCGCGAACGTGGACAACCCGATGATCTCGTGGAAGCCCAGGAACGCCACCGCGCCGCGGACGGTCAGCAGGCTCAGCCCGACCATGACGAGGATCAGCAGCGTGGTGACGATCGAACGGAAGAACAGCACCAGCATGATCGTGATGACGAGGAACGTCAGCGCCTCGACCGTGCGCATGCTCTCGTGGCCCGCGTTCTCCTGTTCGGCGGCCAACGCGGACGCACCGGTGACGTAGGCGGCGACACCGTCGGGTGGCTGACTCTCGGCGACGATGTCCTGCACGGCGGCCACCGACTCGTTGGCCAGCGCCTCCCCCTGGTTGCCGGCGAGGTAGACCTGGAAATAGGTGGCCCGGCCGTCGGCGCTCTGGGCGCCCGAGGCGGTGAGTGGGTCACTCCACAGGTCCTGGATGTGCTCGACGTGCCGGGTGTCGGCCTCGAGCCGGTCGATCAGGTCGGCGTAGTACGCCCGGGTGTCGTCACCGAGAGGCTGGTCGCCCTCCAGCACGATCATCACCGAACTGTTGGACTCGTATTCCTCGAACACCTCGCCGATGCGCTGCATCGAGATGACGGCCGGCGCCTCGTCGGGACTCATCGACACCGAGCGCTGCTTGCCGACCTCTTCGAGTTGCGGCACCGAGATGTTCAGGAATGCCGCGACGGCGACCCAGATCAGGATGATCGGCAGCGAGGCCAGCCGGATGGCGCGCGCGATGCGGTAGAAGTGTGGCCGCTCGTGACCGGAAGGGGCTTCGGTCAGCGCAGTGCTCGGAGCCACCGAACTCCTTCCGAACCGAGGTGATCGTGACGGGCGCCTCGAAATGCGCTGCCTCGCCGGGCAATCAGTACGCGATGCCCGATCAGCAGGTTTACCCTATCCAAGCGGCTAACTTCAAACAAGCCGTTAGGTTAACTAGTGACCTGAGCAGGGATCCTCTCGCGATGTGAGCGGGGATACAGTTCGGCGTCCCGACGTCGATCGAGGAGGCACGGTGGCCAAACCGGTGGCGACGCGCGGTTTCGCGCGCGAACGCGTGCTCGACGCCGCCCTGGACCTGTTCGCCGCCCACGGCGTCAGCGGCACGTCGCTGCAGATGATCGCCGACCGGCTCGGGGTGACCAAGGCCGCGGTCTACTACCAGTTCCACTCCAAGGACGAGATCGCACTCGCCGTCGTCAAACCGGTGTACGACGACATCGAGCACCTGCTGAGGATCACCGAGACGCTGCCCACCGCCGAGGCCCGGCGCAGTGTGTCGATGAGCGGCATGGTCGAGCTGATCATCCGACACCGCCGGGTCTCCAGCGTGTTCTACGGCGACCCCACCGTGCACCACCTGCTGGAGACCAACGACGAGTACCGCCGCATCGGGGACCGGCTCGCCGACGTGCTGCTCGGCCCCGCCCCCGACAACGCAACACGGGTGGCGATCTCGATGCTCAGCGCCGGGGTGCACGGCTGCGTCAACGACCCGATGATCGCCGACCTCGACGACGCCGAACTGCAGAAGATCCTGCTCGACTCCACCAAGCGTTTCCTCGAGGTGTGCGTTCCGGCGCAGTAGCCGAGTCCGTTCAGCACGTGGCGAGGCATGGCCGCCCTGTTTCTAGGCTGAGGGCCGTCGGAGAGTGAGGAGTGGCCGATGGTGACGCTGGATCGTCTGGTGAACGTGCTGGGCGGCAGCGCGGTCCGGCTGCGGTTCTGTTCCATCTCCCGCGACACCCCACTCAGCAGCGTCGCGCTGCACGAATCGACGGCTGACCGCACAACCGTCACCGGCGATGTGCTCCTGGCCGTCGGCGCGGACTCGATCGCGCAGGCCGTGCGCTGGGCCGCGTCGGCGCAAGCCTCGGTGGTGTTGGTGCGGGGATGCGACCACGAACCAGAGGTCGACCCCGACGTTGCGATAGCGGTGCTGACGGTCGACCCCGCGGTGGCCTGGAGCGAACTGGCGGCAGTCGTCTACGGATTGGTCCTCGAAGGGCGCGAGACCGAGTCCGGCCGCGGCCCGACCGACCTGTTCGCCCTGGCCGACAGCCTCGCCGACGCCGTCGGGGCAGCAGTGACCATCGAGGATCGGCTGTCGCGGGTGCTGGCGTACTCCCGGCTGCACACCCACGCCGACCCCGCCCGCGTCGAGACCATCATGGGTCGACAGGCCCCTCAGCAGGTGCGCGCGCTACTCGAACAACGCGGCGTCTTCGCGCATCTGGCCCGATCCGACGACCCCCTCTACGTGTCCGGTGCGCCTGATCACGGCCTGTCCGGGCGGATGGTCGTTGCTGCCCGAGCGGGACGTCGTCTGCTCGGATCGGTGTGGGTGGCCACGCCGACGCCGCTGGACGAAACCCGTCGCGCTGCGCTGGCCGACGGCGCCAAGACCGTCGCACTTCACCTCCTGCGCTCCCGCGCCAGCGCCGACTTGGAACGTCAGGTCGAATCCGACCTGGTCATCCGGCTGCTCGAAGGCTCCGCCGACGCCGCCACCGCAGCGAGCCGGTTGGGTCTGCCGACCGACGGGCTTCGCGTGGTCGCCGTGCACGCGACGGTCGATGCCGATCGAGATGCCGCCCTGCTGTTGCTGTTCGAGCGGGCGACCTCCGGCTTCGGTTGGTCACGGCCAGGCCGCAGCGCGCTGTCCGGTAACGCCGTCTACACCGTGTTGCCCGCCGAGGACGCCGAGCCCGCCCGCAGGTGGGTCAACGGCTTACGAGCCGCCCTGGTCGACGGCGCGGTGGTGTCGGCGGGAATCAGCGGCGTCGCGTCGTCCACCGAACTGAGCGCAGCCCGGCCGGAGGCCGACGAGTGCCTGGCGTTGCACGAACTCCGGGCCGCGCGCGGTCCCGCGCCCGCCTACGACGAATCCTGGCAGGACATCCTGCTGCAACGGTTGCGCATCGCGGCCCGGTCCGGCCGTACCCCCAACCGCGGACCGGTCGCCGAACTGCGTCGCCACGACGCCGAGGCGAACACCCAGTACGTCGCCACCTTGCAGGCATGGCTGACGGCGATGGGCGACCTCGCCGATGCCGGGGCGCTGCTGGGCGTCCACGAGAACACAGTGCGCTATCGACTGCGGAAGATGGCCGACGTCGCGGCACTGGATCTGACGGATCCGCAGTGGCGCCTGGCCACGATGATCGAGCTGGCGGCCACCGAAGACCGCTGACCTGTCGCACTCCGACAAATCAACCCTTCGTGATTGTCGAGTGCGTGCAACCGCCTCGCGCGTCTCCCACCCCATTGTGGGTGTCAACGACAAACGAGTGGGGAGGTGCGTGATGGTCGGCGGCCAACGATTCGACGGCGGACCGCGCTCCGCGATCGTCATCGGAGCGGGGATCGTCGGGCTGTCCACGGCGTGGTTCCTGCAGGAACGCGGGGTGGACGTCACCGTCATCGACCGTTCCGGGGTCGCGGCGGGCGCCTCCTGGGGCAACGCCGGATGGGTGTCCCCCGCGCTGACGATCCCGCTCAACCAACCATCGGTGCTGCGCTACGCATTCACCGCTCTGCGCGACCCGAAGTCGCCTCTGCGTATTCCCCTGCGGGCCGACCCCGGACTGGCAGCGTTCCTGGTGAGGTTCGCCGCCAACTGCCGGTGGTCGTCCTGGCGCCGGGCGGTGCAGGCCAACGTTCCCCTCAACGAGGAGTGTCTGGAAGCCTATGACGTCCTCACCGCCAACGGGGTCGACGCACCAACCACCGATGCCCCGATCACAGCGGTGTTCCGGAGCCCGCGCCAAGCAGAACACCTGATGCACGAACTGCGCCAGATGCAGAGCGAGGGGCAACCGGTGACGGCGACGACCCTGTCCGGGGAAGAGCTGCGGACGCGTGTGCCGCTGGTGTCGCCGGCGATCACGGCCGGAGTCAGCATCGAGGGTCAACGTTTCATCGATCCGGGCCGGTTCGTCCACGCCCTCGCGTGTTCGGTGCAGGACCGGGGCGCCGAAATCCGGCGACTGGACATCCGCCGGCTGAGCACGTCGCGAGCAGGCGTCGAGGTGCGGTCGCCGGCCGCAGCGCCCGTGACCGCCGACGCCGTCGTCGTCGCCACCGGCGCCTGGTTACCCGAATTGATCAGCCCACCGGTGCGCGTCGCGGTGCGCGCGGGTCGCGGCTACTCGTTCACCGTCCCCGTCGAGCGAGCCATGCCGTGCCCGGTCTACCTGCCCGACATCCGCGTCGCCTGCACCCCCTACCAGGGCGCGATGCGGGTCGCGGGCACCATGGAGTTCCGCGGACCCGACGAGCCGTTGGCGCCCCGGCGAATCGGTGCGATCCTCGACTCCGCCGGACCGCTGCTGGACGGTGTGCGGTGGGACGAACGCAGCGACATCTGGGTCGGACCACGCCCGGTGACGCCCGACGGCCGGGCCCTGATCGGCGAGGTGTCGCGCGGCATCTTCGTCGCCGGCGGCCATGGCATGTGGGGACTGGCGCACGGACCCGTCACGGGACGGCTTCTGGCAGAACAGATCACGACCGGTAAACAACCCGTCGCGTTGCGCCCGTTCGATCCCCGGCGATAGCGCCAACACCGTTCCACGGGCCTGGTGAGGCCCCGCGAGTCGTCAGGGGCGGCGAGCACCCCGCCCCTGACGGCGACCCCCACCCGTGCCCGGGCACATCAACGAAACAGCAGGAGAACGAGCATGAGCACCCCAACCCGAGTGTGGATCTCCGAGTCGGCACACCAGCTTCTGCGCGACGAACTGACCGAACTACGCGCCTTGCTCGCGCGCGACATCGACGGCAGCACGGGCGACGAGGAGAACCTCGCCGCGATCCAGCGTGCGCGGCAGGTGCGGATACAGCAGATCCACGACCTGCTCGTCTATGCGGTGGTCGGCGAAGACCCACCCGACGACGGGATCGCCGAACCGGGCATGGTCCTGACGGTGCGCTACGACGAGGCCGGCGACACCGAGACGTTCCTTCTCGGCGTTCGGGGAACCGAGCACAACGGCATGGAGATCTATTCGCTGCAATCGCCGCTCGGTGCGGCGATCGCAGGCGCCCGGCCCGGCGAGCAGCGCGTCTACCGCACACCCGGCGGTTCGTCGATCTCCGTGACACTGCTCGCCGCGGTGCCCTACGGTCTCCATCGTCACTCTTGATCAATCGTGCTGCGCAACAGCGTAATCAGCTATCGAAGCGGACCCGTCCGCCCGCCGCCGCCATGGCCCGAGCCCGCCGCATCGCCGAGACCGGATCGGCGTAGAGCGCACTGAGGGACACCACGCCCGCGCCGGCTTCCTGAACCCGGTCGCCGAACACGGTGGCGCGGACCTGACCGCCCGAGACGGTCGACCGGCGCGCGAAGGCGTCCTGCACCTCGGCCATACCCTCGGGATAGCACGTGAAGGCCTGCCCGCCGACCACGACGCTGTCAGGGTTGAGCAGATCGGCCAGCAGCGCAACGGACTCCCCCAGGATTCGGGCCCTCTCGGTCAGCAACGCCGCCGCGCCCGTATCCCCGGCGCGCGCCGCCCGCGTCACCGCTGCCACGGAGGTCGCGCCTGGCACGATTCCCGCCGCCCGGGCCGCGCGCACCACGGCGTCGTCGCTGACGGCGTCTTCCAGTGTTGCGGGTTGACCATTGAGGTCGCGCTGCACCGGCAGCCCGGCGATGCTGCCCGGACCGCGCGCGGGCGTGTGCACCTTGCCCCCGATCGTCAGCGCGAAACCCACCGTCTCCCGGGCGTACACGTACAGCGTCGTCGCGGCCGGCGCGCCGCTCCGGGGCCACCCGAACACGAGCTCGGCGGCGGCCATCGCGTCGACGTGCGAGGCCACCGACACCCGCAGCCCCAGACGCTCGGCGATGACGGTGCCGACCGGGGCCGCTCGCCAGCCCAGGCGCGGGTGGGTGACCGAACCCGTGGCACTGTCCACGGTTCCGCCGACGGCGACACCCACCCAGAGCACCTGGCGTGTGCGCCAACGCTGCAGATAACGCCGCGCAGTGTCAGCCAGGGCGGGCAATGCTGCCGCGGGATCGTTTTGCGGAGTGGGTGTTTCGACGGCGTCGAGGGTGTGGCCCCGGATGTCGGTCGCCACGATGCTGATGCTCCGGGCGCCGATGTGCAGGCCCAGCGTCAGAAACGGCCGGTGGTTGAGCTCGACCGGGACCCGGGGTCGCCCGACGGCGCCGCTCGCCGCGAGGTCGGGGCGTTCCTGCAGCAATCCGGCGTCGATGAGGGTGCCGACCTGCCGGTTGACCGTCGCGGCGCTCAGCGACGTCACCTTCACGATCACGTCCCGGGTGATGGGGCCGCGCCTGCGGATCACAGCCAGCACCGCCGCTGCGGCCGTGTCTGCGATACCCAGCCTCGGCGCCACCACCAGCGGTGCGGCGGGGGCGGTGATGACGGTGGTGGTGGAAAGCATGGGGAATCCTCAGGAGTCGGGGGCGGTGGCCGAAGCCGCGCCGACTCAGGGGATACCGAAGCGTCCGGTCGGGTCAGTCGCGGCGCGATGCGCGACGACAACACTCGCGGCCGAGGGCGGCCAACGGTGATCCGAGGACGTACATGACGGGGAATCTAGCAGGTTCGGGGTCGTCGTGCGCACGAGGACAATTCGCTCACCGCGATTTCAAATGCTGACTTCTGCCGTCCCGACGTGGACCCTGTGCGGACCGAGACGGACACCGCAGCGGAAACCGTCGGCACAAGAACAGGATTCTGATGAGGCAACTGCTCCTCCTCGCGCTCGTAGGCCTGGGCGCCCAACTCGTCGACGGCAGCCTCGGCATGGCCTACGGCGTCACGTCGACGACCTTGCTGCTGGCCATCGGCACCAACCCGGCCGCGGCGTCGGCGACCGTCCATCTGGCGGAGATCGGGACCACGCTGATGTCCGGGGCCGCGCACTGGAAGTTCGGCAACGTCGACTGGGCGGTGGTGGCCAAGATCGGTGTCCCGGGGGCCGTCGGCGCGTTCCTCGGCGCGACGTTCCTGTCGAACCTGTCGACCGAGGTCGCCGCGCCGCTGATGGCGATCGTGCTGCTGTCGCTCGGGGTGTACGTGCTGGCCCGGTTCACAGCGCTGGGCTTACCCACGAATCGTCTCGGAACCCCCTTGCGCAAGCGCTTTCTCGGACCGCTCGGCCTGGTCGCCGGTTTCGTCGACGCCACCGGTGGCGGCGGATGGGGTCCGGTCGGCACCCCCGCCATCCTCGCCAGCGGACGTCTGGAGCCGCGCAAGACGATCGGTTCGATCGACACCAGCGAGTTTCTCGTGGCGGTGGCCGCCAGTGTCGGGTTCGTCCTCGGCATCGGTTCGGCGGGGGTGAATTATGCGTGGGTCGCGGCGCTTCTCATCGGCGGGGTCATCGCAGCACCCGTCGCGGCGTGGCTGGTGCGCCACATTCCACCCCGCGTGCTGGGCGCCGCGGTGGGCGGATTGATCGTGCTGACCAACACCCGCACGCTGTTGCGCAGCGACTGGATCGACGCACCCGACGGCATCCGCGCCGTGTTCTATGCGGCGATCTCGGTGATCTGGGCCGGCGCGGTGGCGTACTCGTTCTCGCAGCATCGCCGCCACCGTGACGACGAACGAGGGCTCGTCGCGGCCCAGGTGACGGCCCGCACGTCGGCGGACGCCCCACGGCGCGATTTCGGCGCGACCGACTCCTAGCCCGCCCTATCATCGTCCTGCCCGCCGCCTTCCCCGACTCCTCGAGGAGACACCCATGTCCGTGACCGACGAGTACCTCGCCAACAACCGTGCCTACGCCGAAGGCTTCGCTGGCCCGCTGCCGCTGCCGCCGAGCCGGCATGTGGCAGTGGTCGCGTGCATGGATGCACGGCTGGATGTCTACCGCGCGCTTGGGTTGAAAGACGGTGAGGCCCATGTCATCCGCAACGCCGGCGGGGTCATCACCGACGACGAGATCCGTTCGTTGGCGATCAGCCAGCGGCTGCTGGGCACCCGCGAGATCATCCTCATCCATCACACCGACTGCGGCATGCTGACATTCACCGACGACGACTTCAAGCGCGGGATCCAGGAGGAGGTCGGCATCAAGCCTGCGTGGTCGGCGGAGTCGTTCGATGATCTCGAGCAGGACGTGCGGCAGTCGCTGCGCCGGATCGAAGCCAGCCCGTTCGTGACGCTGCACCATTCGCTGCGCGGATTCGTCTTCGACGTGGCCACCGGACTGCTCGAGGAGGTGGTGTGACGGCGCGCTGAATGCCAGGATTGGCGGCGCGCCGCTGTGCGGACCCGCGCGGGCGTCAGAGCAGGGCGTTGTCGATCAGGTTGACCAGCAGGCGAACCCCGACACCGAGGGCGCGCTCGTCGAGGTCGAACGTCGGCTGATGCAGATCGAGCTGCGGGCCGTGTCCGCTCCACGTCCCCAGGCGGGCCATCGCTCCGGGCACCTCCTCCAGGTACCACGAGAAATCCTCACCACCGCCGGACTGCAGGGTGTCGGCCAACACCTCGGGGCCGATCGCCTCGACGGCATGGGTGATGATGCGCGTGGACACCTCTTCGTTGACCACCGGCGGCACGCCGCGCTTGTACTGCAGCACGTGTTCGACGCCCAGCGGCGCCAGCAGCGACGAAATCGCTTCGCGCACAATATCTTCCAGCGTCAGCCAGGTCTCGCGGCTGGCGGTGCGCAACGTCCCGGCCAGTGTGCCGATCTGGGGAATCGCGTTGGCGGCCACCCCGGCGTTGACCGCGCCCCACACCATCACCGTGGAGTGCCGAGGATCGATGCGCCGTGACAGCACCCCGGGCACACCGGTGATCAGCGTGCCCAACCCGTAGACCAGATCCGACGTCAGATGCGGACGGGAGGTGTGCCCACCCGGGGACCGCAGAGTCACCTCGATGTGATCGGCGGCCGACGTGATCGGGCCGGCCTTGACCGCGACCCGGCCGACCGCGAGATGCGGATCGCAGTGCAGCGCGAAGATCCGCGACACCCCGGTCAACGCGCCCGCGGCGATCGCGTCGATCGCGCCGCCGGGCATCAACTCCTCGGCCGCCTGGAAGATCAGCCGGACGCCCACCGGCAGCTCGGGCGCCGAGGCCAGCGCCATCGCCGCCCCCAGCAACACCGCGGTGTGCGCGTCGTGCCCGCAGGCGTGGGCGACGCCCGGCACCAGCGACGCATAGGGCGCACCGGTGCGCTCGTCGAGCGGCAGCGCGTCCATGTCCGCACGCAACGCCACCCGCGGTCCGTCGTCGGGCCCGAAATCGCACAGCAGACCTGTGCCGCCGGGCAGCACCTTGGGGTTCAGGCCCGCGTCGGCCAGCTGCGCCGCAACGAACTGCGTGGTGGCGAACTCCTGGCGGCCCAGCTCGGGATGCTGGTGCAGATGGCGGCGCCACCCCACCAGGTCGTCGTAGTGGGCAGACAGCCAGCGCGCGGCGGCGTGCTGCAACGCGCTCATGACGTCCGCCTCCTCTGCAGCTCCAGCACGCGCTCGCGCTCGGCGCTGTTCTCGGCCAGCGCCACCACGGTGCGCGCCAGCATGATCGAACCCTCCACGACGGCCTTGTCGGCACTCGGGCCGACAGCCGCCGCCGCGAACCCCGGCTGGTGCACCGAGGCCCCGTTGGCGTCGATGCCGACAATCGGATGGATGCCGGGCATGACCTGAGTGACGTTACCCATGTCGGTGCTGCCCAGTGGAAGCGCCACCTCCAGCTCGTGCCCCACCGGGCTGCGCCCCACCCGCTGCATCTCGGCGCGGAAGGTCTCGGCAAGCCAGCCGTCCGGGGTGAGCTCCAGATACGGCGGCTCGGTCGCGGCGATGTCGTAGTCGCAGCCGGTGCCCACCGCGCCGGCCAGGAAGCAGTCGGCCATCCGGGCTTCCAGCGCGGCCAGGCCGGCGGCGTCATCGGCGCGCATCGTGTACTGCATCTCGGCGTGCGCTGGGATGACGTTGCTGGCCTGCCCGCCGTCGGTGACGATGCCGTGCACCATCTGCCCAGGCGCCAGTTGTTGGCGCAGCAGGCCGATCGCGACCTGCGCCACCGTCACCGCGTCCGCGGCGTTGATGCCCAGGTGCGGGGCGACCGCGGCGTGCGACTCACGACCCACATAGCTGACCGCCACCTGGGACAGCGCCAGCGACCGGGCCGCGGCGATGTCGAGCGGGCCGGGATGCAGCATCACCGTGGCGGCGATGTCGTCGAACAACCCCGCCTCGAGCATCAGCACTTTCCCGCCGCCGGCTTCCTCGGCCGGGGTGCCCAGCAGCACCACGGTCAGGTCGAGGTCCTCGGCGACCTCAGCCAGCGCCAGCGCGGTGCCGACCGCCGACGCGGCGATGATGTTGTGCCCGCACGCGTGGCCGATACCGGGCAGCGCGTCGTACTCGGCGCACACCCCCACCACCAGCGACCCGCTGCCGTACACGGCGCGGAACGCGGTGTCCAGACCGCCGGCAGGCCTGGTGACGTCGAAACCGCGCTCGGCGGCCAGCGCCTGGGTCTTGGCGCAGCTGCGGTGCTCCGCGAACGCCAGTTCCGGCTCTGCGTGGATGTCGTGGGACAGCTCGATCAGGTCGCCGCGCCGCCGGATCACGACGTCCTCGACACATGTCGACGCGGCGGCGGTAGGCATGCAGGCAGTATCTCACTGCTCTCCGCACCGGCCGAGCGGGTCGAAGCCGGCCCGTTAGGCTGCGGAACGTGTCAGAGCCCGCCGACCCGTATGCCTTGGCCCGCCGGGCTGCCGACGTGGTCGCCGAACGCACCGGAGTCGACGCCCACGATGTGGCTGTCGTGCTCGGCTCGGGGTGGGCACCGGCGGCGGCCCGCTTGGGGGATCCCACCGCGGCGGTGCCGATGGCCGAGCTGCCCGGCTTCACCCCGCCCAGTGCCGAGGGCCACGGCGGGCAGGTGCTCTCGCTGCGCATCGGGCCGCACCGGGTGTTGGTGCTGCTCGGGCGCATCCACGCCTACGAGGGGCATGACCTGCGCCATGTCGTGCATCCGGTGCGCACCGCGGCCGCAGCCGGCGTGCGCACCGTGGTGCTCACCAACGCCGCGGGCGGGCTGCGCGAGGACTTCGCCGTCGGACAGCCGGTGCTGATCAGCGACCACCTGAACCTCACATCACGCTCTCCACTGGTCGGAGCCCGGTTCGTCGACCTGGTGGATGCCTACTCCCCCGCGCTGCGGGCGCTGGCCCGCGACATCGACCCGAGTCTGGCCGAGGGGGTGTACGCGGGGTTGTCCGGCCCGCAGTACGAGACGCCCGCCGAGATCCGCATGTTGCGCACGCTGGGCGCCGATCTGGTGGGCATGTCGACGGTGCACGAGACCATCGCCGCGCGTGAAGCCGGCGCCGACGTGCTGGGGGTGTCGCTGGTGACCAACCTGGCCGCCGGCATGACCGGACAGCCGCTCAGCCACGACGAGGTGCTGGCCGCGGGTCGTCAGTCGGCGACGCGGATGGGGTCCTTGCTGGCGTCGGTGATCGCCCGGCTCTGACGGCCGAACCGGGCCCCGGCCCACACCACCGCTCGGGCCAGCAGCGGGGCCGCGAACAGCATCAGCAGGATGCGCACCACCTGCGCGGCGATGATGAACGTGACGTTGGACCCCGTCTCCACCGCCGTGGCCAGCACCGCGTACACCCCGCCCGGGCTGGTCGCGAGGTACCCCTCGAGCAGCGTCAGGTCGGCCACCCGACTGAGCAGCACGCCCAGCCCGGCGGTCGCGACACCGAGCAGGACGATCAACGCCACCGCGGCCGGCAGGAGCCGGCCGACCGCGCGCAGCGACTCCCGGGTGAACGCCAGACCGGCCTGCCAGCCGATGAGCGCGTAGCCGGCCTGCACCAGCACCACCGGCACCGACAGCCCGTACGACAGGCCGCTGATCTCCAGCGCGACCGTCAGCGCGAGCGGGCCGAGCAGGCCGGCTCCGGGCAGTCGGATGAGCCGCCCGAACGTGGAGCCCACCAGCACCAGCGCGACGAGCATGCCCACGCTGAGGTACCACGGCGCGGTCGGGTCCTGTCCGGGATCAGCGGCAGGCGGCCGGGATCGGTCGGCGTGGTAGATCAGCGTGACGACCACCGGCATCGACGCGGTGATCAGCCCCACCCGCAGGTACTGCAGCACAGCGACCACCCGGTCGTCGCCGCCGAGCTCGCGGGCGATCGCCACCAGTCCCGAAGCGCCACCGGCCACCAGCGACAGCGATCCGGTCAACGGGGTGACGTCGCGGCGCACGCCGAGCAGCGCCCCGGCGGCGACGCTGAGCAGCAGCGTCGAGACCCCGATGCCCAGCACGATCGCCCAGTCGTCGCCGAGCGCGGCCAGCGCGTCGTCCTGCACCATCGTGCCGATGTAGACGCCCAGGGTGCCCTGCGCGGCCAGCCCCAGCGGACGCGGAACCCTCGCGGGCCCCCACGACAGCAGCGCCAGCGCGATACCCACCACCAGGGCCGCGAACAGCGCCGCCGAGGGCACCCCCACCATCGTCAGCGGAAAGGTCACCCCGGCGGTCACCGCCAGCAGCACCGACCACCGGAGTAGCTCGCGCGTCCACCTCATCGTGATGACAAGTATGCTCTTGGCGATTCATGATCACAACGCGCCGAGATCAGCGGTGACACTGCAGCTTTACCAAGGTATAACTTGGTAATGATTGAGGACGCGGTCGTTGCTGACGCTGCCCGTCCCGCGGCCACCGAACTGCGGGAGTCGATGATGGCGGTGACCCGCCAAATGCGCCGGCACCGCCCCGACAACGGCCTGACCCTGAGTCAGATGCAGCTGCTCGGCGAGATCAACCGAGCAGGGGTCACCACCCCCGCCGAGCTCGGTGCCCGCATGCATGTGCGGGTCCAATCGCTGACCGACTCGCTCAACGAACTGGAGACGCGACAGCTGATCGGGCGCCGCCCCGACGCCTCCGACCGGCGCCGCCAGCTCGTCGAACTCACCCCCGACGGCGAGGCACTGCTGGCCGCCGACCGTGCCGAACGCGACGACTGGCTGCACCGGCGCATGCAGGAGACGTTGTCGCCGCTGGAGTTCGACCTGCTGATGCTGGTGGCTCCGATCCTGCGCAAGCTCGCCGACTCGGCGGATTCGGCGCGATAGGCGACACACGATGTCGCCCGGCGCGCCCGATTCGTGGTGAGGTGGCTCCATGACGCCCTGGCCACCGACCGTGCAGGAGTGGCTCGCCCACGATCCCGACCCCGGCTCGGCGGCCGAACTCGCGGCGTGCAGTGCCGATGAACTGCGCGAGCGCTTCGCGCACAGCCTGACGTTCGGCACCGCCGGGCTGCGCGGGCCCCTGCGCGCCGGACCGAACGGGATGAACCTGGCCGTCGTGCTGCGCACCACCTGGGGCGTGACCGTGGTGCTGGCCGAGCGGGGTCTGGGCGGCGGGGGCGTCGTCGTCGGCTACGACGCCCGCCACCGCTCCGCCGAGTTCGGCCGCGCTGCCGCTGAAGTGTTTGCCGCTCAGGGTTTCTCCGTCACGCTGATGCCCGGACCGGTCCCCACTCCGGTGGTGGCGTTCGCGGTGCGGCGTACTGGCGCGGTGGCCGGGGTGCAGATCACCGCCTCGCACAACCCGCCCACCGACAACGGGTACAAGGTCTACCTCGACGGCGGACTGCAGATCGTCTCCCCCACCGACCGGGACATCGAGCAGGCGATCGCGTCGGCGCCACCCGCCGACCAGATTCCCCGCACCGCCGTCCACGACTCCGATGCAGATCTGCTGCGCGAGTACGTCGAGCGGGCCGCCACCGTGCGCCGCGGCGCCGGTTCGGTGCGGGTGGCGCTGACCCCGATGCACGGCGTCGGCGGTGAATTCGCCCTCGATGCGCTGGCATTGGCCGGGATCGCCGACGTCCACGTGGTGACCGGCCAGTTCGCGCCCGACCCGGACTTCCCCACGGTGGCGTTTCCGAATCCCGAGGAGCCCGGAGCCGTGGACGCGCTACTGACCCTGGCCGCCGACGTCGACGCGGAGGTGGCGATCGCTCTGGACCCCGACGCCGACCGCTGCGCGATCGGGATACCGACCCCGGACGGTTGGCGGATGCTGTCGGGAGACGAAACCGGTTGGCTGCTCGGCGACTACGTGCTGTCGACGAGTAGTGACCCAGCGTCAGCGGTGGTGGCCAGCACGGTGGTGTCCTCCCGCATGCTGGCCGCAATCGCCGCCTCGTACGGCGCGCGCCACGTCGAGACACTGACCGGGTTCAAATGGCTGGCCCGCGCCGACGACGACGTTCCCGGCACGCTGCGTTACGCCTACGAAGAGGCGATCGGGCACTGTGTCGACCCGGAAGCGGTGCGGGACAAGGACGGCATCAGCGCCGCTGTGCTGGCCTGTGACATGGTGGCCGCGCTGCGGGCGCAGGGGCTTTCGGTGCTCGACGCGCTCGATGCCCTGGCCCGGCGGCACGGCGTGCACACCACCGCCGCCCTCACCCGCCGCGTCGACTCCCCACGGGAGGCGGCCGAGATCATGGCCCGACTGCGCAATCACCCGCCGGCGGCACTGGTGGGGTTCGACCTCACCGTCACCGACCTGCAACCCCGCACCGACGCGCTGGTGTTCACCGCAGGCGATGACACCGCGACGGTGCGGGTGGTGGTGCGTCCGTCGGGAACCGAACCGAAACTCAAGTGCTACCTCGAAATCCGTTGCGAAGACGCGCTGATCACTGCCCGCGCAAGGGCCGCCGAACTGCAGCACGCCGCCGTCGAGGCCGTGCGCGATTGGGGTCAGCGCGGCCCGAATTGACGATCCCCGGCGTCACCCAGACCCGGCACGATGTAGGCGATGTCGTTGAGGCCCGAATCGATCGTCGCTGTGAACAGCCGGATCTCCGGGGCCGCTTTCTCCAGCGCGGCAATCCCTTCTGGTGCCACCACCACACAGATCGCGGTGATGTCGACGGCGTCGCGGGCGTGGAGCAACTCCAGCGTGTGCACCATCGACCCGCCGGTGGCCAACATCGGGTCGAGCACGATGACCGGCTGGGTGCTCAGGTCGTCGGGCAGCGACTCGAGGTAGGGCATCGGCTGGTGGGTGTCCTCGTTGCGGGCGATCCCGACGAAGCCGACCCGCGCCTCCGGGATGAGCGCGTGCGCCTGGTCGACCATGCCCAGCCCGGCACGCAGCACCGGCACGAGCAGAGGCGGGTTGGCCAACCGGGCGCCGGCGGTCTCGACCAGTGGAGTGCGCACCGCCACGGTGTCGGTGACGAGTTCACGCGTGGCCTCGTAGACCAGCATCAGCGTCAGGTCGCGAAGCGCCGCGCGGAACGCAGCGTTGTCGGTGCGCTCGTCACGCAGGGTGGTCAGCCGCGCCGCGGCCAGCGGGTGGTCGACAACGCGCACATCCATGAATTCGCACCTTAACGGGAACCGACCGCGGTTTCGCGGCGTCGTATCCATATGCACGCGCGTCTGACCGCAGACACCGACCTCATCCGCACCTACGGTTCGGCCTCCGCCGGGCACGCCGCCGACCTGCAGGCCCTCGCCGCCCGGCTGGCCACGGTCGGCACCGATGCGGCGCTGTTCGGCCCGGTGGGCGCGGCATTCCTGGCAAGGCTGAACCGCGCCGTCGCCCGGGAGACCGACACCCTGGCCGGCGTCTGCGCATCGCTGTCCGGGACGCACCGGGCCGCTCACCAGGCGGCGGCGGACTACCGCCGCGCTGACGGAGACGCGGGTGCACGACTGCTCGGCGGGTGGTGATGCCCGGCGCGCTGACCGCGGTGCTGGCCGAACCGATCCGACGCCTGCAGGCGCTGGTCGGCCCGGCCTGGTCCCCCGGACCCGGCGGCGACCCGTCCGCGGCACTGTTCGACGCGCGGGACGTCCTGAGCGAGACGGCCGCAGCGGCCGCCCGGGCCTGGCGGGCCACCGGCGCGGGATGGCACGGGTCAGGCGCCGACGCGGCCGCCGAGTACGCCGCTGCGACGACCACGGCCATCGACGAAGCGGCCGAACGCACCGGCAGCATGGGCGTCGTCGCCGGGCAGGCCGCCGACGCTGTGGCGCACGCGCGGCGCCGACTGCAACAGATCCTCGACGATTTCGAGGCCGTCGCGAGCGCGCTGGAACCGCGGCTGGACTCGCCGGGTGTCGCGCAGGAGCTGCTCGCCGAGGCGCGGGAGGCGCTGCATCAGGCCATCACCGTGGTCGAGGAACTCCTCGGCGAGCTCGACCGGCATGCTGCGGCGCTGGACGCCCCCGCTGCGGTCACCACACCGACCGTACCTACCGCGTCGGGCGCCGGCGGCTGGGGTGCTGAGACACCGGGAGGCTGGGGCGGTGGCGCCCCCGCGGGCGCATCCTATGGCGGCCCCGGCGCCTCTGGCGGTGGCGCCGGCGCCTCTGGCGGTGGCGCCGGCGAGTGGGCGGCATTCACCCACGGGGCGGACACCCCGGACGCGGCGAGCTTCGGCGAAGGCGTCGAGATCCGGCTGCCCGACGGCAGCGTGGTGCTGGCGCCCAACGCCGCGGCCGCCGCCGCCGTCCGCCACGCGCTCACCCAGCTCGGGGTGCCCTACCAGTGGGGCGGGACCACCCCGGGTGTGGGCCTGGATTGCAGCGGGCTGACGCAGTGGGCATACCGCGAGGCCGGGTTGACCATTCCGCGGCTGGCGCAGGAACAGGACATCGGTGCCGCAGTCGCACCCGGCGAGCTGCGGCCCGGCGACCTCGCCGTGTGGGACGGGCACGTCGCGATGGTCGTGGGAAACAACATGATGATCGAGGCGGGCGACCCAGTGAAGCTCTCCCCGATCCGGACCAGCAACGCGGGTCAGGGCTTCCAAGGCTTCTGGCGGCCGACGGCCTGAAAACGCTTAGCAAATCCCGCAGCAACCCTCAGGCTGACCTCAGCCATCGCCGGTGCCGCGCGGCTAATTTCCCTGCGTGGGGTGGAGAACGAAGGTGTGGATCGGTGCGGCCGGCGTGTTCCTGGTCATCTCGATGGGGGTCCTCGGCGGATGGGCCTATCTGGAACTCCGCGACCTGGAGCGAAGCCGGATCATCGACTGCTTCCGGATCAAGACGATGGAGGAAGACGTCGTCCCGGACCGGCGGATCCTCGATGACGATGCCGGTCAGTGCGCCAGGGGGGTCGGCACCCGATGATCGCACCCGCCGATACCGCCCTAACGGGTTCCCGGCGCCCCTCCGACAAATGCCGGATAGCGACTCGACGATTCGTCGATCGTCGCCGCGCGGCTTCCCGCGCCGCGCCATCAGCCCCGGCAGGTGCCACGCCAAACACCTGAGGCGTCGTCACCCCAGCACGGGCAGCCGCCGCCTGCGCGCCAGCTCGACCAGGGCGTGCTGCATCACCGCACGCACGTGCGCGTCGACCCTACGCACATCGGGCTCGTCACCGAACTCGGCGGCGATGTCGATCGGCGGCAGCACCTGCGTGACGATTTTCGTGGGCAGCGGCATGTTGAGCGGCAACACCACGCTGAGCCCGAACGGGAAGCCGATGGTGACCGGAAGAATGTTGGTCCGAAACAGGTGGCGCTCCAGAGCCGTCAGACGCAGCGCACGCGCGAGCCGCCTGCCCCTGGTCAGGTAGAACTGGTTCTCCTGTCCCCCGATGGACACGGCGGGCACGATAGGCACACCGGCCTCGATCGCCGTGGTGACGTAGCCGGTTCGTCCGCCGAAGTCGACGACGTACTCCTTGCTGGTCGGGCGGTAGACGTCGTAGTCACCGCCGGGAAAGACCAGCACTGGAGAACTAGTGGCCAGCGCCGCCTCCGCATTCTCGGGGGTGGCGCGGATGACGCCGGTGCGCTCGAAGAAGTCGGCCACCGGTCCGCGAAAGAAGTTGTCGTGGGCGAGCACATAGAGCGGCCGGTCGTATCCGAATTCCCGGTAGTAGTCGACCGCGACCACCGAGTGGTCGAAGGTGACCAATCCGCCGGAGTGGTTTGACACCATCAGCGATGCGCCGGGTGGGATGTTCTCCAAACCCGTTACCTGAGAACGGAAATAGGACTTCACGATAAGGCGGGTCAGGTCGACGACCCGCCGCGTGAGCCCCGGGTCCCACTTCTCGACAACCGAGCACTTCTCGCCGGGCACGCTAGCCGCCGTAGTAGCCGAGCCGCAGCAGGGTCGTGATCTCCTCCACCAGCGGCATGCGGGGATTGGTTCGGTTGCTGAGGTCCTCGAACGCGGTCATCGCGAGTTCGGGAAGTGCGGCGAGAAACGCGTCCTCGGGCACACCGAACTCCTGCAGCGAGCGCGGCATGTCGAGCCGGTCGAGCAGTTCCTCGACGGCGCCGAAGAGCCGCTGCCGACAGTCCTCGGGTTCGTGGCCGCCGAAGACCAACTGGCCGATCTGCGCGTACTTCTCCGGGACGATGTACGCCGAGTAACCGGGCGCGGGCATGAACTTGCTGGGCAGGCCTGAGTTGTACCGCATCACATGCGGCAGGAAGATGCCGTTCGCCCGGCCGTGTGCGACACCGAATTTCGCCCCGACGGCATGCGCCAACGCATGGTTGGTGCCGACGAATGCGTTCGAGAACGCCAGGCCCGCAAGTGTTGCGGCGTTCGACATGTCGGTGCGTGCAGACAGGTCGGCGGGATCGTCGTAGGCCCGTGGCAGCGCGCTGAAGATCAGGCGTACTGCCTGGGCGCACAGCGCGTCGGTGTAGGACGAGGCGAAGATCGAGATCACCGCTTCCAGCGCGTGGGTCAACGCATCGACGCCCGTGTCGGCGGTCAACGTGGGCGGCATCGACGACGTCAGGACGGGATCGACGATGGCCAGATCCGGCACCAGGCTGTAGTCGACCAGCGTCTCCTTACGGCCAGCCACGGTCAGCACCGCCGCTGGTGAGACCTCTGAGCCGGTGCCCGAAGTCGTCGGGATGGCCACCAGTTGGATCCGGTGCCGGTCGGTCGGGAACTCCGCCACACGCTTGCGTGGATCGAGGAACGGCATCGTCAGCTCGGTCAGGTTCATCTCGGGATGCTCGTAGAACAACCGCATCGCCTTGGCCGCATCCAGCACCGATCCGCCGCCCACGGCGATCACCACGTCCGGCTCGGCGCGCTGCAACAGGGCAACGCCGCGGCGGATCAACGCCTCGTCCGGCTCCGGGGTCACCTCGCTGAACACCTGCACGTGGTGGGTGCACAGCCTGCCGCGCAGCTGGTCCACCACGCCGCGCTCCTCGGTCAGCGCGTCGGTGACCACCACGACTGTCTCGCAGTCGAGTTCGCGCAGGTTGTCCAGAGCGCCCTCGTTGAAGTACGTGTTGGACGGCACCCGGAACCATTGGGGAGGGGTCCGCCGGTGCGCCACGGTCTTGATGTTGAGCAGTTGGCGGTAGTTGACGTTCTCGGTGGTGCTCGAGCCGCCCCAGGTGCCGCAGCCCAGCGAGAAGGTCGGCGTCAGGTTGTTGTAGATGCCGCCGAGGGCCCCGACCGCTGTGGGCGCGTTGACCAGAATGCGTCCGGTGCGTACCGCCAGTCCGTACCTGTCGATGACGTCGTCGTCGTTGGCGTAGATCGCCGACGTGTGGCCCAATCCACCGTGTTCGGTGACCAAAACGGCGGCGTCGATGCCGTGCTGGACGCTACGAGCGCGCACCACACCGAGCACGGGCATCAACTTCTCGGCCACCAGCGGGTGCGCGGCCAGCTCGTCGAGATCCGACGGAAGCGGCGCCAACAGGATCTTGACCGTCGGTGGCACGGAGAAGCCCGCGCGGGCGGCCAACTCGGACGCCTTCTGCCCCACCGCGTCCAATGAGATCTTGTCGCCGCACCCGAAGGCGAACTGCGTGATCTTGGCAGCCTCGTCGTCGGTGAGCAGGCGGGCGCCCATCCGCTCGAACTCGGCGATCATCTCCTCGTAGATGGCGTCGTCGATGATGCATGTCTGCTCGGCCGGGCAGATGACCGACGAGTCAAAGGTTTTCGAGATCAGGATGTCGACGACGGCGCCCTTGACGTCCGCGGTGTGGTGGATGTAGATCGGGGCGTTGCCCGGTCCGACGCTGACGCCGGGTTTTCCGGACGCGTTGGCCAGCGCGACGATCTTCGGCCCGCCGGTGACCCAGACGAAATCGACCTTCGGGTGCTTGAACAGATGGTGCGTCACCTCGTGCGCTGCATCCGGGATGACCTGCAGCGCCCCGGGCGGCATCCCGGCGGCTTCGGCCGCGTCGCGCAGGATCTCGACGCTGCGTTCACAGCAGCGCACCGCGTAGGGCGACGGACGGAAGAGCACCGCGTTGCGGGTCTTCGCCGCGACGATCGCCTTGAACAGCACCGTCGACGTCGGGTTGGTCACCGGGGTGATCGCCAGCACCACGCCGATGGGTTCGGCGACGTAGCGGATGTTGTTCTCGACATCGGTGTCGATGACGCCGACCGACTTCTTTCCCCGCAGGTAGTCGTGCAGGAACTCGGTCGCCACGTAGTTCTTGACGACCTTGTCTTCGAAGACACCGAACCCGGTCTCCTCGATTGCCACCGCGGCCAGCTCGGCGGCGGCCCGCAGCCCGGCGCGCACCATCGCCTCGACGATCGCGTCGACCTGCTCCTGGTCGAGCTTGCGAAACTCGCGTGCCGCGTCGGCCGCCACCTCGACGATGGCGTCGACCTCGGCCGTCCGCTGCGGATCCGGGCCGGGTTGGGTCATCACCTGAGTGGCCGTCAGCTCGATAGATGACACGTGCACCTCCGTTGGTGACTGCCGCCCGCGCGGAGCGGCCTGCACACATGCTGGTGCGTGCGGCACGCCCACCTCCAGAGGAGAAAGTCCCGAGACGCCGCGGACAGGGCGTCTGTGAGATCGGCCTAGGGCGACGTTCAGCGCGGCACCTGGAGCCCAAAGACCCTTTCCCCCCAGATCGCACCGGCGGATTCTCGATCCATCCACTCAATCGAACCCAGGAGCGGGCCATGACGGAAACCACCAAGAGCGACAGCACCGCAAACACCGTCCACACCGTGGTCGAGCGCGCGGCCGGCTTGTCCGACGACGTGCTGAAGTCGGTGGAGGCCGGCCAGCGCTCGGCGATCGAGGCCGTGCGCAAGTTCGCCGACACCGTCGACGACGTACTTCCCGCTCAAGACGACGAGCACCGGAGCCGGCGGGAAACGGTGATCGACGCGGCCCTGGACATGGCCGACCGACTCGTCACCACGCAGTACGAGTTCCTGCGCAGCGTCGTGCACAGCGCCGACCGGACACTGCGCGCACCCGACGATTCGGCAAAATAGCCGGGCTCGAGGTGACGCCGCCGTGCAGGGCTACTCGTCGGTCGGCGACATCGGTATCGAAGCGTTGACCGGGTTCTCTCGGCGTTCGTCAACGTCCGCATCGCGGCCCGGTGATCGCCGGCATCGCCCTGGCCGGCGCCATCGTGACCATCCCGCTGTACTCGCTGGCGACCCTTGCGTCGTTCTTCGCGGCTCGACTCACCACGGCCTGCCTCAGCGGGCAGTCAAGTGGCCTCTTCGACCACTCCTTCACCACCTTCTTGCTGCCGACGTATCTGCTGTGGTCGTTCCTGCAGGCCATCGCCGTGGCGATCGCGGTGATGCTGGTGCACAACTAGTACGGGTACAACGCGAAGGGCCGCCCGGTCGGTGTGGGAGTCGCCACCGGCGACCCGGTGCGCACGTCGTTGCTGGTCGTCGTCGTGATCACGTTGGTCATCTCTCGCCGTCTACGGCGCGTCCGGCAAGTTCACCCTGTCCGGCCAGCGGGCATCCCGAAAAACGAAGGAAGGATTTCCCCATGACCGATCGCAACGAATTGGCGGTCCTGGCCGAGGAGGCCGCCGAGGCCCTCCTGCGGGCGATAACGACTGCGGCGCCCAAGAGTGCGTCGACCGACGGAGTCCTGCACTTGGCGCAGGCGTACGCCCTCGTCGTGGCCGCCGAGCCCGGGCGGGCGCCGCAACCGCCGATCTCGCGGGACTGAGACGCCTGGCCGTCGGGAGGGGGAGGCCGTTCTGGTGGCAGAGCAGGCGGCCTGACCCGCCGGACCGGTGGCTAGGCTGTGCCGCATGGCTGCTGACATCGTGCCCATCCAGCTCAAGCTGACGAAGGGCGACATGTACACGTTGTGGGCGCCGCGGTGGCGCGCCGACGGCGACGAGTGGGAGGCCTTCCTCGGCAAGGACGAAGACTTCTACGTGTTCGAGTCCGTCGCCGACCTGGTGGCCTTCGTGCGGACCGACACCGACAACGACCTCGCCGACCATCCCGCGTGGGAGAAGTTGACCCAGGCCAACGCGCACAGGCTGGTCCCGTCCGAGGCGCACACGCACGACGTGGTCGGCTTCGAGGAAGTACTCGCCGAAAAGCCCACCGACGACAGCGTCAGCGCGGTGCACGGTGCGCTGGCCGTGGTCTCGTCGATCGGATCGGTGTGTGAGCTGCCCGCCGTCACCAAGTTCTTCAACGGCAACCCGGTGCTCGGCACCGTCGGCGGCGGAGTCGAGGCGTTCGCCGGGCGCGCGGGCCGCAAGCGGTGGGCGGAGATCGAGAAGATCATCGCCCGCGGCTGGGACAACGTTCTCGAGGCGATCGACGCGATCATCACCACGCCCGACGTCGACCGCGCCGCCGCGCAGAAGGCGCAGGCCGAGCTCGACGAACCGGCCCCCGAGCTGGAGGACGACGTGGCCGAGGACGACGTCGTGATCGACGACGTCGTCGACACCGACGAGGAGTCCGCAGAGCTGGAAGCAGCGGCCCAGACCCGGGTCCTCGGCAGCGACGAGGACTTCTGGCAGCGGGTCGGCATCGACCCGGTGCGCATCATGACCAGTGGCGGCACGCTGTTCACGCTGCGCTGCTACCTCGACGACCGGCCGATCTTCCTGGGCCGCAACGGCCGCATCAGCGTGTTCGGCTCCGAGCGCGCGCTGGCGCGCTATCTGGCCGACGAGCACGACCACGACCTGTCCGACTTGGCCACCTACGACGACATCCGCACCGCGGCCACCGACGGCTCGCTGCGCATCGACGTCACCGACGACAACGTCTACGTGCTCACCGGGATCGCCGACGACCTCGCCGAAGGGCCCGACGCACTCGACCGCGACCAGCTCGAGCTCGCGGTCGAGCTGATCCGCGATGTCGGCGACTACGCCGAAGAGGCCAGCGTCGAGACCAAGCTGGCGCCCGACACCGCGCTGGGCCGGGTCATCGGCCACGTGCTCGAGCCGGACGAGACCGGGCGCCCGACGGGCGGTTCGTTCGCCGACGCCGTGGAGCAGTGGGAGTCGCTGGAGTCCTTCGTCGAGTCCCGCCTGCGCCAGGAATA
>MDTD01049621.1_pt1 | contig 33451 bp, 25 predicted proteins | sample 811221 | NCBI WGS metagenome assembly MDTD01 (sample SAMN05326646, study PRJNA326480) | marine metagenome | isolation source: seawater | place: Pacific Ocean: South West | collected 2011
AGACCGTCTAGAAAGGAACATCGAAGGTTTCGAACAGTTAGTAGAAACTATTCTAGAAAAATCAGATGGCGTATTTGGAGAATCACAACAAGCATTGGTCATAAGATTCCTAGACAAGAAAGGATACGATGTCAACAATGCAGAATTAAGGCCAAGAGTGGTTGCTGCAGCAGGAGTTATTGGTGCTGAATTAGGACACATTTCACCAAGTGAAATCCCTAGACTAGCACCTGGAATCAAGGTAAGCGATACCGAAGTAGATTCTATAATTACAGATTTGAAAAGGCTCGCACAGCAATTCAAAACAAGTGATAGTGAGGAGATTCATGAAGAGGCAGAACTTGCTGAATCGGTTGCTGATGCTGCAGATAGGGTAAGCTCGATGCGAGCCAAAATCGACGGCGTAGACGATTTACTCGCTCGATTAAAACTCTCCCACGATTAGCGTGATGCGTAGAAACCTTGGATAACCTTGGTTACTGTTTCAATATCTCTGATATCTCGATTTAGCAGATCCCCGAGGATTTGCTCCCTTTGCTTTACGTGTTGCTCAAATTGAGCAGGGGTTATGCCAGCTGCTGTACAAATCGTTTCTCTCATCTTGGAAGGAATTCCTGTTTCTTCAATCCTATCTGTTGCAGCGTTGTACTTCCAAATTGCATTCAATCGGGGCTTATCGCCTTCCATTCCTGCAACCTCAGCAACTTCTGTGATTTTTCTTGCAGTCTTACCATTTACATACAGCCTGGCTTGGATGATAATCAAGTCTAAACCTGTTAGCATAATCGGTGGTACATTCATTGGAGGATTAATCATTCTTGTAATGGTCTCCATTGCAGTATTTGCGTGCAGTGAACCGAATGAACCATCGTGTCCAGTGTTCATCGCTGTAAGCAAAGTAGCACACTCACTAGACCTTACTTCACCCACGATTATTCTGTCCGGTCTCATACGTAGACTCGACTTTAGGCAATCATTCATGTCAACTGCAGGAGTACCATCGGGCCTCTCTCTGCGTGTTTCCATTCTCAGCCAGTGGTCGTGGTAAACCTGCAATTCAGCTGTGTCTTCTACAGTCAGAAGGCGCTTGTGCCATGGTATATACATTCCAAGACAGTTGAGTGTAGTGGTTTTACCTGAACCTGTTCCGCCTGCAATAACGAAATTTGCAGGCCTGCTGTCCAAACCTTCAATCCATACCCACATCATTGCAGCAAGTCTTAGATTAACGGTTCCGAATTTAATCAAATCAATCATGGTTAATGGGTCCTCACGGAATTTTCTGATTGTCAAAGTCGGTCCATCTGGGGAAACTGGCGGAATTGTCCCGTTTACACGGCTTCCGTCCGGGAGTCTTCCATCGAAGATAGGAACCATGCCTGGACCGTCACCAAGTGGAACTGATGTGAATGCTGCAATATTCCTTGCAACTTCTAGACCCTGCTGGTCATCTACCCAAACATTGGTCCTACACATACCGTGGTCCCTATGTGCTACTTTGACACATTGAGCTCCACCGTTGTACATTATCTCTTCCAGATTGTCATCTTCTAGTAGTACTGCGAGATTACCGTAAGGATTTGGTTCAACTCCTCCGTCAACGTGATACATCGGAGATGGATGATTTGGTTCCATGTAAACTGTTACTCTTCCATATTGCTCCAAAATTTGATCCATTTTCTAACCTCCAATTACCAAAACTCCGACGTGATAAATCGACATAGAGACCGCCATCCACAAGGGTGCCCACCAAAGTGCGGAACGCATTCTTCCAAGCATTCTGCCGCTCACGGAAATAGCAACGAATGATGCTGCCCCAAAGAACAATGTGAATGAAGAATTGAATGATTCGAGTTGGAATCCTTGAGTCCTCGGAGCGAATAGTCCTACAATGAATGCGATTAGGAAAGGAAGTCCAATTGAAACAAACATAATGATTAGGATTGAGCGTCCCATAAGATCTGACTCTCTACGGTTCATCAAATCATTGAGTCTCTCATAATCTCTTGACATGTCTGCAAGAATATTTTGTAGAGGTGCATCTTGTTCTATAGCAGTTGACATAAGATGCATTACCCTTTGTACTTGTGAGGAACGTGATTTTGTTGCGAAACTTGCGAGAGCTGCATCAAAAGAAGATGCGTGACTTTCAGCCAAGGTTTCTTTCAGGAGTTTTCCAAGTGCTCCAGTGTTTCTATCAGCTTCTGCCATCATGGCTTGCTGTAGACCGAGTCCTGCTCCAAGAGAGTCTGAAAGTGCTTCTAGCATTGCAGGTAAATCGTTCTCGATGCCTCTTCTGCGGACTCTTTCCAAAATGGGAGGAATTCCACCGATAGAACATGCTACACCGAGTGTGATAATGAACAACAAAAGAGGTTCATTTCTAAACATTTCAAGGATTGAGAATAGCATAGATCACAACCCCGGGTCTTTGGTATGGGCCTTGAGACCGATCATTGCCATTCCAAGCAAAGTAAGGAACAAACCTACGTTGACAATACTCATAATCATGCCTTGATCCATTGGACCAAACAATTCTTCTGCATCCTCCATTAGTTGAGGTGCGATACCTAGAATTGACAGAATAATTGGGCCTATCATACCAATTGATAGGAGGGTTTCTGGCACGCCTCCCAACTCTTCGATATACTCCTTGACACTCTCCGTCCTTGTCTCTTCCATTCTCTCTCCCTGTTTCCTCAAGGTTTCGATAATGTCAGTGTTTTGAGTTACGTTGTTCAGCATCGTGTTAATCACACGCTTGTATCCATCAGTTTCTGCTTTTTTCAACAGACCGCGAAGTTCTTTTTCTAATGGGCGACCTTTGTTGATATTCTCCATTAATCCTTCAAAATCCTTGGATATAATTCCGTAACCACCTTGAGAGATTGAGTGTATTGCAGCTTCAAGGCCGACTCCAGAACCCATTAGAACATCTAAAGTTCTAATCACATAGAGAATTTCTCTGGACTCGTCTAGTGAACGCATTTAATCACTCACCTAATATCTTCAATTAATTCAAATGTATATATTTTAGATGAGCCGTCGTAATCGATTTTGCCGAAAACGCACTTGACATCTCTTTCCTCAAACGGATCATGAATGTAAGGTTGGCCACTTCTGAACATTTTCAGGATTTTCTTGTAATCTTCAAAATCCATCTCTCCCTTGACAACATAGATCGCTGATTCTGCGCCTTCGTCAACCAAATCATCTCCTTCTCCACCGTGAAGAACTGTTCTAGTTATTCTCCTGGAAATCGAGACACTGATATCTGCATTTGGTAGTCTCAGCCAATCAGAACTTGAAGTACCACTTGCCGGTCGAATGAAGAAATCTGTCCCTGCCATGGGTTCACCTACTTCAAGCGAGAACGCGAATGGAACTTGAACCTGTTGGAATTCAAGATTAATTTGTAATCTTAAACCAACCAAATCTTGGCTCGTGTACAGAGCCATCCTCAGTCAAGTCATCAAGCGCTGCCTCAGATGCGTCTCTATCGTGACCTCTAGCAGCGGCGTTTGACAATAGTGTGTCGAAATCGACTCCTTCGCCTTGGTCTAATCTCGAAATTAAATCGAGTAGAACTTGGTTTAGATCAACTTCACCATCTGACTCTATTGCCTCTTCTTGGGTACTTCCCTGCGCTTCTACCTCTAAACTAGCCTGAGATTTGGGAGGGTTGTTTGGAGTGAATGACGGAACCTTATCTTCCGCAATGTCCAGAGCATTCATGATGTTCAAACGATATGGCTCTGTATCAATCTCGCCATAATGCTCACCTGCCAAGAGTAATCCTTCTCTCATGTTCTCTGGGATACCTGCTGCTGCTAATGCATTGGTTGTCTTCTCTAGAGAAATCGTCTTTTCATGCATGTCCATTCTCTCTAGCATACCTTTGCAAGCGCTAACTAACCAGTTTCTGTAAACCTCTCTTGTTACGATTGCTGCTTCTTCAGGACGTAGACTGGTGTATACTGCACCCTCTTCATTTTGGAAATAGCGAGCCTTCGCTGTCATCAATAGCATTATTGACTCACCGTCTTCAATTTTCGATGACAATTGTATTGTCAACTCTCTCATGGATTCTGGAGCATAATCTCCTACGGAAAAGAAGTGCAGACCAGAGGGGTCTCTGAGCTGTCCTTGCCACAAGGTAGAGCCATTAGATGTCTCACGAGGATCTAATCTCTCAAGCATACCAGCCACAATTACTCTGTTGACCTTAGCTCCAAGTTTTGTTATGATGAACATCGGGTCAAATTCCCCTGAACCCTGCTGATTAAGTGTTGAATCACTGAATTCAGATGCTAGCATTGGCCAAGCGGGTTGTCTTCTAATTCTTCTAGCAGGTTGCAATCAAACCACCCCCCATTTTGAGCGCAATTCAGAGGCTGCAAGAACCGAATCAGATTCAATCAATTCAACGTCATCTGAAAGTAGCATTGCTCCTTGCTCGTCTACAATCGTTCTGCCGTTTGCAAGTAATTCTCTTCCAAGGAGCCTTTCTCTCAAATCTTGAATGAATTGCATACTTCCATTTTCTGAAACGTTTGACGAGATATCTGCTTGGCTCATTCCAAGCAATGATTCGGTTGCAGATTTGTTGACAATAAGGGAAATTGTCGATTTACCATTGTCAAGAACCATGCGCAATCTAACATCCATATTTCCATCCTGAGCCCCGTGAATAGCGCATTCTCCGTCCCTAAGCACTCTTCTACACTCAGTACATCGATAGATAATTCCTGAATCCTCTCTAATTGACACTACTGTGCCCTGTGTTGAGATTCCAACTCTACTTGCACCAGATGACAATTCATCCAATTCAACGCTTACGAAATTATTTGCAAGGTCTACGTCTTCCCCCCATGGTGCTGCAGCAAGAACTTCAACTTGCGAACTGTTGTCTACGGTGATGTCTGGTACACCTTGCCAAGCTCTAACTCTAGCACCTTTGATTCTTACAACTACGGGAGTCGATTCGAAATCGAATGGTGGCTCTTCCCACATCGAAGTTCTGCACTTACCAGTGGGGTCAGCAACATCTCCAGACCATACACTCTTAGATTCTCCATCCTTTCCCTGGAAATCTCTTCTAATCATTTTCTGAATTTCAACAATAATCTCTACATCCCTCGAACCGTCTCTCAAGTCCTCGATTTTACTTACAGATCTAGCCACCAAATCTTCGGCCGATGCGAAATTTGAATCGTGATAAATTTCAATTCTAGAGGATGAACCGATGTTGATTTCCGGAGTGTCTCTGAAGACGTTTACCTGAGCGTTTTCTATCTTTAGGAGTGAGCCAACCTCATGGTCGAAAGATTCCCAAGAAAGGAATCCTATGGCGCCAGTGTCGTCAGCAATTCTACCCCTTACAACGTCTATAGAACCGGAGCCATCCCTGCGGTGTATCACATCATTTCTGCTTGCAAGTAAACGACCAACAACTGTGACGTTACCCTCAGATTTGATGCTAGAAATCTCAACAGGTTCACCAGGGGTTGTTACTGTTCTAACCCCCTCTCGCAAAACTACAACTCTGCTCGCTTGGTTGATGTTGATGGACATCTTGCCCTGGTACTCGTTTACAGACACTCCTTCGAGTCTGACTACTGCACCTGGAGCGAGATTTGGGTTATTGCCCCAGTCTTTGTATTCCCATCTGGTCCTTTCCCCACCTTCTGACCATGGCTGGTCTTCAATCAAGCCGTATGGAACAATTTTTTCTTCCCCTCTTACCATTGTTGTGCGAGGGTTATGAGTTACCACTTCCACTTCAATCTCGACATTTCTGTCATCACCGGAGAGGTCTGACAACTTCTCAACTTTCTTAATTGGCAAGGATTGTCTTTGGCCACCACCAGATTGCTGATTGGTTTGCGCAGGAGTACCTGTATCAGATTGGAATCTTCTCAATACAGACCTCATTGCATCCTCAGGAGGAATCAAGAAATCTTTCTCGTATCTAGCAAAAGCCTCTGCAACCTTCTCAGGATCCGCTTCAGGGACCTGATTGATTACCTCGGCCACATGTGCATCGTAATCAGACATGTGTGACACCTCGACGGTCAGTTTCGATTTCTGGCCCGTCGCAGGACGGGTGGTTGGGCTTTCGTGCTGGTTGGTTGAATCTATTGGACACTCCCTTTCACCTCCGTGGAGTTGAATGACTAATGGAGAAGGTTCATGAAGATGTCTGCAAGATATTCAACTAAGTGAATGTAAAAAAATCAAGCAGGATTAATTCTCAAACCGTCCATCATTAGCACATCTGGTACATGCATTGAGCCGGTGCTGTATGAACCCTTGCGTATTGACGAGTCTCCTAATACAACCCTACCGGATAGCGCCTTAGCCATATTTCCCGAAAAGCCAGCTTGTGATAGAGCGCCAACTATCTCGCCACCCTCGACTCGTAAAATCGTGGAGGTAGTTACAGAAAAGTCTCCGCTCGTTGGATTTGCGGTGTGTGCGCCCATAACGCTGTGAACAACATAACCTTCTTCCATCTCTTCGACCAGTCTATCTCTCGAATGTGTTTTTGCTGACGAAGATAGAATCAGATCACTGCACCCGCAAATTGGAGGTGCTGTGTGACCCCCTCTTGATGCAGAACCTGTTGTTTGGGCAGAATCTACCTTGCCTTCAGAGACTAGTTTTGCAGCATCTCGGGTGGACCACAATTCACCACTCAATCTGCCGGAGTCAACTATTGTTTGAGTTCTGCTTGGAACGCCTTCATCATCCCTTGAGCCAGATGACATACCACCTTCCATCAGACCGTCGTCGACTAGAGAAAGGTGGTCAGCAATCACAAGTTCATTCATTTTCCCTGACCAGAAGGACTCTCCTCTAGCAAGTCTTTCCCCTTTGATTGCAGAAGGGACAACTACTGAGAAAAGAGGAGAAAAACCGTCAGATGTCATTAATACTGGACAGTCTTGCGTGCCTTTTCCTGAAACCTTTTCACGAGTAATTTGGGACCAGTGAACTGCTTTGTCAACGCATGCTGTCAAATCTTTGAGAAGGGTTCTTGATGATTCTCCTTCATAAGAAGACGTTAATTGATCGTTCTCATCTATTGAAACATGAATGCCGATTCCATGTGAAGTGTAGATTCCGCCATCTTCGATTCCCGAACTCGTAACAATAGCACCTGCACCAGCACCAACTCCTACTCCTCCACCTACGGCAACAGCCCGAGAATCTAACTCAGAGACCCTAGTAAGTACTTGGTCACCTTGTGCCAAGAGGTCTTCCGGACCCATGTCTAGAATTGCTTTATCTTTCATGCCACCAACGCTGGTAGCGGTGTGATTACCAGGTAATTCAAAACCTTCAATCGAAGGAGATTTTCTTGCTATGCTAATTGCTTGCCCGATTGCATGAGATGCTGAAGAAGGGTCAACCAAGTGAGCAAAACCATATCTTCCATCCTCTACAATCCGAATACCGAATCCACCTTCGCCTCCACCTGAAGCCATTGAAATTTTTCCAGCTTCAATGTCAAGAGAGTGGCCGTATCCTTGTGAAGCAAAGATTTCCCATTGGGAAATTCCTTCACTATCACAGGCTTTTCCAATCTCTAATGCTGAATCCATCAAGCGTTCAACTGCATCATCTGGAATCATATCATCCCACCAATGCTTCCCTGATTCTCATCAGCGGACCGCCATCACCGACTGGTACGGTCTGGCCTTTACCACAGAAACCTGGTGAACCAAGGTATGCGTCTCGAGTTAAGCCATCGACATTCTTCAAAATTTCAAGGGTCATTCCTGAAACGCTGACATCCTTTACTGGGCGTGACAGCGAACCATTTTCAATAATCCATGCTTCTTGTGCAGCGAATTGGAACGAGCCTCTGCCAGTATCTACCTGGCCGCCTCTGCTACCGCAAGCGTAAACTCCGAATTCGATGTCTTCAATCAATTCATCAAGGTCTTGGTGAGTTCCACCTTGAATCACAGTGTTGGACATTCTAACGAGAGGATGATGCAATCCATCTTGTGCTCTAGCTCCGCCATTGGGGTCTAAATCGTACCTGTGTGCAGTTTCTCTGTGATTGAGATACTCGGTTAGTACTCCATTTACAATCAAGTTCTTTGGTCTTGTATTAACACCTTCATCGTCCACAGGATAGCACCCATAGCCTCCACGCATTGTGGGATCATCAACGACGGTGCATATTTCTGAGCCGATTGTTTGGCCAAGTCTTCCTTCCAAACATGAATCACCCGCAGCGACTAAGTCCGCCTCGCAAGGGTGGCCAAGCGCTTCGTGGATGTATACTCCTGTGAGATCTCTATCCGCTACTAACGGCATTTTGCCAGATGGTGCTCTTTCAGCCTTCAATAATCTTAGTGCTGAAATTCTTGCATTTCTTCCCATCTCACCAAGGTCGCATGACTCGATAACTTCGAGTCCACCTTCGCCGCCATGCCTCATTCTATAGGAAACAACGTCAGAGCCCTCTCGTGCTGTGACCATACCATTGATTAGGCTCCTTTGGAACGACCAGACTCTGTTCATTCCTTCAGTAGTCATCAATTCAGTGTGGATGTGTTCATCCGACCAACCAGTAGAAGTGGATACGATGTGCTCATGGTCTTTGGCTTCATTATCAATAGCCAGCATCATCTCAATCCGTGTATCCAAATCTGTATCGCGTACATCTTTTACACTTCTCCAGTGTGTTACGTCCTCGATAATTGGAACCTCTGCTAATCCGACTGGGAGTTGTGATGAAGAGCGACGTGCAGCAACAGCTTTTGCTAATCGTAGTGTTGGCCCTACCTGCTCAGGAATTGATGATATGTCGCTGGTTGAGTGTACGCCCCAAGCTCCATCGGCAAGGATTCTCATTGTCACGCCTATTTCTTGGCCGGGAATTGCACGCTCTAACTTTCCATCTTTGAGAGATGCAGTGTTGGTAGTTTGACTGACCAACCTTATCTCTGCATATTCAGCACCTAACTCTGAAGCATTGTTCAGTGCATTGTTTATCTTGTCTTCATCTAGTAATCTTCCACTAGAGAACATCGAATCTGATTGCCGAGTTGCGACCACCATGGACACCCGGTGCAGTCGGGGCTCTTTCACATTTACGAGTTCTAGCGCAAATCAGAGAGGTGGATATGCCCAATTGCAGCATCCTCTGATGCATCTCCCTCGATACCCATTCTTGAAGCATCAAAAATGGAAATATTTGGTCGCTCATCAATGATTTCAAAGTTCATTTTTTCAGCGTGTAGAGTAAACATCTCCTCGGATTGTTCGCATGACAGATCCACTATCCATGCTGTTTCATCGCCTTCACATAGACCTGCTCTTTTGAAACTAGTAGCAATGTGATGTGTGCCTGATAGTAGCCTGATAAACTCACCATCGAGTGAATTTGATTTCATTTTACCCCTTTCCTTGTTTCGCATAAGAACTTCATGAGCGACCCATCCATGAACATCACTCGCAAGACATGTGCCGCTGATGAGAGCCCAATTATCCGATTCCCTATTCTCTATCCACGTCATAGCAAGGGCCCTTGGGTCTACGCAAGGCTCGCTAAGTGCTACTCTCTTGCATGGAAATGCTGGTGGGGACACAATTGCCGGAAAGCATTCACAATTTCAACCCTGACGCTCCCCGGGTAGGGGTTCATCATCGCTTCGAGATTGCTTAGTTTCATGTTTTGTTGAAATTTTCTTAACAGAATCAAGTATCCTCCCTACCAAAATTGGACCCCATCCACGCTTCGACTTTAGCTTGTCTAAATCCTTTGCAGACATAGCAAGTAAGTCCGCAGGGGTTCTAATTCCCATTTCCGAGAGGGTCCTCGCTCTATTCCTTCCAACGTTTCTAACCTGAACAAGTTGTAGTAGATCCTCTTTGCAGCCTGCTCGCACTCTAGCCCTAGTTAATTCAAGTAATCCTGCCAAATCTGCAACGTAGCCTAGATGTTCTTCGGCAAATACATCGTCTCTTAGCAATATTTCCCTAGCTGCAAGAAGAAGCCACCCCATTAAATCTGTTCGAGAATATACATCACCAGGAGTTACACCTAATTCCTTTTCAATGTCCCTCAAGTCTTTCTCTTCGTACCAAAATTCCGTACACCAAGCACTCTTGACCATTCCCATAGCCCTTTCATCAATCGGACTTTCAATCAATAATTCATCTTCGACAATTGCTGCTTTTTGTCTCAAATCGCTTCCAAATTCTAGTTCCTTTGATTTAGGCCATAACGAAATAAAATCAGGGGTCGCTGCAACTAGATGACAGAGTGAGAAACTGGTAACTGGGAGTGTTTTACGAACAATTCTCCTAACAGCCCGTCGCAAGCCCTCGAGCAGTATGTCTGCAGAAAGTGGGTCGATATACAATTGAGCAACCCTTTCACCCATTGGAGTTGCTTCGTATTCATTGTCTAGAGCCTCGATTTCAATTGAACTCGAAGTCTGAACTGATATTCTCGATGCTCTCTGAAATCCAAAGGTTGCTTCTGCGGGCTCTACGGATTTCTTCTTGCCCATCGTAACACCTGATGCTGCTTGAGCAGCGTCTACCCATGACGGCAATTCATCGTCCCAATCTTCTTCTTCTACACCAATATTTGTTCTTCGAATAAACCTCTTTTCAACCAACCATCTTAGCATTGAGTCGATTGTTTCTTGAAGGTATGAATTGGTTTGAGTGTGGCCAAGATAAGTACCAGCAAAGAATTCACCAATTGCCCTTCTAGTCTGGAGTCCGCCTGTGGCAATTGACGAGAGAAGATGAAAACGCATTGCAGGTTCTGCAGCTAATTTCGATGTGATATCTTCAACTGGGCCGTGAATATAGCGGTCTGCGATTTCGTCGGCCATTTGTCTTGGGTCGCCACCTTTGCATGCTAACCAAGCTTCTCCAACTGGGTCGTATCTAGGACGACCTGCTCTTCCAAGCATCTGCTTAACTTCCATTACAGGCAATAGCCGGCTCATGCCGTCATCAAACCGTTTCAAATCTCTAACTAGAACTCGTCTAGCAGGGAGATTCACTCCTGCTGCCAAGGTAGGAGTTGCACTGAGACAATACAGTAATCGTTCTTTGAACGCATTTTCGATTTCTGTTCTTTGAGCGTGCATTAGACCCGCATGATGGAAGGCGACACCGCCTTTCACACACTCTGCAAGTGTATCACCCATTGCTGAGTTAGAGGACCTTGCTAAGCGTTGGGACAATTCTTTCAGTTTCGGCAATACTTCAGGATTATTTTTCTGGAGATACTTCTCCATACGTTGACCTAACTTCTTTGCTTCAGATTGGGCAGATCTTCTTGAAGATACAAACACAAGTAGTTGCCCACCGTCTTCGTAAACATCGCTCAAGGCAGCCCAAGCAATATGTGATTTTGGACCATTGAGAGTCCTCGGCGGCCCTAGGTTTGAACTTGATGAGAACTCACTTTTTTGTATGGCCCTTGGCTCTAAATCAAGTTCAGCCAATGTAGCATACTCAAGGCTGACTGGCCTCCATTCAGATACTACCAAATCGCTATTTAGCCAATCTGCCAAATCTTGAGAATTACCCACTGTAGCAGATAAAGTGATTATCTGAGCATCCGGCAACAAGTGTCTGATTCTAGCCAGATTAATTTCCATCGTAGGTCCTCTGTGGCTGTCGTTTAGGAGATGGAACTCATCTGCAACGACGACAGAAACCCTTCGCAATACTTCTGCCTTTGAACGCATTAGAGAATCTAATTTTTCACTAGTGCATACAAGAATATCACAATCATCGATTTGTCTAGTTTCATTCGGTGCGTCCCCTATGCCTAATCCGATCTTTAGGCCAAGGCTTTCACCAAGTTGCTTTAGTTCTTCCAATTTCTCTGTTGCTAGTGCCTTTAATGGAACGATGTATATCCCTCTAGAACCTGGATTGGCCGTCAATAACTGATTGACAATTCCCATGTATGCTACCAAACTCTTTCCACTAGCAGTCGGTATACACACCATTGTGTTCTTGCCTTGAAGGATTGAAGGCATGGCATCTGCTTGTGGTGGATGCAGAGTTTCGATACCCCAATCGTTTTGGATGAAATTTGTGAAGTCATCGGGCAAACCGAGTTTTGAAACAGACCTCTCCGGTTCACCCATGGTTGTTTGAAGTGTCAATAGTCCAAAAGGTAAGCGATTGATTAGCCGACACTGCTAAGTCCTATTTTGTGCGTGGGCTCAACATGGGCAGTGACGATGCTTTGGTTGACGAGAGACTTTCAGTCTTCGATGATGAAGCGGATTTGAATGACTGGTTTGAAGTCATAGCAGGTTCATTGATGGCCGTAATTGGAATTTTCCAGTTAATTTCGCCTGGCGATTTAGTAGACCCAGATGTAATGAGGTGGTTCGCTGCAGCTGTTACCGTTTCAGGCATAATCTGGGCAGGTCACGGATTGAAAGACATGGCAATTAAGGAAGTCAGAAAATCGATTGTTTTGTTAGAGATGGGCTCAAAACAAGGCAGCATCGATTATGGTTTAATCAGAGATGTTATCTTAAACCCTGAAGCATACACAGATTTCCTAGTCAAAGAATATGAGAACGCTTTCGCAGACGGTGTGATCACTGACAAGGAGCTTGAAGAATTGAAGGCGATTCAAACCGCTTTGGGAATAAGTGATGAAGACGCTGCAAAGATGGCTGTAAAGAGTGCAATAAAGTCTGCTCTTGCTGATGGCAAGGTCACAGATGATGAGAAAGTGATGATCGTAAATGCTACTGAAGGACTATCTAAAGCAAAGAAGAACAAATTAACCAAGGCACTAGAAAGTGGTGAAATCACTGAAGAGGTCGAAAAGATTCTCAAGAGTTTAGATGATTAATCCCATTTATTTTCCAGAGCAAACTGGCTTAGAATATTCCTAGCATTTGTTCTGCGTTTATTTTCTATCCCAATACCTAGCAATATTAGGGCAATTCCTGCAATTACCCAAACGTATTGTGATTCCAATAGTGGTTCAGACGGCTTTACTGAATTTGATGAATACATCAAATTATGATTTATTTTATTGTCTATCTTAATCCTGAATTCTAAATCATCCTTTATCCCATCTAGCAAAACTATGGACACTAGGTTGGGATAGAGGTTTTCCTGCATAAGCCTCCATCTTCCCTCAGGTACGTCTGCCGGCCTTGTACCCCATGCAGGTTCTTGAATCGAACCAAGTTTTCTTGATTCAACCATTTCTGTTTCAAAATGAATAACATTTGAAGTGGGTAAATCATCAACAACAAGCAAGGCCTCAAGCATTAATATATCTAACATCAAGGTTCTTGCCGCCAGAAGAATGAACGAACGTGAATGAGAATCAAGTAAATCATCTAACGGGCTTGTTTCTGATTTTTCTGCGACCTTTGCAAATATCTTTGATTCAAAGTCTAACTCATAAAATTCTGGAATGTAGAGTTGCCATCTTCCATCATCCAAAGGCCAAGCAGAATCAGCAACCAATCTCAAAGACAGTGTCTCTCCGTCCAACATACCGAAAGTTGAACCTATGTGCAGAGCCTTCGAAGAAGCTGGAGCATTTGGGTGTGATGCGTGCCAAATTTGGTCTAAGCGATTTTCAATTAAATCATCTAAAGTCATCTCATCTGATGATGGCATTTCTCCTGCTATAGCCCACATTGGCGAAACTATTCCACTTAGGAATAAAACAAGAACACCAGGAAAAAATATGCCGAATCTTACCGCCCGGGAGGTTGTTTCAGCCCTCAATTCAATGACTAGCCCAACCAAAATAGCGAATGATAGGACTAGAACCATAACTCCGGATGTTCCATCCAAATCCACTGACCCATATTGGTCAGCCTTCATTCCATAACCTTCCCACTCCCATGAAGAATAATCAAATCCATCGGGAGATGTGGGGCCTAAGCTCTCAAATGCGATTAATCCGATCCATTTGTAGGGCTGAAACGAATTCAGTTTACCACCGATACAGAAATCATATTCTCCAACAGGTAATGCTCTCCACTTCCATGTACTCTTTGTTACGCCATTGACTACTTCTGTTTCTAATTCCGGTGCTGGTGCAAGACGGTTATCCGGTAGAATCAGATCCGGTCTGCCATGATTCTGTTCTATCTCAGATGGCACCTCTTCCCACTCGATTGTAATCGTCATTATTTCGTGATTTTCAACATCAAAAGACCAGCAATCCCAATCATCTTCCACCAACGCACCATAGTGAACTGTATCTAGTTCTGTTTGGCGAGGAGATGCATATGAAGACGGTTCATCGACATCTCGAGAATCGACATCTTCTGACCATATTATGTCTAGGAACATGTAAGAAGCACCTCTAAGATTCAGCTGCCAAGTCCCCGGCCTCTCGACGTCAAACTGAAGTAAAATCCTGATTTCTTCCCCTGGCCACAATAGTCGGTCACCAGCAAGATCTAGTGGCTCATCGTTTACCTTGTACGCACCCTGCATACCATCTGCAGGATTAGAATCACCTTGGAATTCGATTACAGTTGTAGACTGTGCAATAATGATAGTCACTTCCAAGTCCGGTCGAGAAATACCAACAATGTCATCTTGGTACCGTAAATCAATCTGCAATTCATCAATCTCTTGAGGGACCAGTGCGATTTCAGTTTGTGAAGGAGTCATTGGCAATTCGATAAAAACCGTTGACGGAGAGAATGGAGTAGCAGAGTTTACACTACCACTAATACTCTCTTCCCCAGTATGAAATTCTGTTAGAGAACAGTCGTTGATATCGTTACATGAAAACCAAAGTTCTCCTCCATCATCTTCTGAATCAATGGCTGCACTAACATTTGGTGTGCAAAGAATAAGCAGGAGCAAGACTGTAAATTTGCTCCGCATGGTATGTTGTCTAAGTGGTATACTAATCACTGTGACGCATTTATGGGCACATCTCGTAAAACCTGTTTGCAGGATTTACACATGTACTTCCCCATAGCTTTCTTCTGTCGAGGGTATTCTTTCTTGCATTTATCACAAACCCATAACCACTTTGCTTTCTCCTTTCGCAATGATTCTGTGAATTTCACTCCCATCGTGGAAGCCTCTTTGCTAGGCCACAATCGCTCTAGTGACCGGAATGTTGAGTCATGAGCTGTGTAACCTAAAGCATGGACAAATTCGTGATGTAAAACCCAAGCAGCATATGGTTTCCATTCAGAGGAAAGTAGTCTTGGATGCAGTTCGATTACTTTGACTTCTTCAGGAATTGTAGGATTTCTAATTCCTTGGCGCCATCTTGTTACTCCATGACGTTGGGTAGCATTTTTCCTTAACACACCTAAATCGATGTCAATCAACTTTGTAAGTAGTTCTTCACTCCAAACGCCCATCGATGTCATGACTTCAATTACAAACTCTCGTAATTCAATCAATTCTCTCAATTGTTCATTGTTTGGTTTGACCATTCACGACCACCGATGGTAAGCAGGATGGCCTTCCTTCACCGCTACAAATAGCCCACTACCTGTTGCACAAACCTTGTCTTCTGCTTTGAGCGTCATCTTAATTTTCGCTCTATCTTCAAATAATTCTTCAACTTCTGCTAGAACATACAATTCTACTCCAGCAGGCGTAGGCCTCCTAAGCGATACAGAATAGGTAGCTGTTACAGTACAAGGTGGTTCATCCAACCCTGCTTGGTCCATCAGAGCGATTGCAGCAGCCCAATTACCATGACAATCTAGTAGACTTCCAATTATCCCTCCGTTGATCATTCCAGGAAACGCTTGATGCTCTTCAGATGGGGTAAACTTGAGCTCTAGGCCTTCAGCACATCTATGAGAATCGATCTGTAATCCCTTTTCGTTTGCTGGCCCACATCCAAAACAAATCGAGGTGGGCGCATACTGGCGCTGAACTCCCGGCTCCATGTGAGTACACTATCAAAGGGGGTTGATTTGCTATTCGCATCCATCATCTTGATGTCCTCTCGTTTGATGGCCAAGCATGGCCGGGAAGAAGCGACGTGTAAGAGTCGCAAATGAACTTCCTAAAACTAGGCGTTTGGCAATAAAAAAAGCGCTTGATGAGCACGAGTCAGAAGCGCGACCGGACTGGGACAGAGCCTCTGATTGGAATGACATCAGATTCCTAAGAAAGAGAATCAAGACTGGAGAAATGCGGACGATCATGATGCCTCTACTTGATGTGGACATGGGAGATTCATGGCCAATTCCTGTTACAATATTCCACGGGGTTAGGCCGGGACCAGTGATTACAATAATTGGAGCAACTCACGGTGATGAGTTAACAGGGCCAAGCGCTTGCACAAACTTACTGTCTTCAAAGTTCACCGAACCGGGCGGTGAATTAGACCCACAATCAATGGCTGGTACAGTAAGAATTGTTCCTGTCATAAACTTGCCAGGCTATCGTTCAAAATCTAGATATTTCCCTGACGGCAGAGACCTCAATAGAGCGTTTCCTGGACTATCTAAAGGTAGCACTACGTCGAGAGTTGCCAGCACTGTCAAAAAGAATTTGATAGTGGATTCTGATGTAATTATTGACTTGCATAGCGCTGCGGTCGGCAGGTCAAACATGCCTCAAATTAGAGGAGACTTATCTCACCCTGAATCCTATCTTTTAGCAAAGGCTTTCGGAATAGAGGTTGTCCTCGACAGCAGACCTCCAAAAGGTAGCTTGAGACGTGTCGCAAATGGAATGGATATTGCTGCTGTAACCTACGAGGGCGGAGAAGCAAATCAGTTAGACCAAGTGGCGGTAAAGGTTGCTGTCGAAGGTTGTCTCAATGTACTGAAATCACTAAAAGTCATTCCAAAGAACCCTGCCAGACCAAGATTTAGATTGAATGCTGGAGGCTCGACATGGCTACGCGCTGGAGAGGGCGGCCTTCTCGATATGTTTGTCGGGCCTGGCAGCATTGTGACAAAAGGAGACGTCATTGCGACTATTTCAGACCCTGGAAGCCCTGGATTATCAGTAGACATCGTAGCACCAGAAGATGGTCTGATGATTTGTACAGCAACCAACCCATTCGTTACTGCTGGGAATCCAGTAGGACATTTCCTACCGGTTACAAAACACATTGAACTCTTGAAGACCCAAATGGACGATAGGGGTATGCTAATTGTAAATGGTAGCCAAGGTGAAGCAATTTGGCGAGAAGAAGACGAAATGGTCGAAATCGAAGTTGAAGGTGAATGGTCTGGTGGCTCAGTTGATGCTGAATGGAAACAAATCAACGCCGAAGACACTGAACAAGAGGAAGCAGCCTAATCAAGCCTCGAAAGCAGCGATTGCTTCCCTAATTTCATGCTCTTCCATGTTTCTTGGTTGGCTTTTTGCTACCTCAAATAAGTGGCTAACCAGTTCATCAGTAGCTTCCATACCATTGCTCTCTAACCAGTGAATGATATTGGAACGGCCAGACATATGACCAATTCTGATAACTTGCTCTAGACCGAAATCGCCTGCTGGAACGCCGCTATACACCCTGTCAGCAAGCCACATGTCTCCTTTTCGAATCGCTTTGATTACAGCGCTGGCGTGAACTCCGGTACCGGTTTCAAACGCATCCTGACCGAAAACAGGGTAGTTTCTTGGCAGTGGAACCTGGATGTATTCATTCGCTTTCTGGACGTACTCACTCAGTAAAGAGAGATCGTTGTTGATAACACCCATAAGTGACAGATTGACTAGAGTTTGGTCCAAGGGAGCATTTCCAGCCCTTTCTCCAACCCCTAGAGCAGTACCATGAACAACATCCGCCCCTGCTTCAACCGCTGCTAGATTATTTGCCACCCCAAGACCTCTGTCTTGGTGACCGTGCCAATTCACCTCAATGTCGCTGCGCTTGTACCCTGCATCCTTGATGACTTCTTCATCGATAAAGGATAGTAACTGCTTAACTCCGTTGGGGGTTACGTGACCACATGTATCGCATATACACAATCTTCGAACACCTAACTCCATTGCCCTTTGATAAATCAGTTTGACATCCTCCGGTTTTGAGCGAGTTGTATCCTCTGTTACAAACATGACAGGAATGTCGTTTTCAACTGCATAAGAAACCGCCTTTTCCATAGTAGATACTAGTTTATCCATTGTCCAACCTTCAGTAAATTGGCGAATTGGACTTGTTCCCAAGAATGCACTTGCTTGGATTTCCATCTCATGCTTTGCTTGCATTTCGACTAGAGGTTCGATGTCATTCATTAAGGTTCTAACCGCAGCACCTGGGCGTATTTTGAAGTCATTTGCTTTGATATGAGTTAGCATTGCGTCAATGTGTTCTCGGTGAAATGGTCCTGCCCCAGGTAATCCTAGGTCCACTTTCTGGATTCCTAGTTTTTCCATGTAGGTGAGTAATTCGATTTTCTGATCGATTGAAGGGTTCAATGCACTAGGACTTTGCAAACCGTCTCTCAAGGTTTCATCATCAAACCAAACGCCATGCGGATGATTTGCTGGATTTCTTGAATATTCATAGTCAACAACATTCCAGTCATAGATTAGATTTTGTTCATCCATTTTATCACCCTCAGAGGCTCGCTTGCTCCGCTACAAATGCGGTTAGCGTTTGAATCCGTCGGAAAATTGGTCATTCCTCTTCTTTGAGAAGTCCTGATTCAACCGCTGCGATATATTCTTCCTTATCGATAACACCGTCTTGGTTTTGGTCGATTAGATCAAACTCTTCCTCGGCACTTTCCTTGCTGGATTCAATCAATTCAGCAGGAAGGCGTGCGCTGAAAATAACTTCATCGTCGTAGCCATTCTTTGCCTTGTTTCTCAACTCCATGACTCGAGTTCCTCTTGTAGCTTTACCAGTGGTTCTCTTAGTTTGAGAAACCTCGGTTCTAATCATCATTCCCTTCTTGGTTAGTAAGAAGAGATGGTCATCCGGGTTGGGTATCTTCCTAACACTAATTATCATGTCATCAAATTCTTCGTCTAACTTCATAGTCCTGACACCTTTTGCACCAGGGCGTGTTTGTCTGTATCCATCAGTAGTAAACCTCGGCTCACCAGATTCAGTCATCTTCTGATTTCCATCCTCATCAAGAATTGGGATTCTGTCTCCTGTTCCGATTGTACTTCTCTTACCCATACCGTACTTCGAAAGTGTCAGAATCTGAGTTTCAGAGTTATTGATTGAGACCATACCAGCAACGAATCCACCACCGGAGCCCTTTCTATCTCCAACCTTGATTCCGTAAACACCTCCAGATACTCTGCCAGATGCTCTGATCGCAGAACACTTGAATCTAGAGGCGTATCCTGTTGTTGAAATCATTACAATGTCGTGTTCATCTGTAGCAGACCTTACGTTGACAAGCGAATCTCCTTCCTTCTTGAAGCGCAGAGCATACTTTCCGTTTCGATTAATCCTGACATATTCTGCCAAAGAGGTCTTCTTGATTAGACCCATCTTTGTTGCAAACATCAGGAATTGACCCTCTGGATTCTCTAGAATTTCCTTTGAAAGAGGCAATATGGAAACTATGTTTTCTTCGTCTCTGATGCTCTCTAACAAATTCCTGATGTGTGTACCTCTAGATAACCTACTACCTTCGGGAGTTTCCCAAGCTTTCAATCCGTACACTCTACCTTGGTCTGTAAAGATGAGGAGTCTATCCTTACTGAAGCAGGAAAGAATTAGCTGAGGCGTATCCTCTGATTTTGTGGTTACACCTTTCAGACCTTTACCCCCTCGGTTTTGGATCCTGAAAGTGTCAACGGGTGTATGTCTGACATAGTTGTCCTCACTGAGAGTAATTACAATCGCTCTTTCTTCGATTAGGTCTTCTCTATCCATCGAAAGTGGCATTGGGTCGATGTGTGAACGGCGCTCATCGCCATGTTTCTCGACCATTGAATCCATTTCAGTCAGGAGAATGTCCAAGCGCCTTGACCTTGAAGCAATTATGTCTTTCAAATCTGTAATCTTGATTTGTAACTCGTCATACTCATTCTGTACTTTCTCTACATCTAAACGACTTAGCTGGTATAGCCTGCGTTCTGCAATCGCTTTAGATTGTGCTTCTGTGAAACTGAATGCTTCGATACCAGGGAACACTTCGTTTCCTTGGAGTACTGACTCGAACTGTTCTCTGCTTGAACTGCCCTTTCCTACAGCGATTACATCGTCAATTCTGTCTTGAGCCTTTACTAATCCTTCCAAAATATGGGCTCTAGCCTCTGCTTTTCCAAGGTCATAAATCGCTCTTCTTTCGATGACTGATTCCCTGTGCTGAACATAGGTATGAAGCATTACTGGTAAGGTGAGCAATACTGGCCTACCGTCCAATATTCCCATCATATTTGCAGAGTATGACTCCTGAAGCCTGCTCGACTTGAACAACTGGTTCAATACAGCATGTGGGTCTGCATTATTCTTTACCTCGATTACAACTCTGATTCCTTCCTTCGAAGATTCATCGCGAATATCCCTGATTCCGATTACTGTGCCCTTGGTTACTAAGTCAGCAATTTGAACAAGCATATCTGCCTTCTTTACCTGATACGGAATCTCGTGAATTACGATTCTCTTACCCTTAGCGTCATCATATACATCACACTTTGAGCGTACGTGGAATCTTCCCTTTCCAGAGGAGTACATGTCATAGATCCCGTCTATTCCGTGAATGGATGCACCTGTTGGGAAATCTGGACCTTTTACGTGTTCCATGTACTGTTCTATAGACAAATCTGGCATTCCTGAATTCTCTTCGCCTTCCTCTAAAATAGTCTCGACATGTAGTCGAACAGCGCCAGAAACTTCTGTGAGGTTGTGTGGTGGAATGCGGGTTGCCATTCCTACCGCAATACCATCGCTTCCGTTAAGGAGTAAGTTAGGAAGTCGAGAAGGTAGAACTGTGGGTTCTTGTTCAGAATCATCGAAGTTTGGTTGGAAGTCAACAGTATCTTTGTCGATATCTTCAAGCATATGCTTCGATATTTTATCCAGCCTGCTCTCTGTATAACGCATAGCTGCAGGTGGATCGCCATCAATTGAACCGAAGTTACCTTGCCCGTCGACCAAAGGGTACCTCAATGAGAATTCCTGTGCCATTCTAACCATGGTATCGTAGATAGATTGGTCACCGTGAGGGTGATACTTACCCATTACTTCTCCGACAGAACGGGCTGATTTGCTGAATTTTTTGTCTGAGGTATGCCCACCTTCGTGCATACCATACAATACTCTTCGATGTACAGGCTTCAACCCATCTCTAGCATCTGGCAATGCTCTTCCGATGATAACGGACATGGCGTAATTGATATACGAATTTTTCATCTCTTCATTCAAAGAGCGGTTTAGCAAACTAGCGTCAGGCATTCCTGCGTCGTCTTCGATATCTTCAATCTCATCAGATGTCAAGGTTGGTCACCTCCTTTGCATGGCGTTCAATAAACGCCCTTCTATCAGGAACATCTTCTCCCATCAGAATCTCGAACATGCGGTCTGATTCTTCGGCGTCCTTCACTGTAACTTTCAACATAGTCCGATTTTCTGGATTCATTGTGGTATTCCACAACTGGTCTGGATTCATTTCACCAAGACCCTTGTATCTCTGAACACCGATTTTAGCATTGGGGTTATCGCCCTTCAGTTCATCGATTATGATGTCTCTCTCTTCATCGGAGAAGGCATACTTGCTAACACGTCCTTTGGTCAGCTGGAATAGAGGTGGCTGAGCGATGTAAACGTGACCTTCTGTGATAGCAGGCCGCATGAATCTCCACAAGAATGTCAGCATCAGAGTTCGAATGTGTGCCCCATCGATATCTGCGTCAGTCATAATGATAATCTTGGAATATCGAAGTTTTGATGGGTCGAATGAACCATCATCATCAGGATTGTTTCCAACGCCAGCGCCAAGTGCTCTGATAATTGTCTGAATTTCTTGATTTTGGAATACTTTCACAAGATTGTGTTTCTGCCTCTCTACATTGAGGATTTTACCACGTAGAGGTAGAATTGCTTGTATGCGGCGGTCACGGCCGGTCTTTGCTGAACCGCCCGCTGAATCACCTTCTACGAGATATACCTCACATTCACTGGGGTCCCTAGACTGACAATCCGCCAACTTTCCTGGCAATCCTCCACCCTCGAGTACACCCTTTCTCCTTGTTAACTCACGAGCCTTCTGTGCGGCTTTCCTAGCTTTAGAAGCAAGAAGGGCCTTTTCGATAATTGCCTTTGCAACAGACGGGTTTTCCTCAAAGAATTCGCCCAATTTTTCATAGACGACTGTCTGCACTACACCGGTAACCTCGCTGCTGACCAACTTATCTTTTGTCTGAGAAGAAAAAGATGGGTCTGGGTGTTTTACGCTTACAATAGCTGCCAGCCCTTCTCTGACATCGTCACCGGATAATGCCTCACCTTTGAGCATGTTTTTCTTCTTGGCATATGAGTTCAAACAACTGGTCAGTGCTGTACGAAGGCCAGACATGTGAGTTCCACCGTCTTTGTTGCGAATGATGTTGGTGTAACACCTGATAGATTCACTAAATGCGTTAGACCACTGAAGAGCCAAATCGACTGTGACCGTGCCTTTTTCAACTTCTTTCTCGCCTGAGATTTGAATGACTGTAGGATGAAGAATTTCCCTTGCAGAATTGATTTGTGACACATACTCTGACAATCCGCCTTCGTAGTGATGACTGCTTACATGTGGCTCTTCAGACCTTGCATCGGTAATCTCGATTTTGAGTCCAGCGTTCAAGAAGGATGTTTCCTTTAGCCTAGTATCGATTTGGTCGAAATCAAATTCAGTGATATTTGTGAAAATCCCCAAATCCGGTTTGAACACGATCAGAGTTCCTGTGTCGTCACAAGTACCTACTTCGTTTAGGGGACTTACAGGAACCCCTGCTTCGTACCTTTGGTGGTACACGGTGCCGCCTCGATGAATGGTAACTTCCATCCACTCTGAGACGGCGTTCACGGCAGAGACACCGACGCCGTGAAGACCACCGGACACCTTGTATGAACTGTTATCGAATTTGCCACCTGCGTGGAGTTTTGTCATGATGACCTCTGCTGCAGATATACCAAATTCCTCGTGCATATCTACTGGAATCCCTCTCCCGTAATCTCTTACAGAAAGTGAACCGTCTAGATTTAGCCCTACCTCTACAAGGTTTGTGTGACCTGCTAAATGTTCGTCTACAGAGTTGTCTACAACTTCCCAAATGCAATGGTGCAAAGCAGAACCATCGTGAGGATCTCCAAGATACATTCCAGGCCTTTTTCGGACAGCCTCAAGTCCTTCCAACACCTGAATGCTTTGTGCACTGTAATCATCTGTCATTGACTCACCTCAATCAATCAAAATTTTGTTAGGAATTTTTATCGCAAACTTACTTATTATTATCTAAGATTGTGTCTTTCTCTAGGTTCCGAAAATTGTCTACAAAATATAGTAAAATTTCCCCTCAGTCGGACGATTTACGATGAGTCTCCTCCACTCAAAATACATGGTGGCAAAGGGGGTATATGAACATAGTCAAAGTAGGGCAAAAAAACGTGCTATTTCTGGAAAATAAAAAACAGCGAATTTTGTCATTTCCCAGTATTTTCCCCTTAGGAGTATTTGAAAAACTAATCGCAACCGTTAATGAAGAAGGGCAGGTCGCCGAAGCATGGCTGACCCGAAAGTATGTGTTGCACTAGATGGCACTACCGTCGAAGAAATGACTGATGAAGCTGCCCGTGCAAACCTAGCAGGCGCAGACATGGTCGAAGTTAGATTCGATAGGTTGTACCTCGTAAAACCTGACCCGACCATCTCAGACGAAGAAGAAGGCGAGAAGGTCGAATTGCCACCAGAAAATGACTGGGACACAGTAGACATGTCTGAAGTGGATGTTGACGCCGCTATCTCGTCCCTGAAAGAGGGATTGCCGCTACCCGTCGTATTCACAGTTAGACCTGTTTCAGAAGGCGGTTTCTTCCCAGGTGTTGAATCAGAAAGAATCTCCATTCTAGAAAAGGCGATTGAATCCAAGGTATCGTGGATTGACTTGGAATTATCAATAGACGATTCAACTCGAAGCAAGTTAGCAGATGCAGCAAAAGAAAACGGATGCCAAATCATCGCATCCGTCCATGACATAAACGGAACTCCAGACGCATCCACAATCGCATCAATCGTTAGAGATAACCAAGGTGCAGGAGATATCGTAAAATTCTGTGGAACTGCAAATAACCACGACGATGCACTACAAATCATCGAGGCTGCAACTGAATTGACTGGTGAAGGATTGAGCCACAGCTTGATGGCAACCAGCAGTGGAGGAGACTGGACAAGACTCCACGCACCAATTCTCGACCAGAGTCTGGTTTATGCAACAATGAGAAATGAGTTCAGAATTTCTGACAAAGGTCTAGTCAATGTTCGTGACCTGAGAGATGCTTGGTCTCTATTGGAATACTGATCTATTCTTGCTCTAGAGTCGGAACCAATCCCTTTTCTAACTGCTGACCTTCTTGAGTTAGGCTAAGTCCTGAACTCATGTACCTTCTATTCATTATCAGAGGTACTGCCAAAATTGCCATCATCAAACCACAGCATACCAAGGATACTGTCCAGTTAGGAAGTACTGTTGACCTTGGCTCAGAGACTACAGACACATAGGCAGCAATGCTTGTCTCGGGAATTGCATCGTTGCTGTGCGAGTTGTTGGTATTATCCACAACGATGTTGAAGTATTGATTGGTGGTTCCTCCGAATAAACTACTACTCATCTCCGGACCATCTAGAGATATAGAAAAAGAAACCTCGTCCACATTCTCATATTGATGTGAGTCTCTGAATGAATGCCATCCTACTACAGTAAAACTCCTCCATTCAGGAGGAACGTCACTAGTAGGATCATCGTCATCTCTGTCCTCTTTTAACCAAAAATAACCATTTGAGATATCGTAAGCAGTGGTATATCGATCATATTGAGAAGTTGTCATCAAGTATACATCTGCGATAGGGTCAACTGAACTATTTGTGGATTCAATAGTGACACATATTGTTGTCCTGCGCTCATAGTCCAGGTTTACTCGTAGAGTTCCAATTGCATTATCACCAATCAGCATAGTGGTTTGGAAATCATCCCTTAACAATCGTAGATTATTGTCTGGCTCCCAAGTCATCCATTCTTCTTCAGGACCATCATAATCCTCGAATTTTGTAGGCTCAACGTTTTCACCATCATCGCTATCTCTCCCCCGCTTTTCCTCATAATCGAATTCTGGAGTGTAGATGTTTGGAACTTTAGCCAAACGTTCAACGGTAGTATTCCATTTAGGGGTTACAAAGTCTCCATTGTCGCAGTTGGAGGCAGCCGATACACGTTGAACAGGAGATATGTCTGTCACAATCAGCATTGGGAGTATGAACAGAAACATTGCGGCGATGGTAGTCCTTGAACCCAAAATCAACTCCCTCCTTGGGCTGAATGAAATTTGTGAGGGTTAATCGGTTTTCCCTTCAGCGTCTTCTTCTTAGAGGCCTTACGTAACCTGAAGAACCACTTCTGCGTTCTTCTTTGGACAAAATACCGGGCGCTGGAGGAGGAGTGTGTTGATCCATTCCTAGGACTCCTCCATAGGACTGTACTTCATCCACTTCGTATGTAGCTGCAGCCTGTTCGGCTTCCTCTTCGATTTCAGTTGGACTTCTCATCACAGCCCAACCTAAAATTAGGACAGCGACGATAAGTGCTAAGACCATGAATGATTCACCGCTAGCATCCAAAAACCATTCCTGCCAGTCTTGTAGAGAGAAGTCGGAAAGACTTGGTTCTGCTGCCTTTTCTGCTAGAACTGTGACTTCAGTATCCTTTGTTACACAAACACCCATTCCATCACAAACTGAAACTCTGACCATCTTAATTCCAACTTCGTCCCAACTCGCAGCAACTCTTACTCCATCTGCGCCGGATGGAGTAATCCAATCATCTGCAGCGTCTCCATTTTCATCAGCGTCAACCTCAAGGTCGCTTTCCCACAAGACAACAATTGCAGAGGATATTCTTTCATCTCTATCGGTGTGAAGTCCGTCATTTACGTCCAAATCTCTCCAAACAACGTAATCTGCAGCATCTTCCGAATCTGAGACATTGGCTTCAAGGACTACTGATTCGCCAACGTAAATTGTGTCTGAGATTTCAAATTCGCCAATGACTGGTGCCTCATTTACAATTACGGTGAAAGTTTCCCTAGTCACGTCTCCAGTTAGATATGAATCTCTAACTGTTAGCGTTACCTTGTATGTACCAGGTCTTTCAAAAGAATGCCATGGCATAGGCTCATGTGAGATTGGAGTTGCATCGCCGAAATCCCAAGAATATTCTACAATACCATTCCAATCAGTGCTGTTCGATTCAAGAGGTACAAATCTACCCTCGAACACTCTGTCGCCGTCTCTAGTTCCGATTGAATCGAAATACAAAATTTGGCCGGGAGTAGTTACTACATTTCCATCATCGTCAAAGGTGTGAGAATACTCGAATGATGCACCTTCTGGGAGAGGTGTAGTTGCTGTGACCAACTCATCTTTGTACCATACATCAAAAATCTTCACGGAAACAATCGGTTTTGGATTCAAGACTCTAATTCCAAGCTGCCTTGTCTCACTTTCTTGACCATTTTCGTCTATAACAACAAGAGACACATAATGCTCACCTGGAGTGCTGAAATTGTGAGTAACAAGGGACTCGTTTGACATTGTACCATCAGAGAATGTCCACATGAATGTCAAATCTGTTGAATCTCCAACCAACCCGTCGGGGTCATAACTATCTCTGCCGTTGAAAGTGTATGGTACGTCCATATTTGCATCTTCAATTCTGAAATCGATTACTGGACTGCCTGCTGAACTTGAGTCTCTGACCTCGAATTGTGCTACTGGCAACTGATTCAGAACTTGAACTCTGAGTTGTGAAACAGACTGTGCGCCATCATTGTCTGTGACTGTTATGTTCACATTCTTGATTCCCGGAGTGGACCAAGCAACCATAGGATTCTGTTCTGTTGACAGCAAATCAACGAATAGATTTGTTCTATCGACTATTCCGCCGTCAAGGTTTACAGCTTCTTCAAACACCCAATTCCAACCAACAATTTCTCCATCAACATCTTCGAAAACATCTGGCAGCATTGTAGCAGTGAATGTTTCTGTAACAACTGTGTTAGTAAAAATCTGGCCCGGAGCACGATTGTTGACAATAATTTCGATTGTTTCAGAGGCTGAATTGACTCCATCGCTTGCGGTAAGCGTGAGATTGTACGAAGTTACAGCTGTCAAACCATCCTCCCACATGTGGTATGCACGAGTTACGCCTTTTCCACCTTCCAGGTTGCCGTCTCCCCAGTCCCATGAAAATTCAAGATGACTCAATGGAACGTTATCTGTGGTTTTTTCTGCACTGAATTGGATTATCTGTCCAGTCAAAATCGATAGATTATCTGTCAAAACCATACCGTTCATTGAAATTACAGGAACAGGAGCAGAATCATCTGAAACATTGATTGTTTTTACATCAGCATCAGACCAAGTTCCCCCTTGGTCCATTATTCTCAAGGACACGTTGTATTGACCAACATCAAGGTATGGCCTTACAGGGCTCTTCAGAGAGGATGAGTTGCCGTCGTCAAACGTCCATGCATATGCAACAGGTTCGTCCATGTATGGAAGTGTATTGTTTGCTAGAGAAAGGCCCCATGCATCAAAACCGTCTCCAGTAAAGAGAATATTGTCCCATGTTTGAACTTCAGTGGGATTGATTGTTGAATTTGACACTGGCATCATGTTGTCTAGGAATTGAGCACCCGTTTGGACAGTGTCGATTACATCCCCGAGCATATCAGTCATCGTCAAGTGGAATGTGTGAACTTCTGTCGATTTGGCGGTGTACCAGAATTTCGTTGCAACGTCTACTCCACCACCGGCTTGGACTCTGGTTTCAATAGTGTCAAGAACTACACCTGACGCGTTTTTCACTTGGATCTCAACATCCAAATCCTCGAAAAACGCATTTGACAATATGTTGAACTCTATTTCCGCTGTGTCAACATTTGTGTCACCATCTCGATCAGACAGAACCGTTGAATTGAGACTCATTGTAGCAGGAGAAGTAATTCTTGCTGCTTCTACATCTATTACCCCGGTAGGATAGGAACTTCCACAAGATGTGTAATCGCAATCGCCTTGGTTTGAAGCAAACCATGTTATTGCGTATATCTCATCGGTAATGTTTCCGAATCCTGGAACCAAAGCAGTTCCAACAGCCCCATTGAAATTGATATCACTTCTTGTGTATATTCCATCAGCAGCGGCTCTGCTCATTATTACACCATCCATTCCTGGCACATCCCCTGTGAATCTCATGGTAAGTGGCGCTGGTGCTGCAGAGCCGGGAGTGAACTTGAAGACACGAACACCCCATCCTTCAATCGCATTGCCTGTTGAAGACCAAGGACCTAGCCAATCGCTATTGGTATCTGCTGGTTGTATCCTACAGAATTCGCTAGAACCACAGGCAGGAGAAAGGAATAGGTTAGACATGCCATAGACGCCTTGGTCACTATCCAATGTGGCAGCAATAGTGAAATTTGTCCAAATATCGATAAAATCCCTGCCTATTACACCAGGGGTTGCATCTATTGGGTTCCTTGCAAGATCTTCGATTCCTGCAGCGCCTGTAGACGAGTCTTGGACTAGATTGCGAATCGCTGGACCTCCACCAAGGTGGTCAGCCAAATATAGAAGGAAAATGAATCCGCCACCATAATCAGCGGGTCTTTGATTCCACCAACGTACTGAAAGCTCACTAGCAGATGTCCATGCGTTCACGTGGCCGTATAGTGTAGACGAACCGCCAAAGCAGAGGAAGGCAGCCATGTCTGCTGCTCCTTCGTCAATCCATAGATTCTCGTAAGGATCCAAAGCATTGTGCATCAAATGTTGTAGTTCGTGAGCAAGAATAACTCTAGACCAAGATAGAGGTGCGTCATCAATATCGATGAAAATCGCCTCCCTTGATGCAGACATGCCCGGTGCGAAATATCCCCCTATGTTGTAAGCGCCATCGATTGCATAAATCACGACTTCAATCTGACAATTATTGTCAACATCAGGAGCTGCAATCCCTCTTCCATCGAAGTAGTCTTTTCCAAAGTATGTCATCAATGTTGGATATACTGTTGTGTCCCATGTACTAGCCCAGTTGTTTAGAACAGTTGAAGACAATGTTCTACCGGTCTGTACCATAAACGCAGCAGTGGAGGTTGTTTTCTCTACGGTCACGTCGATAGAGCCCCCAGAGGTTGGAACTGTCGCAGTATCTCCTTCATTGTACGGAGTACATGCTCTACCGCTTGTCATAGATTGAGGAGAGGTTGCGATATCAACCCCGGGCAATCCTTGAGAAATCCACTCATTTTTCATCATTCTAGTAGCGCTGTAAAGCAATTCATCACTCTCGGGCAACATGTACGGATGTGAGTCAAGTGGTTCAAAATCGTCGATATCTGCGAATACTGGAGTGAACTCAATCACTTGATTGGTCACAGATTCTTGAGGCTCTGCAGAGGCCAATGGAGAGGCAATAGAAACAAGGAAAACAAGCAATATTGAGAAAGCACGATTAGAGCAATGTTCAGACATTTCAAGGGCCTCCAGAGAATCGCATTACTGCATTCCAAATTGCCCACTTCAAATGAGGTATTTAATACTCAGCGAACATAGCATCATCAATGCGAAAGGTAATTGCTGGAATTTTGGCGCTTCTATTTGCCTTTCAGAGCACGATTGTAGCCTCTGGCGAAGAGACAGAGCAAATCCTGGATGAATGTGTTCTTTCATTCGACGGAGAAAATGCAAATCAATCGGTTCATTACCAAGTTGATCTGGGACCAAGAATACCCGGTTCTGCAGCAAGTTCTGCGCTAAGGGAATCAATAAAATCCAATCTGACAGGGTGGCACATAACAGAATCTACCCATCATTCCAATGGATACACTCTGACCAATTTGTTTGCAACTTGGAATAAAGGCCATGGCTCCAAGGTCATTTTTGCGGCGCATTATGACACCAGATACAAAGCTGACCAAGATTGGAATGAAAGCAGAAGAGATGAACCAATCGATGGTGCAAACGATGGTGCAAGTGGGGTTGCAGTGTTGTTGGAACTCGCAAGAATAATTCCGCAGATGAACCTCACACACGAGATTACACTTTTCTTTACAGATGCAGAAGACCAAGGAGATAACCATTCAACATACGTATTGGGAGCTAAGGCATGGGCTGAAAATTTGAGTCAGGAAGATGCTGATAGTATCGAATCATTTGTATTAGTTGACATGGTTGGTGATTCCGACTTAACTTTACGAAAAACAAGCCCAGGCAACACAACACTGTGGAATAGGACTGAACAAATAATCACGAACTTAGATGATGTTTGCGACCTCAAAGATTCATCATACTTCAATTTCGACATGGTCGATGGGATTTACGATGACCATGTTCCTGCACACAACCTTGGAATTCCTGCGATTGACATCATCGACACCAGATTTGGGGAAGGTGCAAGTTATCTGAGCGGCCATTGGCACACACACAATGACACCATAGACAAAGTGAGCGCTGAATCTCTTGAGACTGTGGGTTATATTCTCGAGTATGGACTGAAAACTAACGCATGGACAAACGTGAGAACAACTACATCTTTCGATTTAGACTCTGATATGGACGGAATACCTGACGAAGTGGATGAATGCCCACTAGAATTTGGCTCAGAATCAAACGGCTGTGAAGAGAAAAATGATGACTCAGTAATCGGCTCCCAAGATTTCGATGATTTGACTACAGGCATCATTCTTGCACTATGCACAATCCTTGTCTGTGCAAATTTACTGTGGATAATATTCGCGGATAACAAAGGGGAGGGGTGAAATCCGCGCACGACATCGGGTGTTTCAACGGGAGGTGCAATTATCAGCCAAGACAAAGAAAATCGGCTTGCAGCATTGCGCCAAAGAGTCCGTTCAAAACTTCTCGATTCACGGATAGCATCCAACAAGCGCCAAAGGAAAGCAGATGAGGAGATCGTTGTCCAAATCCAAAAGTCAGATGAACCGGAATTCGTTGATTTCGAAACCGATGTGTTATCAGAAGGTGAAAGAAGGCGACGAATCGCATCTGCTTTGGTCATGATTGGAGCTTTGATGGGGGTTGTTTCAGGAGCACTGATTCTCCAAGGCAACCCATCTGGTTTGCTAAACTCTTCAATTTTCAAGACAACGGAATCCCTCGACATACATGGCTTTGTTTTGGACGAGGATGGTGAACCAGTTGCGAATGTTTCGATTGAATTGGTCGACCCTGAATCAAACTCAGCATTGAAGAGCAGTATTTCAGATGAATATGGAAGATATGTCATCGATTCAGTACTGGTCAAAGAATACGAATTACATGTCTCCAAACAGGGATATCAAACAGTGATATTGTCATTCAAGCCGGAACCCATTGGGATTTCACCAATCACAATGGTCGCAGGGGATGGTGAGAGAACGAAGGATGAATTGTCCGCAACAGAAGGGTGGTCAATGGAAAATGCCGTAGCACTTGCAACATTTGAGGGCGTTTTCACTATTGCATGCGCATTGGTTGGAGTCCACGCTTCGTTTGAAATAAAGAGAAAGAAACGTTACAGAAGAACTCAAGCATTCTGCTGGGTAGGTCTATTCAGTAGAGGCTTAATCATATTTGGACCGGCTCTAATTCTGTTGGGCATGGTATTCCTTATGCTCGACAAGGAGGAGTTCGAGGATCAAAGGGTAGAGGAGGTATTCTGAATGTACCTCATAACCGTCGAAGGCGGTGACGGCTCCGGAAAGGGTGAAGCGGTTAGAATACTTGCGAACTTAGCAAATAGACTAGCATTCCCAAAAGTCCACGTTACACACGAACCAAGAAGGCATAGTAAGTTGGGTAAAATAGCACTCAGTGCTGTAAGTAAGGGAGACCATACTCCACTTGAAGAAGCAGGGTTATTTGCTGCCGATAGAGTTGACCATTCTCATACTTGGATAAGACCAAGATTATTGAAGGGAGATTTGGTGATATCAGATAGGAATATTCACTCCAGCCTAGTATACCAGGGAGTAGTAGGGGATTTGGGGCTTGAACAAGTTGCAGAAATGAACTCTGCTGCTATGATTCCTGATCTAGTAATTTGGATTGACTGTGACCCTAGCAAAGCCATGAAAAGGATAAATTCGGGTACTTTGCGTATGGCTGGAGAGAAGCATGAATACTTTGAGACCACAGAAATTCAGACAAAAATTAGAGCTGGATTTAGTGGTATTTTGTCCGGTGAAATCCCAACCCCTCAGCCTTTCAGCAAGTGTTGCATCATGGGACCTGTCCTAAATGAGAGTGGATTGGATGAATTGGAGAAGCAACTCTCACAGGTGCTTAGCACTTTTTTCAATAGAAGACCCGACCCTTTGAATGTAAGCAGAGATGAAGTCGATAGGCACCTTTTACGCTCATTAACTGCAGGCGTTCAAACCCAACAAAGGCTACCAGGAGCGCCGGTGCAACACGCTTCCTTACTAGAGGATTGGTTGGATGGTAAATCTCCGGCAAATTGGATGGAAATTGCTGAACAAGAGTGGGATGAAAAAAGGGCCAAAGAATCTGATGTTCCAGCGAGACCAATCGCTCATTCCTCTTGGGCTATATTGGGAACACTTTCTCTTACCGATACAACCGATGTCCCAAGTCTTCACAAGCAGTTAGGACCAGTGCGATCTGTGACAAAAAGGCATACTCAGCGACTGGTGAAATGGCTAGAGCAAGAGAGATGGATTCATCGACAACAAAACCATGTCCCATTTGCTGAAGCTCAGTTGTTCAAATTGAGGAAAAGTAGGCTTGGATACGGGAGACTTTGCCTAGCAATGTGGCCATTAAGGGCTGCTTTGGCCAGTTGGAGAAGATCAAACCAAGATTCAGATTGGAGAGATGCGCTAAAGGAAATTATCTCTGATAAAGATACCAGAAAAGCGCCGTTGACTGTTCGTAAAGCAGTAAGTGACGTCATGAAAAGACTGGAATTAATCTCTAGTGGTCATGCGGAATGCCCGGTACCAAAGAACGAGAGTGAATTGTTGGTCTGGTGGGCTACTGAGCCGCCAAAATGACTACTACTCTTCTTCAGATTTCATGCTGAATCGACTTCCTGAAGGTAACATAACACTCGATGGATTTAGACCGAATAGTGCTGGCCTTGCTGAGAAAGACGCTGCCATGAAGACGCCAACTAAGACACCAAATGGAGTCCCAGTTATCATTCGCATTGTAGCAGTTGATTCATACGAAGTTAGCATCTGAGTGAATCCGTCAATGGCCATTGGAATCGCAGCAATTCC
>MDTD01094030.1_pt1 | contig 33442 bp, 37 predicted proteins | sample 811221 | NCBI WGS metagenome assembly MDTD01 (sample SAMN05326646, study PRJNA326480) | marine metagenome | isolation source: seawater | place: Pacific Ocean: South West | collected 2011
CTAAAATAAGTTTGGACGGTACAAGAGCACCATTTTTTTCGGCACTAAAATAAGTGGAAGGATAGCTCCCTAGACTAAACCCATAAATGACGAGTCGATCACTGGTTAAGCCTTGATCTTTTAACCAGGTTAGTCCTGCGTTGATGTCCTCTAAAAGACCTCCTTCTGTAGGAGTACCCTCACTTTTTCCAAAACCTTTATAGTCAATCATTAATACGCCAAAACGGTTTTTTCCTCCTACGTTGGCTAAAAGTTTTTGACGTGTCCAATAATAATCAATATTGCCTGTGTTTCCATGGCAATACATGATCACTGTGTCCTGGTTAATGGTATTTAAATCACCAGTGTATACCCCATAGATGGTTTCATCGCCACTTTGAAGGTTAATTTCATGAATTTGATCCAACGGAATGTTATAAGAACTATCTAAATAAACCTCACTTTTTCCGGTGTAATCGTCTAAAAGGTAGGCTTCAGTAGCAACCTGCTCAAACATGAAGCTATCAATTTTTTGACATGAAAAGCACGTAATAACGGTCCATGACAATAAAGTTATAGGAATGAATCTTTTCATTTATTTATCTTTTTTGTTACACCAAGGAAAATGCCAGGAACACTGTATTTACCATGCCATTTTGCGTAATTAACTACTACATCCTGATTACTTTGCATAAGTCCAAGCACCTTATATTCAAGTGTGAGACTCCAATTCTTTTTTTGCCATGTACTTCCAATATGAGGATTAAAAAGGATGGCATTTGGCTGTACTTCATCATGAGCTCTAAATTTCTTCAAATCAAACCAATTTGATGCTCCTATATAAAGGTAGTTTCTATTTTTTTTGCCATATTTCCAAAGCGCATTAATGTCAATTTGAGGAAAGAGATCAAAGGCTCCGTCTTTCATTTCAAGCATACTGTTTAGTGTAAAGCTCCCCGATATGTCAGGAATCCATAATTGAGTAGAATCTGCTTGATAAAATCGCTTTGTTATCCCTATATCGGTTTGAAAAGTATTAAAAATTAATGCCGTTGTGTGAAGTCCTCCATATAAGGTTAAATCATCCTTTAACCCATGCCCAACAACTAAATTGGAATAGGGGGTAGGAATAGTTAAACCAAATAAGTTTTGCATTGGACCACCAAGTGAACAACCAATTTGAGTTTCTCCTTTTGGAAGAGGGTCAACAAATCTTGAAGGTGCACAGGAAAAAACAACTATTTGAATGAGTAGAACAAATCCTACAGTCTTGAAATAATTCATAACATAACGTTTCAATTCATGCTACGAAGAAAATACAATAAAGTCACATTTTGATGATTTTTTTTATAATGAATCCTTATTTGCCTTAGAATCAGTCAAATTTTGTTGTTAAATAATGGAATACAGTATTCGATCTTGTTATCAAAAAAAGAGTGCTCCCTAAAAGAGCACTCTTTTTCGTTCTATATGTGTTAATGTTTTATTTTTTTGTTTTCACGGCATACCAATCAATTTTTCGAGATAAGTACATAATGGTTCCCAAAACCAGGAATAATCCTATACTTCCCATCAGTAAAGCGTAATCCTGCATTTGAATGATGGAATAAATAAACAGGTACAACAGCACAAGTATTAATCCAATGAGAGCTGTTAAACGCTTGTTTTTTGCAATACTATGGGCATACAGCGTAATCATAGAGACAATACTAATGCTTGAAATTAAATAACTAATTGTAAATGAAATATGTTCGGAGAGCGCGACTAGTAACGTGTAAAAAACACAGAGCGCAAGTCCTACAATAATATATTGAATAGGATGGATGCGAATATGATTGAGAACTTGAACAAAGAAAAATAAAAGGAACGTTAAGGTAATGAACATAACCGCATATTTTGCAGATCGCATACTCTTTTGATACTCGTCAACAGGAACAATCAAATTTACACCAAAAGATGATTGTTGAATACCTTGGGTAATTCCACGAAAACTTTGAGGATATGATCGATTGAGGTGAAGAACATCCCATTGTGCATTAAAACCATCTTTTGATACTTCTCTATGATCCGGTAAAAATGCACCGTCAAAACTTGGGTTGGACCATGGTGATGAGATAGAAACGGTTGTTGATTTACCAAGCGGGATAAAGTTTAAGCTAGAGCTTCCATTAATATCCAACTCCAATGAGAAGTTTTGGACAAGTGTTTGGTTGTTTTTTTTGTTCGCAGATACTCGGCAACTAATTCCTTTATGGATAACTTCATTGGATTCAACTCCTGGGTTAAAATCGATTTTTTCTCCATTCCAATTTAACACCACGCGCTTTTGAAGTCCTCTCAAATCTGATAAGCCCATGGAGACATAAGCCTCATTCCACAGAATGTTTTCATCGGCAATTTTCCACTCCTCAAAATTAGGCGTTGAAAAATGACCCGATAAATTCAATTTACTATTGTAAACAATAATCTCATAAATCCCTCTGTACCTAACTTCAGGATGAATATTACCTGTAATGTTAAGCTCATTTGGTAAGAAGTGGGCATATTCTCGTGACTTTACAAGCTTATATTTTTTTTGATCATTATCGTAAACCTTGGTGTAGGAATGATAAGGTACTGTGAGGACTAAACCTAATATAGTTTGTCTTTCGCCCCATTTTTCACTTACCTCACGGGTGGATTTTTCCTGTCGGTATCTTCGTTCTTTAATTACATCTTTTACCATCGATACGGGGATCAGTAAGAATAGAATAAGAATTCCAATAGTGATTAATCGGATGGTGAGCGAGTTTTTTAGCCAATGACTTGCTTTTTCTGAAAATGTGGGTTTGTCTTGCATGTTGTTTTTTTGTTGATTGATTTTTTTAACGGCCTTTTTTGCATGTTCGTATTTGTTTGGGTAAAAACATGAGCATACTAAAGAAATTTTAACATTTCAGTTAAAAATAGCCGTATGAATCCTTCAATGGCAGTGAAAATTATTATCTGTTGATTTTTTGAAATTAAACGCAATGTTTCCTCGCCCATTCATAGTGTAGTAAGAAGGGAAAACAGTTTAATTTCAACACTCTATGCTTTCTGAGTAAAAAAGAAGTTTTATTAAGATTGAAGTAAAGACTCTATGCAATCTTTAGAATGCCCACCGTAAACTCCATCAATCACCAATTGATTATTGGCCTGTATCAGTTTTACCGCGTTTTCAGTTTTTGCACCAAAATCACCGTCGGCATCTCCGCAATTGTATTCCAAATGGTTGAGAATTAATTGCAATTGAATAACACGTTCTCCTTTATGTCCTTTTTTAAGAACCGGATCGGGAATACTTAATGGAGTTGTTTTACTAAGCCTTCTGTAGCTAAGCACCTTTTTTGCGTCGTATTCAGCAATTGTTACGGCATTTTTTTGATTTCCACCTAAACAATAAACCTTACTGGCATCCTGATTAAAACCTAAGAATATTCCCACATGACCCTTCCATGAATTGATATTTTCCCTCCAAAAAACGACCACATCTCCAGGGATTGGTTTTTCTGCTTTTACGCCCACATTAATCCATGAACGCGCATTGGGTTTTCCCGAGATAGGCAGTTCTGCTTTTTTGGCACACCAATTAACAAATGTACTACACCATGGAATTTCATCGTTTTGAATACCCGATATATTTGTTTCAGTAGCATAAGCTACAATTTGAGGGTTATCCTCCGCGCCTTTAATTTCTTTGGTTCCTAATTGAGAGGCTGCGATTTTTAAAATATCCATGACTGAAGGTATTGTTATTCGGTATTAAATGTATTCATATTTCAACGTTTAATACCAATCTCCTTAAAGAAATATTTTTAAAAAAGAGTGGGATAATAGAGGTAAGATTTTTGGGAGATTTGCATGTTTAATAATTTTCGTCGATATAGTCATCTATTGCTTTTTGCTCTTCAGTTTTCCGCTTTTGGAAAGCCTCCAAAACAGGTTGGTTTTTACGTTTTATGGTTAAAACAGTTGAGCTATCTTCTTCAGCGGGAATCCATATGATCTTTCCTGACTCATACGTTTCCGAAAAACCACCTCGAATATGTTTTGAATAAATGGTATTCGAGTTGTCTTCAAAAAATTGAGTTTCATCTTCTTCGTAAAAAAAATCATTCTGATAATTCGTTCCAAATGAAAACTTTCCAATCTCATTGAGCATCCAGGAATACCCACACATGTGACATTCTACGGAAGGGAGTATACAGGTGTCGCAAATTGGTAATACTACATCTACTTTTTGATTGTAGTCCATGCTAAATGTATACGTTGAAACTCCATTTGTCCAAGTAGTTCCATTATACTTAGTTAAAAACGTTGATTTTTCATTTTGGGATTTGTTACTCGTTTTTGTAGTCGTATTTTCACACGAGAATACGATAAGTAATACAGCAAGAATAAGGACAATCTTTTTCATATTTACTTTAAATCAAATCGGTCTAGGTTCATGACTTTATTCCAAGCTTTTACAAAATCGATTGCAAACTTTTCTTTTGCATCATTACTTGCATAAACCTCCGCAATTGCTCTTAGTTCAGAATTGGAACCAAAAATTAAATCTGCTCTTGTGGCGGTCCATTTTTCCTGTTTACTTTTTCTATCCTTTCCAACAAAATGTAACTTGTCTCCCGTAGTAGGTTCCCAGAAGGTATTCATATCTAATAAATTCACAAAAAAGTCGTTGCTGAGTTTACCAGGTGTGTTTGTGAAAATACCGCAGTTTGAATCATCGTAATTGGCATTTAATGCACGCATTCCTCCAATGAGAACGGTCATTTCCGGAATAGTTAATGTTAAAAGGTGCGCTTTGTCAATTAACAATTCTTCGGTTGTTAGGGTATAGGCTTTCTTCTGATAATTTCTAAAACCATCTGCCATAGGTTCTAAAACAGCAAAGGATTGAACGTTGGTTTGTTCTTGAGAGGCATCCGTTCTTCCAACAGTAAATGGAACACTGATATTTAGTCCGGCTTTTTTGATGCCTTCTTCAATAGCTGCATTTCCACCTAAAACAATTAAATCAGCCATGGAAACTTTTTTGTTTTTTGATGCCACATGAAATTCCGATTGAATTTTTTCATAAAGCGCTAATACGGTTTTAAGTTGTTTTGGATTATTACACTCCCAATTTACTTGAGGTTCTAAACGAATTCTTGCTCCATTCGCGCCGCCTCTTCTGTCCGATATTCTAAACGTTGATGCAGATGCCCACGCTGTTTCAATTAAATGATTCATGGGTACACCTGAGGTTATTATTTTTTCTTTAAGAATTTCAATATCTGCTGTTGAGATAGGGTCGTAATCTGCAGAAGGTATTGGATCTTGCCATATGAAATCTTCTTTTGGAATCTCAGGACCTAAATAGGTGGATTTTGGCCCCATGTCTCGATGTGTTAACTTAAACCAAGCTTTCGCAAATGCATCATCAAATGACTTAGGATCCTCAATGAATCCTTCACACACTTTTTTGTATTCGGGGTCAAACTTTAACGCTAAATCGGATGTTAGCATTGCGGGTCTTACACGTTTGTTTTTATCAAAAGCGTCGGGGAATATTTCGCCTTTACCTTTGGCCAACCATTGCTTAGCACCTGCCGGGCTTTTAGTTAATTCCCAATCATTATTAAATAGAACTGTTAAATAAGTATGACTGTAACGTGTAGGTGTAGGCGTCCAGGTAACCTCTAACCCTGAGGTAATTGCGTCTGTTCCTTTCCCTGATTTATAGGTGCTCTTCCAACCCAGGCCTTGTTCCTCTATAGAGGCTCCTTCAGGAGCAACACCAACACTGTCTGCTGGACCGGCGCCATGTGTTTTCCCAAATGAATGACCTCCCGCAATGAGCGCAACGGTTTCTTCATCATTCATACCCATTCGCGCAAAAGTGATTCGAATATTTTTTGCTGAGGCCATTGGGTCAGGATTTCCATTCGGTCCCTCAGGATTCACATAGATTAGTCCCATTTGAACTGCTGCAAGTGGATTTTCAATTGTTAAATCTAACTCTCCTTTTTCATTTAATCTTCGCGATTCGAGCCAATTCCCTTCAGGTCCCCAATATACGTCTTCTTGAGGTTCCCAAACATCGGGTCTTCCTCCAGCAAAACCTATCGTTTTAAATCCCATGGACTCTAAAGCGACATTACCCGATAAAATCATTAAATCAGCCCAAGAAATTTGCTTCCCGTATTTTTGTTTAATAGGCCATAATAGCCTTCTGGCCTTGTCTAGGTTTCCATTATCAGGCCAACTGTTTTGAGGAGCAAAACGTTGTATTCCCATACGTGTTCCTCCTCGTCCATCACCAGTTCGATAGGTTCCTGCGCTGTGCCAGGCCAACCGGATCATTAATGGTCCATAATTTCCATAATCAGCAGGCCACCATTCTTGCGAGTTGGTAAGAACGGCCTCAATATCCTTTTTTAGTTGAGCGTAGTCTAGCCTTTCAAATTCTTCCTGGTAATTAAAACGTTCGCTCATGGGGTTTGTAAGAGCTGAGTTTTGAGATAAAATACTCAAGTTTAATCGATTTGGCCACCATTCTTTATTGGTTTTAAACCGAGAAATTTGCTCTTTTTTATGGTCTTTATCAAATCCAAAAGGACATCCTCCTTCTTGCTCATGTTTGACTGCATTAGTTTCGTTGTTGTTACAAGCACTAAAGACAAACAGCGTTGCCACACTAAATACCAGTATATTTTTCATCACAGTAATGCTTTAGAGCCACCTATTTAGTAGCATGATTTATTTTTTATGTCTGTATTTCGTTTCTCAACTACGCTTTGTGAGAGAAAAAGTGTCGTTATTGATATAAAAGTTACTGATAATGTAAATCAGACATGTGTCTTTAACCAACCATAATGTTCGGATTTTCTATTAGAGTTTAATAAATCGTATTAATTCATTGGTGTTCTTTTTATCCACACGGACTAGTTTAGCACCTTTAGAAAGGTTTGAGCAATTTATTCCTGAAGATAATCTTATAATTAAACGCGTCAACTATTTCAATGATCACATAACTCGAAATTAGTGTTGATCTATTTAGGTAAGAATAATAACGTGGATGTGTTTGTTTTAATAACTGATGCTTTTATTACAATTGGTTAAATTTAATTCGTTTTTTGAAGCGTTCTCATTTTTTTTGCAAATCTACTAAAGGTATATCGATCAGTATTGTCTTCACCAATATATCGAAAAACTTCTACCCCTTCTTTATTCAGAATGATAAGCGCAGGGTAGTGGACCGTTTGCCCATGAAACGCATAACCAAAGGGAATGTTTAGTTCTTTGGCTAATGAAGCATTAATATCTCGATAAATTGGCACGTCTGATTGTTGCGGTATTTTTTGAGCCCATTCCTTAATGAGGTATCCCTTATCGGGCTTAATAAAAAGATGTATTACATCAGGGAAAAGGTGAGCTTCCTGTAAATATTCTGTGGTATGTTTGAGACAATATGGACATTCTGTTTTTAACAAAAAATGCAGAACGATGTATTTGCCTTTCGCATCCTGCGAATTAAATTGACTCGTGTCAGTTCCTGATGGGAGATTAAAATTAACTGGAGCTTGACCTTGAGAGAGCAATAAAATGGGTAGGGCGAAAAGGGAGAAGAGGAGTGACTTCATATAAATACAGGCTTGTTTTCTGTAAAATTAAAAGGAAAGAAGTCAATACATGGCTAAGAGGCAAGCTAAACAGGGTTTAGTCATCTTTTTGACAGGTTTTGAGAAAAACTTAGGTTCAATGTATAAGAATAGCCTTTTTGATTAATATATTACTCTTTCAAGTAATCTATGGCATACTCAATAATATTGTCAATATTATTGTATTCATCGTCTTTATTCATATCCAGATAAATATCAGGCTCAATACCAGATTCAACATGATTTTTTTCTTTATCGAATAGTGGATTTATTGAATAGCCCAATTGCCATCCATTATATAGATCGGAAGAAATTGGCATTCCACCGCCTCCACCTGTTTGATCTCCAATAATAGTTGTATTGTTTAAAGAGCGCATAGCAAGAACAAAATCATTCGTAGCACTGTAGCACATTCTGTTAGTAAGGACAACAATTTTCCCATCGAACACTGTTTTTGATTGAGGCTCTATATATTGCGGAAACCAATCGCTATAATTATTTCCGGGTCCTTCTTTAAATCGGATGTAACCGAATTTCGTTTTTATTTTAGAAAATGCTGACGCTAGCTTATGTGCTTGAAGTATTGAGCCGCCTACATTATCTCGAACATCAATTATTAAGCCTTTAATATCACCAAGTTGAGAAACTGCTTCATCAATTTCACTGAATGAAAACGTGCTCATAAAACTTGGGCAGCGCAAATAACCTACATCACTAATTTTGTTAGACCTTAAACCGGTCACCCATACTGCCTCAGAACCTAAATAATACCTATCTACAATAGTTGGATTAAAGTTTTGAGGATAGTCTAAATACCAATTTCCATAGGAGGAGGAATTAAAATCAGAATAAATCCAAACATGACCATCTTTCAGTTCATTTAACATGTTTGCACAAACCGTGAAAAATTCCTTTTCATTCATCTCTGCATACAATTGAGAGCGGTATTCATTTCCAATCGAGTCCCAATTGATGTTTTTATATTCCAGGTAACAATAATTCTCATTAATAGTTTTCCATAGTAGTTCAAAATTTTCGTGTACGTTACCTCCCGTTTCGGATAGGTCCTCTTTAACACAAGCCGTTGCAAGGAAGATACTTAAAATTACAGATGTAAGGATTGATTTATTTATGAGCATATCTTGATGAATTGAATAGATAACTTAATTTTATTGAATGATTGACTTGAACCTTACTGTTGTTGTTTAATCGTAGGTTTGCATAATTTATACCATATTGAATTCCTAACGTGTGTTTTACACCTGTTTTTTTTCTAATAAAAGTAAAGTCGAAATTTAGGTTGTTTCTAAATTGAAAATTGGTTTCAAAACTACCCACGCGAAAAGCATCCCAAAAATTAGTGTCATCAATCAATGTTGAGTAAGGTAGCGAAGAACTATATCTCGTCCCTGTATAAACACCTAATACAGGGAGCGTAAATTCATTTGAAATATCCAACTGAATTTTTTTTAGGTGTATTCTTTTTTCTAAACCTAAAGAGAGTCCTGCCATGTTATTCAGGTTGTAATAAAATAGATTGTTAACATTGAAAAATTTGATATCTAAACCTGCATCTAACCAGTATGTCCAACCCAATGAGATTGAAGGCATTTTTTTTTGTGAATTTTTTTCAAATAACTCATAGCGACGGTTGAATATTTTTCCATAGTTAAATGACGAAATAGTTGGTGGGATTGGTCTTTCTTCAGGATTTTCAACTTCACTGTTTCGATCTTTTTGATTTAAGGTGGAGGTAATATTAAAATAAGAGGTCCTAGTAGTAATTTTTTTATTCATTTGATTGAATCTTCCCCAATCTAAATTTGTGCTTATCCCTGAGTATTTTATAGGTGATAGAAATGTTATTTTTTGAGATAATGTACCAAGTCCAGATGCCCGGTAACGATATGATATGGAATCTAAATCTTGTCCTTTTACTAGGCCTAACATCCCCATTAAAAGAATGATTAAAGCTGATTTTTTTCTCATGTTACTGATTATATATCTATTGTTTTTTGTGGGTTAACGAAGCGCTCTAATATAATATTGTAAGAGCTAGATTTTAAATTGATATGATTGTCTTATTTGTATGGAATATACACACCTAAAGAATACATTAAAACAATTTTTTGAAATTCAATATTATCAGGCCATAAAGGACCCTTTTTTATTGTTTTTCCTAGGCCTAGTTGCCCCGTGAACCATTTTTTACCTCTGTAAACATAGTTTAGTCCTATTAGGTTTTGAGTGAAGGAGTTATCTATTCCTTGATTCCAATATTGAAGCGAAAGAAAAGAGCTTCTAATTGATGGCTTTCTGTGGTAATTTAATCCACACCCGTAACCAACTAAACCTGCTCCTAATTGAAAAGAAAACCTTTCTGAGAATAAAAACTCTACATCAGCACCAAGCAATGATCCACCTCCATGAAGAAGACCAAATGAAATACAATGTCGATTTTTTAATGAAATGTTTTGTTGATCAGTCTGTGAGTAGTTAAAGAATGAAATTAACATGCAAATTGCGAAAAGTAAATGTTTCATGATGATTTTTACACTTAATGCAATTCATCACAAAAAGTAACCTTTTTTTAAATATCGAAAAGAAATTAATCCTTAATTTTCGGTTCAAAGTCTAGCAAATACTTTACGTTAAAGATGAGCATTGGAAACCACATTGGATCGATTTCTTTATATCCCATGCCCGGAATAAAGTTTTTGTAACTGTACAAATTAGCATAATTAGAGGATGGAAAAGAAAGCTGAAAGTCAAAACTTGATTTTAAACGATGAGCTAAATCAAATTCATAACCCACTGAAGTAGAGAATCCCACTAAGAACACATTTTGATTCACTTCCTTTCCATTAGGGTATTCATAATATTCTTCAATACTGTTGGAAATTCCTTCTTCCATAACCAGAGAACTGGTTACAAAAAAGCCAACGTGAAAGAAATTGGGTTCGTCATATCCTTCTCGGAAGTTGTAAAAACCACCAAATTTAAAATATCCACCTGATTGTTTCTTTATTGTATATTGATCATCAATTCGAACACTAGGGGTTAAAAAGGAACCCACAAAATCATAATAATTATTATATTTAATTGCATATCCAAAGTCAATCATTGAGGTGAATCGATGTTTGTGTTCGATGGTGTAATTCATGTTAAGCGTTGAGCTGGGCAACTGAAGTAAATTAAATCCTATATATTGGTTCTTAACACTTTTAGCTTGCCCAAATAGACAAGGACTATAAAAAAACATCATGATTGCACTTGAAAAACCTTTAATCATCGAGTAGTTTTTCTTTAAATACATGAACGGCTTAAACTTAATCATCCCTTTCATCGTTACACACTGTTTAAATTCTTTTTAATACAACGGATTGATTCACAATTCGTTTCATTGAGTTGTTCACGTGGTTTTGTTGATAGGATATTCTTGATTATTTCCTCTTTTATCAAACTCTTGTTAATGCATATTTTAACATCTAACGTATTTAAATTTCAAGCCACACAAGTTTGACCAGCCATTGTAAAGTTTTATTTATTCTTTATTAAGTAAGTATAGGTTGGCAAGTTTGGTAAAATGAATAATTTCTTCGTATTTCCAATTATCATCTAGCTTTAATTCCTGTTTGAAAATTTCGGCCACACATTCAGCACATTCAATACTTGCTTTTGCGTCCAGAAACAGCATTCGTGAACGTCGAGCTAAAAAATCTTCAATTGTTTTGGCATCTTCTCTTTGAATGGCCCAAACTACCTGTCCTTTTATTATTTTATGATTAGGATGTATCTTCTCTTTTAATTCAGGTCTTTTATTAATCAATTCTAAAATTAAATAGGCATCTGTTCCATAAACACCTAAAAAGTCTTGGACGCTTTTGTTCGTTGAGTACCCATGAATATGCAAATTTTCTGTCTTTGATTTTACATGAGATAATCCAGTAAGTTTTACCACCTGGTCAATCGTATCTTCAGCCATCTTACGATAGGTTGTCCACTTTCCTCCAGCAATGGTGATTAAACCATTCTCACTTACCTCAATCACATGTTTTCTGGAAATGGATTTTGTGTTTTTAGCATCACCATTCATTACTAGTGGACGTAAACCCGTAAATACACTTTTAACATCGTCTCTTGTTGGTGCTTTAGTCAGGTATTTAGCGGTATGATTGAGTAAATAATCAATTTCTTCCCAATGAGGTAGAGGTTCGTATGTATACTCTTTCACTGGAGTATCTGTAGTCCCTACAATAATTTCACCCTCCCAAGGTACAGCAAAAAGTATACGACCATCGTCCGTTTTAGGAATCATAATTGCAGTATCTCCAGGTAAAAAATATTTGTCCAATACAATATGTACCCCTTGACTACTAGTGATTATTTTGGGAATTGTGCTTTTATTCATACGTCGGATAGAATCTGAAAACACACCTGTTGCGTTTACAATTGCTTTTGAATGCACAGTAAATCTTTTCTGATTTCTTGAGTCGTTAATTTTTCCACCATCAATAATACCCGCTTTGTTTTTCGTGAAACTCAAAAACTCATGGTAATTTAAAACTGTAGCTCCATACTCTTTTGCTGTTTGCATCATGTTAATCAATAGGCGCGTATCATTAAACTGAGCATCGTAATAAAGTACTCCGCCACGAAGTTGTTTTGGATTTATGCCTGGTAACATATTGATAGTTTCCTTCTTAGAAAGGATTTTAGAGCTACCAATACTTTCTTTTCCGGCTAACCAGTCATATAGTTTTAAGCCAATTCCATAAAACAACCGTTCCCACCAACTGTAAGTTGGTACTACAAATGTTAAATCATGCACAATATGAGGTGCGTTTTTTTTTAATAGCGCACGTTCTTTTAACGATTCTAAAACCAACGATAAGTTTCCTTGTCGCAAATACCTTACACCTCCATGGATTAACTTAGTACTTTTACCGGAAGTTCCTTTTCCATAATCTTCTTTTTCTAATAAAAGAGTTTTATATCCCCTTGAAGCAGCATCAATGGCGCAGCCTAGTCCGGTAGCGCCACCACCAATAATTACGATATCCCAATGTATGTTTTCTATATCATTTGTCATGTAATTTCTTTAACTGCTCTTTCATCCATTTAGGTTTATCGGTTGTTATTCCGTGTGGCTGAAAAGGTAAGTACTTTTTTGCATGTGCTATTGTATTAATTGTCCACAGATAAATATCCAAATTTTCTTGGTGCATTATTTTGAAAAAAGATTCATTTGCAACCTCACCGGCAAAAACATCAATTCCATCTAAATGATGTTGCTTCACTTTTTTAAGTATGTTCTTGATTGATGGCATGTTCTTGGAAGTTTCTAAATTAGAATCTAAACCCAACAGCCATAGGCATTTATTGTTGGGGAATATTTTTTTAGCCATACAAATGGTGTCATACTGAAAGGAAATAAATTCCAATTGCTTCCAAACATCAGTATTTCTTTTTTCTAGTTGCACTAGCGCACATTCCATTTCAGGTCCATCTTTCAGTTCAACAATCAATGATCCTTTGGCAGGAATTGTTTTTAAAACTTGTTCGAGCGATGGAATGGATTCATTTTTCCATTGCTCGCCTTTGAATAAACCAACGTCAATGGAGGACAATTCCTTAAAGGTATATTCACTTATTCGCTTGTTTACTTGATTAAATCGAATGGTTGTTTCATCGTGAAATACAACCAAAACATTGTCTTTGGTTAGTTTAACATCAACTTCAACAAAATTAATATTTTGTGTCCAAGCTAAATGTACACTGGCTAGGGTGTTTTCCGGAGCATCAAACGAAGCACCTCTGTGCGCAATAATTTTAAGATTCTCCAAACCAGTTTAATTTATACTTTATTTAGTCATACAAAAAAACGTATTGTTTTGTTCTAATTTGGAGAAGGACTGAAAGGAAGTGTTTGGATACTATTTTCAATATGTTTAAACAATTGCTAGTCTAGGTTATTTCGCAAAATTTTTTGCATTTCCCATCCTTTTGCTAATTCTTCTATTAATTTATCCAAATACCTAATTTGTTTGGTTAATGGATGCTCAATATCCTCAATGCGATACCCACAAATTTTTCCTGTAATTAAGTGTGCATTTGGATGAAGTTTAGCCTGTTGAAAGAACATTTCAAATGTTGTTTTCTGTTCAATAAAATGTTCTAAATCGTTCTCGTTAAATCCAGTAAGCCATTCAATCACTTCATGGAGTTCTTGTTTTGTTCTCCCTTTACTTTCCACTTTTTTTAAATAAAGGGGATAACACGTGGCAAAAGTAAGTTTTGCCATTCGGTCATTATGGGCTTTGGTGGTTTTCATCTTTTTCGTATTGCTTTTTTAGGTGTTAAGTTCATATCTTTTGCCACTATTTAAGAAGATACGTTATCTTTCCATATTGTAGTTTCAGGGTGAAATTCTTTCCAACCTAACCACCAATGTTTTTCAATTATAATCCTCTGATTTGTTATTTTGTCTCTGGCATAAAGATATTCTGCCTCTGGAATGTATTCGAGTGAAATCGATTTGTTGTGAAATTGATCTTCAAAAAACCTCTTATGGAGCAACGCTGATTGTGGGTACGCCCTGGAAATACCATTGAAGATAATCCCAAAAACGATTTCTCGTTCAGGCAATTCAGATAAATCAGAATACCCCGGCATAGTTACACGATGGACTACACGGTGTAATAATTTATTCATTTTCTCGCGTGTCCAAAAACCTTGTCTGGCTTCTTTGCATTCGGAAGCAAAAAAGGTGAATGGGTGTTGTTTTTTCCATTCAGCATAGGTTGTGTTTTCACCTGAAAGTAACGGGAGTTGACTCCCTTTTAAAGGACCATAAATACATTCTCCTGTGGCCTGTTGCCATAAACTATGCGTTTGATTATCAATTATAATCATGTTTCTTCGCCAAACTCCGGCTACTTTGAAGTATAGCTTTTTATTGGCTACTTCAGCACGAAAGGCCAAAGCGCTTTGGCAAAGTGCGCAAAAGGAAATGAGTATTTTCTGCCCTTCAATTTCATCATTAATGATGTGCCGAGGGATGACGACCTCATTTAAAGGATAGGCAAAAGCATCTTGATTTATTGTTAACCCAATAATTTGGGTGTCATCCTCCACGTTGATATCACGTGCCGATTTATGAATTACATGACTTATTTCAGGAAAGAAATATTTCATGTCGAAAAAATAACTGAATAGCGTAAAGAAAACACTCAAACCTAATAAAATGAACACTCCTGTGGATACGGAAGACGTTTTTAATGATAAAAGCCCAAAGGTCATACTGAGGATAAAAAAAACAAACCGTTTAAATTCAAAATTAGAAAAAAACCAGAGTCCTCTTTTTACTTTACTAAATACCGAAATTTGTCGCCCAAAGGCAATAATAAATGCAGTAATTGTTGATAATATCGCGAAAGTCATTTACTAATTTTTAGCGGATTAAAAGTATTAAAAATCTAAGATTTAAATTGTTGACGAATCAAAAAAAATATAGGGCAGAAGGAAGTTGGATTCTTTCCCTATCTACCCATTTTTACGATGTTTTTCCCTTTATAATTGGAGATATATATAAGGTTTAGAAAGTTAAAATCACAATTTTCCTTAAAAACGGAATTCCCTTATACATTATTAAATCTGTTTTTACGCTGCAAATTAACTATCAATTCGTTAAACGAATAGAGCACGTTCCTCTATATAAATAGACCTTAAATAAATTGAAGTTTTTTTTGCTCTAAATTAAGTTTTCTGTAAAAACAAGCCTTTCGGTGTTTTCCTTCTTCATCGTAAGTGTGACAAACTCCTTCGCCTATTAATGTTACTTGATAAACGAGAGCGTCTTGGTCACAATCAATCAATACTTGATCAACTTGAAGCAGATCTCCTGAGGTAGCTCCTTTTGTCCAAAGTTCATTTCGTGAAGTACTCCAAAAAGTAGCTAGTTTTGTTTCAATTGTTTGGTTAAAAGCTTCTTCATTAACTGATGCTAACATTAGAATTTGACCAGTAAGAGTTTCCTGAACAGCAACAGGTAAAATTCCTCCACGTTTAGAAAACTGAGGAGCTAATTGTAATCCTTCCTCTAATATGTTTTTTGATTTTACCATTTAAACTTGTCTTGTAAAACAATGCATTGTCCAAATATTAGTTATTTCAATCGCTTGAATTTCAAAATTAGGTTAAATACTTATCAAACGCAACCTAGTTGCATTTAAGCTGTTTTTGAAATGAAGTTGATCCTAGTTTAAAATATATTTTTTTTTACTCTTTACTGTATTGTGCTAAATAAATGATTCTATTTATATTTGCAACATAGTTGCATTTAGGGAGTTGCTCTGTTTGTATTATACTAGTAAAGAATAAATGGCAATAAAAGATCTAAGCGAGGTTAAAAAATGTTTGTTTCTATGCAATGGAGGCTCCTGTATGAAAATGAATGCAGAGTTGGTTACTCAGTCCATACGGAGTACAATAAAAGAGTTTGGTTTAGAGGATGATTATCACACAGTAAGAACAAAATGTATGGGGAGATGTGATGATGCTCCTGTTGCCATGTTATCTCCTGATAATGTTTGGCTAAAAAATATTAAACACAAGCAATGTGATTTACTTATAAGTGAAATTGAGCTCAATATCATGAAAACAAGCGAGAGTTTTTTGTTTAAAATGGGCGAAAAAGTTATTAATAGTGAATCTATTCCTACAAAGTATAAATCAACCATTAAAAAATAAAATATATGACTAATCAAAGGATTCCTGTAACGATCTTAACTGGATTTTTAGGAGCGGGTAAAACAACATTATTAAACAGAATTTTAAGTGAGAACCATGGAAAGAAAATTGCTGTTATTGAAAATGAATTTGGTGAGGTAGGTGTTGATAATGAGTTAGTCATTGATGCTGATGAAGAGATTTTTGAAATGAATAATGGTTGTATTTGTTGTACCGTTAGAGGGGATTTGATTCGAATTCTAACGCGTTTAACAAAACGTAAAGATAAGCTAGACATGATTTTAGTGGAAACTACAGGTATGGCAAATCCTGCTCCTGTGGCTCAAACCTTTTGGGTAGATAATGATCTACAAGAACAATTTAGTTTAGATGCTATTATAACAATGGTTGATGCTAAACATGTTCACTTACATATTAATGACAGTGATGAATGCAAGGAACAAATTGCATTTGCTGATATCGCGATTTTAAATAAATCAGACTTGGTGTCTTCTGGTGAATTAGAACAAATAGAAGCTACAGTAAGGAGTATGAATGCTATGTGTGAAATTTATACTGCTGAAAATGCTGCTGTTGATTTGAACAAACTATTAAACGTTAACGCGTTTGATTTAGACAAAAAAATTGAACTTAATCCTAAATTTGGAGAAGAAGAATTTCCTTTTGAGGCTATTGTTAAATATCAACTACCAAAGGGAAAAGTGGAGCTTAGTCTTGATGAAGGGCCGGATCCAAGTATTGATGTTTTAATATCACCCTTAAAAGATATTCAGGATCAAAAAAATCAAGCAACTGTTGCTTTTTCAGGTGAAGCTATTGATATAAAAGCAAATGGAGAATTAATATTGGATAAATTATTACAATGTGATACTACAGCTTCCCATCAATCATTTTATTTGGATACTTTAGGTGGCGATTATGTATTTTTTACTCAACATGGCCCCGATGAATTTAATATGCAAGTCATTGTAAATGATCAAATAATTGAGCCGTTAGAAATTATTGAAATAGAGCATTCGCATTCACATGATGATGAGGTTTCCAGTGTAGGAATTGAATTTACTTCACCTTTAAATATAGAAAAATTTCAAACTTGGATATCAGGGTTGTTGCAAATTCATGGACCAGATATTTTCCGATGTAAAGGAATTTTAAACTTTTTAGGCATGGATAACCGAGTGGTTTTTCAAGGAGTTCATATGCTTTTTGATGCGCAGCCAGATCGACCTTGGAAAAATGATGAAGAAAAACGAAATCAACTCATCTTTATTGGGAGAAATCTTGATCGAAATATGTTAAATACTGGAATTAAAAGTTGTTTAGCATGAATGAAACCAATATTGATGATGCTTTAAAGCAAATGATAAATCATTCTCAAGTAGATATCAAATGGGTATTGAACTTAGATTGTTTTATTTTAAATATTATTGCGATACCGTCTTCTAAATTAATTTGGGTGGTAGGTAGTGAGGAAAAAGTTTTTTTGGTTGATGGAGAAACAGCAACTGTTATAGAACACTTTAATGATGTTGCAGAAATTATTTTTTCCGCGGTTATTCATCCTAAAACTTTTGACTTAGTCCTGTCTACAAGCAATGGTGTAAGGTTGTTGACCATAGAGGGAGAAATGACTTCTTTAGTTGAAGAGAATGCCTGGTTTGAGCATCTTGCCATAAGTTCTAATGGCCAATTTATATTGGCATCGAAAGGAAAGTCATTATATACTTTTGAGCAAAGGCTGGGTGATTTTGAATTAATAGAAAAGGATACTTCTTTTACCAGTACGATTAGCGATATTATTTTTAATGTTGATTCCTTTTTAATTTCTAACTACGGAGGGGTACGAGAGTATCACATTTCCAACCTTAAAGAATATACTTTATTTGAATGGAAAACATCACTTTTGAAAATAAGTTGGAGTCCCGATAAAAAATATATTGGGGCAGGAACTCAAGAAAATGCCATACATTTTTGGCCTTATCCTCTACAAAAAGAGAAAGACTTTCAAATGGGAGGGTATAGGTCTAAAGTAAATAAGTTACTTTGGTCAGAGGATTCTAAGCATTTTATAGTAAATGAATTAGAGGATATTCATATTTGGGATTTTTCCGATGGCCCTCCTTTTGGAAAATCTCCAAAAATTATGACTTGTGGTTTTGGTAAGGTTATAGATTTTATATTCGATGGTAACCTATTGGTAGCCGCAAGTGATGAAGGAGTAATTTTTTACTTTTTACCTGAACAATCTGGACAGTTTATTAATGTACAGGCAATTGATGCTGAAATTACTTGTTTAAGTGCATCAAGTAATCGTCAGCATGTTTTTGTTGGGTCGAAAACAGGTGATGTTTATTGTATGTAATTCGACTTTTAATAAGGGTGTCTAAGATTCAAATTGTTGGCGAATCAAAAAAATATAGGGTAGAAGGAAGTTGGATTCTTTCCCTATCTACCCATTTTTACGATGTTTTTCCCTTTATAATTGGAGATGTATAAAACATCATCTTTCAATAAAACATCGGTTGGTTTATTGATTTTTTCGGTGATTATTTGTTTCAATTCTCCATTCATATGATATGCTAATACACGGTTGTTTTCAAAATCGGTCACAAAAATTTCATCCTCAGTAGCAAATACTCCTGTAGCCGCATTGATGCCTTCAGATAGCCCTATAAGTTGTTGAGGAATTCCCTGCTTATCAAAAATTTGAATCCGATTGTTGTAAGCGTCAGCAACAACAATTTTATCCTTTAAAATTTGGATGTCGGTGGGATAATTCAATTCACCCAATTCGTTGCCCTTTTTTCCTATAGTTATCCATTCATTTCCATTGAAGTAGAGTACTCTATGGTGATAAAAGTCGGCAAGAGCAATTTCAGTTTTATACCGATCAACTCCTGCAGGCGCATCCAAACTATCGGGGAGTTTAACGATACTTTTCACGCCTTTTGTGACTTTGATAATTTGGTCCGATCCATATTCAGGAATGTAAAGATCACCTTGTTCAATATCAATATGCATAGGTCGTTGAGCGTCGATGATTTTTTGAAGAACTTCTCCCGATGAGTTAACGGCTATGATTTGATTGTGGTCGCCATCTGAAATCCAGATTTCCTCATTTTGAAAGGCAAATCCAATAGGCGTGATGTCACCTAAGTTTATGGTTTGAAGGTAACTCCACTTCTTTTTTTTATTTGTGCATGCGTGGAATAAGATACACATTACTAGGAGTAAAAACAGATGTTTCATTTTGTATAATTTATTTTAGGAAGCCTTTTAGCCTCCTGTTAAGTTTAATTTATTGTTTTCGAGTATACTGGCAGCAACCAGGGAGATTAACATAGGCAGAGTCTTGTGCTTTTTTGTTCTGCGTATCATGTCCTGCGTTTGAAATCACCTCTTCAATCACTAATTGAGAAATATTTAAATGTGCTTTTATCGTTAATACTTTGGTGTCTTTGTTCCATTCTGCATTTTGTACACCAACTATATTTTTAACCGCTTGCTCAATACGCGCCTTACACATGTCGCAATTTCCCGAAACAAAAAGATTAAAGGTGGTTGACTGCCCATTTGTGATGTTTTTCTCAAGTATAGCCGTTGTTTTTTCTACAGAGCCATTACTTCTATTTATCGTTACACTTACAGGTGTATAGCCCGCCTTTTTTACTTGTGCCTCAACGTTTTCAAGCGTCAATAAGCGATCTTCTGGATAGTTAAATTTTAAAATCCCTGTCTCCATTTCTATGGTTATCTTTTTTATTCCTTTTAATTCTTTGAATTTCTTTTCTAAACCGTACGCGCAAAATGGGCATCCGAGTCCCTCTACTTTAACGGTGAAGGAGTCCATTCTTCCTTCCTGGGCTTTTACTGAACTTAACAAACCAAAAAAAAGAAAAGACAGTAGTATATAAATTCGTGTATTTTTCATTTTATTTTTAATTGTAGTGTTAAAAAATATACCTCGTTCCCAAAAACACACTATAGTTTCGTTGAATTCTTTGGTCAGAGGATGATTGGATTAATGGCGTTTGAATGGCCGACTCTATTGTGAATTGACCACGCGCATATTGTATGCCTTGCGCATAGGTAAGCAAAAATGCATTTAGATTCGTAAACCAGCTGCTCTGGTATTCAAAATAAAGGCTCAGCTTTTTAACAGGGTAACTTGGCTTCATTAAAGGAAGGCCAATGCTGAGTTTATTTCGAATTTCATCCATCGTTGTTGTAGGCTGATAGTTGTATCCAAGCTCATTCGAAATGCCATAGGCAAGACTTTCATAGCCGGCTATAAAACCAAAGTAACTTTGGTATGTAGCCATGCTTATACCTTGAATATTTAACGGTTTACCTGTAGGGAAAATTTGTACTGTTTTCGAGGTCACTCTAAACGTTTTACCCACCCCGTCTTTTCGATAGATTTGATATTTTCCTAATAATTCCAAATCGCCCAACGATGGGTTAGTTTTTTGATCTGCTATGCTTTCTTTCACGATAGGCAAATGGATTCCAACCAGTGCGTTGGCACTGGGAAGATAATGAACAATGAGTGGCGCTTTAATAAACGCTCCGTTATTTGTATTTCTTATTTCTGTAAGTGACCGTATTACCCAGCTATTTCCCCCTAACATGATCGGTTTGTCTCCTGTAATAGGAGGGCCTTGCGAAAAGCAAAATGTGTTGCAGAGAAGGAGGGTAATTAGCCACCCGTATCTTTTTATAGTTAGCATGATGCGGCATAATTTGTAAATCAATTGAACAATGACCTATTCGATTTTAAATAGGGCTTTTTAGTACATACCGTCGATTTTATAAAAGAAAGCACTGAATAAGCAAAGGAATATCCTTATTCAGCAGAGGAGGGGAGTAGTTTAAATATGGAACAATCTCTTTCGATCTTCTTGATTTGGGAAACGTATTTGATTGAATATTTAAGGAAAGCGCATTCTTGTGTTTAATCGAGCGCACAATATGTTCAAAAGCCTTTGCATCATCATTCGCTTTAAATTTTAAAGTTTTATTGGAACAACAATCCTTTTTGAATACAATGTTTTCAGAATCATTTGGTTTACATGCATGGCATACCTTCTTTTGGGTTGGTTTTGAAATAGAGCAGGAGCCATTACAACTCGAGAGGGCATCTGTTTCAGGATTTGATGGATTGGTTTTTGTTCCTCCATACCAATCAAAGCTCTTTAGTTGTCCCTGACAATAATGCAATTGAATAGAAAACCCTGTGGACGACAAAAAAACAAGCATCGCCAACGTAAGAGATAATATTCTGAATCTAGAGTCTAAACGCATAACACTTTAACGTGAGGGGGTATAAATGGTTATTTTTTAAATGCTAAGATTAGCGCAAATAGTATACTAACTAAAAAAGGTGATTCCATTGAAAAGAAATAGAAAAAAATGTAAAATACTGTTTATAAGATATTATTTTGATCGTTTAAGGTATCGTTGAAGAATTCCTCTTCCTCCTTTAAATAACTCATCGTTAAATTTTATGCCGGCATTACTGGAGATGTTTTCTGATTTTGTTGGAGCAATTTTATTGAGTGTTTTTGTCACCCAATCCAAGTCGCGGATTTTTTCTTCCACCAGTTGATCTACTTTGTCAATGTATCCAAAATCATCTTGAGATAGAAAACTAACTTTGGCTTGGGCTATATCTAATGGATTTACTCCAAGTTCAATTTCAGAATTAAATTGCGCAACACGAAGTATTTGCCTCCAAAGATCTTTGGAGATTGTAAATTCAAATTTTTGATTTAAACTATTCAGTAATTCAACATTTAACAACACGACTCTTATACGGTAAAGAATGATAAAGGTTTTCATCAAGTCATTATGAAAGTATTTTCTGCTTAGTTGGATCTTGAGACTATGAACTTTATTTAAGTCATTATGCGTCTTTTACACCAAGAAAAAGTATCCTGAAAGTGTGACTAGAATACTCAAGCCAACCGAAGCTAAAACAGAGAGTAATGCTAGGTTTGATGTTACTTTTGGTTCTAAAATTATTTTCATTTTAGGATATGCAATAACTGCAATCGCTATGAATATAAAGCCAAAATAAATATAAATATTTGTCATGTGTTAAATCGTTTAAAGGATGTCTTTTATGAATAAGAAACAAGTTGAAATTTAATGTTTTCTGTATTAAATCCAATAAACTTTTTATTTCGTTTTAGACTCACTTGTTTTCTTTGTTGTATTCCAAAATTTTCTCACTGCATCAGGGTTATAAGAATACTGTAGTATTTTTCTGCGATGAACTCTGCTCCCTTTTCATTGTAATGAACATCATCAGCCAGTAAATTATCTGAAAATCCTGTATACATATCTATGGCGATAACCTGAGATGAATCGGTTGTTTTGTTCGAAGCAATTGTTAACACTTCTGCCTGCATTTTATTAAAAAAATCGGTCAATTCATCGGTCATGATGTGTGTTTTGCCAGGAGCCATTTGCTCCAAGAGGATTATGATGTTTGGATTGTTGGACTGTAGAAGATCAATGATGGCATTGATATTTGAAACTGCCTTTGTGAAGGACAGTCCTTGAAGACCATCATTACCTCCTGGAGAGCTGAGTAAAACAATATCTGGAGAGCCTGTTTCCTGGAGCCAGTCATTTAGGTTATTAAGTATTTCACCAGAAGTCCAACCACCTCTGCCTTCATGATCAATATCGAAATTATTGGATTCCACCTTTGGATAAGAAGCGTCATCGGATTGTGTTCCTATAAAATCGAATTCCCAGTCATTTTCGATTAATTCCTTCCATAATTCATAACGAAAACTCTCATATTCAGGTCGTGCTCCTTCAACTCGAGAAGCCCCCAAGGGCATAATTTTGTTGATGGAAGTACTCTTAGGTTTGGGTGTTGATTCCTTTTCCTTGCTACAAGAATTAAATAAAACAAATAGGATTAGAGTAACTAAAGTTTTTATTATCAATTTCATAGTTTTTGATTCGCTAGTTTAACGGGTTTACGTCTTTTTTAAGATTCTTTATTTCCCAACAATTCTTCAAAGCCTGGATGGTTTATAATATGAATCACGCTATAGCAGAGTGATTTTGTTGTTTCAAATTTGTTATGAATATCATGAATAGGTTCCTTGTTCAGTTTCAATATACGGATAAAAGAAAAAATAATTTCAAACCAGGATGGAGACATTTCACGTTCATATGCGCTAATTTGCTCCGCAATTTCAGATAATTCAAAATTTGGTATTTGTGCAACTCGATCTTTTATGGCAGGAATTGCTTCACTATTGCTTACAACTTCTTTTGTTGTGTTTATTAAGCCAATAAAGTTGGTTGCTGAATCTATTTTATTTGGTGATTCACAATAATAAATTATGGATTTAAGCGAAGTTTTTATTTTTCGATCTATTGTGCCCATAGTGAAATCCGTACAGAGAAGATTGAGTTAAAATAGTTTCTAAAAGATACACATTAGTTCCTTTAAACGTTCACACTTTGAAGAAATAAAGTCAATAAAATCAGTCACTAAAAGATTATTTAAGCGCCTTTTACGTCTAAAACGTAGTTATTAATTTTCGGGAGTGTATTGGCTTTTTATTTTTCTGAAACAAGAGACATTATTTCATTCACCGAATCTTTCATATCAAATGGTTTTGTTAAAATTTTGTCCACGCTGTAATTGTCGAGCATTTTTTCACTTGATAATAAGTGCCCACTATATACCCAAGTTTTTATATTTATTTTCTTTGATTTTATATGGTCCAACACGAAATAACCGTCTTTTACAGGCATTGTTAAATCTGTTACAATAATTTCAATAGGGTGTTGATCAATAATTTCTGCGGCTTCCAACCCATTGGTTGCAGTATGAATAGATATTCCATAATTTTCGAAAAACATAATCCAAGTTTCTCTCAAAAGCGCATCATCTTCAACAATTAAAACATTATTTTTCTTCACGATTCAAAAGATTTAAACTCAATGATAAATTGGGTGTTTTTCGCTTTCATATTGTATGAAAGTTCACCGTTCATTTTTTCAATTAATTTTAAAGAAATAGAAAGACCAAGCCCCGTTCCTTTTCCAGGCTCTTTAGTACTGAAAAACGGTTGAGTGATTTTAGTTGCAATTTTTTCAGGGATTCCGTTTCCACTATCAGTAATGATGAGTTTCAATTTGTTTTTTGAAATTTTAGATTCGATCGAAATCCATTTTTCTTGTAACGATTCTATGGCGTCAATGGAGTTGCTAATTAAATTAAGAATAACTTGCGAAAGACCCGAAGGTGTGCACTTAAGTTTAATATTTGGGTCTAATTTTTTAATCATTTTAATCCCTGAATTGTCGCATCTTTTTTCACTGATTTTCAAAACCATATCAATGATATCGATTAATTTCACCAATTCCAGGTTATCAAAATTCGCCTTGGAGGAGAAGGTTTTTAAGTTTTTAATTAAATCTGATGTGTGCAGAGACATGCGTTGGATCGATTCTAACGAATCAATGATTTTTTCAAAGTTTTGGTTTTTTTCAATCCCCAGTTGATTCAGTTGCAATTCGATCAGTTGCGTTTTTGAATGAATGACAGCGAGCGGGTTATTGACTTCATGCGCAATTCCAGCTGCAAATTCACCAATAACTGATAGACGCTTTGCTTCTTCTAGTTTCTGATCCTTTTGAAGGAGTTCTTTTTCGGTTTTAACTCTTTCTGTAATTTCATTCGTAATAGCAAGGTGTGCAGTTTCACCAGATTCCAATTTATGTGGTCGGGCAAAGGTTTCCATTATTCTTTCCGTTCCATCTAATGCAGTTATTGTGAAAATCATGGAGCCCTTTTCTCCACTGCAGATCAATTCATTAAACTTTTTGAATGACTCTCTGTCTTCTTTTTTTATAAGTTTATATACGTTTGCTCTGTCTACTTTTGAAAAACTCTCCGCTGCGATTAAATCAAGTCCTACTGAATTCATCATCAAAAGCTCTCCTTTTTGACTGACTAATTTCAAACAAGAAGGGGAGGAATTAATAATTCCATGAAGATCAATTATTTGACGATCCTTTTCTTTTCGCTCGCTAATGTTTCGAATTATTGCACAAACAAACTTCTCTTTTGACTCTTCCTCCCAAGAGGAAAGGGATAACTCTATTGGAACAATTGTTCCGTCTTTTTTTTGACCTTCAAGAGTTACCGTTTGATCAATAATTTTTTTTATTCCTGTTGACATAAATCTACTCATCCCTTCGTGATGAGCGTCATGCATTTCTTTCGGAATAATAATATCCAGCTTTTGTCCCATTGCTTCCTCAGGACTATATCCAAACAAAAGGCTTGAGGAGTTATTCCATGAAACAATACGTCCCTCTTGATTGGCGATAATGATAGAATCTTTTGAAGACTCTAAAATTGAAGCTAAACTTTTTTTAGAAATGTTGTTTTTCATCCCAGCAACTTATAATAAAAGCAAGATTCCTAAGATAATGAAAAGGTTTAGAACTCTTTTTTTAAAAAGTTATTCTATATTTTAGTAAGCATCATTCCAAGTTATTTAGTTTCGCATGAAGAATACCCTTTTTATGAGCGATTATCTTTATTCAACAGTTAAGTTTTGTCGCTCAACTAGAAAATCAAAAGATAGTTCAAATATTCCTTTTCCATCTACTTCACCATCCCAAGCGCCATGCCCTGCATCAACTAATTCGGATGGGTTAGAAGGGTTTGGCACCATTAGAGTAGCTAGATGGTTGTAAATACCTAAAGAGTCATAAACATCTTGTAGTTCAAGTGCCTCTGAATAAGGCGTTTGAGGATCGGTTGCTTCTCCATGTGCCATAAATAATTCAGGGTCATTCGCATCATATCGATCATATTTTGCTAAGTTATAAACCTTTTCATGCAGATCTAATTTTGAATTTGACCCCCAAAAATGCACCATACTTCTTACGCTATAAGTTTCATTTAAATTCGTCGTGGACAGTGTAGGGTCGTCATTGATTGTAATTTCGTCTCTGAAGTCTTCTGGATCTGAAATGCCTAACGCAATTGTAGTAATTGCTCCTGCTGAAGCTCCTCCCACCGTAATGTGATCTTTATTTATATTGTATGTATTTGAATTACTTACAATCCAACGAAGGGCTGCTTTGGAGTCTCTTTGAGCCATATACATGGCAATACTTTTTTTAAAGTCACTTCTTGACTCAGTTACTTGGGTTGCAGTATCAATCCATCGCTGAGGTGCCATGCCATTATAATATGTAAATACTTCTTCAGTAGTCATTTCATCTGTGACACCTAATTCCTCTGTTGTTCTGTAATCTATAGAGGCAAAAACCCACCCTCTTGACGCATAATAATTAGCCATATTTACAATATCCGGATTATCTTTTATCCCTGAAGTAAATCCACCTCCATGAATAAACATAAAGACTGGTCTATTGGTTGAATTATTGTTGGGGTAGTACAGATCTAATTTTAGGGGTATTGCAAAAGCTGAAGTACTTGTTTCGTCATGACTAAGTCCTTCAGCATAAGTGATGTCTTCTTCTTTTAAAACTGTGTAGGTAGAATCAATCTTCACTATTGGTGTTCCATTGTCTACTTCGGACTCCGTTACTTCATCTTTATTACAAGCAGCAAATATTAAAGTTGTAAAAATGGTTAGGCATGCTATTTTTTTCATTTTACGTGTGTTTTAGGTTGTTAGATTTTTGGACGCTATTTACTAAAAAAGGTTTAATCCTACTTTCATTTTTGGTAATTACAGCTTGAATAGAGTAGAGGCCCTAGGTAAATGAATTAAACCTATTGATGTGGTTATCGAAATATTTCTCCAATTTCTGAGAAATTATATTTTAATACAATATTTGGTTTTAAATTTTTAATAGCATTCGGTAAGTAGCAGTCTTCGATAATTTTAATTCGGTCTGGGAAAAGAGAGAATGATTCTAAATCAGTATTTTTTTGACAGTTTATATAGCTTTCAATAGCCCAATCATATGTTGAGTTAATTTATTTATAGATACTTAGTTTATCTAAAAAAACAAAGACTTATATAATTCCTAATATAACTTGAAAATTATTTTCAAGTTAAAGAGGAAATCACTTATGATATTGTCAATAACAATATTTTAGATGAATTGCTGAACTAAAATAATTAGTCCTAAAATACCAAAGATAGGACCCCAGTATTGCATTTTAATCCAGAAAAGACTGTGATTAGGGCTATAAATTACTTCTTCTCCAGACTCTTCGTCAATCAATGTTTTCTCTACAGTATTCCATTTTTTTCCCACAAACCAACTAAATGCACCAGCAATAAAGAAACTAAGAATGAATCCATAATCACTCTGTTCTTTAGGAAGAATAGAAGCAAGTCCAATGAAACTTGCAATTAAAACAACTACAGAGAGGAATCCTCTACCTGACCATACTATCATAATATTTTTTATTTATGTTCTTGCCTAATTTTTATTTAAGTCTTTTTTCAGCATATTTTGACTCTAAATTACCTGATATTTCTTGAAATTGAGAGCGAATTTAAAATAATTTTAGTGTTATTTACACAATATCTTGTTTTAAATAAGATTTCATTAAACAAATGATTTTTTTCTTTTAAAATATTTTTTGAATTTGGGTGAGAATAATACTCTCGATATTTTAGTTAATGAAACTTGCTAAATATGATACATTAGAAACTAAACATTGTTATACAACTGCCTATGAGTAAGATTTTGTTTGAGTTGACGGCCTATAAATTATATATATTACCAAAATCACACTTTTGTCTTGAAACAAAATCAGGTAGGTATTTTCTAATTATCAATTAGATCGTTTCCTTGAACGTTGAATTTATTTTTCTTCCACTTTTTGTCTAAAAACTTATAGAATAAATAGCAGCTTAAAATTCCAAATGGTATAAACATTATCCCTAACAGAATTTCATTAAAAGAATCAAAAAATCCAGGAGAAATAATCTCCATAACGATTCCTAACAAAAAACTGAATATGATAATGCTACTGTAATAAACAACAATTCCTAAAATTGCGAATCCCCATTTAGATTTATTGTGCTGCTCTGCTAATTGGTAAAAATATTTTCCAATCCAAAACAGTAATAGTAATCCTAACATAATTTTTATTTCAAATGTAATGCAAAAGGTTTTCTTTGAAACCTTCAATAAATATTTTAATCACTCAATTATTAATACACGAATTTATAAATAATTACCGTGTTCTTTTAAAATATTTATTTGAACTTTTGACTTGTTATACAAATGATATTTAGAAAACGATGTTTGGAGGAGAAGACATAAAAACATCCTCGGTATTTGGTTAACGTTTAAAATGAAATTTACTTTAAATGCAATTTATATAGTACTAACCGTTTGTTGTTTTGGGATACAATACTCTTAGTTTTTTATAACTTTTCCAGTTGCGATTTGTTTTTTAGAATTCCAAATTTCATAGAAATAATAACCGCTAGGTAGATGATCTGTGGATATAGTTTTCGAGCGATTAAATCGCTCTTTAAGAATCTGATTAGAAAGATTATCGTAAAGAATCAATGTTATTTTCTCATTTTTTAAATTCGATATGGTTAATTGGTTACTAAAAGGATTTGGGAAAACTTTAAAAGAATTGTTGTTTTTATCTTCACTTAATCCATTTGATACAGCACAAAAACTATGGAAAAATTCTCCAATGATTGTACTTTGATTAATATCCTTATTAGTAAAACCTAAGGGGCTAGGGGATGTAGATCCACTCCAAGTATGCCCCCCATTTAAGACTTTGTAAAATGTCACCTCACTACCGTTTTCTCCACCACTATAATAATATTTTTCCACATTTGAGCTGTCTATTAAATTTGAATTTGGTATCGCTGTAAAAGAGGTAGAGGGATTACATTTATTGTGCTTTACCCACCACTGTATGGTACTGTCCACAGGTGAAATAGTAGGTGGTGATCCCATATATGGCACAGTATTGTCTGCTGTTCCATGAAAGTGCATAATTGGTATCTTTGGAGCAGATTGTGATTGGCTTTTAACCAGGTCAGACATGTTGCCTGACCCAACGGCTATAGCATTAATATTATGGGTAGTATTATTTGCAAATTTATAGGTCATAAAACCACCCTGAGAAAATCCAGTAACAAACAAACAATTATTGGCGGAATAATTTGAGCGAATAGTATCTACTAAATTCGAAAGAAAATCAACATCTGAGTTACCAATTGTTTCCCACTTATTTAAAACACCGTTCCCATTTGGGTACACTACAATAAAACCTTTGCTATCGGCAATGTTATCAAATTGAGTTATTGTTTGTTGTATAGTCGCATTAGACACCAAACCATGCAAATTTAAAACGATTGGATATTGCTTGTTGGCTGAATACCCTGAAGGCAAATGAACAATGAAAGTTCTATAAACACTTTGGTCATAAATACTGTCAAGTTGAGCAAACAAAGGATTAACATATACTACTATTATAAAAAGGAATGTAAATGCTAGTTTCATAAATTGATTCAATTGTTAGTAATGTTTAGTGTAAAATGCGTTTGCTTTCCGAAGGGAGCATATGCAATATACAAATTGTTACCATCTGTTTATATTTCGTTTTCTAGTAGGTGAAAATAGTTTTTGAGACTGTAAGAATATTTATTCTGATCAGAACCTAAAGTTTTGAATTCTTTTTTCAATACCTCTATTAAATCAGTTTTTATTTCTTTTCCTTCAATTTTTGCGCAGTTAAGTTTTACCCAATGAATTTTTGAAGAATTAGGAAAGTCTATTAATGCTTTTTTTAAATCAGGGTTGTCATATTCGTTTTTATCTGCTAATCCGATAAAATAGCTTATAGCAAATTTTTCACTTTGGTATTCGTTCCATCCCTTCTTGTCTGTTTGTTCAGAAACATGTCCAGTAGCAACTGATTCTAAATATGCATAAATATTTAAAAGCTCTTCATCTCTGTACTTATCAGCTAATTCAATCATTTCTTTTCCTCTCTTTTCAAAGAACTCTTTTTCATCTAGTAATCTATTTATAAATGAAATTCTTAATAAATCAGAAGCTATTTTTCCATTAGTTGGCATTGGGTGATTGTCTAGAATCAATTTAGAGTTTAGTAATGCAATTTTGATAGAATCTTTTGGGCTTGAATTTCTAGATAGATTCTTGATTTTGTTGTAAGCAGATATTTGTAAATATTCTTGACTGTCTGAACCGAAAGAATTTTTGATTGTATTTACATCTTTTTCTAAAAAATATTCTTGGATGTTATTATTCCACCAATCTAATTCCCAGTTCATATCAAGGAATATTAATTCGTATGCGCTTTTAGAATCTTTAGATTTAGTTTTAGCTATTAAATCTGACCTTTTTTTTATTTGGTCAACTTGTCCGTGTATGATATAAATAGCTTTGTCAATTCCTGTATGATTTTTGGGGTGATTTGCTTTCTTCCAATTCTCCACTGCTTTTGAATAATTATCGGTATTTAAATAGCATTCACTTAACCAAACATGAACTCTGTAATCAGTATCTTTTGACTGCTTATAAATTTCATAATGTTTAATAGCGGTTTTATAGTCTCCAATTCGATGACTTTCTATTGCATATTCTAAATTGAAATTTAACTCATTTGGATTTTTTTCATAGGCTGACTTATGTAAATCATATGAGACTTTTGAATCAATATTGTATAATGCTCCACCAATTAAATATTTTTGGTACGCATTTGTAGCTTTAGAAACTAACTCATTTACACATTCATCACAGTTTTTATTTACTAAACAATCAGAGAAAAAATATTCGAGAGCAGGAGTTATTTCAGTCTGAGCTTCCTTGATTTTTTCTCGATTGTTATCAGTCTTTATTTGAGCATTACAACTAAGTAATACATTACTAAAAATTATAAATAATATCGTTTTTCTCATTTTGGGGCAATTGGTGGTAACGTTTTGTGTAATTAGCTCACGAATTTATAAATATTTTATGGCGTTCGTGTAAAGCGGTGGCTTGAAGTCTGAAGCTTTTAGAAATTTGACGCGTCAGACAAATGATATTTAGAAAACGATGTTTGGAGGAGAAAATATAAAAATATCTTCGGTATTTAGTTAACAAAACTTTCGGTAATAGATGTGTCGAAAGTGTTAGACTTCACTTTGTTATACGAACACCGAATAAAATATATTGCAGTGAGCTAATGGGATGCAAGTTATAAATGATATTTAGAGGAAAAAGATGGTTACCCATCTTTCGATTTGAAGCACCCACAATTGAAGTGAAACTAAATCATGAGATTCCACTAAAGATTAAAAACATCGAACTAAAAGGTTTGCAACCGAGCTTGCGAATTAAAAAAAATGCTGATCTTTTGCATCAGTACAACTGAGTTTATCACGAAGTAACGCAGTTCATGAGAACTTGTTCGAACTAATTACCTATGTGTTAACAACAGTTTTAATTATTTAGAATATCGTCAATGTCTTGTTTACCGATGATAGCCATTATATCCACGGTATCCTTAGATATTTTATAATAAATGGAGTCAGAGCCACAAGGACATCTGCGATATCCTTTTTTTATAAAGTCGACTGCTTCAAATTGATATGGGTTTAAAGCTATAATTTCGAAATATTCGAAGAAGCCTTCAAAGTATTTGTCAGCTTGAGCATCTCCAAATTTTTTAATACCAAAATGATGAATCCTTATAAGGTCTTCTTTTGCTGTGTTGCTTAACCTGTATTTACCCACGAAGAAGGTCTTTTGACTGTTGTAATATTTGAGCTTTAGTGTCAGTTGTAAAGCCTGATTTTTCAGCATTGTCAAGTTTAGCTCTTATCCAGTCAATTTGAGCTTGTTGATTCCTAGCTTGACGAATTAAGTCATTTACTAGTTCACTTTTACTAGCGTATTCTTTTGAGTCTATTTGACTTTTTAACCATTCGTCATTTGGTTCTGATATTGATATGCTTTGTCTAGCCATAATTTCGGATTTGATGTAAATATACACCAAATATGCACCTGAGTCAAATTTGTTTAATTGTTGTTAACGTTTAGGGTAATTGTCTATCTTAATTTTAGCTCCTAATTATTCTACTTTTTGCTGACGGTTAACAGTCTAAAGTGTAAGAAAATGGATTTACCGATGAAGTTAGTTAATTGGACTGATGGTACAAAAGCTTTTGAAATTACACCTGTGTTAACCAAAGTTTTTCTTTAGCCACTTTTGAATTTCTTTTGGGTTTTGTCTGTTGTCAATTAATGTGATGATTTCAATTTCCTCCGTTTTGATTCTATAGAAGAAAGACGTTTGTTTTGAAACGACACATTTAAAGATTTTAGTTTCTTTTGATTGAGGACATGAGTAGGGTTGTTTTGAAATTTGTCCAACCGACTGTTTAAGCTTTTTAATAAAGTCCTCTTTGACTTTTATTGACCATTCTTCTTCAAGGTATTCTAAAAGAAGTTTAATTTTTTCCTGAGCTAGAGGAGAAATAAATACTTTCACTAAGAAACTTTTTTTATGAACTCGTCAAATAAAGTTTTATTACCAGCATCCAATTGTTTGATTCCAATTTGGATTTCCTTTTTTTCAAGGTCTGATAATTCGCTGTAAAAGTCAGATTGCTCAGCTTTTATTAAGCTGATGATTTTATTTACAATAGCTGGGTTTTCCAAGCTTAAAATCATTTTTGCTAATTCTATTTTGGAAGTTTGAAAGTCCATAGTATAAATATACAAAAAAGCCTAAAGCAATGCAGTGTCTTTTAATTTTGGTTAACGCTCTGGCTATGCACCGTAACGTGTTTAAGTTCGTATTTAGTTTCGCTTATCTAAGTAGCGAATTCTTTGAATTCGCATAGTAATTTCTTTTTCCACAATAGGCGAATTCAGAGAATTCGCGAGGCTAGTAAGTAACCACAAACCTATTGAAACCCACCGATACGACATGGTGTCATAGGTGTTTTTGGCGGTGTTTTTAAATTTTATACTCAGGTTTTTCAAGTAAAATTGGATTTGTGTTCATAAGAACCCATCTTGTA
>MDTD01114231.1_pt1 | contig 33436 bp, 21 predicted proteins | sample 811221 | NCBI WGS metagenome assembly MDTD01 (sample SAMN05326646, study PRJNA326480) | marine metagenome | isolation source: seawater | place: Pacific Ocean: South West | collected 2011
GGGACCCCTTGATTATGAGTCAAGTGCTCTAACCAACTGAGCTATAGGCCCTATTTTCCTATTGGAAAATTCGGAAGGCAAAAGTAGTTTTATGTAATCGATTTTCCAAATATTAAATTTATTTGTTTGCTTTGTCGATGGTTTTTATCGATACCTTACAACCAATGAAAAAATATATCCTTCTTATCACCTTATTTTCCTCTACGTTGTGGGGTGCTGCTCAGCGTTATGTTGACTTGGCAAAATTCACCTATACCAATGCCCCTCAAGTAAATGTTAATCCATCTCCTTTAGATCCTTTTGAATCTTCAGTAATACAGTCTAAATTACTCACAAGTATTCCCGTGCAAATTTCAGATTCACTTGCCTTTTTAACAGGAGTCGATTTTGAAAATCATACGACAACGTTAAAAAGAGGGTGGGCGCCAAGCAGTGTTAACATTGCTACATTAAAAGCTGGGTTCAATATAAAACACAACGCAAGATTATCGGGGACCTATCTCCTTCTTCCTAAATTAGCTTCAGATTATGGAAATCTGAGCAATAGTTTTCAAATTGGAGGAATTGCTTTGTTTAAATATGTCATCAACCCACAAACTAAATTTATTTTTGGAAGTTATAGTAATACAGAAATTTTTGGAACTCTTTTTGTTCCAATATTGGGCGTTTACCATAAAAGTAAAAATGCAAAATTTGAATCCGATATTAAATTTCCCATCACGGGATTTGCTGATTACAAACTTCACAACAATGTGCGAATAGGAGCTGATTTTCTTATGATTGTAAGGACTTTTGATTTAACCCGAAATTCGAGCAAAGATTTTTACACCCAACTTGCCTCAAATGAGTTTGGAGGTTATTTGCAATTTGATCTTTTAAAAGAACGTGTGATTGTTAAAACAGAAGTATTGTACACGATGTTTGATTATGCCTTATACACGGATGGTTCTTCTACTCCATTTGGGATGTTAGGATGGTACCCCGGTGATGAACGTACACGTATGAATGGGAAATACGAAAATGCTTTAGGGTTTAAAATCTCTGCTACCTATCGATTTCAGCTGTGATTCCTTTTTTAGAACGAATTTGAGCCGATTCAAATCGATTGGTTAATAATTCAGTTTGAATCGTTTATAACTTTTTTGGATAGTTAAAACTACTTTGTAGTGAGTCCGTACATTTAAGCATGTCCAGAAGAAAAGGAAAAAGTTCCCAAAGGTCATCACAATCAAATCGCAACTTTTCCAAAAGAAGCGGTTCTAAGACGACTGGGAGGAAGCCCTCCAAAACAAAACGTGCGAGTTTACAAACCCTTGAAGGAATGACTAGTGAACTCATGCGAATTTTCACATCTAATCCATCTAAAATCTATACTTACAAGGAAGTTAGTAGAGAAATTAGGGTTGGTAATAAATTAGACAGAGCAAGGGTTCAAGCTATTCTGGAAAATTTAGCTAATCAAAAAGCAATTACAGAATTAGGAAGGGGGAAGTATCAGTTGAATATTCAAACGGATGAGATTGAAGGAGTAATTGATGCTACTCGAAGAGGAGGCGGATATGTAGTAGTTCCCGATCAAGAAGATGATATTTATGTTCATGCTAAGAATATGAATAAAGCGCTTCATGGTGATACTGTAAAAATTAAAGTTGTTTACCGTAAGGGAAAACCTGAAGGAGTGGTGGTAAACGTAGTGAAACGAGCTCGAACAAAATTCATTGGAACCTTACAAATGAATGATAAGTTCGGCTTTCTTATCCCCGATAATGATAAAATTACTATTGATCTCTATATTCCAAAAACAAAATTAAATGAGGCTAAAGATGGGGAAAAGGTTATAGGGGAGATTACCGACTGGCCAAACGACTCAAAAAATCCATTTGGTAAAATCACCGAAATCTTAGGGGAAGCTGGAAACAATGATGTGGTAATGCATTCTATTCTTTTTGAATATGATTTACCGTATGAATTTCCTGCAAAGGTTGAGGAGCAGGCTGAAAAAATAAAATTCGAATTGGATCAAAAGGAGATTAGTAAACGACGGGATATGCGTGATATCCTTACATTCACGATTGACCCTCATGATGCGAAAGATTTTGATGATGCATTATCATTTAAGTTGTTGCCTAATGGCAATTACGAAATTGGTGTGCATATTGCAGATGTCTCTCATTATGTTCAACCAGGAAGTATTTTAGATGAAGAGGCTTTTAATAGGGCTACTTCTGTTTATCTGGTTGATCGAGTTGTCCCTATGTTACCTGAAAAATTGTCGAATGGTGTTTGTTCATTACGACCCAATGAGGAAAAATTCACTTTTTCTGCCATTTTTGAAATGGATGTTCATGGAAAAATTAAAGAGGAATGGTTTGGAAGAACAGTCATTTATTCCGATCGAAGGTTCACGTATGAAGAAGCCCAAGAAATTATAGAAACGGGTGAGGGAGAGTATAATGAGGAGATTGGGATCATGGATCGTATTGCAAAAAAATTGCGAAAAAAGCGATTTAGAGCAGGAGCGGTAAGTTTTGATCGTGTTGAAGTAAAATTTCATCTTGATGAAAATGATAACTCCACACCTACAGGTGTTTATTTTAAAGAGGCCAAAGATTCAAATAAGTTAATTGAGGAGTATATGCTCCTAGCTAATCGAAGGGTAGCTCAATACATTGGTGATAAGCAAAAAAACAAGCGGCCGAAAACATTTGTTTATAGAATTCATGACAAACCTAAAACCGACAAATTTGATCAATTTGCGAATTTCATTACCCAATTTGGTCTTCATGTTCCAACAGGTGAAAATGCAAATATTTCAAAAGGATTAAATGAAGTGTTAGATAAAGTAAAGGGCACAAAAGAGGGTAATATGATTCAAACTCTTGCCGTTCGAACCATGGCAAAAGCAGAATATTCTACTCAAAACATTGGACATTATGGGTTAGCGTTTGACTACTATTCACATTTCACCTCGCCGATTCGAAGATATCCCGATGTAATGGTTCATCGTCTTTTGCAATATTACCTCGATCAAGGAAAATCTGTAGATGATCAGGAATATGAAGAATATTGTAAGCATTGTTCAAAAATGGAAAAACAGGCCGCTGATGCCGAACGAGACTCGATAAAATACAAGCAGGTTGAATTCATGGGAAAACACCTGGGAGAACGATTTAAAGCAATTATTAGTGGGGTAACGGATTGGGGGATTTATGCTGAAATTGAAGAGAATCTTTGTGAGGGAATGATTTCGATGCGTGATATGAATGATGACACCTATGTTTTAGACGCGGATAATTATTGTGTTATTGGTCAAACAACTGGTAAAAAATATCAAATGGGCGACGAAATATTGATCGAAATCAAAAATGCCGATCTTTCTAAAAAACAACTTGATTTTATTTTAGTGGACTCTCTTGAAAAGCCAGAAATTGTTCACCCCTATGGAGAGGAATGGGATTTTGAAATTTAAAATTGAATAATTCGTTCCTGATTTTTATTTAAATCCATCCAAAAAATTAAATCTTCTCCATTAACTCGATGATGCTGAAATTGTTCCTTAAAATGACTTGGGAGACCTTTTCGCTTAATCGCAAAGGTTAATCCTTTAATATTTTCTCCGTTATTCTTCACGATTATCTGATCATCTTTAAATATATATGTGACTTTTTCAATGGCTAATTGATGATCCATAAATTCAGTTACAGTGGGGATTTGTAGTATTCCTAGATCTCTAAGGGAGGCCATTTTCCGCAAGGTTTCGTCAAAAGCAGGCTCAATGATAAAATTACTATCCGTATCATATTTCCAAAATCCCATATGTCCTGTATGGGCAGGATATACATGACTAAATTCAACGCCATAATTCGTAGTAAAATCATTCAATTTCTGATCGGAGAAAAAATAACTCCAAGTCCCCCCATGTTTTGGAAAGAAAACGGTATTTGTCCGCCATGAATAAAACCCACTACCCTGTCTTTTAGTCTCCCAATAAAGTGGGTAGGGTACTTGATCTTCGAAACCGTGATAGGGTACTGTAATACTTTCACTATAGGTAAACGGCTTTTGTATTAATGTGTCTTCAAAGTATCCATTCCAAAAATATTTAATCGCATATTTCTCCCAAAGATTTTTAGAATATGAATTTAACCCATCACACATCACATTTTCTCGATTATCAGAATGACCATTATTATACCCATGATCAATCCAAGTATGAGATCCATAACGCTTCGTTATATAATCCAATGCTCTATCCATGGTTCGTTCATTGGTGGTGAAAAAGTCGGGAGTATGCAAACATATCTCATTCCCTAATGAATGAAGTGTATCTAAAAAAAATCGAAACCCATCTGTTTTCATTAACGACGCTGATTCTGTATTGATTTTAGTGCTTTTGTAATCTCCGTTTTTAAGCGTATCATGAACAGTATAGAATACACTTTTTGTTACTGGAATTTCATGGTAAGCAAAGCCTGCATTCGCTTTAGAAAGTCCCGTTGCATCTTCGTTACCAAAATACGTAACCCTATGTAACCGAATATCTGTGAAATCGGCATGTTCAGTCCAAAGGAATGCAGATTGAAACCCATGCTGAGTAGGGAGGATTCTTGGAGCCGATTTAACCTTACTGGTTTTGAATATTTTAAAAGAATGTTCCAATTTTGGACTATACTTGGTATACCGATAAGCGGAAACATCTTTTTTTACATTAATCAATGAATCAAGTTCTGGAAAATGAAAAAGGGGATGGTCTTGTAACCAATCAATATTCACTACCAATAGTTTTTCCTTTTTAAGTAGTTGAAAAGAACTCACCTTATTGCTACCATAGCACATCCAGTTTTCGACGCCTTGAGTAATTTTAAACCCTTGTTTTGCAAGCCAAGCTTCATTGCCTAGAAATTCAGAGGCCATCCGGTTATTGCGATAAACTTCTGAAACGTCCCCTTTATATTTATAAATTAATGCCAGTCGATTTACTTTAGTGGGCTCTTTAAATTTAGTAGAACTCTCAAATAAACAATGTTCTTGATTGTTTAATTGAAGCACATGAATATCAAAGTAATCATTCCCTCCAATGAGGGTGCTATCATTCTCTTTTTCAAAATCTGCGGTAACAAATTGATTATTTACAAATGATGCTAACGCTACGCTTTCAAAAAGAGGGTTATTTAAGTTTACTTTTGGAAATAAATGATAATGTTGTTTCACATCTGTTAGGTAACTCGGAAAAGTATAATTCTGAATTGTTATTGTTAATGAGTCGATATCAAACACTGCCTTGTCGGGGTTGAATCCATAAAACTTAAGATCTGTGTTTTCTATTTTTGACACAGGAATTATAATTGAATCAGAAAAAATCATCCAGTCTTTTTGCTTTCCTTCAAAAGACGAACTTCGCCAATAAAACTGCTCCAAAGAATCCTTTGCGCTGAACACGTAATAACCCTGTTTATTAGACTGATTTCTGTATTTAAAGGTCACTTTAACAACGGCGCTAGAATTTTGAAAACCATCGGGTACATGAAATTCAAAATTGCCTCCAAATAAGTCCTCTTTTCCAAAATGTAAAAACTGATTATCCTGGCCTTGAATTTGATCTTTATTCAATTGCCAAATGAGCGAATCTGGGTTCGATTCAAAATCCATTAAAAATGTTTTCCTATTTTTTGAAACTGAAAAATGTAAAGCAGATTTATTACTACTTTCAGAACAGCCTGAAAAAAGGAAAAAAACAACACCAATTAATAGTAAAATGCGCATAAATCACTGACTACAAATTAGATTGCTAAAGTAACTAATTTAAAAAAATGATCCTTCTATCATAATGAAATAATCGTCTTTTCTTTTCTCGAGATGATTCGTTTATTTCAATTTTAATAAACCATACTTCAAAATGCAGAATATAGCCCTAAATCCATCTTTATATCCTATTTTTTTACCTTCCTCATAGGTTCTTCCGTAATAGGATATACCCACTTCATAAATCGCAATATTTGGTATTCGACTGATCTTTGCGGTAACCTCTGGTTCAAATCCAAATCTTTTTTCCTTCAGGGTTAACGATTTAATATGATGTGCTTTAAATAGTTTATAACATGTTTCCATATCTGTTAGATTCAAATTGGAAAACATATTGGATAAAAAGGTTAAGAACCTATTCCCGATGGTATGCCAAAAAAAGAGAACTCGATGTGGGTTAGCCCCCATGAATCGGGATCCATAAACCACATCCGCAAATCCATCAACCATTGGTTGTAACAAATCATTGTATTCTTTTGGGTCATACTCTAAATCTGCGTCTTGTATAATTATGGCTTCACCAGTAGCCTCTTTTATACCCCGATGTAATGCAGCCCCTTTACCCATATTTTTAGGCTGGTTAAAATATCTGATTTTAAGTGAAGGATATTTGGCCATATATTGTTTAATTGCCTCTTCTGTATTATCCTTACTGTAATCATTTACAATGATAAACTCTTTTTGAATATTGTTTATCAAATGAACATGACGCACTTTATCTAGTATTAAATGAATTGTTTTTTCCTCATTATAGGCGGGAATAATGATTGATAATTGTTGTATTGCGCTCATAAACTGCGCACCAATTTAATGAAATTTCATCAACATTATTTAAGGATATTATTTTTGAACAGCTGTTTTTCACTTTGACCTTAGTATCTTTAGATCAACTTCGTAATGAACTAGATGTTAAATCCTATGAATAAATCCAAGGGGCTCTACCTATCCATACTTTTACCTTTGGGATTTCTTTTTGTTTTTTACGGAAAGGTTATTTTTCAACCAAATAAGTACTTGTTTACGGGAGATGGAGATGGACTAATGACCTATTACTCTGTTTATTTTCATGCGAAACATGATACCTCTTTTTCGCATTATAATGGGTTCAATTACCCGTTCGGTGATCTATATAATTTTACAGATGGTCAACCCATTGTGGCCAACTCAATAAAGGCACTTGACACTATTTTCCCAGGAATTTATACTTACTCTGCGGGATTTATTAACCTTTTTATTTTGTTTTCAATTGTATTGTGTTCCTTCTTCCTATATAAGATCCTTCTGCATCACGGCGTAACATGGTGGTTTTCCGCAATTTTTGCTTTTTTAATTGCCATATTATGGCCACAAACGTATCGTATTGTTGCACATCCAAGTTTACCCTATGCTTTTTTTCTTCCTGGGACGTGGTATTTTTTCATAAAACATGGTGAACGTTATCGTTTGAAAAGTTCCATTTTAATTGCTCTTTTCAATTTAATTCTATTTTTCATCCACCCTTATCTTGGAATTATCTCTATGTTTTTACTGTTTAGCCTAGGATTAACATCATTTCTTAAGGACAGAAAAAATATTATTCGCAGAGGAATTCATTTCTCGGTTCAATCATTCACTGGAGTTATTGTCTTCTTTTCCTATTTAAAAATAATGGGTAACGGAGAGGAAAGGCCTGTAAACTTTTACGAATTATATACCTATAATGCCAAGTTATCAGATGTGTTTTTACCAAATGTTGGAGATGTAGTTCAGTATACAAATAACTTATTTAATGTTCAAGAACATACATGGGAAAGTTGGTCTTTTATCGGTTTTCCGGCATTGATTGTTCTTATCCTTATTTCTATTCGAATCCTATTCAAAATTCAAAAAAAAGCAATTAAATCGCTCTTTAAAACACGATATATTCGTATTTGGATTATTGCTTTTCTTACACTTATTGTTGCGTTTGGAGTTCCATATAAACTTGGGATCTATCAATTATTGCCCAAATTCCCCTTTCTTGCACAAATTAGAGCTTTAGCGCGATTTACCTGGGTTTTCTTTTTGTTAATTAATGTGTATTCAGTGATCTATCTATTCAAAATATACAAACATTACTCCATTTCGAGGAAAAATATACATGCTTTTCTAATGCTTAGTGTGATGATTTTTCTATATGGATTTAGTGCTATTCCCATACAGAAAATGGTGAGTGAAAAAGCTATTGAACAACATAACTTATTTGCGCATCCTGAGCAGAACACTGAACTCAACAAACTCATTACAAAAGCTAAATCTTTTGATTATGATGCTATTATAGCACTTCCGTTTTACTACAAAGGTGATCGTTTTGGTCATGAGTCAACATCATTAACATTTCAATTTTCTAAATTCTTAGCAATTCATGCAGGAAAACCTTTGGTTAACTCAAGCATGACGCGAACGCCAAATATTTATGGTTCAGCAATCAGCGAAATTTTCGGCATGCACTTAAAACCATCTCTATTATTAGAAAACGTTCAAGAGAAAAAAGCGATAATTCTAAAAGAAAAAGTTTGGATAAAACCACAAGAACAACAACTCCTTAGAAAATCTACAAAACTTTTTGAAACCGCTCATTTTGAACTTTATTCGTGTCGTTTTGAAGACCTTCTTCAACTTGAAAACGAAGCTAAGCTCAACAACTTTTTAAAGAAAAAAGATCAATTCATTACTATAGGCAACCTATACCTTAATGATTCAAGTGATTTGATTTTTTACTCTAACTTCGAAAATGATTCCTTTAGTACGAATCAATCTTTTTCAGGATCTCATTGTCTTGAGGGAAAACATCTTGATTACACGATGCTTTTAAATGATCCAAATTATCTATTTGAAACAAATATAGATTATGAAATTAATTATTGGTATCACACTAAAAGTATGGAAACCTATAATATTATGGGGGTTATTGAAGAAAAACGAGATGGACAATCGGATTGGACTTTAATTACTGATACCAAAAATTCATATGATCATATTGGTGATTGGACCTATGTGTCGTTTGTCTTTCAGCAAAGAATAAAAAACAGTCATCTAAAATATTTTTTAAAAGGGCATATTTTTGAAAACCCCCCTCTTTATGTTGACCAAGTGATGGTTAAGAAAAAGTATTCCGAAATATATAGTATTGAGGATAGTGTACTCTATTACAACAATTATCCCGTAGGCAAATTACCGAATGGACTTCACCTGTAAGCCTTATATAACTTTAAAATTTCTAGCGGAATCCTTAAAGTGTCCTTAAAGGTTATTTTAGATCCAGCTACATCTACCCATTTTCTTAGAGGATATTCAAAAAGGTTGTGGTGATCTTGACGATAATCCATCCTAATTAACAACTCAACATCAAAAATCCATTTAGAAACAAAAGGTTCAGCAAATATTTTCTCGGCTATTTCACGACGAAAAACTTTTGCACCACACTGCGTATCGTATGCTTTTATGCCAAATAATGTCCCTATAATGGTGGCAAATAACCGTCCAAATAAATGTCGTTTAAATCTTCGTTGAATGACTGATCCTAGTCGTAATATTCTAGAGGCAAATACCGCATCATATTGGTTTTGTCCAATTATATGAATTAATTGGCTTAGCTCATTAAGTGGAGTGGCTAAATCTGCATCAAAAAAACCAACAATATCAAACTCTTTTACCACATGATTAATCCCATTCCGAACTGTTTCAGCTTTGCCTTTATTGTGAGGATTATCCAGGACTAAAACTCGCTCGTTTTTCGATTTTAATCTCAGCAATTTGTCAATTGTATCATCCGAACTTCCATCATTTACAAAACAAAAAGATATTTGAGGGTTTTCGTTTAAAAATGTGAGGAACGCCGACTCGTTTAACCGATGACCTTCATTGTAACATGGAACCACAATGCATACTCTCATAAATGCAAAATTACTCTTTTCCAGCGAAAAAGTCAGTGGCAATTCTTACACATACCTTGTAAGCTTACAAACTGTTTACTTACAAAATAACCTTGTGGTAATACTATTGTTGGTATTTGGGTAGATTCTAAACAATAGGTTCGATTACAACGCTCACATTTAAAATGGACATGTGCATCATAATGAACTTCACTTGAGCAACCTTCATGATGGCACAATGCATACTTTACTTGCGGACTTCCATCCATTACCTCATGAATAATCCCACTTTCTTCAAATGATTTTAATGTACGATAAATAGTTACTTTATCAAGTGCACCTCCCAACTCTTTGTTAAGATCTTTAAAGGATAGAGCATAGTTTTTACCATTAAAAACTTCTAAAATAGTTGTTCTTGCTGGAGTTACTTTTAATCCTCGTTTCTTTAGGAGTGTTTTAACATCGCTCATATCTCTAAATTAAAATTATCTTATTAAACTTTACCCTACTTTTAGGTAAAGTAAAATAGCGTACTAGATAAGAAAGCCCCCAAAAAGGGGGCTTATCTATTTTATTATTGGATATTTAATTTAAACTCTAATTCAAAATCAGCATCACCATCATTTACGCCTGAAGAAGATGTTTTTACATCCGGTTGGTGCATTAAAACTACTTTAAATGTACCATCTGAAACAACCGAAGACGTTGTCCAAGAAGTTTCTAACCCTAACGGATATCCATTAGAATCTTCATCAAGATAATTAATTGCATCACTCGAATTGTCAATATTCCCGTTTCCTGAAGGACTCGAAAAAGCATCGTTTGTAAATGAGAAGAACACTTGATGCTCATCCGCTTCTTCAGCAATCTCTTCACCTATATTTTCGCCATGATCTTCGTCGTGATCATCGTGATCTCCTTCTTCGTCGTGATCATCGTGATCTCCTTCTTCATCATGATCATCGTGGTCTTCCTCTTCATGTTGACCCTCATCATCATGGTCATCATGGTCATCATGGTCATCATGGTCATTCCAAATTTCTAAGGTAAGTGTGTAGGTTTTTCCTGTATCCAAATTAATTGCATCTTCAATTGTTAATTCTGCTACACCTTCTCCATCAGGGTCAACAGCAGATACCACCACCACATCAGAAGGGTCCGCATCATTAGTAAAAATTAAATCTACATCCGTGATCATCTCATGATCATGCTCTTCTGCAGGCACATCATCATCTGGGTCATCTTTTTTACAACCAGTAAGTAATATAGCCAGCGCTAATACAGGAATCTTACTGTAATTTTTGATTTTTTGAATTGTTTGGTTTGTTTTCATTTTTCTGATTTTAAAATTAGTATTTAGATTTATTGTTTTTGAATTTATAGGTAAGTGTAAATAAGAAATTTCTTCCAGGAGCATCTGCGAAATACCTCATTTCATTTAAATAGTCTCGGTAACTCGAATTGAATAAATTATTCACCGCAACTTGACCTTGTATTAGTCTCCATTCAAATTTCCAGGCAATATTGAACATAAAATATCCTTTAGGAGCAGCTTTAAAATCAAAAATTTCAGAATTTAAAGTAATAACCTCATCGCCATCAATTAATTGTGTGGGCGTTAATGTTCGAGGAGCTTGAAATTGCTCAAACCGATAGAAAGGTTTCAAGATGATTTTAGAAGAAGTCATTTTGCCTTTTGGTTTATGTTCCCAATTTAATTTATAACTCATTGTTACTGGCGGCTGATTAATAAGACCCTCATTTTCTGAAAGGTTGCGTGACCATAAATAACTCACTCCAAATGTTCCATCAACTCGTTTACTCCATTCCGCTTTCCAATCATAATCACATCCCAGAAAAAGCGCATCTGTTTGACGAATGATAAATACGGGTTGAGGACCTCTAAAAGTACCTATAACAGCATATGGACGCTCATAGATATAGTTCAAAATATAATGAGAATAAGCTGATAACGTATGTCCATGTCGTTTTGTATTAATTCTTAATTCATTCACATATTTCCATCCTTTCTCTGCTTCTACTTCACTTTCTTTAAAGGGAATTACGCGATTTGTTTTAATTTTCTCTTCATCATTAAAATAATGCCTAAGCAACCCATAGGTCGTTTTAAAACCATGCTGACCGAAACTAAATAGTTCTGCCATATTGGGAGTTCTCCAAGCGTTTCCTAAATTCATTCTGAATGAATTTGCTTTGCTAAAATTTTTCACAAAGCCAATAGATGATGTGATGTTACTGAAGGAAAATTCATCCCTAAATAAATCCTGATTTGTTTCTCTACCCCGAACATTATCCTCTTCTAAATCAACTCGGATACCCGCTTCAATCATATCATTTCCAAGCCTTTTACTTTCTACCACAAAAGCACTGTATCGATCAATATTATAATTTGGAATAAAAGGTGTAGTCCCTGTTCCAGGATTGTTGTCATTATCCTGATAAAAATATTGTACTCCTATCACTCCATCAAGCTCAAAAACATCAGGATGTTTCCATTCCAACTGAATATCATTGGTTATTAAGTCCAAATCAATAATTGGTTTATGAGAATTTCTTCTAACATCATATTCTTTTCTGCTATTCAATTGTTTACCCATGATTAACTTAAAATTCCCATGATTTGAATAATTCCATTTCACCTCTCCTTTTGCCAAATGATGTTGTATAAGCTGATTGGGTTCATTGATGGCATATGAAAATGGTAAGATATAGGATGAATCGGGTTGTTCAGCTTCAAAGGCTTGTCGAATTGCCCGTGAGCTATGAGGATAAGAGGCTCTTAAAAGACCTAAATTCTGATTAATCAAACTATAATATGCTTTCACCCCTAATTTCTCGGTTCGAAAATGTACTCCTGATCCAAATGAATATTCCTCCTTCCCTGAATTCGTAAGAGAATAATTTGGGGCGTGTCTGTCTCCAACTTTTGTGTAATTCCCATTAATAAAGTAACTCCAATGTTTCTTTCCCTGGCCACACTCAAAGCCTGAATTATACCCTCGACCATTGGTTTGATATCCCGTTCTTACCAAAGCATAAAAAGGCTCCTTCAAATATAGTGGATTAGGCTCTACAATAATGGCACCCCCTAGTGCTTCAGGCCCAAATTGAACACCTGCAGCCCCTTTTACAATGGTTATTGAATTTGCATTAGCAATATCAATTTCAGGGGCATGATCTTTTCCCCAATTTTGAAAACCATGCTTCAACCCATTATTTAAAATCAAAATTCGATTCCCATACAATCCATGTATCACCGGCATTTGAACATTGGTTCCCGCAGAAAGAAGCGAAACTCCTTGCTCATCTTCAACTACTCCCGCAAGTGTTTGAGTTGGATCACTGTTTATTTCGTCTTTATCTATCGTAGTTTGAGCAATCGATTCTATCCCCTCTTTTTTGTTCATCGGCGCTTTAATCGTGACCTCTCCAACATCTATAACTTTTTGTGTCAAATAAATATGAGGTACTTTTCCATGTTGATGATGATGTTCACAAATGGAGTCACAATAACCGTAACAAGAAATAAAGAGTGTATTGGATTTTGAACATAAACTATCTAAAAAAAACTCGCCTTGATCATTGGCAATTGTCCCCCTACTTCCATCTCGAGTCATCACCGACACATAAGGTATTGGCTCTTTTGTTGATATATCTAAAATTTTCCCAGAAATAGAGTAACTGCACGAATCAGGGTAAGCCCATAATAACGTTTTTAAAAAAATCATGAATAGCGTTAGTGCAATTCTCATCTCACCCAAAATCAATAAGAAGGCAAATATACATATTTTCCCTCAAATGCAATTTTGTTGCATTTGAGGGATTTCTACTTATTTTTTCCTATCAAATCAACTTCTTTTATTACTGTAATTCGTTACCACAATCCTGTTTTCCGTATTAAATACCGAACTTTATAAAAATGATATTCCACTATTCTGCATTTAATCTTCCCGTTTCAGAAGTAGTTCCGCAAGTGAAAAAAGGACTATCGGGACACCATACATTAATTATAAAAGCACCTACTGGTGCTGGAAAAAGTACACTTCTTCCTCTTACCTTATTGGAGGAAAAATGGCTTCAAAAAAAGAAAATCATCTTACTACAGCCAAGGAGATTAGCGGCTAAAACCGTGGCTATCCGAATGGCGGATATGTTGAGGGAGAAGGTGGGAGAAACCGTAGGGTACCGCATACGTTTTGAGCAGAAAATTTCCGATAAAACACGTCTTGAAGTTGTTACAGAGGGAATTCTTACTCGATTAATCCATGAAGATAATTCTCTTGACGATATTGGGTTAATCATTTTTGATGAGTTCCATGAAAGAAGTATTCATGCAGATTTAGCTATAGCATTTAGCAAAGAAATTCAAAGTGTTTTAAGAGAAGATTTGAGAATTCTTATCATGTCAGCCACGATAAATATGCCTGAACTTGCTCAACGGTTAAACGCTGTTGAAGTTGAAAGTGAAGGAAAGCTCTTTCCTGTTGACGTGTATTATGAGGGGGATTCAGATTGGAACATGCTTCCTGAAATGGTAAATCGAGCAATAAAAAAAGCAACTAAATCCATTGATGGAGATACTTTGGTTTTCCTTCCAGGACAAAGTGAGATCAAAAAATGTGAAGAATTACTTCGGCGATCTATGGCTGATTTTAAAATCACACCGCTATATGGTCAGTTACCACCTGCAAGGCAATTTGCAGCTATAATGCCCGATAAGGAAGGAAAAAGAAAAATAATTTTAGCTACCAATATCGCCGAAACATCACTTACCGTGGAGGGCATCAAAATAGTTATTGATTCAGGCTTCGAAAGAGTAGCTAAATTCAATCCAAAATCGGGCTTATCTCGATTAGAAACTGTGCTGATTTCTAAAGAAGCTGCTGATCAAAGAAAAGGAAGAGCCGGACGTTTATCCGAAGGCGTTTGTTATCGATTATGGAGTAACATAACGCATTCACGAATGAAGGATCAAGGAACTCCAGAGATTGAGCAAGCGGATTTAACTTCGTTGGTTTTAGATCTTGCAAAATGGGGAATTCAAGATGCGAACCAACTTTTTTGGGTGACGCCACCTCCGTTCGGTAATGTACATAAAGCAAAAAAACTATTAGAGGTATTAGGAGCTATTGAAAATGGAAAAATTACTCCTCACGGAATTGAATTACACAAAATACCAACCCATCCTCGTATAGCCCAAATGATGGTGCAAGCAGAAGAGATAGGACAGTTGGGTTTAGCAACTGATATTGCTCCTTTGCTAGAAGAGAAAGACCCCCTTCCTCCAAACTCTGGAATTGATATTAACCTTCGTATAGAAGCCCTTAGAAGGTATCGTGAACAAGGCAAAGGTGGACGACAATTTGCGCGACTGGAAAAGCTAGCCAAACAATACCGCCAAATGTTTAATATTGAACCAGATAATAGCTCTGTTGATGATCATGACACTGGATTTTTAATCGCTTCGGCTTATCCTGAAAGAATTGCCAGTTCTAGGCCAGGTAACAACGCTCAATTCCAAATGGCAAATGGCAAATTAGCAGCTGCAGGTCATCAAGATGATTTAGCCCATGAACAGTGGCTAGCTGTTGCACATGTAGCAGAGCGTGATCATAGCGGTAAAATATTTATGGCCAGCCCAATTAACCCTCAGGATTTAGCCAGTAAAGTGGTAACAAAAGAGGTTGTAAAATGGGACATAGAAGATGGCGGATTAATCGCACGTGAAGAAATGAGAATTGGCAGCATTTTACTTCGCTCTACTCCTATCCAAAACCCCGATCCTAAGAAAATGATTGAGGCTATTACAGATGCAATTACAGAAAAAGGTCGTCAGTTATTAGACTGGAATCAAGAGGTACTCCAACTTCTAAACAGAGTGAAATCATTAAAAAAATGGAATCCATCTCAAACATGGCCAGAGTATAGTATTGAAGCCTTATTGGCCTCAAACAGAGAATGGATTATTCCTTATTTGGCTGGAATTAAAAAGCCACACGATCTAAGGAAAATTGACTTAAAAGAGATTTTATTTTACAGTTTAACTCCAGAACAACAATCGGATTTAAATACGCTTGCACCTTCAAAAGTTAAACTCCCAAATGGAACATTTGCTAAGTTGGATTATCAGGAAAATAGTTCAGCGCCTATTCTTGCAGTTCCTCTACAACGGTGTTTTGGGATGTTGGAAACGCCAAAAGTAAACGGTGGAAAAACCAATGCATTGATGCATTTGCTTTCACCAGGATTTAAAGTTGTTCAAATCACTAATGATCTTGAAAGCTTTTGGAAAAACGCGTACTTCGAAGTTAGAAAAGAACTTAGAATTCGCTACAAAAAACACAAATGGCCTGAGGATCCTTTGAGTTTTTAGTTTCCCTCAAACGCTATGCGCAAAAAAAGATCTTATCGCTTAAATAACCTATTGATCAGATTTAGAATTTCGATACTCATTAGGTGTAAATCCAGTAACAGCTTTGAATGTCTGACTGAATCCAGCTGAGCTATTGAAGCCACATAATTGAGCTATTTCGAACGCTTTGTCTTCAGAGGACTTTAACAACTCTTTTGCTTTATCAACTCGTTTTTGATTAACGTAATCTTTATATGCTAACCCCGTTTCAGTCTTCATTCTCTCGTTGATATAATCCGTAGAAAGTTTGAAATGTTCTGAAACACTGTGTATGGTTAATGAGCGATTGTAAAGATTTGAGTTTACATAATAAACTATTGGGTTTTCATTCTTCCCTTTTTCTTCTTTACTTCCTCGAAGTTCTTTTTTTTGAGGTATGAACATTAAGATTAATCCAATAAAAAATAATCCCCCTCCAAGAGGTAGTTGTAGTAAATTTTCTTTTGTTAAAACGGATACATTATCTATTCCCACTACTCCAGACTGAAGCTTTTCTCCTGACTTTTTGAACTCAATATTAAAACTCACTATACTGTCCGATACCAAACCTGTTTTACTCCTTTTTATATGGTCTTTAAACCACCATTCTGGCGTTTTAAATTCCTCTAAATCTATTTGATGAGAACTGATTTCACTAGTATATAGTAACGTGCCTTTTGCTTGAAACGGTCTTGTTGAATGACCATCAGGCAGAAGTTTTTCAAAACTTAAATGAACGTTCACATCGGTATTTGAAGAGATCCTTAAATCAATAACTTTTCCTTTACCTAATTCGAAAAGTGTTTTATCTTCTTTTTGAAGATACACTCCTGCGAAACCGTACTGGTATTTATCGCCAACGGAAAACTCAAAATTTCCCTCAGACAATTCTTTAATAGTTGAATTTCCATTCACTGATATGTCATCATAAACACCAATTCGAAAGCCATTATCCTTTGTGAAATTGAGAACCTCCTTCTGTCCAAGAACGATAAAAATAGCTGCACTAAACAACATTTGGATAATCCCGAATATTTTAAGGGTTTGAAGATTCATCATTTGATAACGATTCTTGTTGCGTGACTTAATCCGTTTAATTTAACGAAGTAAACACCAACTTTCAAATCTGACAAATTAATCGTTTGATTTTTATTTACTTTTTGGTCAATCACTAACTTTCCAACAGCATCAACAACCTGCATTTGACCACCTTGCTTAATTGTCATAAATCTTCCATTCTGGACAAGTTCTGGTTGTCCTGATAATTCTTTTACTTGGGCAATCAAGTTGTTCTCTATCATATTTATATAAGCCAAAGCGCCTGTAAATCCAGCGTTATAATAAGTACAAACTTCCGAATTTTGAAAAACATCGATCTTATCCGTATAATTCCCTGAGTCATCTGGTCCTCCTACTACTGCTCCTTTTAATTCAAAAGCATAAGCCACCGAACCTGGTGAATTACTTTCCAAGGTAAACAGCGACCAATCTGTTTTTGTACTTCCAAATGCGGCCTTATGATGAGGGCGCAATGGATATCCACCTCCTAATTCATCGTATCCGATTAAAAAAGAATAGTTGGCTGGAATATTTCCTAATTCATCGTGACTTCCTAAAATGAAATCTGTATTACTTTTTGCAAAGTCGTAATACGTACTGTTTATTCTGCCGTCTAAAGAATGTATTAATGAAGCAATAAAAGCCTCATTCCCTGTATATTGAAGATTTCCCCAACCGGAACTATACTGATAATTGTAAAACCCCATAGCATTATATTGGGCCTTACTATGAAAAGTGAAATGCTTTTTTAGAAAATCAAGATATTTAATATCAGCGGTTGTTCTATATAATACAGCGGCAGCAATCAAATCCATGCCTCCATAATAATGAACCTGTCCATCCCATAAATTACTATTAAAATAATTTTCGGCATCTGTTCGGTAAGAAATTTCACCTGTTGATTCATAAAGGCATGCAGCGGCCATAGCCATTTCATCATCAGAACTTGTTGAACTTAAATTATAACAAGGATTTCCTCCAGAAGAACAATCTACACTTCCGCAACTTCCAGATTTTTGCTTACCAAGTGCATAAAATTCCTTTGCAGATGCTAAACATTCATTCGCATATGTTTGATCATAGTCCGAGTAATTCATATACATTAAAGCTAGAGCAGATGCTGCTCCACCAATGATATTAACACAATTCGAATTTATGTAAATCGGCCTAGGATCACCACCTTTGTTCGTTGGTAAAGTAGACTGTGTTGCAGGCTCAGCAAAACTTCCAGAATGATCATAATCACCACTACCAACTTGCTGAACAACATTACCATTATTGAATGATTTAATAATGAAGTCTGTTTGAATTTTAACCTCATCTAATATATCAGGAATTCCGTTTGATGGAGGCGCGGAAAATGCGCTCGAATAATTATCCAGAAAACCTGAAGGAAAAAAATGGTAGCCTAACAAATACATTGTTGCAGCCCAATTATTGGTAAAACTAAATTTAATGTGGTCACCGCAATCATGCCAACCTCCTGTAAGATCAACTTGAGGACTTAATGCGCTTCCATCTTCTGTATGAGAGGCTTCATGAATCCATGAATTATTATCTCCGCTTCTTTGAGCGCCCAAAAAATAAGTTGAGAGATTTAAGGCTTTAGGATAATCATGTTGCGCCACTATTGATATTGATGAGACTATATTTCCTAATAAAAGCAAAAGAATAATTCGGTACATATTTTAAACGTTTAAGGGTTTCAACATAATATTATTATCTAATTTTAAAAATCAAAATCTACTGTTTAGACAAAACCTGGACGTGAAAATTATCTCTAAATTAAATTTTTAATAATTACTTTAATTATCTTATAAACAGATTTTTGTGGGTGTTTAACAGTGCACAAATTAGTTAAATTAATCCTCATTACTAATAATAAAAGATTCTCTAATAAGATTCACGCCTCTTAAATTTTTATTCATAAACATGTACCTTTGAATCAAATGGGTAAGTCACCTGAATATACTATTGTTGGTGGAGGATTAGCAGGAATGCTCGTGGCATGGGAGCTTCACAAAAGGAATAAACCATTCGTTATCTATTCAGACGATGCGCCTGCTTCCTCTCATGTTGCAGCTGGAACTTGGAATCCTGTTACGTTTAGAAGAATGATTCCTACTTGGCGTGCACAGGAAATGATTGATGCAATGCTTCGTGTATATACTGAAGTGGAAAAAGAAGTTGGCGTTGATTTGCTCTCTATGATCAAAGTTGAAAAGATTCTTGCTAATGATCAAGAAATCGATTTTTGGAAGGAAATGGCACAAAAAGAGATCTCGAAAGACTTTTTACATACTGAACTTCATAAAATAACAATTGATTCTGAAGAAAAATCAGCAGGAATTGTGAAGCAAACTGGGCGTTTAGACTTGTCTCGATACGTATCGGAACTCCATTCATTTTTTACGGCTAGAGGGGGTTTAGTTAAGGAAAAATTTAACTATTCCTCCATTCATAATCACTCGATTTATATCTTCACTGAAGGAACCTATTGCTCCCTTAATCCTTACTTTAAGTGGTTGCCGTTTAAAAACGTAAAAGGAGATATTTTAACAATAAAATCTAGTGATTTAAAAATAGAGACGATTCGAAAAAAAAATATTTTTATTCTTCCATTAGGGAAAGATATTTATAAAATTGGAGCTACTTACGATTGGCATGATAAGTCCTGGGAACCTAGTGAAAAAGCAAAAGCTGAAATTTTAGAGAAATTTGAAAAAATTTCGAACTGTTCATACGAAGTGATTGGGCACGAATCAGGAATTCGACCAGCAACTTACGATCGCAGACCATTCATTGGGGAACATCCTACACATAAAAACTTGTTGATTTTTAATGGCCTTGGATCTAAAGGAATATTCCTAGGCCCATTATTGGCCCAGGAATTCTGTGACTTTTTAGAAGGTAAAGGGGATATTCACGAGGAAGTCTCCATTAAGAGATGTGTTAAAAAATATTTCAACGATAATTGTTAAAATAGCTTTTCCAATCTTCGCTCTACATCTTCAATTTTAAGCTCTAATTGATATAATTCAATTCCAGCCTCAACATCTTTTTTCTCTTGTGTCGCCTTTCTAGTGTATTTTTCAAGAATAGCTACTCGATTTTTTTGCACTAAATCACGCTTATCTTTAAGCGCTGTTAATTGGCTAACTAATTCGTCTTTAGAATAAATTGATCCCATAAAAAATGATTTTATTAGAAAAATCTCTCTTTGTTTCAACGTAAGATAGCTTCCTGTGTTTAATGAATAAAATCGAACTATGTTGATAACTTCACGAATGTCTTTTGAAAACCCTAATTTTAAAGGATATTTACTTTGTCAACTTGTTAATAAATTACACTTCGATATCCGTCTATTTTGAAGAATCAAATAAAAAAGTTTATGAAAACACCATCTGCCAATAAACATCCACACAAATTAACACATCATAATCATACCAGAATTGACAATTATTATTGGTTAAAGGATCGTGACAATCAAGAGGTTATTAATTATCTAAATCAAGAGAATGACTATTGCGATGCGCAAATGGCGCATACCAATGAACTTCAAAAAGAATTATATGAGGAAATTGTTGGGCGTTTAGATAAAGAAGAAACCTCTGTACCTTATTATCTTGATGGTTATTATTATAGTCAGCGTTATGAAACTGGGAAAGAATACCCCATTTTCGGCAGAAAAAAAGGACATTTAAACGCGCAGGAAGAAATTCTTATTGACCAAAATAAGTTAGCCGAAAATCAATCATTTTGTGCGATTGGTAAACTGGGGATTTGTACCCACAATGAAATTTTAGCCTATTCAGTAGACTTTGTTTCTCGTCGGCTTTTCACTATTTACTTTAAGAATTTAACCACAGGAGAAATTCTATCGGATCAAATACCCAATACTTCCGGAGGTTTTGCTTGGGCAAATGACGGTAAAACTATTTTTTACACGGTAAAAGATGAACAAACATTAAGAAGTGATAAGGTATACAAGCACATTTTAGGAACCGATGTAAAAGAAGATGAATTAATTTATACGGAAGAGGATGAAGCTTTTATTTCTAGCGTGTACCGTTCAAAATCCAAAAAGTTCATTATCATTGGGTCCTACAGTACTGTTTCTACAGAGTTTAGAATTATTTCTGCCGATCAACCTCACGAACAGTTCAACGTTTTCCAATCAAGACAGCGCAATCACGAATATTCCATCGAACATAAAGGAGAAGAATTTTACATTATTACAAATATAAATCAGGCGAAGAATTTCAAATTGATGAAATGTCACCAATCAAATACTGCATCTCAATATTGGGAGGAGGTTATCCCAAATCGAGAAGATACGCTGTTAGAGGATATCGAAGTATTTGACGATTTTCTAGTGCTCAATGAACGAAAAGGGGGGCTGACTCAATTTAGAGTAATTAATCAAAAAAACGGTACTGAACATATCATTGATATGGAGGAAGAAAGCTATATGGCACATTCATCCATTAATCTAGATTTTAATTCCAATTTGTTTCGATATAGTTTCTCAAGCTTAAAAACTCCCACAACGACTTATGACTATCATTTAGATCAGCGAGAAAAAATTATTAAAAAACAAGTAAAAGTAATTGGAGGCCATAATCCAAGTGATTATACCATTAAACGTTTGCATGCCCAAACAGATGACGGAATAGATATCCCAATGAGTGTAGTGTATAAAAATGGAATCGTACTCGATGGATCAAACCCAACACTTTTATATGGTTACGGTAGTTACGGGCATGTAGTTGATCCGTATTTTTCTCCAGCAAGATTAAGTTTACTGGATAGAGGATTTATATTTGCTATTGCCCATATTCGAGGAGGTGAGGATCTTGGTAGAAATTGGTATGAGCAGGGGAAAATGCTTCACAAAAAAAATACATTTACTGATTTTATTGCGTGTGGTGAATATTTAGTAGCGCACAAATATACTTCCCCTGAGAAGTTATGTGCTATGGGAGGAAGCGCAGGAGGATTACTTATGGGAGCTATTATGAATTTAAAACCCCAACTTTGGAAAGCTATTGTTGCAGCAGTTCCATTTGTTGATGTAGTGACTACTATGTTAGATGAATCGATTCCTTTAACCACTGGAGAATATGATGAATGGGGAAATCCAAATGATGAAGAATATTACCATTACATTTTAAGTTACAGCCCTTATGATCAGGTAGAACGGAAGGATTATCCAGCTTTGTTGGTTACTACTGGTCTTCACGATTCTCAAGTACAGTATTGGGAACCGGCTAAATGGGTGGCTAAATTACGCGAGCTTAAAACAGATAACCGTATCCTTTTATTAAAAACCAACATGGATACTGGTCATGGAGGAGCCTCTGGTAGATATGAATATTATAAGGAGGTTGCAATGGATTATGCGTTTCTGCTGGATCAAGTAGGTTTATCTAATAATTAGTATAAATAAGCAATAAAGAAGAGCCATTCACACAGTAGATAAGGTATGATAGTTCAATTTTTAGTAACTTTGTTCTAAATTATAAAGCCATAAACATGGAATCAACGCTATTATTTATTCAAAGAATGGGCCCTTGGGGTATTGTTTTAATTGTTTTAGTCGTTCTTTTACTCTTTGGCGGAAAGAAGATTCCTGAGTTAATGAAAGGGTTAGGAAAAGGCGTGAAAGAATTTAAAAACGCCACCAACGAGCTGAAAGAAGAAGTGAAAGATGATGGAAATAATAAACAAAGTTAGATTTATTTAAATTCTAAATATGAATAGCTATCTCACTAGGGATAGCTTTTTTATGCGCTTAATTATAGGAAAATCATCATACAGTTGGATAATACGTTTAACGAATTTGTTTTCATTCAAATTTGTCTTGGTTATATATCTGACTTAATATTCAATGATTTTCCGGAGAGATCATTAACTTTAAGTACATGGATTTGAAATACGATTTTTTGGTTGTTGGAGGAGGTATTGCAGGGCTTAGTTATTCGCTAAAAGCTGCTGAAAAAGGGAAGGTTTGTCTCATTACAAAAGATATTCCTGAGGAAACAAATACATCCTATGCTCAAGGCGGAATTGCAGGCGTGTGGAACAAGGAAGATCATGTGGATAAACATATTGCTGATACCCTTGACGCAGGTGCAGGACTGAACAAGAATAAGATTGTTGAAATCGTTGTGCATGAAGCAAAAGATCGAATTAAGGAATTAATTGATTGGGGGACAAAATTTGATAAAAATCGAAAAGGAGAATACGATTTAGCCAAAGAAGGTGGCCACTCCGAAAGTAGAATTCTTCATTATAAAGATGTTACAGGTAAAGAAATCATCCGAGCTCTTTTGACTCAAGTGAATAATCATCCCAACATTACGGTTTGTGACAACTACTTCGCATTAGATATTATTACACAACATCATTTAGGTATTAAAGTCACTCGAAAAGCAGAGGATATTGAATGTTTTGGCGCTTATGTTTTAGATAAAAACACCAATGATATCCTCACAGTGTTGGCTAAAAATGTCATCATGGCATCCGGGGGTGCAGGCTTGGTGTATAAATCAACAACTAATCCATTAACTGCTACTGGTGATGGAGTTGCGATGGCCTATCGTGCAAAAGCAGAGGTAAGTGACATGGAATTCATTCAGTTTCATCCTACTTCCTTATATGATCCTGGTGCATATCCCTCCTTTCTGATTTCAGAGGCCGTGAGAGGTTTTGGAGCAATCTTACGAGATCATAATGGAGAAGAATTTATGCAAAAATATGATGAACGTGAATCTTTAGCTCCTCGAGATATCGTGGCACGGTCGATTGACAATGAAATGAAACTGCATGGAGTGGATTTTGTCCATCTCGATTGTACTCATTTGAACATGAAAAAATTCAAGGCTCACTTTCCAAATATTTATAAAAAATGTGTTGAAATTGGAATTGATCCCGCCTTTGATTACATTCCTGTAGTCCCGGCAGCTCACTATTCCTGTGGTGGTATTGTAGTTGATGAACATGGTCAATCTTCTGTGAAAAATTTATTTGCGATTGGAGAGTGTGCTTGTACCGGTTTACATGGTGCAAACCGATTAGCCAGTAATTCCTTGTTAGAAGCTGTTGTATTTGCACACAGAGCGTATCTGAAAACAAGCGAAAACATTACAGCTAAGGGATATCAAACCAATATTCCAGATTGGGACGCTTCAGGAACCGAGGCACCTGAAGAAATGATTTTAATCACACAAAGTATGCGTGAAGTCCAGGGAATTATGAGCGCATATGTGGGTATTGTGCGCAGTGATTTACGCTTAAAAAGAGCGTTAGACCGACTTGAAATTTTATATCGTGAGGTGGAAGAACTCTATGAAAAGACGACTCCATCACAGAAACTTTGCGAAACCCGTAATCTCATCAACATCGCCTACCTTATCATCAAATTTGCGGCCAATAGAAAAGAAAGTGTTGGGCTACATTACTCTTTGGATTATAATCAATAATTAATTTGCTAAATTATTCGATGAACTGTTACTCTTCGGTATAGTATATTTTAATCTCTGCAACGTCTCTTAAGAAGTCTATGTGTCCAATAGTGGCTCTGTATACCTTTAATCCTGTTCGCTCTCTAAGATCCGCTAATAAATCTTCTTTTTTTTCAGGTTTAATTAATTCAATTTTTTCGTAGACAATTGTTTTACTCTTTTTATGATTGTAAGGACCGATCGTTTCTATTCCAAAAGTAGTAAGGACGATTACTGCATTAACAAAAAGTACCTCCGCATAGCTTATTTTTGTGCTTGATAGTGCGTTAATCATCGCAAGCCCAATAACAATAAATAAATAGGTCATTTCCTTGAATGGAATCGTATCTGTACGATATCGAATAATACCAAAAACAGCAAATAAACCAAAGGCAAACCCTAATTGCATTTCTGTTTTTCGTAAGAGAACACAAATAAAAAAAGTGATAATATTAAAAAGATAAAAAGTGAAAAGATAGTCTTTCTCCTTATTGTTTCGATAAAAGATGAATTGAACTGTTATCCAAAGAAAAATAAAATTTAGAAAAAACTTAAAAATCAATTCCATGAACGCTACCTTATCAATTAATTCCATTCCCAAAAATTTGGTTGCAATAAGGCCCACTTCCATTGTTTCTATCCCTAACATAATTCTGATGCTTTAATTAAATGGCGTAAAATAGGTTTATAATTATTGTATTTCAGCTGATCATCCATAAGTATTGATCCAGTAATGTATTTGCTAAAACTTGATTCGCGAACACCTAATTTTTTCATTTCCTGAAAAACAACGGAATCTCGATTTTTTTTGTCCTGTTTCAATTCAAGGATAATCATATTTTCAATCGCTAGTTGTTTATCATTGATTTTAAAGTTTAGCGATAAATCAATCGTGATTTTCTCGTTTGTGGACTTCTCAATAAATGTAATTCGTGAGAACTCATTTGTAATTACAGGCATCAACTGGGTTGAGTCAAGGTTAGTGTGTTCACGAATGAATTGCCGCTCGCGTTGATCTAATTGAATTTTAGGACGCGAATCCAATCTATACTTTAAAAGATGACCTTTGTTATTTTTAAATTTTATCTCAAAATAAGTGTCTCCTACATCCAAATATTCTCTGTATCGAATTTTAAATCGATTTAATTTCCCATTCACGTGAGCATGAAAAAGAGCTTTATTATTTGTATCAAAATAATGTGTTTTATATCTAAAAACCCTCTTTCCTTTCGTGTCCAATATTTTATATGTAGAACAAAGTTTAGGAAGCAACTGAATCAGTTGCTTTGGTTCCAAAATAAACTTAGTATCTACTCTTTTTGATGAAAAAAGATCTTCTATGTCCGTTAATGAAAGTGGTGAAAATGTTTTGAGCTCTTCTGCTATGTCATTATGCTTAAACATATTCTCCTCTATGTGGCTTCAAATCATCACGAAGCTGAATCATATATTCTTTTGAGGTAAGTATAAAAGCTACATAATAATGAGGGAAAATCTCTGTACAATCTGCCGTGGTATCAACTAGATCTTTTGAGGCTATATATTCTCTTAGGTGTTTAACATGATGTTCTGCCACCTCTTTTGCATCAATGCTTCTTAAATCCCAAATTAACTTGATTCTCTCTTCACTCATATTCACAAACAAAGGTACAAATCCAATTGAGCATGAGTGGTATTTTAACGAGTTTCTTTCTTTTTGATTAATGGAAAGGATTAATCTAACATACCATCAAGTTCTTTTTTCTTTCGATAAATTGCCTTAATTTTTTCAAGGGCCTCAAGGTATTCTTGTCGCCTTGGGTAACCCGTATCATTTGGACTTCCATACCCTTGAGATTCAGCATCATCTCTTAGCGCTCTTACTTTCGCTCTTAATGCCCTGTCTTCTCGCTCCACCTCTTCTATTCTTTCACCTATTGTTTTGCTATCATCGGATTCTTCTGTATTTGTCTCTGTGGTTTGATCCTTTTTAGTATCGTCATAGTAATCCATGTCTCCATCCTGAGTTTCATTACTTTCCTCTTCAATAGAACCACCGTTTTCTTGATTCTCTAAATTCTTAAGCTTCCACTCTAATCGTTCCATTTTTGAACCTCTCCTCTTTCTTTTTCTCGCAGGTCTTTTTTGCTTAATGTCACCAAAGGTTGCTTTAATCATTAATTCGTGCGATCCATTGCTGTATGCGCCTAAACGTCCAACTGTAACATCATACGCATAACCAAAATTAAACTTCCCATTTGGAGTCATGTATCCAGTAATCAATGCAAAGGCATCCTGAGTTCTTGCCATAGCTCCTAAATAATAATTGGTTTGAAAAATCAATTTGGTGGCAAAATCAAATTGAGGAATTACTCCCGAAGACATTCTAATCATTGTAGAGGGTTCAATACTGAAATCATCGTTAATTATAAAATTGTATCCTCCATTTAAATACAGGTGAGAAGTTAATTGACTAAGCGTTTGTTTGCTGTCATCAGTAAAGTCTAATTTGGTTTGAATAAATTGAGGTACAGATATTCCGAGAAAGAAATCATCACTATACCATACACCTCCAAACCCAAAATCAGGAATAATTTTATTCATCAATGTATTTGCTAAAGTAATATCACCGGGTTCAGCTAAGGTAATTTTAGTACCATCAACCCTATACTGCATCATTCCTCCACTTAAACCGAATGATATCTTTGTATAGTCTGTCGCTTTAAAATTATACGCATAGGATAAATACATTCCTGTTTTTGATGTAGGACCTGTTACATCAGTATACAGAGCACCTCCTAATCCAAAGCTTTTGTATTTGTGTGGTCCATGAACTGAAAGCACATAAGTTCTTGGCGCATCGGTTACTCCTTGCCATTGATAGCGATAATTTGCCGTGGCTGAGAAATTATCCTCAGTACCAGTAAAAGCAGGATTAAATACATACTTGTTGAATAAATATTGAGTAAAGATTGGCAACTGTTGCGCACGTGAAACGCTTGCTACCAGCAGAATCATTACAATGAGTTTACTATGTTTTTTTGTCTTCAGCAATTTCAATTAATTAATTGTTCAACTTATCGCATAAGTGTTATTGGCCCTGTAAATTGGTCGTGACCTGGTCCTAAATCAATTACATAATAATAAGTACCAACAGGTAATTCTCTTCCATTTTGCGTTCCATCCCATGCGTCAGAATATCCCACACTCTCAAATACCTTTTGTCCCCATCTATTGAAAATCATCACTTTCGCTCTTGGGAACTCATCGATCAATCGTATAATCCAATTATCGTTAAGACCATCTCCGTTTGGCGTAATTCCCTCAGGGAAAACAACTGTTTTGGCAACATCAATAAATACTGATGCCGTATCTACACATCCATTCGCATCCGTTCCTGTTACAATAAATGTAGAGGGTTTTTCAAGTGTAGCGGTTGGTCCTGCAAGAGTTGGATCATCTAACCCTATTGGTGGATTCCAATCATATTGACCTCCAGGTCCACCTCCAGAAGACACAAGTTGGGTACTCGTTCCTTCTAGAATTAAATCATCTTGAGCATATGCTGATATAACGGGTAACGCATTCACTGTTACTTGGACGGTATCTGTATCTGAACATCCATTTTTAAATACTGTCAAGATATATTCTGTTGTCGTAATAGGTGACACAATATGATTCGCTGTTGTACCTCCGTCACTCCAGGAGTATAGATCTCCTCCTGTTCCTGTTAATTCAACGCTGTCATTTTCACAAATAACAAGGTTAACTCCTGCGTTTGCGTTCATCATATTAACAGCAGTAATTGTAGTAGAGTCAACCAATGAACAACCATTAGAATCAAGAATCGTTACCTGGTAATCACCCATCCATAAATTAGATATATCTTCTAAACTTGAACTGTACATCTCATTATTTGTCCAACTGAACGAGTAAGGAGATACTCCTCCTGAAACAGTTATATCAGCAGATCCTTCAGCAGAATTTGAACAATTTGATGGTATGCTACTTATTGTTGAAACCAAATTTGATGGCTGTTCTAAGGAAACAATTGAAATGCTTAAACATCCCTTACTATCTGTTACCTCTACCACATATGATTCTCCACATAAACCGGTTGCCGTTTGACTATTTTGTAAATCATCATCATTCCACTGGTAACTGTATGGGCTTGTTCCGCCTTGTGGAGATACTGTTGCAAAACCATCACAGTCACCAAAGCAATCCAAATTAGCACTATCAATAATAGATGATGTTAATAACGGAGGTTCTAGAATTGTTCCGCTTGTAGCCACCGTACACCCGTCAAAATCAGTAACCGTTAAGTTATAATTTCCGGCACATGCATTCTCTATCGAATCTATAGTTGATCCATCTCCCCAGTTAATCGTGTAACTTCCTATCCCTCCTGAAATTGATGCTACCACTTTACCATCACATTTTCCAAAACAACTTGTATTGGTTACAGTAATATCTGCTGTTAACACATCGTCTATGTTTATTTTGACCGAAGCTGTATCAACGCAGCCATTATTATCCATAACCTCCACATAGTATATTCCAGAATCCAAATTAGTCACAGTACTACTCGTTTGGTTTCCTAACTCATACCACTTATAAGTATATGGCCCTACCCCTCCTGATTGACCAACTTCTGCTGCTCCGCTTGTGGTACCATCACAGAAAATATGAGTGGTATCTGTAATTATTGCCTCTAATTCAGAAGGAGAACCTATTGTAAATGACAAGCTGTCTCTACATGAATTTTCATCTGAAACATACACTTTGTTTTCTCCAGGACATAGATCATTTCGAATCGCATTTGCATCTCCATCCAGCCATGAAAAAGTCAAAGCTCCTGAACCACCATTCGCTAAAATAGTTGCCGAGCCATCACAAGAATTAGCACATTTCGCATCACTTGAAACATCTAAAGTCGTATTAATTTTAGTTGGTTCCGTTAGTAGTATCGTATCTTCTGAGGCACACCCGTTTGTGTCCTCTCCTCGCACATAATATGTTGCTGCACAAAGGTTAAACGCTGTATCGTTCAATTCATTGATTGAACTGTTGTACCAGGTAAATGAATATGGAGCAGTACCTCCTATACCTTCCGCAACTGTTCTACCATCGCAATAACCAAAACAACTTGGGTTTAATGTATCTGAAATTGAAACCTCAAATAAAGCTGGCTCAAGAATTCTTACACTATCAATTAAGAAACAACCGTTTGCATCAAAAATAGTATCAATATAAACTGCAGGACAGAGCGAATTTAAAACCGTATCTGCTACGCCATGCTTCCAAGAATGAATATAGGGAGGAGTACCTCCAGCAGGAGTAACGGTTATAGCGCCATCACAGTCACCATAACAACTCACTGATGATCGACTGAAATCAGCCGTAAAATTATTCAAATCCAAGATCTGCACTGAGTCAACATATTGACATCCAAGTCCATCAGTTACCGTGTAAGTTTGATATCCTTGACAAAGCTGATTAGCCGCCGAATCAGTTTCACCACTCTCCCAAAGGTAAGTATAACCAGATCCTTCCACCCCGCCATCAACAACCAAGTGCGCTTCTCCAATACAAAAACCTGTACATAAAACATTTTGGGTAACCGTAGATGATACAGTAATTGCATCAGCTGGCTGTTCAATAGTCACAGAAGCCGAATCTATACATCCCACAAAATCTGTAACCAAAACTTGATATGTTCCTGCAGACAGGTTTATCGCTGTATCCGTTACTTGATCTCCATCATCATTCCATAATATGGTATATGGTGCTGTACCTCCTGTGTAAGAAACCAATGCCCAACCTTCACTTCCTCCTGCACAAATTGCATTTGAACTATCCGCAATTGACACATCAAATTCTAAAGGTTCAGTAATGGTAATTAATGATGTATGGGAACATCCATTAGCATCTGTCACCTCCACTTGATAGTTTCCAGCTGATAATCCATCTGCAATGGAATCAGTTTGTGCACTTGGATCATTCCATAGATAGGTGTAAGGAGCTGTACCTCCGGATGGAGTTACCGTAGCAGAACCTGTTGCATCACCTCCACATGATATATGAACGGTATCTGTTATTAAAGAACTAAGCACTACTGGTTCTGTAATCACTATTGAAGTATCATCTGCACAACCTATCGAATCCGTAATAACCACTCTGTAATTCCCTGGGCCTTTACTAGATATATTAGAAGTTGATTCACCTGAATTCCATGAGTACGAATATGGCGCCACTCCTCCAGTACCCAATCCTGTAAGTGTGGCATTATTTGCTCCAAAGCATGATACATTACTGTAAGGCGTTATAAACGCTAGTAATTCTGCAGGTTCTGATATTATTCCTGTATCAGAAACAAAACATCCATTATCATCAAAAATCTCCACAATATATTGTCCTGGTGACAAAGAATCGATGGTTGAATCAGCCAAGGATCCATCCCCATTCCACTTGTAGGAATAAGGAGTTGTTCCTCCATTAATAATTGCAGAAATAACACCATCATTATTACCATTACAACTCACGCTTGAATTTGACAAAGAAACAATGAGCTCATCCGGTTCTGATATGGTTATATCTTCAATGTGAGTACATCCCTCTGCATCAGAAATAGTAACGGTATAACGACCGGCACATAAATTATTCACCATGGAGTCATTCGTTGATGATTGATCATCCCATAAGAAATTATAAGGTTGAACCCCGTTTTCCGCTCTAGCAGTAGCAGATCCCTCACATAATGCAAAACATGAATTCATAGAGGAATCAACAATAGCTGTTTCAAAGCCTGATGTATCTCGAATGCTTACCGACGATGTATCCAAACAACCTCTTGCATCTGTCACAACAACTGAATAATTACCAGCACAAAGTCCATTTGCTATCGAATCAGTTTGATCCGATGGATCATTCCAAACGTACGTATAAGGCTGAGTTCCTCCAATAGGTAGCACACTCGCAATTCCATCACAAAAACACTCCACATGCGTAGTATCCGAAATACTTGATCGCAATTTAGCGGGTTCTGTAATGTCAATACTATCGATTTTAATACAACCCGCTAAATCCGTTACTTCAAGAATATAATTTCCAGGATTTAAGTTAAAAATCGAATCACTTGAAGAGGATGAAGGATCATTCCATGAATACGTGTAGGGTTCTATTCCACCTTGAACATCTGCAAATGCTTTTCCATCCGAAGAACCGAAACAATTTATATCCATTCCTCCAATTGTCAATTCAAGGAGTTCTGGCTCAATAACTGAAATAGTTACGGTGTCTGAGCAGCCGTTGGCATCGATAATGGTATCGGTATATAATCCTGCAGGAATATTATAAATAGTGTCATTTACACTAAACGTATTCCATGAATGTTGAATTGGTAAAGTTCCTCCAATTACCTCAACCCATGCTGATCCGTTTGAATCACCATAACAAGATGGATTAATGAATTGAGGATTTACTTCTAATTCATTGGGTTCACTAATCGTTACATTTGCAATTCTTGCACATCCAATATTATCGATAACCCTTACACTCACTAAGCCGGCACACAAACCAGTTACAACAGAATCGGTTGTAACACCAGGGTCATTCCATAAATAGGTATATGGCGCAGTACCGTTCATTGGAGTAACAATTGCCGAACCATCACAAGAACCTTTACAGGTAACCTGATTAGTATCTGTTATAGAGATACTAAAGTCAGCAGTATCCCTTATAGTAACATAAGCAGTATCTGAACATCCGTTAGCATCATTGATTTCAACTTGATATGCACCTGCACATAGATTTATTGCTGTAGAATCTGATGAACCTGCGATATCACTCCATGAGTAATTATATGGGAAAACTCCTCCCGTAGGCGTTACCGTTGCCTCCCCATTACACAAACAATTCGCATGCACAGTATCGGTAATACTTGTGATCAATTTTACTGGTTCAATAAGAACTACATTATTGGAGTCTATACATCCCAAACTATCTGTAACAATAACGCTATATGTTCCAGCCGAAACATTATATAGTGTATCGTTTGTTACATTCACAGGATCACCCCAGGTGAACGAGTAAGGAGCTGTACCACCTTGCACTTCACAGACTGCATTCGCATTGTTTTCACCATGACAAACCACGTGATTGATAATTTGAGGCAATGCCATCAACGAATCAGGCTCCACAATAATTGTAGTAACCGTATCTCTACAACCATTAAAATCCGTTATGGTATCTATATACTCTCCTGCACACAAATTAATTAATGTAGGTAATGATGACCCTGTATTCCAGCTATGTTGGTAAGGTCCAATACCTCCAGCTGGTGTAATTGTTATTTGACCATCACAATAATCATAACAGGTAATATTTGAGGTGTCTTTCAAATGGTTCCAAGGTAGAGGTTGTCGGATCTCAACCGAAACAGTATCTGAACAACCGTTAAAATCCGTCACTGCTACTCGATATGTTCCTGATGATAATCCTGTAGCTGTATCTGAAATTTGGTTAGAAGGATCATCCCACCAATAAGTATAAGGCAATGTTCCACCCGAACCGCTAATTACCGCCCATCCATCATTACCTCCATAACAAGTTGTTGAATTAGAGTCAATAATCATGGCAGAAACAGTTACCGGTTGAGTAACGCTTACGGTAGCTGTATCTACACAACCATTCGAATCTGTTATTTCTACATTATATAACCCTGCACAAATATTATTTAACGTATCGTGATCTAAATTTCCATTCTCATACCAATCATAACCATA
>MDTD01137167.1_pt1 | contig 33430 bp, 23 predicted proteins | sample 811221 | NCBI WGS metagenome assembly MDTD01 (sample SAMN05326646, study PRJNA326480) | marine metagenome | isolation source: seawater | place: Pacific Ocean: South West | collected 2011
ATACGCCGCAATCATCACAACTCCCAAAACTACGCCACATGCCTCTAGACTATGGCGCAGTTGGAATCGGGAGATGCTGATTGGAAACGGTTTCCTTTACCGAGATGAAACAGGGTACGCAGGCTGATTATCTGCTGCTTGATCGCTATGAGCAGGCGCACACCGCCACACTCGCCGACCGACTGCTGATGGCCTTGATGGGTCTGAAGCAGGGGCTAGCGGGCTATCAGATTGACCGACTGCAGCACTCGTTGCAGTCAGCAACGCGCGCTGAAGAAGATGGGGCTGATGAAGAATGGATCGTGGCGGCATTGCTACACGACATTGGAGACGATCTTGCACCCATGAATCACTCGGAATTCGCCGCCGCCATCATCAAACCCTATGTCAGAGAGGAAGTGCACTGGGTGGTGGCTCACCACGGTGTGTTTCAAATGGCGTATTACGCTCACCATTTGGGTAAAGATCCGGACGCGAGGGAGCGATATCGCGATCACCCCTTCTTTGAGAGCTGCGTGAGGTTCTGCGAGCGGTGGGACCAGCCGTCCTTTGATCCGCACTACTCCACCCAGCAGTTAGATCACTTCGAACCGATGCTCAGACGTGTCTTCGCAGCAGAGCAGGTTCAAGCACACGATTGAGGGCCATATCGAAAAACCTCGTGGCGATAATAACTATGAGAATTTCGAAACTAAGCGCTGAGTAAGCTCTGAACTCAGGAAGAACCGGTCGGCCTGTCCGTATCGCGAGGAATGCGCCAGGGTTTGCCATCACACCGACTGCGATTTGGGCAATCCGTCGTACAGCCGCGGCAAGGTAACGGTTCGGGCGGTTGTTCAGGGTGAGCGTTCATGATGCCTCCGAAAGATCCGTGACTCTAACCAATCCGCTGCGACATTCCCAACTCTCCACCCTCACTCCTGACCTCCGATAACTCTCCCCAAGGCGGACACCTTCGTAGCGATGGGGTCGACAGCGCTTGAGCACCGGAATAATCGCTGATCGCTCGATAAAAGGACTGATCGAGCCAAATGGAGGACGCGACCTGTCCGCCATGCATCTGAAAACAGCAAACTGCAGTAGAATTGGTGCCCGAGCCGCCGGACGCGGTGACATTGGACTCACCCTGCCACGAGGGGAGACCTTTGATTCAGGAAGCAGCACACGACTAACATGCGCCCCTCTCCCTTTTATTTCCTCTCGCTCACACTCTGCGCCGTATTGTCAGGGCTCGGCCTGCAAGGTTGTAGCGATACGGCAGACAGCAAAGCAACGCGTTTCGCAGGACAGGGCTCTGCGGTAGCGGTCATCACAGCGCCGGCGACGCGTCAGGATCTGCGCGAAACACTGACTTCAGTCGGTACCGCCAGAGCGCTAAAAAGCGTATCGGTGTTTGCGGAGACCTCGGGCCGCGTGACCGCGGTGGCCATTGATGCCGATGCCGATGTGCAAGCGGGTGACTTACTGCTGCAGCTCGATGACCGTGACGAAAAACTGGCGGTTGAACTCGCCGCTGTGCAGCTAGCTGATGCTGAACGTCTGGTGCAACGCTACATCACCGTGAACGCACGAGACGCGAACATCCCTGAAAGCCAGCTAGACGACGCCCGCGCCGCCGTCGACAGCGCTCGCATTGCACTCGAGCAAGCCAAGGTGGATCTTGATCGCCGTCAAATTACTGCGCCTTTTACCGGCAGAGTCGGCATTACAGAGATCGATGTTGGCGACCGGATCGACACCAACACATTGGTCACAACGATTGATGATCGCAGCGTGCTTCTGGTGAACTTTTCAGTACCGGAGGTCTACGTGGATCGCGTGACCCGCGGGACGCCGGTCAACGTGCGCTTGTGGGATGCGGCAGATGCGCCAGTCATCGGAGAGATTGTCGCGGTCGATTCCCGCATTGATGTGAATTCCCGCGCCTTCATCGCGCGCGCCGCGATCGAGAACACGGCCGACCACTTCCGGCCCGGCATGGCCTTTGAAATTAGCCTGAATGCTTCCCGAGGCGCCTACCTTTCAGTACCGGATGTGGCCGTTCAATGGGGCGCAGATGGCGCCTACGTGTGGATCATGGATGACGGCAAAGCCTCGCGTAGAGAGGTGCGCCTCGTTAAACGCCTGTCTGGGGCGATTCTGATAGAGGGCGACGTCGCCGAGGGAGATGCCGTCGTGATGGAAGGCGTTCAGTCGGTGCGCGCCGGTGTAGCGCTTCGACGCCTCGACGCGGAAAACCCGGCAATCGGCGTCGGCGACTGAGGTGACGACGAGCCCCTCATCACCCGCTAAACAAGGCCTGCCCGAACTGGGCGTCAGGCGGCCGTGGCTGGTACTGGTCCTTAATCTCCTGATCGCTATTTGCGGCCTTGCCGCATTACTGGCCATTGAGGTCCGCGAATTACCCGACGTTGATCGGCCCGTGGTCTCGATCAACGCTTTCTTGCCTGGTGCCTCACCGGAGACTATGGATGCGGAGGTCACGCGGCTACTGGAAGGGGCAGCCGCGCGCGTATCGGGCGTGCTAAACATCAATTCTTCCAGCGAGGAAAACAGTACTCGCATCTGGATCGAATTTCGCTCCGACATTGAAACCGATCAAGCCGCTGCGGATGTTCGCGAAGCCATCAGCCGGATAGAACGGGACCTGCCCGATGCACTGGAACAGCTGTCAGTATTCAAGGCTGACGAGCGTGCAGAAGAAATCATTCGCGTTGCAGTGCGCTCAACGCTCTACGCCGAGGAAGAGCTTAATCGCGTGATCGAGCAGGATATTGTGCCGCGCTTTATCTCTCTACCCGGCGTGGCAGATGCCCCTATGTTCGGCTCCCGACAGCGGGTTCTGAGGGTCATCCTCGATCCGCTGAGGCTGACCAGCTATGGCCTGACAGTGGCTGACATTGCGGCAGTCCTACGCGCGGCACCACTCGACGTGCCCGCGGGGAGCTTCCGCGCGGGCGATCAGCAACTACTGGTCCGTGCCGACGCCGCGGTAACAAAAGAAGAGGACATTGCCTCACTCATCATTCGCGATGAGATCCGGATCGGTCAGGTCGCCAAAGTGGCATTCTCCCCCGAGGATACGACCAGCTTTGTCCGTCTTAATGGTGAGCGCGTTGTCGGTATCAGTGTTGTTCGACAGGCGGGCTCGAACACCATTCGCATCGCAGATGGCGTGCGGGAGGCAGTGCGAGACATCAACGTGAGAATGGATGGCGTCCGGCTCGACATCATCTCCGATGATGCCATTTTCATTAAAGGGTCTGTCCGCGAAGTCGTAACGACCTTGCTGATTTCCATTCTGGTAGTGATCGGCACGATCAGGCTATTCACCGGATCCATGAGGCTGACACTGGTGCCGGCAATCGCCATCCCCATCTCGCTTCTCGGCACGCTGGCGGCAAGTTGGATGTTGGGTTTCTCCATCAATATTCTGACCTTGCTGGCCTTGGTACTGGCGGCAGGCTTGATTGTCGACGACGCCATCGTGGTGCTTGAGAGCGTGCAGCGGCAGCGCGCAGATGGCGCGGGCCCAAGCAACGCGGCCGTACAGGGCACGCGACGCGTCTTCTTCGCTGTCATCGCAACAACTGCTGTTCTCATCGCCGTATTCGTGCCGATCGCCTTTCTGCCCGGTACCGCCGGTCGACTTTTCCAAGAATTCGGTCTGGTATTGGCAGTCGCTGTTGTCATCTCGTCATTCGTCGCACTCAGTCTTGTACCCGCAGTCATGTCGCGCCTGCCCGCAACGCCGGTCAAGACACGGAGAGTGAATGCCATAGGAATGAGATTGGCTGAGCAGTACCACCGGTCTTTGTCATTCGTCCTTGGGGTACCACGAAGTACCGCGCTCATCAGCGTTCTCATCGCGGGGGCCGCCGCCGGGCTTTACTCGCTCCTCGATCAGGAACTGCTCCCCAGTGAAGACCGCGGCAAGATCTACATCTTTGCCAAAGGGCCTGACGGTGTCGGACTCAATTACACCGAGCGCCAGGCAGATCACATGGAAAACATTCTCATGCCACTTCTGGAGGACGGGGAGATCACCGACCTCTTCTCGGTAGTGGGCAGATGGGACCCCAATATTATTTTTATGGTGGCGAAACTCGCCGACTGGAACGCGCGCGAACGGAGCCAGCAGGAGATTGCAGCAGATCTGAAACCCCTGTTTTCAGAGCTGCCCGGCGTCACGACCCGCGTCTTCAGCGCCAACTCACTGAATTTACGCGGCGCCTCCAACGGTGGCTTGAGCGTCGCGCTCCTGGGCACCGACTACGATGAACTTTACGCTGCGGCACGCGACTACACAGAAGAGATCAGAGCACGACTCGATTCGGTGAGCCGGCCACGCATCGGTTATGACCCCTCACAGCCACAGCTCTCAGTAGAGATTGACCGCGAGCGCTCCTCTGATCTGAATATTCCGCTCGAGGATGTGGCGCAGACGCTACGGGTCATGGTGGACGGCGCCCGTATCGTCGATCTCAATGCCGATGATCAAACCATACCCATTATTCTGGAGGCGGGGTCGGACAAAATCCGCGACCCCAATGACCTGGTAAATCTGTATGTACGCTCTCAGTCGGGAGCACTGGTGCCGCTATCAAGCCTTGTACGACTTGATGAGCGAGGGGTCGCAGGACAGCTTGATCGACGCGAGCAACGTCGCGCCATCGAAATCGATTTTGAAATACAACCCGGCTTCGCCATGCAAACTGCCGTGGATGATCTCTTTGCGCTGGCGGGCGAAGTGTTGCCCGATAGCGTGACGCTGATTACTCGCGGCGAGGCCGCAGCACTCGCCGAGACCAATCGCGAAACCTTGGTCACCTACGGGTTCGCGCTGCTCATTGTGTTTCTGGTGCTGGTTGCGCAATTCGAGGGCATCACCTCCGCGCTCGTCATCATGGCAATCGTACCCTTCGGTCTGGCAGCCGCCATCGCCGCGCTCTTTGTGACCGGCACATCGCTCAATATCTATTCTCAAGTCGGCTTGGTCATGCTGATTGGTTTAATCGCCAAAAACGGCATTTTGCTTGTGGAATTCGCTGATCAGCTGCGCGATCAGGGGCATGACGTGCGCGAGGCGATCGAGGAAGCCGCGCGTATCAGGCTGCGGCCCATCGTGATGACCTTGGTCTCAACCATATTGGGCGCCCTGCCCCTGATTCTCGCATCCGGGCCCGGCTCTGAGGCCCGCTCCGCAGTGGGCTGGGTCGTGTTTGGCGGCATGGGCCTTGCCACAGTCTTCACGCTATATCTCACACCGATCGCCTATTTGGGTATCGCGCGCTTCGCCAAAGCCCGCGCCACCGCTGGCCAGCGTTTGGATGAGGAGCGCGCGCAGAGCGATCCAGCGCCGCAGGCCTAGCGACGGAGTGACTTCACACTATGCAAAGTAGCAAGTGGCAGCGCGCGCTGATTATCGTCTCACTGATTTTTGCCGGTGAGGCGATCTTTACCCTGCCCTATCACGTCACCCGTTTTTTTCGACCGACTTTCCTCGAGGTCTTTGAGCTCAGCGCCACCGAGCTCGGCGTGGCACAAAGTGCCTATGGATTCATCGCGATGGCGGCCTATTTTTTCGGTGGACCTCTGGCAGACCGCTTCGAACCCCGCAAACTCCTAGCCGGGTCACTGTGGGCCACGGCCCTGGGCGGGCTCTATCTGGCCACTTTCCCCGACGTCACGGGCGTTATGCTGGTGTGGGGTTTCTTTGGACTCACTAACATCCTGTTGTTCTGGGCCGCACTCATCAAAGTGACGCGTGCCTGGGGCGGCGATGATCAACAAGGCCTCGCATACGGACTGCTCGATGGTGGCCGAGGTCTGTTGGCCGCAGTGCTGGCATCGTTGGGTGTGTTGGCGTTTTCAGTGGCCTTTCCACTGGGCTACGACGCCGCGACGCTGGAACAGAAAGGGGCTGTGCTACGCCAGGTCATTTACGGCTACACCGCTGTGACAGCCGCAGTCGGCGTGTTGGTGTGGTTCACGCTGCGGGGGCTCGATGGCGGCGGCAACGCCACACAAAGCCCTGCGATAGGCGACTTCTTTCGCCAGATCGGCGCAGTCATCAAGTTACGCGCTGTATGGCTACAATCAACGGTATTGGTCTGTGCCTATACGAGTTACAAAGCGTTTGACCAGTACGCATTATTTGCCGTGAGAGGCCATGGCATTGACGAAATCGATGCCGCCCAGATCGTCGCAACGGGCGCCTGGACACGGCCCATCGCCGCTTTGGCCCTGGGGTTGCTGGGCGACCGTTTCGGCATCTCGCGCATGGCACTGGTGTGCTTTGTGCTGCTCATGATTAGTCACTCCCTGTTTGCCTTTACCGGGACCGCATTAGGCACGCTGTCGATGATTTTGTTGAACACGCTGGTCACCGGCATCGCCATCTTCGGACTGCGCGGGCTCTACTTCGGCTTGTTAGAGGAAGGGCAGATACCCCTCGCTGTGACGGGCACCGCGGTGGGATTGGTGTCGGTGATTGGCTACACACCAGACGTGTACATTGCTGCAGTGGCCGGTTACTTGATTGACCAGAATCCCGGCCTTGAGGGTTTCCAGCACCTGTTCATGCTGCTTCTGGGATTCTCCATTGTTGGCGCCATCGCGGCGATCGCATTTGAACGCCATGCGCGCACCGCATCCGTGACTGCGCCCGTCAGTGCGCGATAAAGAAATAGACCGTCATACCCGCAGCCACCACGATGATGCCCTGACGGACGCGAGATTGACTCACGAACCTCACGGCACTGGCGGCACCGTAGCCGCCCACTAGCGTGCCCAAAAGTACAATGCCCCCCTCTCGCCAGGCGATCAGCTCGCCTGCGCCAAACACCACTATCGCGATTAGCGCAACGAGGGCGGATACCAGCAGCTTCAGGCCGTTCATCAAATGAATATCTTGATGACCCGCCAGCGTGAAGTAGCCCAGCAAAATGATGCCGAGGCCCGCGTTAAAAAAACCGCCGTAGATGCATACCAGCAGCAGTAAGAGCCCAGTCACCGCAACAGCCAGTCGCGATAAAGATTGGCGGTGCGCAAATTTCTGGCGCAAGTAGGCCTGTACCGCATCGCCCCAGACCAGCAGGCTGGTCGCGAGCAACAACAGCCAGGGAATCGCGCGACTAAATGTCGCACTGGAGGTATGCGTTAGCAGCCAGGCGCCGGCACCTCCGCCTATGAGTGCAGTGAATGCGATACGGGGTAGTTCCTTTCGCTGCGCCCAAAGTTCTCGACGGAAGCCAACAGCACCACTGATATAGCCTGCGCAGGAAGCGAATGTATTGGTTGCATTAGCGGCAATGGGTGAGACTCCCACTGCCATCAGAGCCGGGAACGTAATGAAACTACCGCCGCCAGCAAGCGAATTGACCATGCCGGCCAATAATCCCGCGATAAACAGCCCTACGGCTTCAAACACACTCACTCCCCTTTATTGCGACGACGCACAACAGCGACCGTTAGCAATCGAGGTCAACCTCCCACGACGCCGCCGTCAGTGACTGGGCATTGACCCTCGCAGTCAAGAACGGGCACCAAGGCGCCATCATAAAATGACACGCGCGGAAGGTGTCACTGCGGCGATTGCCCGATACTTCGCGAACAATAGCTGTAATAATCGGTGACAAAGAGATCGGGGGCATCCCATGCGGATTGGGCGATTAATCGGTGCGCAGCTAGCAGCACTCGCACTCACCGTGCTGTATCTGCCGTGGGCGAACGCTGCCTCAACGCCCGAGGTATCTCTCCCGCAAGTCTTTCTTCAAGGCATCGCCTACGAACTGGACGTCACGGCCCCTCCGCATGCAATGGCGCAACTCGCCAATCCACCTGTGCTGCGGGTGGACGGTGAGGTGTATACCGCGACCCCGCTGGCTGATACTTGGCGGTTCCACGACGTGATGGTGACTGCCTCACCCAACGTTGGGGTGGAGCTGGAACTGGATGGACAGCCAATACAACAAGCCGACGTTCCGACCATTCCTGCCTGGGTTTCTGTGCTGCCACCGCTGGTCGCGATTGGCATGGCACTCCTCATACGGAGCGTGCTGCCTGCACTGATGCTCGGGCTCTGGTTGGGCGCCTGGGCACTGGAGGGCTTGAGCGGCAAAGGGATTTTTACTGGTCTGTTCGCCAGCTTCGAGGTGTATGTCGCCAACGCCGTCGCGGATTTTGACCACGCAACCATCATGCTCTTTACCTTCATGATTGCCGGCATGGTGGGCATCATTTCTCGAAACGGCGGCATGCGTGGCATCGTCGAATGGATTATCACCGGTGCAAACAGCGCAAAACGCGGCCAATTGGCCGTGTGGTCACTGGGGCTTCTCATCTTTTTCGATGACTACTCCAATACCTTGGTCGTCGGTAACACCAGCCGTTCGATTACCGATCGCTTGCGTATCTCCAGAGAAAAATTGGCGTACATCGTTGATTCAACGGCAGCACCACTGGCGACCGTGGCGTTGGTCACGACCTGGATCGGCTACCAAGTGAGCCTCATTGGCGATGCCAGCGTTCAGCTGGAGGGCTTGGAGATGAGCCCATACAGTATTTTCCTGAACTCCATTCTCTACAGCTTCTACCCCTTCATGGCGATCCTGCTGGTGGTCTTGGTCATCACCACCGGTCGTGAATTTGGACCCATGCTCGCTGCTGAACGGCGGGCACGCGCAACTGGAGAGACAGCGCCACCCGTTAAATCTAAGGTAGGTCAGGACGACGAAGCGGCTCTGGCAATGAAAGAAGGTGTGCCGCCCCGCGCAATGAACGCCCTGCTTCCTGTGATCGTGATGGTGGTGGGCATCTTGATCGGGCTCTACATCACCGGTGAAGGCGACACCATCAGCGATATCATCGGCTCCGCAAATTCCTATCGGGCGCTGATGTGGGCCTCATTGGGGGGCGCCTTGACCGCGATTCTGATGACTGCGGCTCAGCGGCTGCTATCACTCGATGAAATCGTCGACGCCTGGGTGTCAGGCGCGCGATTTACGTTTATCGCCATGATTATTCTGGTGCTCGCCTGGTCAATGTCGGAGATCAGCCGCGAATTGCACACGGCGGACTTCCTGATTGCCAGCCTCGGAGACAGTCTTCCCGCCGCCGCTCTACCCGCCGTTATTTTTGTGTTGGCCGCGTTCACTGCCTTCTCTACGGGAAGTAGCTGGGGCGCCATGGGCATTCTATTGCCGCTTGTACTACCCCTCTGCTGGGCCATCATGGGTCTGGAGGGCCTGCTTGGGAGCGAGGACTACGTCATTTTGTATGCCTCGGTCTCGGGCGTGCTAACGGGTGCCGTGTGGGGGGATCACTGCTCGCCGATCTCGGATACCACCGTCATGTCGTCTCTCTCTGCAGGCTGTGATCACATCGAGCACGTCCGCACACAATTGCCCTACGCACTGCTTGCGGGCGCCGCCGCACTCGGCTTTGGCACCCTGCCTATCAGTTTTGGGCTGCCCTGGTGGGTAGGCATGGTGGGCGCCGCGACCGTGACCATCCTCGGGCTTCGTGTGCTGGGGCAAAAGGTGCCAGATTACCGACCCGACTGATAAACCCCCTTAACCATTAGGCACGCTCGCCCGGCCCGCGGTAGTTTTTTTCTCAATCCGGCGTTCGTATACTGCGCGCCTGAAGCCTTGGCGCCTCTGTCTTAGCAGGACACTGGTAATGCTCATACGCAACCGGTACCGAATCAAAGGGATGCACCCTCCATATGGCCACATGGACTTTTAAAACCCCCAAGGGCCGCCGTTGGCATACCGGCGCTATCGCCTATGCGCTGATCGCGTACGCGCTAGGCTGGACGTTGTTGCTCTCAGGCGGCTGGACGGGTTTTATCCCCGGCGTATTGCTTCTCGGCCACGGCATGATTATTGCCGCCTATATGATCCATGAGTGCGCCCACAACACCGTTTTCACGGTGAATCGGCACAACAATCAACTGGCGGGTTGGCTCGGGTGGATTTGCGGGTCCTGCTACGGCACGGTGGAAGACATTCGTACCAAGCACTTCCGGCATCACGTCGAGAACGACGACGTGGTGTGGTTTGATTACGAAGGCTTTTTTAGAAAGCACCCGCTTTTATACCGTATCACCATCTTCCTTGAATGGTGCTTTATCCCAGCGCACTGCATTTTGATGCACACCATTATGGTGTTCACCGCTTTCATCATTCCGCAGCGACGCAACCAGCTCGGTAGAAACGTTGGGGTCATCTTGGTGCGGTTTGGAATACTCGCCGCGCTTGCGGCCTATGCTCCTCTGGTCCTGGCGGGCTACCTGATTGCCTACATGCTGATGATCATTGTGCTGCGGTTCGTGGACGGCCTCGAGCATGACTACCCCTATCGCACCAACCTGTATACCGACGAGGTCTCTGAGCACAAAGGTGATCTTGCTTGGGAGCAAGAGCATACCTTTAGCCCGATTCTGTCGTGGCGTTACGAGTGGGTGAATTGGCTGATCCTGAATTTTGGCTACCACAATGCCCACCATGCCAAACCCACCACACCCTGGTTTGAACTACCCACACTGCATCGCGAACTCTTTGGAGAGGATCCCGATACGGTGATTCGTTTGTGGCCGCAGTTAGTCATGTATTTCCGATATCGGCGCTACCGCATCTTCCACGATGCACCGGGTCTGAAACCTGCCTCCGGCAAGGACTTCTTGCGCGCCGCTCAGTCAGCGCAGCTCACCGGCGGCAACGCGGCCTCGTTCCTGACCTCATTCTGACTCATCCCATGGCGCTCACTCTCGATATCTATCAGTCACTGTGGGCGATGGAGCGGCGTATTCCCGGAGAACCTGAGGATCCGGTTGAAGCCCACATGGAGCAGATTGCCAAGGCCGGCTATGCAGGCGCCTGCGTTGATCCGAATGTGTCGGAGATTCCAGATTGTCTGGCGCTGAAACCTGCGTTTGACCGCTTGGGCCTCAAATGCATGGTCAATGCCTTTCCTCATGACGAGGCCTCCCTTGAGCCTTTGCTGGACATGGCGCAGGAACTGAACGCGACGCAAGTGAACGTCATTGGCGGTGTGATGCCTCTGACTGCTGCCGAGGCCGTGCCCGTGGTGAAAGCCTGGCTGGCGATGGCAGAGCGCTATCCTTTCCCTGTGCTGCTGGAGACGCATCGCAACGGCACGTTGAACGACCTGTTCTTCACCCTGGAAGTCCTCGAGATGGTCCCCGAGTTGCGGCTGTGTGCCGACCTCTCTCACTTTGTGGTGGATCGCGAGCTGCAGATCCCACTCAGTGAGACTGACGAGGGCTATTTCTCGACGATCCTCGAGCGTTCGGATTCGTTTCAGGGCCGGATCTCGAATAACCAGCAAATCCAGATTGCTATCGACTTTCCTCAGCATCAGGATTGGGTTGCCCAGTATCGACAATGGTGGCAACAAGGCATCTCAGGCTGGCGTGCGCGACAGACGGGCGACGCTAAACTCAACTTTTTGGTAGAGCTTGGACCCCCTGCCTATGCCATCACCGGAGCCGACCAGCGAGAACTGTCTGACCGATGGCAAGAGGGCCTACAGATTAGGGAATGGGTACAAACGATGTGGGCCGCAATGGAAACCACGAACTAGCCCCGCCTCCTCTATGAGGCGTAGCCGGTCGACTCAAGCAGGAAGAATACCCTCAGCGCGGCAAGTCTCTCCGGATCCTAGTAAACATTTGCGCCACGCCCCCACGCCGTCATCGAGATCCGTAAAACACGTGCGGTCATAACACGCTAAAAAAAGATTACGCGACCTGCTGAGCGAGTCATCGCTTGTTTAGCGGTTACCTCATTGCACAATAACGTGACTGCAGGCAGGTTTATGCTGACAGCACACCCTCGATGGCGCGGAGTGCCTCATTGATTTCGTCCGAGGTGTTGTAATGCCCGACCCCGAGGCGCAGCACGCCCTCGTGTGGGTCGAGCGCTAGCGCTCGCGCCACCTCAAAGGCGTAGTTGTCGCCCCAGTGGCAATAGACTCCTGCCGCAGAGAGTTCGCGGGCCACAGCACTTGCCGGATGCTTCTCATGGGTGAAGGAAAAGGTCGCCACCCGGTGCGTCAAAGTGCGCGCACCCTGCATCGTCAATCCGGGTATGGCAGTTAAACCCGCCAGCAGCTCCTCAGACAACGCGTCTTCATGATCACCCATCGCCGCATACGCGCCCTGAAACAACCGGCGCCGATCCCCGCTTACACCCACTTCCCTGGCAAGCCATTGAAAATAATCCAGCGTACCCATCAAACCGGCAATCAGCTCAAAAGCCGGCGTGCCCAAGCTGAAACGGAATGGCAGCTCTTCGCTAGCACAGCGGAGCTTGTAAGCATGGAGCGACTCCAATCGCTCCCGCTTGCCGTACACCACACCCAAATGGGGGCCATAAAATTTGTAGGGCGAGCAGGCAAGGAAGTCGCAGTTAAGGTCTTTCACGTCGATCAGGCGATGCGAGGCATATTGCACCGCGTCAACGTAAACCATGGCCCCCGCATCCTGCGCCAGTTTGGTCAGCGCTTTCACGTCATTCACCCCACCCGTCAGATTACTGGCGTAGTTCAGCGCCATCAGACGGGTGCGCTCGGTGAGTAACGGCGCGAGCAATTCAGGCTCGACACGCCAGCTATCGCGATCAAATTCGAGCCACTTCACTACCAGATCGTTGTCTTCGGCCATTTGAAGCCAGGGCGACACATTACCCTCGTGTTCCATTCTGGAAATGATGATCTCGTCGCCGGGCGCGAACTGGTGCCCGAGACTACGTGACAGTTGGTAAGTCAGGGTCGTCATATTGGCACCAATGAGCACTTCCCCCGAATCAGGTGTGCCCAGGAAATCCGCCATCGCTTGAACGGCCTCGTCATAAAGCGCGTCTACCGCAACCGAAGTTGGGTTGAATACGCCGGTGTTGCTATTGAAGCGATGAAAAAAATCGACAATCCGCTCTATGGTGTGGCGCGGCACCTGAGTGCCTGCGGCGTTGTCGAGATAGATGCGCCTGAGTCCCTCGTCGGTCGTCGCCAGGGAGGGAAATTGCGCTCGCACTGCTTCAATGGGAAATGTCATGGCTGGGTGCTTCCTTTGTACCAGTAGAGTCACTCAATCTTTGCGCGACTCCGGTGTTATCTCGATAAATTATTGTTGCTCAAAGAAATCCAGAATCAACGGCCACGACCAGCTGAGTCCATAGCGGTGCCCGATTTCATGTCGGCAATCCATCACCGGTGGCCAGGCTGATGCGCCATCGCAGTAGGACCAGGCGCGACACTCTACATCGTCAACGCCGACATCAAAGACATCTGGCTGGACGGTTGTGTCACATCGATGCGCGTCGGCCCAGGCCTCAGTGATCGCGGTTGCACCCGTGTAGTAAAAATAATCCCCGTCCGATGTGGTGGTGAATGCGGTATCTCCCCAGTCACCGGGCGGCGAAGTGCGATCGTTCATGCCAGTGATCAATATCGCTGGCATACCGCGTGGGAGTACAGGCGGGTCCAAGTAGCCGCGATGAGGCATACCAATGAGCGCGGCAATCGCCGAAAACGCAGCACCGCTGGACTCATGACGCGCCAGATCCCAAACAAACATCCCACCGTTAGATCCGCCCACTGCATATACGCGGTCAGTATCAACACACACATTGTTTGATACCGTTTCTACCAGTTCGACGGCGAACGCGATGTCATCGTCGGTGCATTGCGTCCAGGAACAGTCGTTTTGAGCCACACCTGAGCAGGACGGGTAGGTGTAATCCTGGGTCAGCGCGTCGTCACAAATTTCACCCGCCGCGGGGGTCCCGTCCAAACCAGTCGTAGACCCCGAAAAAGACCAAGAGGCGAAATGGTTACCGGGCTCCTCGCCACCCAGACCCAGCGGCGCGACGACCACATAGCCCCGCGCATCGGCCTCAGTAGTGACCGGTGCGCGCTTGAGGAACTCACCCTCGTCCCCACCCCACCCATGAAAGACAATCACCATGGGGTAAGGGCCGGCGATGCCGGGGTTATCCGGAACGTGCACTCTGAATGACCGAGTCACGCCGTCGCGCTCCAGCGTGTAATCACCCGACTGCCATGCGCTGGTGCAAGCCGTGTTGCCACCCCCTTCGTCTGCGGAGCTGATTTCCGTCAGCGCAAAACCCTGCGTGGCGGTATCGAAACTCAGCGTAATGTCCCATTTCTGGCCCTCCACCGCGATGTCCTTCAAGGCAATCGACTGTCCGTCTGTCGTGACTTGAGAGACCGTGCCGGTGTCTATTTGCTCGACATCACTGATGTAAGAAGAAACAAACCTCGCCACATTGATCGTGGCATCCCGGGTTGCAATGTTGCCGTCATTCGATATCGCGCGCGCCGTTACCACGTGCTTACCGGATTCCAGCCCCTTGTAGTTGAATGCCATGGAAAAACCGGACAGATCTGAATCGGGGTAATCGGGATAGGCATTCGCCACATCGCCGCGCGCTCCGCCCATGGGTACGTTAAAGGCATAGGTTCCGTCGATATCGATTTCAATGGCAGCAATGCCTGATTCGGCAACCGCCCACCCGCGCAAGTTTGAGATGCCGCTGTACAGCGCGGCATCCCTGGGTTCCTCAAGATTGACACGCACATTTTCCGCACTTGGCGAAACCGCGAAGCCAAACAGGAACAGCACACTAACTAGCAGTCTGAACTGCGCAATCATGATGACTCTCATACCAGCGCCCCGGGACCGCAATAGGATGGGCAGATACGCCCAGACTACTCAGTCTCGCGACAATCGGAAAGCGCCTTTGCGGCCCGGTAAATAAGTGCGGTATGTCGCGCCAAGCGCTGTTAATGTGAAGCCATCCGCTCCGACTACAGGGGTCACCGGTATGGCGAATGGCATCATCGACGTGCACGCGCACGTGGTATTCGACGCGTTACTCGGCAAGGCGGGCCAACACGGTCCCGAGGTCGGACGTGACGAGCATGACGCCCCCTATTTCAGGGTGGGCGACTACGCCATGAAACCGCTGTCTTATGACGGCACTGTCTTTACTGATCTATCGTTGAGGCTCACGGAGCTCGACCGTCTCCAGATTGACCTCCAGGTACTCTCCCCTAATCCCCTTACCTTCCTGCACGGTATCGAGGCGCCGATTGCGGCGGACTTTTGTCAGCAGCACAACACGCTGATGGCAGCAGTGGTTGCCGAGGCGCCTGACAGATTTGTAGGCCTTGCAGCCCTGCCTATGCAGGACATCCCCGCGGCCTGTGACGTGCTTGAGCGCGCCGTGGGCGAACTGGGATTGAAAGGCGCCATGATTGGCACGGATTTCCGTCAGGGTTTTGCCTGCCACTCTCTCGACCCGCTCTACCGGAAATTTGTCGACCTTGACGTGCCACTCTTCATTCACGCCAGCTCAACGAATGGTGTCGACAACCTGCAGGACCTGAGATTGAGCGCACATCACTTGTCGCTCAGTCTGGGATACGCACAGGAAGAAGCATTAGCCGTTGCACAGATACTGCTTGGCGGTGTCTTCGACAGCCACCCGGACATTGATATCTGCGTATCCCACGGCGGCGGCACCATCACGTTCCTCGCAGAGAAGCTCGCGCAACTGGCTGCCATCGACACGGCAGCAGCGCAGGGTGTGAGAGATCATGGCTTCGCACATGAGCTACAAAAACTGTGGTTTGATACCCACGTGAAAGGAGAGATCGCAGCCCGCGCACTGCGCCACTACGCGCACCCGGATCGACTCGTCATGGGCACGAATCTCGGTGGCTTTGACACGCCGGATAAACTGCCCCCCGACGCTGCTGACCTCTCCGCTAATGCCAGGAAACTGCTGAGGTTGCCGTGATTGCTCTGAATAACGTTCTCCTTTTTAACGGCCATGCTGACCACTTCTGCCCCGATGCCACAGTGGTCTATCAAGATGGCGCCGTTGTTTACGCCGGACCATCAGAGGGCTGTCCTGATCTCGACGGAGAGACGCAGGTAATTGATGGCCATGGCCACTTCGTGATGCCCGGCATGGTGGAATCCCACGCGCATCTCTCCTATACCAACAACGGCCCACTCGAACTCGACAAGTCACCTGTCGAAGAGGTCGTCATCAAAACGATTCAAAACGCCCGGGTCATGTTGGGGTCAGGGTTTACCTCCGCCATCAGTTTTGGCTCGGTGCATCGCGTCGACGCTTTCCTCAAACGGGGGATCGAATGCGGCGACGTGCTCGGACCGAGACTGCTGGCTGGAGGACGCGATATTGGGTCAACGGGCAGTAATGCTGACCTCCACCCCGATTACGCCCAACTGAAAATTGACGGGCTGGGCATGATCACCGACGGGCCATGGGAGGTCCGCAAAGCGGTGCGCACACTGTCAAAAAATGGCGTCGACGTGGTGAAGGTGATGATCGACGGTGAGTTGATCTCCTCAGGCGGCGGAATCAAACCCGGAGTGCTCGGCTTCACGGACGAAGAGCTCGACGTGTTGGTCTCGGAGGCACATCATCGTGGCATGCGCGTTGCGTGCCATGCACGATCTGCTGCGGCGGTGAAACAAGCGGTTCGCGGGGGTGTCGACTTTATCGGACACGCAAATTACCTGGATGACGAGGCCCTAGAATTGCTGGAGGCCAACCGGGACCGCGTATTTGTCGGGCCCGCAGTCGCCTGGGAGATCACGTTTCTGGAGCATTACCAAAGCTTTGGTTTTGAAACCGGCAGTCCAGAGCATGAGGGCTACGCCGCAGAGCTTGAGGCGACACAGCAGTCCGTTAAGCGCATGCGAGAAGCGGGCATCAGAGTGCTGGTTGGAGGCGACTACGGACTCAACATCACGCCCCACGGTACCTACGCCAAAGAGCTACAGTACTTCACCGATTATTTCGGCTTTTCACCGAGCGAGGCGCTCCAAGCCGCGACGAAACATGGAGGCGAGGCATTCATGCCAGAGGGCCATCTCGGCACACTGGAACAAGGCAAGATCGCGGACATGGTCCTGCTCAAAGGCAATCCTCTCGAGGACATCACCCTCCTCCAGAACCCCGATAACATTGCAGCGGTTATCAAAGAAGGCGAGATCTATACAGACTTGCTGGCCAAGCAGTCCCCTCATCACAAAGATGCCGCCGCACTCGGTCACCTGCTGGGAACCACGCCATGCAACTGAAAGATAAAGTCGCCGTCGTCACAGGCGCCGCCCGGGGGCTGGGCCGCGCGTACGCGGAAGCGTTAGCCGCTGAAGGTGCCGCTGTTGTGGCTGCTGACCTGAATGACTGCGCGGATACCGTCGCAGCGGTCGAGGCAGCGGGGGGTCGCGCCATCGCAACAACGGTTGACGTATCAGATAGCGCGAGCTGTGAGGCAATGGCGGATCTAGCGGCCGATGCCCTCGGTGGCATCGACATCCTGATCAATAACGCGGCACTGTATGCGGGCCTGAAGGGTGCGCGCTTCGAGCAACTCGATGAAGCGCAGTGGGATCGTGTCATGCAGGTCAACATCAAGGGTACCTGGCTGACCAGCCGAGCCGTTGTGGGGCATATGCGCGCCGGTGGCGACGGTGGGTCGATCATCAATATTGCGTCGCTAGCTGCCGTCTTTGGTCTACCATACGGGCTCGACTATGTAGCCTCCAAAGCGGCTGTAATCGGCATGACCCGGGGCATGGCCCGCGAGCTGGGGCCGGACCATATTCGAGTGAACGCCGTCGCCCCCTCTGCTGTGATAACGGAAGGCACAGAAGAATTTTTTGGCGAAAAGTTCGAGAAGGCCAAGTCGGTTATCGCGTCCAACCAGTTGATCCCGCGGAACCTGGAGACCGAGGACCTGACCGGCACCATTGTATATCTGGCTTCCGATGCCAGTCGTTTTGTGACGGGTCAGACCCATATGGTGGATGGGGGGTCATGGTTTTTATAAAGCCACCTGTCTCAACCAAGGCTAAAATCACTCCCTCGGTAGAAGACTGGAGCTAGATCAATCCTGGCCCAATCTAACTTGCATTTGGGTCAGCGGGTGAACCGAAGTCCAGATGCAGTTGGTCAGCACTGTCGCGGTTTTTGCGGACTCGAACAGGCTTGGGAGGCTTGGGTAACCAACTATACTCCACCTGAGTATGAGCCTTTTGGGTTTGAACCCGCTCGCGAAGCTCCGCCGGAGAGAACGGTGTGGACTGGATCCAGTCAATTGCGAGTGCTCCGTCAGCTCGAGACTGTTGTTGAGCGCTTAGATGCCTTAGCCTGAAAAGACGAGATCGACAGGTGGCGCCGCAGGTTTTTTGATCCGGCCGGCCCTGAAACACCGACCCGCAGCCCTCACAGGTGATTTTTACCTTGGGCGCAGGAGGCCTGCGCCCATTGTGGTGAGCGATGCGGCAAGCGTCACTACAGAATTTCCGAAGGGCCTGTTTACGGCAACCGTGTCGGATACATATTTGTGTCATGACACTGGATACCAACTTTCATATCGCATCAAAAAAATGTTCCTCCATTACAAATACCTCTTATTTTCAAGAGGTTTTAACGTTTTTACAAAATGTTTCTGTACGAAATATGAAAGTGAATATTGAGCAACCTGCGCCCCTCTATCGAGACGAGCGTCACATCCAATCAATTGAATGTTCACCTTGAGATTCTCACACTGGAAGATTACCGCTCCGCCGTCGACAGGAGCACACGCCGGCGGAACAGGGGGTTCTCGTGAATTTACAATCCAATCTATTTTGGGCTACCACTTCAATGATTCTGTTGCGTCGGCGATGTCTCTTGATCGCGGGCCCCTAGATCCCCTGATAGTGGAATAACCAAATCACACGACCGAGACCGCCGGCTAGCTTTTGCGGAGCCGCGTATCAGTTGTTTTCAGCGCACCGCGTTACATCCCTTGCTTCGCTGCGTATGAAGCGACAGCATGGTGCGATCTGCTTGAGGAGCGGTACTCACATGGTGCAGTTGGAATTTTTTTACGATCTATCATCACCTTGGACGTATCTTGCGTTCAATAACGTGCGGCGGGTGCTGAGCGCGACAGGCGCTTCCGTCAAGTGGCGACCTTTTCTTGTGGGTGGCGTCTTTAACGCGGTAAATCCGGGTGTCTACGAGGCCCGCGCGCACCCGATGGATCCGAAGGTGGTGCACAACTTTACCTGGCTACACGAATGGGCCCGGCTGGCGGAACTACCACTCAACTTCCCCACCGAGCATCACCCCGTGAAGTCAGTGTTGGCGATGCGCGTTTGCTGTGCCCTCGAAGACGATCAGCCTACTCTGCACCGTTTCTCACACGCAGCCTTTCACGCCTATTTCGCGGACGGTGAAAACATCGACGCCCCCGAAGTACTTGCCAAGGTTGCGGAGCAATGCGGACTGGATGGTCAGGCACTGGTCGCGCAAACAGCAGAACAGCACATCAAAGATCAACTCCGAGCCAATACTGAAGAAGCGATTAAGAGAGGCGCCTATGGCTCGCCAACGATGTTTGTGGGCGAGTCACTCTATTTTGGTAATGATCAATTGCCGCTGGTGGAGCAAGCCTTAAAGGTTGCCCCCTAGTCGACACCCTCCTGACAGCAAATCTCCGCGATCCGCTGAAGCGAGAGGGCTCAATCTCTCCGCTGCCAACCCGCACGCCATCTCACTCGGTCGGTAACCCGCGAGCCGTTATCAAGTAGGTAGCAAAACTGCCCAGCCAGTGACTACCGGCGTAATGCTCAGGGCTAACACCCTCGATTCCTGCCGCTCTATGTACGCTGGCCGATACAGCGATCACGTTTTGCCGCGGATCACCGGGCGGAAGCGCCGACGCAATGCCTTCGAGCATCCAGGCACGACTCAAGTTCACACCGTCGAGGTGCACAATGTGTGGGTCGGAGCGGTCGCTGACAATAGCGGGGGTGAGCCAATTCCCTTCCTCGGGAATGGCCAAAAACTGCGATAACCAGTTGGCGAATACGTCGGGCGCCATGACCCGACGCATCAAATCGGCTTCACCCAGACACGGAGAGAGAAAATCCGCGCCAGAAGGTTCGTAATGAACCGGGCAATTCTGGTCGTTACCGTATAGCGCAGTGGCACGCTCTACGACCAAGGTCTCAAAATCCTCATCACCAGTGATCCGCGCCCAATCGAGCGCCAAACCCAGCGCGAACGCGGTCTGGGAATGGGTGCCACTGCGCACCGGGTAAGTCAGATTCGGTAACCAGTCCGTCAAACGGGCGACCAGCGCGGCTTCTAGGGGACGGATGAACTCCCGCCACGCTGCCGCCTGCGGGTCCTCCCACTCCTCAAGTTCCGCAGCCAACTGCAGTAACCAGGCGATGCCATAGGGTCGCTCGAATGACCGGCGTCCCTCTGCTGAGACGTATGCCGTCTCGGCCCGTAAGTTGTCTTCAGTCAGGCTTTGCGCCAAGGCGGCGCGCGCCGGCTGTGCGTACTGGCTTTCGGGATACTGCCTCGCCAATCTCGCCAACAGCCAATGCCCATGCACCGAGCTATGCCAATCCAGGCACCCGTAAAACGCGGGTGTTAGTTCGCGCGGAGGCGCCACATCGGCATCGCTCTGCAGGCTGTGGGAAATATGATTCGGATACTCTTGATGTACACAGGCCAGCGCCAGTTCTGCAAAGCGGTCAGCCTCAATCTGTTGATCCTGCGCAGAGACACCCGGTGCGAAGCACCCCCACAGGACAGCGACGATGGCTATCGTCTGCGCGCGGTGCCGGTAAATCATCCGTAATCCGTATGCTGAGTGCGCCATCTAACCGCCTCCTTTCTGTAACTCGAGTGCGCACGGTAACAGCTCAGCGCTCCGGATGCCTTGCCTGTTCTCGGGCCACCAGAAAGTCGGTTTTAATTCTGCTTTCCCGGGTGTCGCACGAGGGGGACTTGGTTTATCAGACGAAGCACATCGCATGCAAAGAGCGATCAACGTCCCACCTCAACTCTGCGTTGATTGAAGACCTCGTGAAGCGGGTGTGAACCCTCTACGGCACGAGTGGGCCGGTCAGAGAACGGTTGACGGCTGCGCTGCAAACCCACACAGTCGCGCACAGATAAAGGTTCGGTAATTGCTATGTCACGAGACGAATGGCACTCCAGCGCGTGCATCCTGTGCGAACTGAATTGCGGTATTAAAGTGCAGACCGGGGGCGCCGATGACCGCGAGATCGTGCGGATCCGAGGCGATGAGGATCACCCCGCCTCACAGGGTTATCTGTGTCAGAAGGCATCGGGACTCAACCACTATCAGAACGGCAAAGATCGCATCACCTCGCCGCTTCGCAGACGCGCCGACGGCTCCTTTGAAGAAATCGACTGGGATACGGCTACTCGCGAGATCATGGAACGCTTCGCAGCCATCCGCGATACCCACGGCGGCGATAAAATTTTCTATTACGGCGGCGGCGGTCAGGGCAACCATTTACCGGGCGCCTATTCCAGTGCCACACGATCAGTGCTCAGCAGTGTTTACCGCTCCAGCGCCCTGGCACAAGAGAAAACAGGTGAATTCTGGGTAAACGGCCAGATGTTTGGGACCATGGTAAAGGGCGACTTCCACCACTGCGATGTCGCGTTTTTCCTCGGCAAAAACCCCTGGCACTCGCACGGCATACCCCGCGCGCGCGCTTTTCTGAAGGACTTCAGTAAGGACCCGACCAAGACCATGATCGTGGTCGACCCGGTCGTGACAGAAACAGCAAAAATGGCTGACATCCATCTGCGGGTGAAACCCGGCACTGATGCGTGGCTGTTTGCCGCCATGGTGGCCATGCTGGTGCAGAACGAACGCTATGCGCAGGCGTGGGTCGCCGACAATACAGCGGGCCTCAGTGACATCATAGAGGCCTTTGGCAACATTCCTGTTGCTGAATACTGCGCCCATGCAGGCGTGAGTGTCGCCGAGGTCGAGCGGACCGTAGAGACGATTGCGAACGCCAAAGGCATGGCGATGTTCGAGGATCTGGGCATTCAGATGAATCACCACTCCACTCTCATCAGCTACCTTGAGAAGCTGGTGTGGGTGCTGTGTGGGCACTTTGGCAAAGCCGGTGCGCAGTACGTGCCCGCCTATCTGCAAAATATTGCCGGAAGCGGTCGAAGCTCCCGCAAAAGCCCGGTAGTACAGGCACCCATCATTAGTGGGATGGTGCCCTGCAATGTCATTGCTGATGAAATCCTGACGGACCACCCGGACCGCTACCGCGCCATGCTGGTGGAGTCGGCCAATCCCGTCCACTCGCTGGCTGACACCAACCGCATGCGAGAGGCACTGCGAGCGCTGGAACTCGTCGTGGTGATCGACATCGCGATGACAGAGACTGCACGCGCAGCGGATTACGTGCTACCCGCCTCAACCCAGTTTGAAAAGTGGGAAGCCACCTTCTTCAACTTCGAATTCCCTGAGAACTACTTCCACTTGAGAAAACCGCTGTTCGATCCGTTAGGCGAATCGCTCTCCGAGGCGGAAATTCACTGCCGGCTGCTCGAGGCATCGGGTGATATGCCGATGGAATTGGTTGAAGAACTGCGCAACATTCTTCAGCAAGAGGGTCGCACCGCGTTCAGGGACCGGTTTATGGCCGCGATGGGCGAAGATGGCATGGTCGCCAAACTTGCGCCCGTTATTCTGTACCGGACATTGGGCGAGACCCTGCCGGAGAACGCCGCCGAGGGTGCCGTGCTCTGGCCGCTGGCATTGAACTTTGCGCTGCGCGACAGCGAGAGCCTGGCGAGAGCCGGATACATGGGCGATGCCTTTGAGCAAGCCGACCAGCTGTTCGACGCAATCATCGCCGGGCATTCGGGCGTTACCTTTTCCAAAGACAACATGGAAACGGTATGGGGTCGCCTCGGTCACGAAGGCCGCATCCAACTGGCGATTCCCACACTGCTGGACGAGCTCACGGTGCTTGAGGGCGGCCCTGTGGACCGAACACATTCTGAATTCCCCTTTGCACTGAGTGCTGGCGAGCGGCGAGATTACACGGCAAATACGATTTACCGGGATTTCGGGTGGCGGCGTAAAGACCCCGACGGATCACTTCGTATGAGCCCGGATGATGCTGCCGTGATTGGGGTCGCAACCGGCGATCAGGCACGCATCACCACCGCAATCGGCTCGGCACTGGCGCGCGTTGAGGTGACGGACCGCATGCTGCCCGGGCACGTTTCCATTCCCAACGGCTTTGGGCTCGACAACGAGGACGGCACACGCTCAGGAATCGCACCCAACGAACTGACGTCTCTGGATGATCGCGACAAATTCGCTGGCACCCCGCACCATAAGTTTGTGCCCGCCAAAATCGAAGCAGTCGCCTAATCCAGTAATCCTTGATCCAATTCAAGCGCTGGCGGCCTGACCTAATCATGGGGATTTCCGCCTTCTAAGCCTGCAAGGCGAAGGTCTAGCCATCGCATTCGCGCGTAAAGTGTGGATGCCAAAAGACAAATCCATACGAAGGGGCGGTCTGGCCCGCGGCTTGCGCTTGTCGCTGGCCGGTGCACGCGCGGGCGGTGCCTTTGCGGTCGACGGTGCATTAAAAAAGTTGCGCGGCGACGCGCCCAGTGGCGACGCCCTGCTGAATCGCGAGGCCCGCCGTTTCGCCCGCCAGCTGGGAGAGCTCAAAGGCTCATATGTCAAAATTGGTCAACTCCTTGCGCTCTTGGGCGAGCACTTCTTGCCTGCACCCCTGACCCAAGCGCTGCACGAATTAGAGGCCCAAACCCAACCCGTAGCCTGGCCGGAAATGCAGTCGGTTTATCGCACAGGCATGGGTTCCCGCTACTGTGAATTAGAGATCGAGCCCGCGGCTTTGGCGGCCGCGTCACTGGCGCAGGTTCACCGCGCACGCGTTGTGTCGACTGGAGAATCCGTTGTCGTGAAGGGGCAGTACCCCGACCTCGTCGCGCTGCTCGACGAGGACTTCGATACCGTCGTCAAAATGTTGCGGCTGGCGCGGTGGATACCGGGCAGCAGGGACTTCGATAGCTGGCTCGCCACACTTCACACGCAGCTATTGGCCGAGGTCGACTATCCAAGAGAGCTCCGAGTGGCACAGATGATGGCTGAGGGCTTGGCCCAGCATGAGGCGCTGCAGAGTGCCCCAGTCACGCTCCGCGTGCCGCGGTTTTGGGCGGAACTCTGCAGCACCAGCGTGCTAACGATGGAATATGTTGAGGGACATCGCGCCGCCTCACCCGAGGTTGCGGCATTGCCTCAATCAGCGCGCAATGAGCTGGGTAAAGCCATGCTGCAGCTCTTTTTTGCCGAGGTATTTGATCTGGGTTTGGTGCAAACCGACCCCAACTTCGGCAACTACCTCATCAACGAAGATGGGAGTGAACTCACGCTACTCGACTTTGGCTCGGTATTTGAATTGGACAATACGGTGCGCACAGCGCTCTGCGACACCATCATAGCGGGCCTCACCAGCGACGAGACTTGCCTTGAACAGGCGCTGGTAGCGCTGGGTTGCCTCAAGCCCGATGCCGGCGAGGGCGCCAAGGACACCTTCAAGGCGTTCATCAGGAACTTACTCGAGCCCCTCCGGCCACCCGAATCGCTCCCACCGGAGCATCTCAACGCAGAGGGTCTTTACCGCTGGGGGCACTCAGAACTCATCAATAGAACCGGTCAGCAGGTCGCACGCTCACTGACCAATAGAGAGTTTGCGATCCCCTCTGGTGACTTCGCGATGGTGGCGCGAAAACTCACGGGGATGTTTACGTTTATCGCGGTGCTCAACGCAGAATTCAACGGCCACGACATCGTAAAGCCCTACCTCACCCACACCACTGAGTGAGGCAATACCCGCCAATGAGAAACAGTCAGTAATGGATCAAAACGGAGACACAACACGCGATAAGCAGCGCGCGGTACCGAGAGGTCGCGCACAGCGCTTTGGCAAGTTTGCCCGCCTCGCGGGTGGCGTGGCAGGCAACATGCTTGCCCATGGCACCGCGCAGTTAGCCGCCGGCAAGCGGCCTCGCGTCAAAGATCTACTCCTCACACCAAAAAACGCGCTGCGGTTGACCCGGCAACTGGCAGAGATGCGCGGCGCGGCGATGAAACTCGGACAAATCCTGTCCATGGATACCGGTGACCTGCTACCCCGGGAGCTTGCCGATATTTTGGCGACCCTGCGCAACGCCGCCTACGCCATGCCAGATGCTCAACTGCAGGAAGTGCTCGTACAGGAGCTGGGGCCAGACTACGAAGCAAAATTGAAGCACTTTGAGCAACGCCCGTTTGCAGCAGCGTCGATCGGGCAGGTCCACAAGTTGTCGACGCGACAGGGCCAGCCTGCGGTATTGAAGGTGCAATACCCGGGTGTGCGGGAAAGCATCGACTCCGACGTCGACAATCTCGCGAGCTTGTTAAAGGTCTCAGGCCTGCTGCCGAAGCATATGGACATGACACCCCTTCTTGCCGAGGCCAAATCGCAACTTCATGAAGAGGCAGACTACGAGCAGGAAGCGCGCTACCTGAAGGCATTTGTCCGGGCGCTGGGTGAAGACGAACGCTTCCTCTTGCCCCGCGTGATTCCACATCTCAGTGCCTCCCGGGTGCTGGGTATGACCTTTGTTCACGGAGTGCCCATCGAGGATGTTGCCTTTGAAAAGGCCGAGGAGCGCAATCGCGTCGCTGCCCTACTGTTTGAACTACTAATGATCGAGCTGTTCGAACTGCGCCTGGTTCAAACCGACCCCAACTTTGCCAACTATCAGTACAACCATGATACCGGGCAGATCGTGCTGCTGGATTTCGGCGCGTCGCGGCGCTTCAGCGCGGCCCTGGTCCGCGGCTACCGTGACCTCTTGGCCGGCGCGGTGGATGGCGACAGGGCGGCCATGATCAAAGCTGCGGAAGCGGTGGGTTACCAGCTGGGGCCGGAGGGTTCGTTATATCAGGAGACGCTGCTGGAGCTCGCCGAGATTGTGCTGGTACCCCTCACGATCAACGCACCCTATGACTTCGGCAATTCCCCCATACCGCAGCAACTCATGGAGCGGATTGAGCCACTCAAGAGCGATCGCAGCTTCTGGGAGGTGCCCCCAGTGGACGTCGCCTACATTCACCGCAAGATCGGCGGCTTGTTCATGCTCGCCACGCGGCTCAACGCCACAGTCAACGTCCACGAAATCCTGCTGCCATGGCTTGGAGAATCTTAATGGCGCTGAGGAAGCACGCTGTGTTCCGGCACGTCACGGCCGCAGCGCATCAAAGTCATCTACAACCGCCACCGAAAACGCGATTCGTCCCGACGCGTTGATCCCGCCGCGGGTGGATTGCTACTCTGAAATCGGCGACACACCGGATTTTCAGAATGAGCGAACACGCGAATAGCCAATTCACACCGACAACCAAGGCACCAGAGCCAGAGCTTGGGTCAAATCGCATTCCCGTGGATCGCTATACAGATCCGGCCTTTCTGAAACTGGAAGATGACCACATCTGGTCCAAGACATGGCTCTTGGCGGGTGCTGCCTGTGACGTCGCGGAGCCCGGTGATTTTTTCGTGTTCGATAATCTCCGGGAGTCGATCCTGGTCACGCGGGCAGAGGACGGCGTGGTGCGCGCCTTCTACAACGTGTGTCAGCACCGGGGCAATCAGCTCAAAAGTTCCGGTTGCGGCAAATCGCCCTACTTCAGCTGCGGCTTTCACGGCTGGGAATATCACCTTAACGGCTGCATCAAACACATCCCCGAAGCACACGACTTCCCGCAGGGCGTTCCCGAGGAGTCGCTGCGATTAAAGGAGTTGCGGTGCGATACCTGGGGCGGGTTTATCTGGGTATCCATGGATCCCGATATCGAACCCTTGATCGACTATCTGGGCGTGATACCGGAACATCTCGCGCCCTATGAGCTCGAATCCATGGTGCTGGTGTCCGACGAGACCATCGAGTGGAACTGTAACTGGAAGACGTCTGTCGATATCTTTTCCGAGACCTATCACGTTCGCGGCGTTCATCCAGAATCAGAGTATGTTGCCGACGACGTGAATGTGCAGGTGGACCTCTATGGGCCGCACACGCGCTTTATCGCCCCCATGTATATCCCCAGCCCCCGCAAAATCAGTGAGGATAAAGCGCTCAACGAGATCATGATCGGTTATCTGCAGTCTGAGGGTTTTCCCGTCGAATCCTTTGAGGGCGACGTCACCACGCTTCGGAACGCCGTGGCTGCGCACAAGCGTGCCATGACTAATGAGAACGGCCTCGATTTTTCAAAGCTGACCGACGACCAACTCACTGCTGACTACCACTACAACATCTTTCCCAACGTGACATTTAATCTCTTTGGAGAGCAGATGTGGATGTTCCGCCATCGCCCGCATCCGACAGACCCCGACAAAATGTACTTTGATCGCATGATCTTCAACCGCGTGCCCAAAGGAGACGTGACAGCGGGCGCTAACGCCGGCGCCGTCGATATGTTTGTTGAACTAGGTGATGCCACAGTGGAGGGACGGCCCGAGCACCAGTTCTACCGCTATGGCGAGCAGTCATCTGGGCTGCTACTCGACCAGGACGCGTCGTGTCTGGCAGGTGTGCAAAAAGGACTCCATTCGCGCGGCATGGAAGGACTTTGGATTTCTCATCACGAGCGGCGCATCCGCAACTTCCACCACTGGTGGGAGCGCTACATAGCGCGCTGAGCGCATCCGCACAAGGGCACAGCCGCGCTGCAGCGATTATTGCGAGAGGAGATTGGTGGAGCTAGGCGGGATCGAACCGCCGACCTCAACACTGCCAGTGCTAAAGCTACGAGTCACAACCATTCACAACGAACCACGAAGCTACATTGAGTGTGCTGCGCAGAGCAAGCTTCAGGGCTTAGACGCTACTGGGTAGCCTGATACAGGAGCCAGACTGGTATTCCGGAGACGTCCTCAGTTGAGGTCAGCGTAAACCAGTCCTCTTCTCTTGAACTGTCCCAGCAGTCATCCGGCAGCGGATTGGCGTTTCTGAATGCCCTGGAAAAAATGACGTCGTCCCTGCTCGCTAAATCGTATTCCCGGTACAGCGCGAAAACCTCCTCTGTCATCACGCTTTCATCGAAATAGGAGAGGTAATGGTATTCGGTACTATCGATCTTTTTGAGGATAGCGATATCTGAAATCGTACCGCGAAGATCGGCATAACCGATCACCTCGCCGGAAGAGACTGTACGACGATCGAAGTCAGTATCGTCATCGCTATGATAGGGCCAGTGCTCAGCGGGATAATCATTCCAATATTGTGGAAACGTATCCAGTAGATTTACATGGAAAAGTATGGCGAAGATATCGAGTGAGGCGTCGGACTGTATCCATACCTGCTTGTTCACGTAGCCACTGTCGTGACCTTCATCAGTCACTCGATATATCACTCCCTCAAAAGGCGCATGCACTTGGAGCGTGTCATTGGATGCACTTGTCCGGAACGGCTCCGAAGGCGAGAAATAATGCTTCATGCTCCTGTTGGTCTCCGTGGGGTCCGTCTCGACTTCATAAAGACCAAGATCAATAAACATCGGATCGTAACCATAGTGGTGACCGGCGCAGGAACGAAATTTTGAGATGCGTTCAACGTTCTGAGGATCGAGGTAATAGTGATCTACGACTTGAGCCGCGGTATGTACTCCCAATAGCAGGGGCAATACAAAAAGAGGTATCCAGAGGCGCATGAGGTCTTTCTAGCACGCGAAAAAGATCGCCTCAATAAAGATTTCCCTACCGGGCTGATACCGAAGCTAGACCGGCAGGCCAACACACTTGGCTCGGGGGGTTATCGAATCAGATGTAGGAGCGGTAGGGGTGTTCGTCACTGGTTAAGTAGCTATCGCCGTGGGGATGCGCCGACGGCGGTAGATACTCACAGGGATATCCGGCCTAAAGCTATGAATCTGACGCGCTAAACCGGATATTGGTGGAGCTAGGCGGGATCGAACCGCCGACCTCAACAATGCCAGTCTTGCGTTGTTCCAGCTGATCTACTTCCAACCGGCACGATCAAACACCATGAGCGCAGCAGCCTGATTTACTCCAAGCTCAGAGGTATTGAGTGAGTCTTCGGCAAAATCACCGAGAGCCACTACCGTTGAGTTCGCAGCAATACCGCGCACGGCAGGATATTCATGGTTTCCATTTGCGAACAACGACTGCGCTTCGTCACTGACGAGGTACTCTAAAAACCTGATGGCGTTTTCAGGATTAGGGGACGTTTTAACCAAACCTGCGCCACTAATATTGACATGAGTGCCGTTGTCTGCCTGATCTGGGAACACAATGCCTACGGCCGCTGCCACCGCTTGGTCTTGAGGGTCCTCAGACGCCGCTAGCCTAGCTAAGTAGTAAGTGTTTGCAATGGCAATACCGCATTCACCGCTAGCAACAGCGCGAATCTGGCCGGTATCGTTGCTCTGGGGCGTCCGTGCAAAATTGGCCACCACACCCGCAGCCCACTCCTCGGCTGCCGCCTCGCCGTTTCTGGCCACAATGCTCGCCATCAAAGAAATGTTGTAGATGTTGCTAGAGGATCGGATGCAAACCTTTCCCTTGTGAGCGGGATTTGCCAGATCCGCATAAGTAGCAAGCGGTTCGGGCATACCAGTGGTGCGGTTGTAGACAATCACACGAGCACGCTTAGAAAGCCCCATCCAGAGCCCCTCAGGATGTCGCATGTTGTCGGGTAAACGGTCAGTAAGCACGGCAGAGTTAACCGGTTGAAAGATCCCTGCTTGCTCGGCCCGCCACAGACGCCCAGCGTCTACAGTAATCAACAGATCGGCGGGACTCGACACTCCCTCGCTTTGGATTCGCGCTATGAGCTCATCAGCTCCTGCCTCAATCAAATTGACCCTGATGCCGGTGGCTTCAGTAAAGTTGTCATACAGTGCTTGGTCAGTTTCATAGTGACGAGACGAATATAAGTTGACCTCATCCGCCGAGGGGTCATCAGTCTTTTTCTCGTCCATGCAGGACGTCAGCATGCCCAAAAGCACCAAGAAGGCAGGAATTAGCAAGGCCTTTGACATAAAACTATACGCTCCTATGCTCACGCCTTTAATAATAATGAGAATCATTCTCTTATTCAACCGAGCAGGGAGACGTAAAAACAGCACCGGCCTGTGGCACCACCCGCACTCTCGAACCCACTCCTATCGCGGTACCCGCATCTTTTGACCAATGCAGAATCACTGTCAATTCGCCTCCCTTCCCATCAAACGAAACGCGAGTCAGCCTTCCGAAGCGCTGAATACCCGTGATCAGGATCCCATTATTGTCAGGCTGCAATTCTAGACGGTCAGCATCGACGACCAGCAACGCATCACCATTCATCGCAACTGGATCCACCAATGCGCAGCGTTCCCACTCCCCCAATGGCGTAACAATGCGATCCCCATAAATTGTTCCTTCGAATACTTGAGGCTCGCCGAATAACTGCGCAGCGAATTGCGACTGAGGCCTGTCGTACAGAGCCTGCGGTGTGCCGTTCTCCACAATTGCACCTTGGTCAAGCACCGCGACATGGTCAGCCATCATCAACACCTCAGCTGGGTCGTGAGTGACGAACAGCCCCACAGTGCCTGTGTCCCGAATTATGCGTCGGGCATCCTCTCGCAGAGCCCTTCTGAGGGGCGCATCTAAATTTGCATATGGCTCGTCAAACAGCAGAACTCTTGGTGCTGGCGCCATAGCTCGAGCCAGCGCAACGCGCTGGCGTTGCCCCCCAGACAGGCTGTCTGGATTCCGATCAGCAAAATCAGCCAACCCCACTCGCTTCAACCATTGTGTCGCCAGTTTGCGCGCCCCTTTCTTCGGAAGCCCAAAGGCGACATTGTCAGCAACGCTCATATGCGGAAATAGCGCCCCCTCCTGAAACACCATGCCTATGGGCCTTTCCTCGGGGGACAACATCCTCGTTTGGCTCGCTAAGACCTCGCCGTCAAGAAGAATGCGCCCGCTCTGAACCCTCAGCAACCCGGCCAACAGCCTTAGTAAGGTTGTTTTGCCGCAGCCAGAGTGCCCAATTAAACAGGTTACCTCTCCTCCGACACTCTGAAGAGAGACATTGGTGAGCGCCTGATGCGGACCAAACTGATGCGATACTTTTTCAATTACCAGCACTTGAATACACTAGCCGTTGTTAACTAGACCATAGCAGTCTATGCATACTGTATTGCAACATTCCAGAGTTCTATTACTGTTGCCCGCCTGGCTAATGGCAGTTGCGATATCAATCCCAGTCGTTGCCACCCTTTTGGCTGTCGCCGAATCACAAGGGCCGATCTGGGAACATTTGCAGGAGACCGTCCTCCATGAGTATGTGCTGAACTCACTCGCTCTGATGGCGCTGACGGGTGTGATATCGCTAGTCCTTGGCGTCGGAACTGGATGGCTGATTGGCGCCTGCGCCTTTAAAGGTCGGGAGACGCTTAGCTGGTTGTTGATGCTGCCGTTAGCTGCGCCCGCATACATCGTGGCCTACGTCTATACAGACCTGCTCGAGGTATCTGGGCCGGTACTGACTGCGCTTCGCTCTTTATTGTCCCTCGATGTTGGGGAACTGCCCTTGCCATCGATTCGCACACTACCAGGTGCAGCCGTAATGCTATCCCTGGTGCTGTATCCCTACATTTACCTACTGAGTCGCAATAGTTTCGCAGGAAGATCTGGCGCCCAATTTGATGCCGCCCGGGTATTGGGTCACGGACCTTACAGCGCTTTTTTCCGAATCGCTCTGCCCGCCAGCCGCCCAGCTATTTTAGGTGGACTCGCATTGGTCTTGATGGAGACCCTCGCCGACTTTGGTGTGGTGAGCTATTTTTCGGTGCCGACATTTTCTACCGGCATCTTCCGCACTTGGCTTGGGTTGGGTGATGCCATGGCGGCGCTCAAATTGGCGGCTTTCATGCTGCTCTTTGTGATCATGCTGATTGCTTTAGAAGAGCGGAATAGACGCGGAACGGCTGACTCGAGCGACCTAACACAGGCCTCTCGGATCAATTTGACAGGCGCAAAAGCTGGGCTTGCTATTGCCGCATGCCTCGTTCCCGTCATGCTTGGATTTGCCATACCTGTGACGACGCTGCTCATCTTCGCATGCGACCACCTACAACAAAATAGCAATACCAATTTCCTTCAACTGATAGTTAACAGCGTGTCTCTTGCACTGACAGCAAGCGTCGCGATTACATTGATTGCTTGGCTGCTCGCTTACACGAAACGAATGTATCCAAGCCCGCTTAATAACGGTCTGATTCGCGTCTCCACTATTGGCTACGCTCTCCCGGGTATTCTTCTGGCAGTCGCGCTCTTAAAACCTCTAGGCGCAGTGAACCAGTGGCTGGTCGACATCTGGCCAAACAGCAAAGATGCTATTGTCACTGGCGGTGTATTCCTGCTCCTCTACGCCTACGTCTGCCGGTTTCTCACGGTGGCCTACCAATCACTCGAGTCTGGCTTCACCAGCATTTCTAATGACCTGGATGCCGCTGCGCGAACACTGGGGGCGTCGACACTCGGTCTGTTATGGCGTATTCACTTACCTTTATTGAAACCGAGCATTTTGGGCGCATGCTTATTAGTGTTTGTCGATGTCATGCGAGAACTGCCAGCGACTCTCATCCTCAGGCCATTCAACTTCAATACTCTGGCAACACATGTATACCGCTTGGCGAGTGATGAGCGTCTCAGTGAGGCCTCACTGGCGGCCGTGCTGATTGTGATGGTCGGAGTGATACCGGTCGTGCTGCTACAGCGATCTGGATCCTCCAGCGCGACCCTCGGTACCTGAATCAAGCACCACGTAGATTGACGCAATACCGTTGCTGCCCAGTATTTCGCAATCTGAAGTTTTGGCCAAGTCGCTAGTCTCTTGGCGTAGAGACACCTCGAGAAAGTTCATTTCTTCCCTCGCCGCACTCGCACATCAGCGCCGCCCTGCAGTGACCTACAAAGCAGCCGTGTTGACCCTCGACGGTCCTTAGTCTGCTCGCGTGGTTGATGCCGAGATCTGTAGCCTCGGACATTCAAGCTCTGGAGCAGCGTACACAAGGCGTCGGTTCGAAAAGTACGTCAGGTAATCAGAGGCTATACGGGCGCGGAGACAGGGTCTCTAACTGACACCACAGCATGCCATTGCGCCGGTGAAGAAAAGTGCGCCGCCCTGCAGCTTTGCTGTCAATCATGGGATGACATGTTGAGGCTGTATAAACACTGCAGGGCAGACGCTGGTACAAATGATAATCATTCTCATATATAATGCAAGCGCGCAGAGTCACTTCTAACGAGATCTCCGACTGGCACTGCGCCTGATGTGCCCGAGGGAGCCAATGAGCAATCTGACCACTGAAAAAATATTATCCGTAAACCATTGGAACGACAGCTTATTCAGCTTCACTACGACCAGATCGCAGGGGCTGCGATTTGAGAATGGCCACTTTG